>VOFG01003239.1_pt1 | contig 54102 bp, 76 predicted proteins | sample 5384171 | NCBI WGS metagenome assembly VOFG01 (sample SAMN12384726, study PRJNA508395) | human gut metagenome | isolation source: healthy gut F | host: Homo sapiens
TAAGAATACAATTACCTTTGCTGCTGTCCAGTCCTGTATCATGCAGTTGGTGTGGTTCCTGCATGGTTTGCAGCACCTTCAATCGTCACTCTCTGCCAGTGGATCCCTGAAGGTTTCTCTACTGCACCAATGCGGATGCCCTCATGATCAAGATCGGTCCCCTGTTCAATATGCAGCTCAACAAATGCATATGGCTTAATAAATCCAGGTTCTACCGTTCCTTCATATCCAATGCGCTTTAATTCATCCCGTAAAAATAGTACCGTCAGTCCCTACTGTGTCCAGAGCCTCTTCCACCTCCATGCCTCCTGCATAAACCAGGGAACCCATCATATCCGGTGAATATCTGACACCTTCTTCATTGGTAAATGCAGCTGCAACAACAGGTCTTGCTGAAACCATTCCATTATCCTTTAATGTTTGATCACTTCAATACTGGAGATGACTCCCAGACACCCGTCAAACTGTCCTGCATTAATAACAGTATCAATATGGGAACCTATCATAAGAGGTGCCTGATCCTTGTTTTCAGGTGTCTCCCAGATACCGAAAATATTTCCAATCGGTCCGTCACTACCTCCAGGCCAGCTTCCTTCATCCATTCAGAAACCAGGTCTCTGCCCTGTTTATCTGCATCAGAAGCAGCCAGTCTTGTTCTTCTTCCTTCTGCGTCTTTTCCATTTTTTTCCCAGTTCATTGATCCTTGACAATAATCTTTCGCCATTTACAGATACCATTATCATATCCTCCTTATATTACCGGCAATGCTCTGTCCGGTCTTTATCCCCAGTATAGTCACATGGTCTCCATGTTTCTATCATTAATAGAACAGATTATATCACATTTGTACCATATTATTGCTGTTTCCATTCCGGAAAACATAGAAAAGTGGTATACTTGGGATAATTTATATCAGAAAGACCCTGAGAGGATATCACTACAAAAAGGAGAATAATACTTTATGAATGTTTCCTTTCCAAAATGCAACCAGGCCGGAACTGAATTTGTCATTTCCACCACCAATGACCTGCAGGAAAAAAAGTCAATTATCTGTCGGAAGACTTTCCTATTTCCATTTTCACACAGACCTATCATCATGCAGCCAGGGATTCAACCCTTCCACTGGCATAATGAACTGGTAGTTAAACTGGGTTTCCAGGGAGAGCTGGAATATTGCATTAACGGTGATTCTCTCCGGCTGTCCGGGGATAAGATTCTTCTGGTAAAAGACCACCAGTTTCACAGTTCCCGGACCACTGGAAAAGATGCCTGTTCTCTGTGCATCAACTTTTCCCTGATATTTTTCATCCCATGATCTTAAAGCACTATATCCGTCCTTTTCTGGAAAATGAAAGTTTCCCCAGTTCCATCCAGCTTTTTAAACCCGGAACAGATAGACATTTTGGAAAGCCTTTTTATCAGACCGGTGAACCTTTGGGATATTTTTTTCCGTTATCAACTTTCTATCCCGGATATTTGAGGAACTGATCCGCTCCTTTGATGAAAAACCGGAGCAGAATGACGAGGAAGAAATGGAATTGTTCCAGTCCCTGTTAAGTTTTCGTCCACAACCATTACCAGGATCCTTTAACTGTCCGCCGATCGCTGCTTACAGGGATCGTCAATAAAACCGCTGTACGATTCTGTTCCGCAAATACACCCGGCTGTCCCCTATTAAATACCTGAACAAGTACAGGCTTTATATGGCAAAAAACCTGATCTTGAACACAAAAAAAGCCGATAACTGAGATCAGTGCTGATGTAGGATATAATCGAATCATTATTTTATTGAACAATTCAAGGGAACTTATGGCCTTTCACCTTTAAAATACAGGAATCTGTTTGCCGGCACACCCTTTCATAAATAATGTTCTCTCGGAATCTTTCTGTGCCTGATTTTGTGAGAAGATTTTTGTCAGTTGTGCCCAAATTTCTTTGAGGCGTACGCGATGCGTACGGTGATGAAATTCAGGTACGACTGGCGGAAAATCGGCCATAAAGGCAGGTGCAGGAAAGACCTGAGAGGACATTATAATGTACCAGTCAGTCTTGTGAACGGACCAGCAGCTTATCATAAGTCGATCCATTCCTGCTGCCCCCAGGGGCGCTGTTATCAGAATAGCAAGAACAGCTACAGACAAAACGATCTGTCCGCACGGCAATCCCATTGCAAGCGGTACTGAACCGATCGCTGCCTGTACTGTTGCTTTTGGCAAATAGGCGATCACACAAAACAGCCTTTCTTTTTTATTTAATTTCGTCCCCAGCATGCAAAGGGATACCCTGCAGCCCCGAAACATCAAGCCCACAAAGATCATCAGCACTGCTGCAATTCCTGCCTGCATGGTGTAGCGGATGTCCACAGCTGCACCTACAAGCACAAAGGATCACCTCTGCTGCGATCCACAGTTTTCCAAATTTTTCCGAAAGACGTTTTGATACCCCGGGAACGCATTCGATCCGGATCACCGCTGCCATGCTTACTACAGCCAGCAGACCGGAAACAGATATTTTTCCTTTAACCATGTTTCCACTGACATTAAAAAAAATGACATTCCCAGGATCAAAATCACCTTCATACTGTTGCGCACATATTGTTCTTTGGCATAGGCAGTTTCAAAAACCGGCTGAGCCCGTATCCGGACACTGCTCCCAGTGCTATTCCTGAAAAAATGGATACCGGGATATTGATGAAATCTGCAGCATGTGCACTGCCGCCCTGAGCCATATTTTGTGAACGTGGAAAACAGGACAATGACAAAAATATCATCACAGGACGCACCTGCCATGATCATCTGCGGGATCCGCTGGACTGTGCCGTATTTTGTCTCCATCAGCTGTACCATTCTCGGTATCACAACCGCAGGTGATACAGCACTTAAAACAGCACCCATCACAGCTGCTTCCACCCTTGAAATATGCAGGATAGATGGAGCAAAAATAACAAAAGCCAGAATTTCAAAACTGGCAGGAACACAGGACATCATAAGCGCAGGTCTGCCTACCTTCTTCAGATTACGCCAGATTCAGGGACAATCCCGCTTTCAGCAATATGACGATCAGTGCCATCTGCCGCAGCTCTGAAGAGATCCCCAGAACCGAATCTGAAAGCCAGTTTAATACACAGGGTCCCAATAAAATACCTGTGATCAGCATACCGATAATACGGGGATCTTAATTCTCTGGCACAACGCCGCCATGGCAAGTCCCAGTAAAAATACAAATGCAAGTGAAGTCAACATGTTTTCTTTTCTCCTTTTTATGGTGTAATTACTCCCCGGATCATCTGCCGCTGGTATCTGGAAAACCTGTCACTGACAGTTTCTTTCTGATATATAACAACAAAAAGCTGGTGACTCCGTGAGTATTTCATCACAGAAGTCATCAGCTTATATTTATTAAGCGGTTTAGGTTTCCCATGGGAGAACTTCATTCCCTGGAGCATATTATAAGACAGAATGAATTGTTTGTAAATATTATTTTTCTGTATCCTTTTCTTTCAGATCTTTTTCTATACCTTCTATACTTCCCATGGAACTGGCCCCATTATAAAATGCGCAGCCATTTCGTCCATTTTCCTTTACGTGACACAGTGCCTTATCTGCATCCTTGAAGATGCTCTCTCCCGGATTTTCCTGATCAGAAAATGCTACACCTATGCTTAATGTAACTGCAGGAACCTCACTTTCTACCTTTGCAAGTTCTTCGCTTACATATTTAATCTTATCTTCAATGGTGTACTTCAAACAACTGGTCACATCCACCATAATCACAGAAAACTCATCTCCGCCAATACGACAGACATAATCAATGCTTCGAAATGCCGGTTTCATAGATATGGGAAGTTTTTCATAGGAACCTCACCATCCTGCAGCTGCTTCGCCGCCCTTTCACAGGCAATATACTGCTCTGTGGTCATCCGCAGGATCTTAAACTCTTTTTCCCACTGCAAACAATACCGCCAGTACAAGCGTTACCTATAATGTCCACGCACTTACTTTCCGTATTTTTATCCTCTTTGCCATGATGTGTATCCCCGCTTCCTTTGCTGTCTGAATTTAATCATCTGTCATGTTTTTTGTCAATTTGAGGAGTCCGGCAGAACCCCTTACCGTTTGTCCTTAAAATCTTAACTAAATTTTAACGCTGGTAAATATCAGCGCCAAGGACAGTGCCTGGAAATAGCCCTGGAAATACTTTTTTAATTTACCCCGCTTATGCAGGGAACACTATCTTGATCATAACTAATTACGGATCACCCTGCTAGTGCAGGGAATACTTTATTTTAACACATATCTAATCAAATAGAAAAGAAAATCAATTAACTTTCGGTAATATATCTTTTTGCTTCCATAACATCAACCAGTGTTTCAATCTCCTGGTCCATTCTATTAAAACCATTCTTTACCTGATATTCCAGACTTGCTAATCGCAAATCCATATTGTCCAGTTTATTCTGGATAACCTTATTCTGAAGCCCCAATATCTCAATTTTTTCCTGTATTGGTTTTAAATATGTTATAAACATATCCTGCATAGCTTCTACCATTTCCATATTATCCATAGCATCCCCCTCCTTGTATTTATACATTAACAGCAAACATATGTTTTGTCAAGAGTTGGGGTTGATTTAATTTTACCCCCGCTTATACAAAGGAATACCCCTGTTCCATATTTCCTCCACCTCCGTTCATGGGTTCATCCCCGCTCACGCGGGGAATACTTCATTGCAGAGAAACCGTCCGTGGCCATGGAAGGTTCACCCCGCTCACGCGGGGAATACACAGTTACATGGCAGGTATCTGTTACCGAGTTGGGTTCACCCCGCTCACGCGGGGAATACTTTGCATTCTTCCATTCATTCTGTGCCCAGCTGGGTTCACCCCGCTCACGCGGGGAATACGAATTCTTGCATGTATGATGACTGCTCAAATAAGGTTCACCCCGCTCACGCGGGAATACGTAATACCGGCACGGCTGGCCATCCGAATGATAGGTTCACCCCGCTCACGCGGGGAATACTCATAATAAGGGCATCTTACCCGTACACTATAAGGTTCACCCCGCTCACGCGGGGAATACCCCCAGTTTATGTTTAGGTCTTGATGGTAAGAAGGTTCACCCCCGCTCACGCGGGGAATACCGTCTATCGCAGAAAAACACCTTGCAATCGCTAGGTTCACCCCCCGCTCACGCGGGGAATACAAGTTGAACTTTATTCATTATCCGGTATCGGAAGGTTCACCCCCGCTCACGCGGGGAATACTGAGGTGATTTTTCAAAATTTGCCGATGAAAGGGTTCACCCCGCTCACGCGGGGAATACTTTGTTCATATCATCATGTGTTACATTATGATAAGGTTCACCCCCGCTCACGCGGGGAATACTCTTAGGCATCGTTTCAGCCTGCTTAGGTTCTAGGTTCACCCCGCTCACGCGGGGAATACCGGCTCTGGAAACTTAAACTTGCCATTATCTAAGGTTCACCCCCGCTCACGCGGGAATACACTAAAAAGAACCCTTATATTTCCTCACTTTTCCAAGTCCTCATCCTCACATTTCATTTAACTTCTGATACAGCTGCCATGTGAGATAACAGTCTGCCAACGCCCTATGCGCATTTGAAACTTCATACCCTAAATGTTTCATCAACACCTCTAACTGATAACTTCCCACCCCTTTTATCTTTCTTCGCGACAATGCCAGTGTATCTCTGGAAGCGGTTCCCAACCTCATTTCCAGTTTCATTTTCCTACAGGCAGCACGAATAAAATTATAGTCAAACGCAACATTATGTCCTACTATGATCCTGTTCCCGGCAAATTCAAATAATTTTTCCAGAACCTCTTCCAACGGTCTTCCCATACTTTGCAATTCCTGTTCTGTAATACCAGTCAGCTTTTGAATCTCTACTGGGATTTCGCCATTTATCCTAATGAGCATGGAAAATTCTTCCGTCACAGCTCCTGACTCTACCTTTAATGCACCAATTTCTATTATCTCATCTTTTTCCAGTGATGTACCTGTCGTTTCTATATCAAGTACTACATAACCTTCCTGAAACTGCTTCTTAGCACGGGCTTTAGCCATCCGTTCTGCCATATACAGCTGTTCTGCCCGGCTTTTAGCTCCCTGATGCCTTTGTTCTTTCTTTTCTGCTCCATCAGATTTTCTGGCAGCCGGAAGCGGTCTTCTCATCAGCTTTATTCCGTCAAGATCAACCGGTTCCCAGGTTGTATTATGCACACGAAAATCCATTTTCTGCTCGCCCGGTGCGCTAAAGACCATGGTCGCCTGCCCGGATTTTTATGTTTTCACAAATACGCTGCCAGACTTCCTCTCTTACTCTGCTGCTTACATTTCCCACAAATACACCAGTATTGATCTCGCACAGCCATTTAGACAGATCGCCGCGGACTTTTGGTGGACAGTCAGATAGCATGATCACGATCATTCCCATTCCTCCTGCCCATATGAACGTCCATTCCCGACAGTTCCTTCCTTATCATCCCATAAATAAACTGCTTCTCCTGTATCTTCTTTTCCTCTATCTTCCTTCTCTTCATCCTCATCTTGAAACAACCAGCGGATATCTTTTACCATACGTTCCAATATATGCTTTTCCGTCATCACATCTCTGACTTTCCTGCGGACGATCCCCGGAAGGTCTTCTGGCTCTTCTGACGCCACCTGAAAGGCAACAGGGATAACCACCTCTGATTTATACAGATCTGCAATATCATATACAAAAGAACAGTCATGTCCAACATGGATAAAACCAAGTCCCGGTGACAGACCAAGTGCAAATATCACCGCATGAGCCAGACCATACAAACAGGCACATCCTGCTGATAACGCCTGATTTACCGGATCTCCTGTTTCAAAATGCTCTGGATCATAATCTCTTCCGTTCCATTTCACATCATACTCTTTCGCATATTTCCGATAAACGATCTTTACTCTGCTTCCTTCTCTTCCACGCAGCTGCTGAAGCGTCATTTTAGAAGAATCTTCTTCCGGAAAACGCAATTGATACATTTTTCTTACGATCATAAGGTGTTTTCTCTGATTACTTACACACTGCGCCTGTCGGACCAAAAAAGCGGACCTGTGGGTAAGAGGCCGTCCACCTGCATAATACCTGACACCATGTTCTCCTACCCAGACTACATTGACCCCCCGCATCTCCGATCAGTTCCATAGCCCGATGGGACACCGTCGTTCCCGGTCCTAAAAAGCAGTACCGAAATAGATGCTGCAGGAATATGGATGATCCCCCTGCTCATCCTTAACGGTGATTGCACTGTCCTGGCGGTTCAATTTACAATGTTCAAAATACAGAAATGTCATCCTGTCCCTGATCTGAGGCAATGCCTGCAACTCAGGCCGTATCATTCCCGGCATTTCATTCATATGCTTCTCCTTATTTTGCTGTTTGCTTCAAAAGAAAATCCAAGAACAGCTCCATCGTCAATTTTATACATGAACGATCGTAAGCAGTCCCATTCCATAGGCCTTTCCTCTTCCAATACCAGTTACCAAAAGCTTTTTTAAATTTGTCTTCATCGCAAACCTTCAGGATTCCTTCGTAAGTCACTCCTTTTATGCTGACCCGGTTCTTTCCCTGTTCTTTTTTCCTTTTCTGAAAATATGCCAGTTTCTCTGAATGATCTGAAAATTTTCCGGCAGCAGTTCAAACCATGTTTTTGTGCCCTGTTAAGAAGCCATTCTTCCTGGTACTTAAGAGAACAATGGGCCTTTACATGTCCTCGTTCTCCTGCGTACTTACAACGCTTTTCGTAGGATTTGCCACCAACTTAAAATGCCACCAGGTATCATTTTTACCCGTCCCAGAAGTGGCGTATAATCTTTTGTCTGATAGGCGTTTTCATCATCTGGAAAACCATACCGACGGACTCCACTGCTAAGATCCGGTCTGTCAGAGCTTAATATCAGCAAATACAGCCTGTCTCCCAGAGACTCAAGTCTCCACAGATTTCTTTTTCTTTCTCCTGAAAATCCACTTTCGACCATTCCATGGATTTTCTCCTGTGAGCCCAGAAGACGTATGGTATCCATATTTCTTGTATTTAATTCCATTCTGGTCAAATACATATTTTCATCACCTCACAATTCTCCCATGGCATCATGTTCTCTTATAATATCCGGATTTTTACCTGAAGTCATTTTTTCTGAAGCCACTTCATCTGACGCTACTTTTTTATTTCCGCACGTTTCAGCCTTCTGTAACCATACTTTCTATAATACGGATCAAAATTATAAAAAGATTCTGCCTTATCTTTTACCATACTGCCTGTAGGATCATCTGGCACACATTCTATAAACATCGAAAGTTTAGAAGGCATTTTTTCTTTTCCACTCAGGTCCCTGCCACGGCTCTTCTTCCAGTGCTTTTTCCAACGACAGATCCCGTATTCCCAAAACCATACCAGCTTCCGGCGGACAAGACCGTCTCCCCAGAAAAAAGTGGAAATGCCGGATGCTTCAGGGCATATTCCAGTTTTCGCAGAAAAATCTCATCTCCGCACTCTAAACCAACTAAAAAATGGCATCTGACAGGTAATACCTTGTGGTTATATATGAGTTTTTTTCACTGTGAGCCGTATGAAAATCTTTCAAAAGTCTTCCTTCTGGTCTGTCCTGACTCCCCAGTCTCAGCTTGTTTAAACTGCTGATATCTTCATTTCTCCGAATCCCCAAAGCTGCTGCTAACAGTCCTGTCACTCCACTTTTTGAAGGTGCATTTTCCGTCCGGCGGACTTCAAATTTTGAGTTGATCCCCATGACTGGACAGGTCCTGCGAAGCGAAGTAACAATGTACTCATTCTTTTCCTCCATCCTCTAACTGCACCTGGATCTCTGTCTTTACACTTTCTAAAAGCTGTTTTAAAGACATAACTTCTGCGGCTTCCTCCAGCTGATCACCGATTCCCAATGCTTTTTTCCGGTTCATCTGCATAATTACCATATACTTTTTTCGCATATGTGATCATTGCTTCCACTGACTTGTCTGCATAGCCGCAGTTGCTTAAAACCGGACGTTCAAAAGCTCCGCAAAGATTTAAAGGCTGATCCTTTCTTACTGTAATATATACTGCATCCGGCAATGTACGATTTGCAAATGTATTCTGTTTCCCTGTCGGCATAGAACAGATAAACGCTTTTATAAACCCCTCTACAACCTCTGCAGTATCTTTTCCAAGATGCCGGTATAGCTCCATTACATTTACGGTTGCATAGCGGTACATGGTAAATGAATTAAATTCCACTGTTCCAAGATGACCTGCACCTGCATTATCTTCTGGCGCACAGTCGTCTACTGCTGTAAAATAATCGTACTCATTGTGGATCGTATGGGTAGAAATACTGTGTGCAACCTGTGCTGCTGCATCGTAATTTAAAGAAGGATCACTAGCTACCATTCTTCCAAATAAAGCCATGTCATAGGAAGGCTCTTTCTGCATTGCTTCTTTATAAGCCTTTTTATCTGTATTTCCAGATATGATCGACTGTGCCAGTGCCTTTGCCTGTCCTTTACTCATAAACAAAAGTGCATCGCTCTCTCCGGTTTTATCATTGATCTTGATCCCTGCATTTTTAAGTGCCTCTGCAGCTTTCTTTTCCGTATTTACTTCATCTGTAGCCTGTAAACGTATCTCCTCTGCCACCATTTCGATCACTTTCTTAGTTCTGTTCCCTATATTTTGTTCATGGAACATCTGAGAAAAATATTTTCTCATAGCACGTTTCCATGCCTGGGAAGAAACTCTGGCTCTTGTAGTACCACCATATACTGCTGTTTTAGGACTTCCCGTATCATCTCTGTTTATACAGCTTGGCGGAACTGTCTGTACCACATGCAGATCCACATATAATCTTTTTTTTCATTCATTTTCCTTCTCCTCCTCTTTTTCTTTTTTGCATTACAATATCTGTAAAAATCTCTTTCCCCATTTTAATCGGATCTCAGGTATCTTTTCTAAATCCTGATATAAATAAAAGTCAACTGCTAACTGCACATAATCCAGACAAATTTCCTTTTGCCTGAATAACTGCACCATTCCTTTCATATGCCATGCTAATTCTGTCAGATCAGATGATACCGCTGCCGCATTAAATCTTCTGCGTACTGCTTTTAACGAATCGGGTTTCTTTGCTGCCATTTCTCCTGCTGCCCGTCCAAAGCCGATTCCTCGCTGATGTGCATTTTCTTCTTTTAAAGAGCGACTTTGCTGGTGGATTGCATACAGTGTAAGCGCCGCATACAATGCCAGTTCTGCCGTCCAGGTGTATTTCCTCTGCCTGTTAATTCTTCTGGCAAGTCTTCAAATAAGATCCCCCAAAGTTCTGGATCTGCGCCAGGCTTTTCCAACTCCCCTTTCGCATCTTTGCCAGATATGCCCTGGTTCCTCTTTCATCCGGATTTTCTTTTAATCGCATCTTAGTTTCTTTTTCTGCAAACCCTTAAACCTGTTCAATTTCTTTCCATCTCTCCATTCCATTCACCTCCCCTGTCCTGAAAATTTTATACAATTTTCCCAAGAAACCAGTTATACGCTTCTGGAGAAGCATAATACATTATCCTCTTTGGTTCTTCCCACAAATGCAGTTTCCCAGCATTTGAAACCATTTCTTCTCCCAGTTCTTCCCCACTCTTTTGGATTTCTTTCGTCCAGCTTTTCACAAACTTCTGATATGTCATCTGTTTCTGGTACGATTTCCATAAGCCATCGTCTAAACGGTTGATCGATCCGGTCGTAAAATACTTCCTTTGCATAACAATATCTGCATGGTCTGCCTTCTGCCCTGGCAAGATTTCCTTCCAGTGTCCCAATAGCCCCGGCTACTTCTTCACATTTATTGATCTCGTCCAGTGCATCCTGGTCCTGCCACGGGCGGCTCATCTGTAAAAGCAATTCTCCTTGGGCCAGTGAATCATTAAATGTATCATTCACAAAAAATCTTTATCACCATATTGTACAGAAGCAATCCGGAAACGGACCGGTCTCATTTTCCACTGCATTTCTGTTGCTATGGTATCATACCAGCTGACAACTCCCGGCTTTCGTACATTTGCTCCCCGATTCTTTAAAAAAATTCTTCGAAATCCCGCCACATTTGTCTGGAAGGATCATGTCTGCGTGGAGTAAAAAATTTTCGATCTTTTCTTTTACTTCTCTCCACACAGTCATCTGTTCTGCATATGCCAGGTTTTTGTCGAAGAAATCTCCTCCCAGCAAATAATATCCAACCACTTTATTATGATCTCGTTTTAATAGAAGCCGCCTTGACTGCAAAGTAAGAACTCTGCCAGATTATCAGGAACTGCAATTTCCTGTCTCTCTTTTTAGATGGTTCCTCTCCCATACCGGTCTTTCTTCCCCCTCCAAAAGACTTCTTCCATCTTTTAAAAGGTAAGATTTAACATAAGCGTCTGAAAAAGGTTATCTCCAACTGCAGCAATCAATCCAGCTTTTCCCGGCCATCCAACTCCTGGAGACGGAAGGCCTTTTTCTTTTGGGCTTTGCAGCTGACGTATCATCATAGGCATTTACATATAAAGCCATCTGGCTGCTGCTGCATATTCATTTCCTGCTTTCTGATGCCTGCACATAATGGAAAAAGACGTACTTTGTTTCCACTTTCAGAAAGTTCACCATTTAATTTTGCAGCCGTATATTCCGTTCCTACCAGCTGCTTCCGGTATCTGCCAGAATGGATATTGACCATGGAACAACCAAAAGCGTTCATGATATTTTCCCAGATATGTACGGATCACATCTTCTTTAAAATATCCTTTCTCCATAAGGCTCTCCATCTTTTCTGGCTTTCACTGGTGAATCGATCCATTTTCTGTCTGTCCATCTGGTCAACACTTGAAAACACAGTATGTAATACTGCCAGAAGCAATCGCAAAACAGCCATGTCCTGCTCTGGTGTGTCTCCACTGAGATCCCTGTATTCATGTGCATGGATCATACTTCTCGGTAAAGATACCAGTTCTTCAGAACAATCATTTTTTAATACCTGGATCCATTTTTCATCTAACAGGTTAAATTCCGGTATTTTCAATTTTCTCCTCCTCTCTATGGATAATCCGGTCCTTTTATCATAATGCAGATCGTATCCATTTAATTCTGTATAAAAATTTTCATCCAATAAAAAGTACAAGTTCTTCACGAAGTTTTGGGGCATATTGCCACTGTGCAAAATACTGGTCTGTATCATCTCTCAATTTCTGTAATACCTCTTTATAATTGTATTCTTTTTGAAAATATAGATGACAGCCGCAGCCTTTGTTTCAAATATCTCCTTTGCTTCTTCTTCTGATGGAATATTATCTGCAAGGAACACGCTTTCCTTCATATTGCCATGGCAGAAAACAGATATCTTCTCCTTTTTTTCTGTAAAACAAGTACTTCGATGGCTGGGGATTCCTGAACGCACAGATGCAAGTGCTGCCGCATCTGTTAATTCTGCACTTGTATTGTTTAACCAGCCTTTTATACTATCAAATTCCGGATTATCTTCTTCCTCACAAACTGGTTCTCCCACTCGAAACCGCTTCGCATCCTCTTCCAGCTTTTCTAAATGCCGCATATACTCATCCCACAAATCATTCTTCTCATCCTCGTTCGGCTCTGCATACACATCCTGAACATAAACAGGAATATCATCCGGAAGGCAAAAGTATTCTGGAAGTTTGTCTGCTGTCCTCTGAAGCAGCCATTTATCATAAACAACCCTTGTTTCTGTTAAAACATAACATTTTGCTTTTTGCAGACACAATGGTCTCTTTCTTCCCTTATGACGATGTTCACGGCCAATTCTCTGAAGCAGCAGATCCATAGGACAAAGATCTGTAATCATCACGTCAAAATCAATATCAAGAGATTGTTCTAACACCTGAGTTCCCACTATGATCAGTTTATTTCTCTGTTCTGGTGTTGAATTTTTTCCTGCACGTTTTAAAATTTCTCTTTCGATCTCTGCACGATCCGATATAATAAACTGTGAATGCATTTGAATCATTTCACATTCCGGAAAACATTCAGAGAGCTTTTTGAGCAAAATCCTGCGCTCTTGCAACTGTGTTTAAAATAATGCCGGCACAACCTCCATCTTTCAGAGAATTTTTCAGAATATCCATACATTCCTCATCTTTACTCCAGATGACCTGAATAATATCTTTCTCGACTCCCAGGCTCATCTGTTTTTTGGCAAACCTGCTCACCATCTGTCCAGGTAAAAAGAGGATAACCTGCGGTATTGCACCAGTCTGCATTCTCATCCATGTCTTTTTACCTAAATAAGCTTTTATTAGATCAAAACGACGTTTCTGAGGAAGTGTAGCTGATAAAACGATTACCGGAGCATGGTAGGTGCCCAGCCATTCTAATGCTCTTTCCAAAAAGGACTCCATATACATTTCAAATGAGTGAGCTTCATCGATAATGACCACCTTTCCTGCCAGCCCCAGATGCCGCAGCATTACATGGCGCTGTATCAAAGCTGCCATCAGAAGCTGATCAATCGTTCCGATCACAAAATCAGCCAGCAGTGCCACTTTTCTACCCTCAAACCAACTATGTACTACCAGATTGTTTTCCTCATCTTCTCCCACTGATGAAGCAGAACCTTTTATCAACTGCTGATAATCCTCATTTAATTCAACCGCTCCATGTGCCAGACGTATACCAAGTTTTACATTTTCTGACTGCTGCTCCGCCCACTTCATCAGCCTTGGAAAAAAGTCCGTTTGCTGTAGCCTGTGTAGGCAATCCGAAGAAAATTCCACCACTTCCTGCTTTTTGCCCTAAAATCTCCGCCACTGCCAGGGCTGCTTCTGTTTTTCCAACGCCCATCTGAGCTTCCAGAATAAAAATGCCCTGGCTCTATGGTGTTTTGTGCTATTTCCATTGCTGTATGCTGTACTTCTCTTGGTGCAACCAAATCTTTCTTCAAAAAGTGTATCATCCATTCCCCAGTCATTTTCCCCTGGGATCAGAATTCTGGAAGATCCAGCTTTTCAATAGCATTGTTCACTCTCTTTGGATAATCCGTATCCGCACCCAAACAGGCAGTATTTATCAAAGGAAAGTAATATGTATTAGAAGCGATCCAGTCCGCCATGATGAAAGTCCGTTAGGATCGCCTGTACTTCCATACTAATATCCGGAATTTCTTCTACGCTAGAAAATCCACTTTTTCAAGTGCTATATCAAAGCCATTCTTTCCATCTTTTTTCCCACTTATCTTTCTGCTGTCCAAAAATACATCTTTTCCATAAGTTTCTATATTTTCTTCCGCTATATCCGGATAATACTGGGTGTATTGCCGTGATGAGAGCCAACGATCACAGCAATTCCTACCGGTACCCCATATTTTCTCAAAATACCTTCCCCGCATAAGGAATGAGGTATCTTTTTTTCGTCAGGTTTTTGGATAAAACAAGTGAAATAGCTTCCTGAAACAATTTTCCCGGATATCTCTTACCTGCTCGGCAACACCGCTTTGAAATTGGCTACAGAGCTTGCCCGCATCGTGGATGTATGCAAGAAACAAGCATACCTTCAAGCCCATCTCTTCCCCAAAATCTTTTGCCGATCACTTTTATAACAGCCAGTGGGAGCCAGTTATGATAAAGATACTCCATAACACCGGCTGTGTCATAAGAGTGCATCCAAAGAGGAAGCCAGCGTTCACTGTTTTGCTCTGTCCGTTTTAGCAATCATAAGGTTCAGGATTTTTGATCTTTCTTTTCATTGTTTTGGCTTCCCCTTTTTTTGTATGTATCTTCAATATACCCCGTCCGGCCGCAATGTCAAATATATTAATAATTACAAATTAATTTTTTTTTAATTTCGCATATAAAAATAACGGCACCATACAGACACTTTCTCATCATCTGCACAGTACCGCTGATTTATAACTTCAACCCAATATCCTACAACTTATCGTGTATTTATTCTTACCTTTTATCTTCTTCAATTCTCTTCTTTAATCTTCTTCAACACCTCTGCCTTACAAACCTTTCCTGTGGTATTTTTCGGCAGTTCATCGCATACATATACCTTTTTTCGGTATCTTGTAGCCTGCGATCTTTGCCGCGGCAAAAAGGTTCTGATCTCTTCCGGGGTCAGTTTACTGTCAGGACGCAGGACCACTGCTGCCTGAACGGATTCTCCCAATATTCATCGGGAACACCAAGAACAGAAACTTCACGCGATCTCTTCATTCATACGCAGCATTTTCCACTTCCAGCGGAAAATATTTTCACCGCCGGAGATGATCATGTCACTCTTTCGTCCGCTGATATAAAGATAACCACTTTCATCCAGATAACCCATATCACGGGTATGATACCAGCCATCTATCATAACTTCTTTTGTTTCATCAGGCATCTTATAGTAATCTTTCATCATGCCCGGACCTGTTTACGGGTATCTCACCAGTTTCACTGGTAACATTCTTTTGCCGTCATCTCCAGGATCTTTACCTTATTTGATCCTCGATCGGACGTCCTACAGAATTCAGATAGTGCATATTATCTTAATATGCTCTTCTTCTGTTAGCATAGTGACAATAGAACCCATTTCTGTCATGCCATAGGACTGCTGAAACCACAGTTAAAAATGCTTTTTAATGCACGCTTCGATCAATTCCGGCGGCATAGACAGGTTGAATAGCTGATTGTATGGATACTGCTTAAGTCATAGCTGTCAAAATCTGGCTGGTTAAGCAGCGCAGTCAATACAGTTGGAATAGCACTTAATCTTGTAACATGATGTTTTTTCAATACTCTTTAAATATTCCTGGGGTGAGAATTTCGGGAACAGTACAATGGTTCCGCCGCAGGCAAAATGGAATAAGGTCCAATACTTGCAGAATGGAATAACTGGCTCATCAGCTGAAATACAGTATCTTTATCAAAGCCAAGAGAATGTACACAGGTAGTCAGCTCCCGCATATATTGTCCTTTGTATACCGGACAGTGTTTTGGCATACCGGTAGTACCGCTGGTGCAGATGCATCAAAATATCTTCATCTTTGCGCTGGACAAACTGCTTTAAGGGCTCTACGCCTTCAAGAACCGCTGTAATACAGTCCATATCAATACACTGGCACAGCTCCTTTGTCAGGCCCCCCATCTCTGCGCGGATAGTTTCATCTTTTGAACGGAAAAGGTTAATTTTACTTCATTAAACTGCAAAAGATGGTGCAGTTCCGGAGCAGCCAGACGCCAGTTGATATTTACAGGCACTGTGCCTGTCATAAGGATACCTAAAACGGTCTCAATATAATCTACATGGTTCTGTGAGATGACAGCCACCTTATCCTGAGAGGTTTTATCCTTTTTTCAGCATAAACCTGCAATTTTTTTGCATTTATGAAAGATGTCCCCATATGTCCTTGTATCTTTCCCCCATGATAATAGCGGTTTTATCCGATACTGCTCTTTTTCCTGTTTTAAATATATCTATTAAGGAACGAAACTGCCCTTCCATCATTTTATCCCCTTCTTTACATTTCCTCATCCAGATGTTGAAACTGGTGGTATCGATCTGAACAGCCGCCTCTTTTTCTTCCATAGCTTTGATCTGTTCATCTGTATAGCCGATTTCTTTTAAAACTTCTTCTGTATGTTCGCCTAACATAGGTCCACGCTTCCCAGGTTGGTATACCCATACGGTCACTTCTCATAGCCGGGCGTACCAGAATGGATTTTCCGCCGTTTGGGCAGGTTACTTCGTGGATATACTCATTTTCCCATGCCTGCTGGCTGTGCTCCATATCCTTATAATGGGCCAGTTTGTCATTTACAATGTCTGCTTCTGTCAGAAGCTTGCACCACTCGTCTGCGGTCTTAGTTGCATAAATCTCTTCAAAGCGCTTCATAAGATATTTACGCACTTCCGGTCTTCTGACGCAGGGCTGTGTTGTATCTTTGGGTCTGTTCCTAGTTCTGGAACACCTAATACATTACACAGCACCGGCCATTGCTCTTCGATCTTTAAAATAGTAGTCATGACCCACTGGTTATCCTTTGTCCTGAAAGGAGCGCCTGTAGGTGCGCTTACCTCTCTGGTCTTTGGATACTGATATCCATAACGTTCTTCTGTTGCAACTGACATAATATGGAAGCACCACAATGCAGTTCCGTAAAGAGATGAGCTTACCCGGTCGCCTTTTTCCTGTCTGGGTACGCTTATAAAGAGCAGCTGTAATGGCATAGCATAATCCCATTGTTGTGACAATATCCCCTGGGCCTGCAGAGCTGTATACAGGATAACTTCCAGGTCCCTCTACCATCATATCTGCATTAAAACCACTGCTTGCCCAGAATGCAACCGTATCAAATCCGGGATTGTCCTTCTTGGTCCCTTTTCACCAAAGCCGGAAATATTGGTCCTCGATCAGCCTTGGATATTTATCCTTTAAGGAATCATAATCCAGTCCCAGTTTTTTAATGCTTTTACACGGGTATTGGTCAGGAATACATCTGCCTCAGCTAAAGGCGATGCATTGCTTCCATGCCCTCCGGTGTCTTTTTTTAAATTTAATACACCCCTTTTTCCGGCATTCAGGTTATCAACAAGGGGTTCTCATCCATAGTGCATGGTACAAGAAATGTTTTTGGGAAATTACGGAACATATCTCCGCTTTCAGCTTCTACTTTTTAATAACTGTAGCACCCCAGTTCTGTTAACATTCTTCCACAGGAGCCTGCTGCCACCATTGTGGAAAGTTCCAATACTTTTACCCTTCCAAAGGTCTGTAATTTGCCTCGTCTGCCATCATCTTAAGTCCCTTTCGATCCTGCTCTTATTCTTCTGCTTTTACTTCTATTACTTTTTATTGCTTCTATATACCTTTTTATTAATAAATAGAAGCCTTTAATCCGCCGATCACTTCTTCTGCTTCTGCTACCATGTCATCCATCAGCTGCTGTACTGGCTTAATATCGTTGATCAGGCCCATTGCCGGTCCTAATGCATAGATGCCGCCGTCTATATCGCCGTTTTTATAGCATTTCTTGCTCAGTCTTCCTGCAATAACAGTCATCAGTTCTTCCAGGGTGGTTCCTCTCTTTTTCCATTTCCAGAGTCAGCTTTGCTGCCATATTATTTGCAACACGGGCTGCATTATGAATGGATTTCTGGACAATAACTGTATCTTTTTCTGTATGCTCTAACAGCCATTCCTTGTGGTTATCAGAAATCGGGCACTCAGCAGTTGCTACAAAACGTGTTCCCATAACAACGCCTTGTGCACCTAATGCCAGTGCTGCTGCCAGACCTTTTCCATCTGCCACACCACCTGCTGCCAGTACCGGAACACCGTATTCTGCACAAACCTTAGCTGCCTTGTTAGCAATCACAAATGTACCGATCCCATCCATACTTGGATGTCCTGCTACTTCATAGCCTGCAATGGCGATCACATCTGCGCCCTTTCTTGCCATGCTGGCTGCTACTTTTTGCATTTGGGCTCTTGTGGATGATCTTGATGCCTGCCTCTTTACATGCCGGCATAAATTCTACTGGAGAAGCACCTGCAAACTCGATGGCTGCAACACCTTCTTTTGCACATACATCAATATATTTAAAGATCTCTTCACCCTTTGTCAGGTCCGGAACCAGGGAAATATTTACAATGAAAGGCTTATTATTAGTAAATTCCTTCATTTTGATCACATCTTCATGGAATTCATCAATTCCCGGATAGCAGGTAATATTAATAGTTCCCATACCGCCTGCATTGCAGACTAAAAGAAGCAAATTCAGCAATCCCTAAATGCTGCATACCGCCCTGGACGATTGGTTTTTCAATTCCAAACATTTCTGTAAATTTTGTTTTTATCATAATGTAACCTCCTGTTTTACATAATGTTCTCCCGGAATCTTTCTGTGCTTGATTTTGTGAGAAGATTTTTTGTCAGTTGTGCCCGATTTCTGAGGCGTACGCGGTGCGTACGTTGATGGAATCCGGGTGCGGCTGGCGGAAAATCGGCCACAAAAGCAAGTGCAGGAAAAAGACCCGAGAGGACATCATAATGTTCTCTCGTATCAAAAACTACACTGACTGTATGATAATACTTTTAACATATTGCCCCGTCTTAATCTATGTAGAAATGAACGAAGAAGCTCCCCCTTAGCGCCTGTTATTTTCGTAGGATTATCCATAGTTTCTGCGGTGCAATCCCGCGCTTTTTTGCATTATACTAAAAGCAGAAGTATTTTTAAGCAGATATTCCCTGATCTGCTTTAGTGAAAATATAACAGGAGGTTTTTTTATGTACCAATATGTTAAAACTTACACTGAAAACGGTGCAGGTTATATTATCCTTAATGATCCTAAAAAAGTTAAATGCCTTAAGCCAGCCAATGGCAGCTGAGCTTTCTGAAGTTCTGGAACAGTTCCGCTTTGACCCCAGCATCCGCGTGATCGTTCTGCGGGGTGAAGGCGGAAAATTCTGTGCAGGCGGTGACATTACTTCCATGAAAAACGTGTAGACTGCTATGCAGCTGGTATCCCTGCACCTACCCAGACTAAGACCAATATGGCTAATTTCAACCACCTGGTCCTTTACATCCGTCAGATTGAAAAAGCCGGTAGTTGCTGGGATCGAAGGTGCCTGCGCAGGTGGCGGAATGATGGCTCGCGACTTTGCCATTGCAGAGAAAATACAAAATGTCCTTTGCCTTTTCTTCTATCGGACTGGCAAGATATGGGAATCCGTCCTTTGACCAGACGCGTTGGTCCGGCAAGAGCTGCCGATCTTTTATGACAGGAAGACGTTTTACAGGAAAAGAAGCAGCTGATATGGGCATCATCACTCCGTGCTGTACCAGCTGAAGAACGGAAGAAAATGTAAAAAATGCATCACCGCCCTGGCAAACGGACCTTTCTTTCCTTATGCGGGAGCATCAGTGGCATCAACTGATCATGTACCCTTGATCTCCACCAGTGCATGAATCTGAAGCTGATTATGTAGACCGCCTGACTCATTCTGCAGACCACGCAGAAGCGGTAAACGCATTTTTAGAAAAAAAGAAAACCTGTATTTACCGGCAAATAAGAACTCCCGGCAAACGCTTTTCCATACGTTTGCCGGAGTTTTATATACATGCCGCATGCGGAATGTACGGCATGTTGTGGGATTTCATTTTACGTTTTTATGTATCCTTAACCTGCGCTTACAGATAGAACCTGCAGAGATCATAACAGCTGCGAAGCATGCCATAATGATCGGCAGTACCAGAGACAGGATAAAGTTGTTTATGTAAGCCTGTCTGTGGGTCAGCTTGGTTGTAGACAACATAGTGATGATACCTGCACTGTGTGGCAGTGTATCCAGACCGATGGAAGACATTGCAACCAGTCGGTGTAACTGAGGTCCAGGAATACCTGTTGCGATAAAACGGTCAGCAAAGTTCTGAAGGGCGATGTTCTCACCAGAAGAAGCGGAACCGCAGATACCGGAACAAATGTTAACTACTAATACGATCATAAATGGGCTGGTTCCAAAGTTGTTTAGCTGCCAACAATAGTCTGGAATCCAGGAACAGCTGCTACAACACCACCAAAGCCTGATGCACAGCAACGGTGCATCAGAGGCATGATAGCCTGTGGCATAGCACCGGAGAAGATCTTCTTTTAAATCCTGCTTGCGTGATCATATAACAGCCATGCAACTACACAGCCGCTGCAAAGAGCGATCACTGCACTCTGCTTTAATACGTTTAATACAACGATAACAACGATCATTGAAGTAAACACTGCCATAATGGCTTTTTCGTTCTCAACGCTTGCTTCTACTAACTGCTCTTTGTCGATCGATCACCAGTTGGATAGAATCCTTCACCCTTGTTATTGGTTCGTTTACACTGCCACCAGATATACAGGGAACCAATAGCAAATGTAATAATGGAGCTTAAGATACCAAGAACAGGTGCTGCCATGGTAGTTGTTCCAAAGTACTGCATTGGGATGATGTTCCGCATCTGGGAGATCCAGGAAGCATACCGATGGTCACAGTGGAAGATCCAAGACAGGAGCAGGAATACATCCACCAGGGAATGTTCTTTATCCTTAAACAGTGAACGGGCAATTGCTACCAGGATGAATACTACTACGAATACGTTAACGCCGCCGTAGGTTAAGATCAGCCGGATCAGCGGAAGTATCATAACTGCCAGCCAACGCTGCATATCCGGATTTTTGCTCTTGGCAATACGTGCAACCTTAACTGCAATAGAAGGTGCTGCACCGGTATCGCCTCCATGAAACGTGCAAATAATGCACTGAACAGGAAGATCAGGAAATATCCCCTGCATGAATCCAACTGTCTTTGGCATAAATGCCTCAGTTAATGCTACGAATGGATTCATTCCTCCAAATACTGCTACTACCATAGCCGAAGCTAATGGCAACGACGACGTGTTGTAACCCATATAAGCCAACAGGATGAACAACACAAGTCCGATCACAATACCCAGTAAACTAATCATATCATTACCCTTCTGTTTATTTTATCGTTTCAGATACCACACCCCCTGTTCTTCCGCATAAAGCAGGTCCTGAAACGATTTATTATGATGTAACTGACTATGACATAATAATAACAAACTCAGATTAAACCATCTATGTCACTACGCACAAAAATTAAAAAATGATTTTTGCTATTTTCTGGTTAAAACCAACCTGTTAGTTTTTATCGCAGTAAAGACTTGGCAATAACCACTCTCTGGATCTCGTTGGTTCCTCAATAATACGGTTCACACGGGCATCATGATACAACTTGGAGATCAGATATTCATCGCAAAGACCATATCCGCCAAAAATCTGCAGTGCGTCATCTGCGCATCTTTCCATATGCCTCTGTTACAAAAGCATTTAGCAATAGATGCTTCTTTATTGCAAGGTTTTCCCTGGTCAAGAAGCATGGTAGCATTGTAAACCAGTCCACGGCCAGCGGGATCAGCATTTCCATGTTGGCTTTATCTTTTCCTGGGATCATCTGTTTTGCATGCATCGGCTTGCCAAAAGCAACTTTCTTTTGAATACTGGATAGCCGATCTCTTTTGCTAACTGGCATGCACCAAGGCTGGAGGCTGCGATTTATCGGTCTGAAGCAGTAAGGACCTTCATGGCATTGGCAAAGCCGCCTTCTTCTGTTCCGATCAGATTAAATGCCGATCTCAACATTGTCAAAAATAACCTCAGCTGTATTAGAAAGACGCATACCGATCTTTTTCGATCTTCTTTCCTACAGTAACACTGGACGATCTTTTTTCTACAATGAACGTAGCCAGTCCCTTTAGAGCCCTTAGATAATCCAGTGTTGCCACTACCAGAAATACACTTGCTAAAGAAGCATTGGTAATGAACATTTTTTGTTCCGTTAATAACATAACTATCACCTTTTTCGCACAGCAGTAGTACGTGCACAGCAGCACTGTCAGAACCTGCATCAGGCTCAGTCAGGCAGAAAAGAGCTTAAATATCCCTTCTGGAGCAGACTGAATAATACTGCTTCTCTCCTTCATTTCCTGCTGCCATAACGATCTTTCCGCCCATGCTGGTTACATTGAACATACCCATAAAGGTACTTTCAACTTTTGCGCCTTCCTCGATCATCATAGCAGTTGTGGGTATCCAGTCCCATGTCCGCCGTACTCTTCCGGTACCTGCAGCATGTGCAGTCCCATTTCAATACCCTGTTCTATGATCTCCTGTGGATAATGACCTTTTTTTCCCATTCCAGTACATGTGGCTTCGATCTTTGGTCATAAAGTCACTTGATCAGCTCTACCAGGCTCTGCTGCTCTTCTGTTATATTAAATAATCCATTCTGCATATGGTCGATCTCCTTACTTTTTATCTTCCGATAAAATCTGACACAAAACCTTTGCTTACAGGTAAGCCTGCCGTAAGTTCTGTGCCAGATTTTCCACTATTTTGAAAAACTATATTTTCACCGTTCTGAAAAAAATAAATTCTGGTGCGGCCAGCGCTCTTCCAGTTCTTTGATTTTTTCTTCGCTGTAGCCTAATTCCTTAAACAACTCCACATTCTGCTCACCCAGTAATGGTGCTCTCTTTAAACTCAGGTGATGTCTTTGACATGTTGCAGTTACCGGTTCTTGTATAGAAGGTCTTCTATTTTCATATCCGGCATAGTAGGTGCTTCTGAAATCCAGCCATTTTCACGGAAATCTTTGTTGGACCATGCCTGATACTCATCCTGAACCTTACAGCATGGGATACCGGCAGCATCTAAAGCTGCAAGTGCCTCGTCCTGTCCAGAGAAACTGTTAGTCAGCCATTCGTTAAATAATGGATCAGAACCTTCTGATGACGTGCTCTGTCACCAACCTCCTGATATTCAGGGTCTTCCTTCCACTCAGGTCTTCCCATCAGGTCACATAAGCTGTCCCAGATACGCTTTCCAGAAGCTGCCATAACGATATCACCGTCCTTGCAGTGGAATACGCCATATGGACACATAGTAGGATGATGATTTCCTGACGTTTGCTCATGCGCTCTTTTGCCCAGATTACAATGGATCAGAGGTGTGTTCATATATAATAGGGAACGAAGTAAGGGATACATCTACATACTGGCCTTCTCCTGTATCTTTCCAATGATATAAAGCAGTCATGGTGTAAACATATTTAAAGCACCAACCATATCTCCCAATGGGATGCCGCTTTTTCTGGGGTGCCCCTGTCTGCTTCACCTGTAAACACTCATGATACCGGACATTGCCTGCGCAATAATATCATATCCAGGCTTGGAAACAAGTCGTCCTGTCTGTCCATAAGTGGTAAGGGAAACATATACCATATCTGGTTTGACCTTGCATACACTTTCATAATCCAGACCAAATTTCTTCATGGTTCCGGGACGGAAATTTTCTAAGATCACCCCAGTAGGGATCAGTTTCTTTACCAGTTCCAGTCCCTCCGATCCTTCATCCACTGCCAGTGATTTCTTTCCACGGTTGAACCAGCAGTACGTAAGGCTTTCACCGTCTACCATAGGCGGAAATTTTCTGCCGTCTTCTCCTCTTCCTGGACGTTCAATTTTAATAACTTCTGCGCCGTAATCAGCTAACATTGCTGCTGCAGTAGGTCCTGCTGCCATTGTTGTAAAATCCAGAACGCGGATTCCTTCAGTGCTTTTCCCATATTTATCTTCTTCCTTTCCAAATCTTACATTTTTTATAAACCAAGGCTGTTTAAACGTTTTAAACCATCTTCTGCCTCTGCCATAATGGAGTCAATGCATCCCTTGCAGCTTTCTACGTCATGGCATCAGGGCCAACAGCCGGTCCAATGGCGAACATACCGCCATCTACATTTCCATCCGCATAAGCGGCTTTGCCAAGTTTTCCTGATATAACAGGCATCAGTTCCTGTAAGGTAGCTCCCTTTGCCTCTAACTCCAGACACTTTCTTGCTGCTTCATTATTTGCAACGCGAACCATATTCTTAATAGATTTCTGACAAAGAACAGTCTGGTTCTCATTTGCATTTACTTATCCAGTTTTTTTATGATTTTCAGAGATCCAGCATTCCTGCTTGCTACAAAACGTGTTCCCATTACAACGCCTTCGCATCCAAGGCTTAATGCTGCCAGTAAGCCTCTGCCATCTGCAATACCGCCTGCTGCCAGTACACAGAACCTTTACTTCTTGCTGTGCGGTTTGCCAGTACCATAGTTCCCACACCATCTGTATGAGGATGTCCTGCTACCTCAAAGCCAGCCATGGTGATAATGTCAGCACCCATGCTCTCTGCTTTCTTTGCATGCTTACGCAGGCTGCTTTATGGATCCATTTCACCCGATCCTTATGGGCATTTAATACATCTGCCAGTTCCTGAGGGCTCGCGCCAGCTGTTTCTACTGCTGTTACTCCTTCTTCCAGAATCACCTTAACCTGGTCAAAAAGCTCCTGTCCCGGATGGAGACTTGGGATCAGGGAAATATTTACTGCAAATGGTTTATCTGTTTTGGCCTTTACTTCTTTGATGGCCTTTCTTAAATCTTCCGGATCCGGATAAATAGTTACATTAATGGTTCCAAGACCGCCTGCTTCTGATTACGGCAGCTGCCAGTTCAGAACTCCCAGATGCTGCATTCCCCCCCTGCATGATCGGATATTGGATCCCTAAAAGTTCTGTCATTCTTGTTTTCATTGGATTCTGCCTCTCCTTTACTTTTATGTACACACGGTTTTTCCCGCATGGAATTATAAGCTTGTTATTAAAATAACATTTTAAACCGCTGTAATGATACAGCGGTTCATACAATTTTTATAGACACTCTCTTGAAAGTAATGGTTATATTAACCAAAGGATTTTCACGGATGCTGTTTTACAGCTTTTTCTTTTTAAACGGAGGATCGCTTCTTCTGAGTAACCATACTGTTTTAAGATCTCATCTGTATGTTCTCCCATCTGCGGCCCCCTGTCCAGTGCCTGTTTCATCCATATTTCTATATGTACCGGCAGCATGGCCATCAAAAAAGAATGCCCATTTTCATAAATATGTTCCTTTACAAAGCCGTTTTGCCACAGCCTGAGGATCTGCTGCCAGCCCCTGTAATGACGCATACGGTCAAAGACGATATCTCTTTCTCTTAATCTGGCAGCGATCTCATCATAGTCAAACTGACTAAAAGCTTGTTCCAGAAGCGGGATCAGCTGGGCTCTGTTTCTGGAGATCGGGGGCCGCATTTTTAAACCGCTCGTCCTCTGCCAGCCCGGCACATTCAGCGCCTCTGCCAGCGGCTTCCAGTACCGGTCATGCTGGGTAACAGCCAGATGGAGCCATTCTCCGTCTTTACATTTATAAAAAAGTGTACAGAGCTCCCATTTCAGATCTCTTTTTCGGATAATGATATCCGTACTGTTCAAAGGCTGACATAGTACCGCAAAGCCACACTGCATTGCCAAAAGGGATGTCTCTACAAAATCGCCCATTCCGGTACGTTCTCTATTTAAAAGAGCAGCACAGATACCGCCAAACAAAGCAGCTCCTGTAGCTCCATCTCCTACGCAGCCCGGTGCGCTTGCAGGATAACCCCCAGGTTCTGCCATATCTGCCAGCATGCCGGATCTTGAAAAGAAAGCAACGCCGTCATATCCCGGTGCATCTACATCCGGCCCGGTCTGTCCATATCCTGTTACCAGGCCGTAGATCAGCTTTGGAAAACGATCCTTTAAAGAATCATAATCCAGGCCAGCTCTTACAGGGATTTTAAACGGTTATTCGTAATAAATACATCCGCCTCACCAAGAAGACGCAGCAGGATCTCCTTACCTTCCGGTGTCTTGGTATCTAACTGAATATCTCTTTTTTCCCAGATTATAAAGGTCGAAAAGAGGATTTTCCTCATCTGCAACAGGAAGCCCGCAGTTTACGCCGTAAAAACGCCATGGATCACCTGCAGTGCTTTCCACGCGGATCACATCCGCTCCCATTTCTGCCAGCATTCTCCTGCTGCAGGCGCAGCATTCACAAAACTGGCCAGCTCAACTACTTTGATCCTTCTAAGGGTTTATGTACGCTCATGATCTTTCCTCCTGGTCATAAAAAATGTTCTCTCTGGATATCTCAGAATCTCTCTTTTCATCTCTTTATAAAGCTTACCGGTCAGACAATCCCCATTTTAATGCATAAAATGGCTGCAAACAAAGTAATAAAAAACCTGGTATATAAGTAGACAGCATATACATTTTCAGGCACTCTGCATATGGCATGCGAAGCACTGCTGCTGCATTAGGTATTCCTGCATTATGAGGTGCAATACTGGTAAAAGAGGTAAGCATCATCATGCGGTGGGCATTACCTGCGCTAAGTCCTGCCAGTGTGTACTGCTCCAGCATATGGATCCGAACGCGGGGATGGGAGCTGCCACAGATGCCATGATAAAGGCCGCTAAAAAGTCCCATAAGGCTTCCGCTCATAAGATGTGGCAATGCAGACAGCATGTTCTGAAAATAAGTAAAATCCTTCTATGTTTTCACCACTGTACCAATGGCATACGTGCGGAAACACTTAAAATAGGACCATAGGCAGCAGTGATCCCCTGTGACAAACTGATCTTTAACTTTGGCAGCAGGTTCCTGTGTCCCGTGATGATGGTCAGGATACAGCCTGCAAACAGTGCTTTTACTACATATATCTGGAAAACAGCGCTCATCACCAGTACCACCGCTAACGGAAGGATACTGGAAGTAGTCCCGGAAGACAGTCCTCTGATAGGCCCTCATCCAGGTTCGCCATGCGGATCCCTTCACCAGAAGGCAGAAAGGCTTCCCCCTTTTTCTGTGTTACTTTTAACATGATGCACAAAAACATGAGAGAAACTGCCCAGAAAACCACTACAGAAATAACAGAAAGCTTCCAGCCCCGCCATAGTAGTGGTGCCGCAGATATCTGTGGCATATACATTTCCCGCCTGAATAGAACCTGCCAGATAAGCAGCGCTTACAGTCTGGGCCCCAGCGCAGCAGTACAGTCGCCATGGTGTATCCGTTTCCTCATAAATGGTTTTTGCAATAGGAAGTACAGTAAATACCACTACAAAACCGGAAATCCCCACATAGCATAAGATAAAAAATACAGCACCGGAACCAAAATCACACAAGAAAAACTTCTGGTTATTTCTGCTTTTTTGATCAGCCCCGATAATGATAATGCGATCTTTTTTGCATTTCCCCCGTCACTCATCAGCTTTCCCATAAGGGCACTTAAGAAAAACAGGAGGAAATAGCTCTGTAAGAAACCTGCCAGTCCGGCAGATAAAATTCCCTTAAACCATCCAGAATACCGATCCTGAAAAAAACAAACATAAGACAGCTGCTGGCAACTGCTGACAAGATCAGGTTAAAGCCTTTAAATGCCAGCACCACAAACAGCAAAAGTCCCAGTATCATTCTATAAAGCCGATCATAAGCTGTTTTCCCTTCTGTCTTTTCAAGGTCAGCCTCATTGGGCTTTCTGCCTTCCATGGCTGCCATACGGGCTGCACTGACGCCCTGGAACCTTCATTGCAAAGGTATCTTCCATTACCCCATAATCCCAGTATCCTGCTCTGCCAAGAAGACGCAGCTTTTATAATCCAGTTTTCCGTTTGGAAGGATGATATCATCTGACACATGGATCTCTACTACTTTTCCAATGATCGGATCCACAGTACCTTTTTCCTCCTGCCATAGTACCAGGAATAGCGGATGGTCTGCATGTATTCACACTCAAACTGGATCGGAGATTCTGCCACGCGCTTGGCTGCTACCCTTATAGAATCTGCCTTATGCAGTCCCGCTTTTTCAAATTCATCCTCTTCCGGTGCAAAACCGCTGGCTGTAATATTCATCTGCTCCTTCAGATCATAGGGTACTGCATTGTATACAAAACAGCCTGTAGCTTCAATGTTGTTTACAGTATCCTTGCGGTGTACATGATCTGGCTCGCCCCCCCTGGTTAATAGCGATCATAACCATAGGCGGGTCATAGGAAAGATTCTGGAACTGGCTGAATGGTGCCAGGTTGCATCCCGTCCCTGCTTACAGTGGAGTATCCAGCCAATCGGTCTTGGAGCTACACATGCCTTAAATGGATTTAATGCCATTGGGCATTCTTCGTTTTGTGGTGAATAATGCATAAATAAGTCCCCTTTACATGATTTACGATTCATACTTTTTACGATACTTCTTATGACCATCCGCCTGACAGATGACCAGCACTTTTGTACCCTTTTTATCTGTTGTATCTAAGATACCAAAAATTCCCTATTTTCCAACAACTGCAATTCATACAAAAAAGGTCATGCCAAAGTCCGTTTATTTTTAGACAATCTGGTTAAAAACAACCACAATTTCTCACCCATGCTCTCTTTACTTTCGTAATCCATTCCATAGGATTTCTCTTTTGGGATTGATATTATATAGACAAAGAAACTAAAACAAAATACAAAATAAAATTAATGTAATGGAGGAATGCATATGGAACAATATAAACCATTAAAAAGGTGTCAAAGTGGTGGAATTATCTCTTATGGTAGCTTCTGCCAGCTGCGGACGTATGATGGCTGACTGGGGTGCAGACGTTATCAAGCTGGAAAACACAAAAGGCGGTGACAATTTCCGTAAATGGCCGCTGTCCATCGGTGCTCCTGCAGATGATGATTTCGACCCGATCTTTGACAACTTAAACGCCAACAAGCGTGCTGTCAGCATTGACACCAGGACCAAAGAGGGCCGGAGATCGTATACCGCCTGTTAGAAGATGCCGATGTATTCTTAACCAATTTAAGAACAGAAGCACTGAGCAAACAAGGCCTTGATTACGACACTTTAAAAGAAAAATTCCCTAAACTGGTCATGTGCCAGTTAGACGGCTATGGTCCAAAAGGGCGAAGAAGCCGGAAGACACCTGGTTATGACAACACTGCATTCTGGGCAGAGGCGGCTTCATGTACAGTCAGGCTGTATATGGCGACAGCAATGATACCTATCCTGTTTACATGCCTATGGGCTTTGGTGATACCACCTGTGCCCCTTGGTATGATGGCTGCCACTGTTTCCGCTGTTTTAAGTGCAAGACAGACAGGAAAAGGCGACCGTGTTTCCTTAAGCCTTTACGGAACTGCAGCATGGCTGGCAAACATCCTTGTTTCCGGTTCCCAGTATGGTTTTAAAATGCCAAAAACGCAGAGAAAATTCCAGTCCCTTTGGTGCTCCTTTCAAATGCAGCGACGGCCGCTGGTTCATGCCTCAGGTTGTTGTATTTAACAGGGATACTCCCTTTTCTATCACCTTCTTGGTGCAGACGATATGATAGATGATCCCCGTTATGCTACCAGGGGCACAGTTTAATGATGTAAATATCTGCCGTCCTGTTATCGAGCGTTTTGAGAAGATCTTCGCTACAAAAACTGCCAAAGAATGGTATGACATTTTCAGCGCAGAAGGCCTCTGCTGTGAAATCTTAGCCCGTTACGAAGATGTCCACGGATCCACAGGCAATTGCAAATGATTTCGTCTACAAGATGAAATACGACAATGGCCAGGAAGCAACTCTGGTACGCACCTGCCTGCGCAGCGAACGCATGGGAACCCCGGAATTTAACCGCGGACCGATGCTTGGTGAACACACTGTATCTATCCTGAAAGAAGCCGGATATTCTGATGAAGAAATTGAGAAATATCTGTCTGAAGGATCATCCGTCAGCATGACTGATCTTTTACAACAAAACTCCCAGAGATCTCTATCTCACTGGGAGTTTCATAAATTAAAGATTTTAATTCTGTTAATCATTTAGACGCATTCTTTTTCAATGCTTTGAGCTGATCACGTTTTGCATAAATCACATTCAAAATATACACCTTACCAGAGGAATCGTCTGCTCTGTAATAGATATAAAAATTTTTGGCGCTAATTTTTCGCACACCTCTTGAATGCCAAGGCTCACGTTTTATGGGAGTAATGCTTGAAGCCATATACGTCAACTTTTGTATTGCGCTGCGAATTGCACGAATGTAATTTAGCGCTACTTCCGGGACTAACAACGTATATGCAATGTAATCCCTGATTTCAATAAGGTCAGATTCTGCATCTGGCGTAATAATAATTTCATAGGAGTCCACTTATTTAAGACTCCTTTCCAGGTCATCAAATACTTCATTCATTGACCGACCTTCACCAGCAAGTGACTGTGCATAGCTATGTTGAAGTTTTTTATCAAGCTCAACATTAGTCATTACATCAATGGTTCGAGGTTCTGAAGGAATCGTTAATGAAAATGGAACCCATGGTGATAAAATGATCTGACGGTAAAGAGAATTGATCACAACAGAGACTGGAACTCCCAGTTTCTGAAGAATTTCTTCTGGCTTCAATCTTTACATTATTTTTCAACGCGAGCGCTTACAGTTGAATCTTTCATTTTAAACACCTTCCTGTTAATCATATTGTAATTCATTGTATTGCAAATTACAAGACATTTTATTTTTTTGCATAAAAACAAAACTCCAGGATTTTCATTCTCTGGAGTTCTGTTTTCTCAATTCTTTTTATTAAATTTTTATTTCCAGGTCATCCGTCCATAATCCAGGATCGCTTTTCCATCACTGTCTTTACCATACGGAACAATGCTTCATTTTCCCCTGTTTTCCATACACAAAGGGTAAAACGATCTCCCGGCAGTGCTACTGCTCGGAACTGGTTCTCAATGGATACCATGCGCCTGGCTCTCCTGGAAATAATGCACCGATCATCATACGGCAGGCATAGCCTAAACTGCAAAGTCCATGAACAATAGGACGGTCAAAACCAGCCTTTTTCGCAAATGCAGGATCCGCATGGAGAGGATAAGTATCACCTGTCAGACGATACAATAATGGCACATTCTCCGGATATGCATCCTTGATCTGATAATCTGCTTCTCTTCGGGATCACTACACTGCTGTGAGGTACCTTCGGCCCGCCAAAACCACCGGCCCAGCGGTTTAAATAGCCCATGGTATTGGTAAATACCGGCTCTCCAGCTCTATCTTTGCAATAATATCTACGTCGATCTTAGCTCCTTTTCCTTCTCCCCGGTCATATAAAGCACCGATCACCTTTTCCAGATGAAGTTTTCCTTCTTTTGGGATAGGCTTGTGGATCACCAGCTTACGATCCATATGTAAAAAGTACCATCAGAACGCAGTCCCTCGATCTTCTTTGTAGGCATTAACGGCTGCTCTGAATATGGCTCTGTTCCAAAGGTAGCTGTACATGGGATCACACCAAAGGTGGGGACTGCCTTTAAGTCCCTTTCATAAACATATTCCAGCTCTTCCTGCTTTGCCCCAACACTTAAATTATAAAGGAAGATCTCTCCAGGTATAGGAAAATCCTGTTCCATACGGATAAACCAACTGCAGACTCATCTAACATAAAAGTAACCTCCTCATCTCAAAAATGGCCTCTTAAAAGATATTCTCCTGAAAAAATATTGTCCTGAACATAAAGGCTGCTGCAAAACATTTTTTCTATTTTGCGGCAGCCTTACTTTCATTTATGTATCCTGAGCATTATTTAATTTTGTTCTTACGGATCACATTGCCGCTGATAACTACTCTCTGGATCTCATTGGTTCCCTCAAAGATCTGGAAGATCTTCGCATCACGCATCAGCTTCTCAACCGGGTAATCACGCATATATCCGTATCCGCCTAAGATCTGACTGCTTCTGTAGTAACACGGTTTAATGCATCTGAACAGTAGCACTTAGCGATCGGGCCTAAAGTTGCTGCTAAATGATCACCTGCATCTAACAGTGCTGCTACCTTCATGCCGATTGCACGGCTGGTCTCAATAGCGATCTCCATATCTGCGATCTTGGAGGAAATAGCCTGGTTCTTGTAGATCGGTTTGCCCATGGTAGTACGTTCCTGGGCATATTTTACGCATACTTCCATAGCAGCCTTCATAATACCTACACAGCCGCTTCCTACGCCTGCACGGCCCTGCTCCAGAGTCTTCATGGCAATTTTAAAGCCTTCGCCCTCTTTGCCGATCAGTGCAGATGCCGGGATATGTACATCTTCAAATAATACGTCACAGGTAGCAGACTGATCGGATACCCATCTTATCCTCATGCTTGCCAATGCTGATGCCTGGCAGATGTGCATCTACTAAGAACATGGTCAGTCCCTTATATCCAAGACTTCTGTCAATAGAAGCAACTACACACATAAAGTCTGCATAGCATGCGTTGGTGATAAAGCACTTACGTCCATTTAAAACATACTCTTTTACATTTCCATCTTCATCTAAAATCTTATCAGCTGTCGTTTTGCATGCGCCTGCATCCGATCCCTGCTTCCGGCTCAGTCAGGGCAAAAAGCTGCAAAATCCGCTGCGTTTCTTTGGCCAGCGTGGATCTCTTCCCGGCTTATCGCTTGTTAAAATTTCTACACACCATTTTTTTCTGCTCTTCAGTTCCTGCGATCAGAACCGGCTTGATGCCCAGGTTGTTGGTTCCACATGTTAATCCAAAACCTGCATCACCATACATCAGTTCCTCACGGATCCATGCTGCAGATACATTGCTCAGTCCCTGGCCGCCGTACTCTGCCGGCAGGTCTGCACATACAAGTCCCATTTCAAATGCCTTGTTGTAAGCATCCCAGTCCAGTTCGCCGGAAATATCGTGCTCTGCTGCCTTTGGACGAACCTCCTTTAAAACGAAGTCATGGACCATATCCACGATTTCCTTTATCCTCACCTGTTAATACTCAATCCTGCTGCCGCTGTATCCAGCATACGATTACCACCTTTCTCCTTGAATATTTTATGGACTCCAAAAACCCGGTTGTAAACTGCGTTCCAGGAGCATGTTTGTATTTCATATCTCTATGTGAATATAATAACAGATTTCCTTCATTCCTCACACGTTTACACCTACAAAAAAGGGGTGTTTCAAAATATGCTGTTGTGGTCAAAATAACCATGAAATTTTGCACATTTTCTGCTATACTGTATTTGTTGTATTCTGTCCTCATGAGATTATGGGGTATTTTACACACATTATCATTGTTAATTTATTTACGAAAGGGATTTACCATGAAGCTGGCTCAGTGTATTATTCTCGATCTTTTTAAAAAGACTATGATCCTGTACCCCTTCTGCCTGAAACATGTAATTTCCATTTTCCGGTGTACAGCTTTTAGATCAGGATAATCCTACCGACGATCCATCCATCCTTTACATAGGAACAACTACCCAGATTTCTTCCTTTAATACAGAAAAATTAAAAGACTTCTGCATCATCTGTATTGGAAAAAAGAAGACGTTTCTTCTTATATAAAAAAACTATCAGGCAACTGATCCTCGATCCCTGAAAACCATTCTCTTGCTTCCATAGTCAACACTCTTTACACCGGCTTTCACCGCATTTTAAACTGGGATGGCGAACTGCAGAATGCTATCCTCCGCAAACAGAATTACCAGTCCCTTTTCTCCATCGGCGGCCGTTTCTTTGGAAAAATGCCATGATCATGGTCAACTCTTCCTACAATGTGATCGGCACTAACCTGTTAGAATCCCCCACCCACGAGAAGCTGGACTTTATCCTGAAAATGGCTATTACTCTAAAGAGCTTACAGATGGTCTTGCCCAGATGGGCTACATGGCAAAAGGATTTCAATACAAGACTCCTACTGTCTTAAACCCGCCAAACTATATGAACTGCCCGATCATGGTCCTTTCCATGCATGCAGATAACGGCATTTTTCCTTGGTTTTATCACTATCTACTTTATTGACAGCCAACCAACTGCCACCCAGTTTGAGTTTTTCGCCCATTTTGCCAAGTCTGATCCGGTGCTATTATCTGAAAACAGTGAAGAAAATGCTTCTACTCCAACACCTTTGGAAACCTTTATGAGTGACCCGATCAACCACACACAGGAAGACGAGGCATTTATGCAGGACAGAGCACGCACACTGCGCCTTCCATTAGATGCTTCCTACCGCCTCTGTGCGATCAAATGGGATAAATTCATCCTTCCCCAGGCTGATTATGTAAGAAACCGTTTAAGAAGCTGCTTAAAATTCCCACTGTTCCGGGTAGTCCTTTACCAGGAATCCATCCTTTGCTGCTTCAGGAAATATCCCCAGCTTAAAGGTCATGGAAGAAATTACTGACTCCATGGGAGAATTCAGTGAGGTATTAAAGATTGCCACGGATATGCAGGCTTCTCCACTGCCAGCTTTCCTCTTATGAAGTTAAATATCGCTTATCAGCAGGCTCTTACTGCAGTCCGCTATGGCACCATGTTAAACCCAGATAAGGGCATTTACTTTATTCCCATTATTATATTTATGAAATGCTGGATGAATATAAGAAACGTTATGCATTAGAGGATATGTATATCCAGAAACTGAAGGAACTGAAAAATCCTTCTGAAGAACATTATGACAATCTTTCCCTTTACGCAACTACCTGCTTACTGAACGCAGCATCTCTTCTACTGCAGCATCATGCACATGCACAGAAACAGTGTGATCTACCGTCTGGGAAAGATCCAGGAAATACTGGGATTTGACTTAATGATCCAGATAAGGCTTCGCGTTCTCGATCTCTTTTAAGCATCTTAGAACTGATAGATGGCCATATAGAGCCACTGCCCTGCATCGATGGTCAGCAGGGCAGTGATTCCTTTAATTTTTATGAATGATCTTTTCTCTATGCTTTTAATTTTTTCGATCTCTGCTGTCAGTGTTGGCAGTACATCAAAAAAGATTTCCTACAATACCATAGTCAGCAGCTTTGAAGATAGGTGCTTCCGGGTCTTTATTAATAGCAACGATGCAGTCGATCCGACATACCTGCTAAATGCTGGATGGCACCTGATATACCACATGCAATGTAAAGCTTGGGTCCTACAGTCTTACCTGTCTGGCCTACCTGATGTGCATGTCCCGATCCATCCGGCATCAACTGCTGCACGGATGCACCTACGGCTCCGCCTAATACTTCTGCCAGCTCTTCGCAAAGCTTAAAGTTTTCAGGACCTCCCATTCCACGGCCGCCTGCTACGATCACTTCTGCATCTTCCAGATTTACCACACCAGCTGCTGCTTCCCTGATGGATTCTAACAGTTTAGTACGGATCTTTTCAGCCGGAACAGTCACTTCTTCTGTAATGACTTCTGCTTCCTTTCCCTCTACCGGTGTCTTCTTAAATACGCCTGGGCGTACAGTACCGATCTGAGGTCTTGTATTCGGGCACACGATCACTGCCATAAGGTTTCCGCCAAATGCAGGTCTTGTCCATGCTACATTTCCGCTTTCTGCATCATAATCCAGGCTGGTACAGTCAGCTGTCAGGCCTGTGCGCAGACGACAGGACAGTCTTGGGGCAAAATCACGGCCATTATTGGTAGCACCGATCGCGGATCGCACTTGGCTGATATTTTTCAACCAGGCTTGTCATTGCATAGGTATATGCATCAAAGCTGTATTTCTCATATTCACCGCCGGATACACTGATAACCCGACAGGTCCATATCCCTTTACCTGTTCTATAGCTTCTGCGTTGTCCTTGCCAAATACAACGGCAACTAACTTCTCAATGGGACTTTTTTCTGTTAACATACGGCCCGGATTTAACAGCCCAGACCTACACTTTTTGCTTTTCCTTCATCTGTTTCAATAAATACCCAGATATTTTTATTTGTAAACTCGCTCATAGCCCTCACACCTCTCAGATAATCTTAGCTTCACTCAGTAAAGCAGCCAGTTTTATAGCAGATTCACTGCCAGTCTCCTCATTGAGGATCACCGCATCCTTCGTCTGGACAGGTGTAAATGTCTTTTAACCTTGGTAGGAGAACCATTCAGTCCCAGTCTCTCCGGTTCACATACCATATCAGGATCACTGTTGGTGATCTCCTCGATCACAGCTCTGTTCGCTGCCATTTTGCTCTTAATGGTTGGATAACGGGGATCATAAGTGGTCTTGGTCACTGTAACCAGTGCAGGTAAAGAAACCTCTACCAGATCATGTCCTTCGTCCGTGTCTCTTGTAACATGAAGCTTTCCATCTGCCATTTCTACTGCTGTAGCTAAAGGTTACATGAGGCGTATCCATGTGCTCTGCGATCTCAGGCCCAACCTGTGCTGTATCACCGTCGATAGCCTGTTTTCCACAGAAGACGGATCAAATTTCTCACCTGTCTTAGTTTCTACTGCTGCAATAGCCCTGCTTAAAATATAGCTGGTAGCCAGTGTATCAGAACCGCCAAATGCTCTGTCGGTTACTAAAAATGCCCCGATCAGCGCCTACTGCCAAGCACTCCTTTATGCATTCTTAGCCTGGGCCGGACCCATGCTGATAACAACGACTTTTCCACCTTCTTTTTCCTTTAAACGAACTGCCATTTCCAGTGCACATGCGTCAAAAGGATTGACGATACTTGGAACGCCTTCTCGGATCAATGTGTGCTTTACAGGATCGATCTTTATTTCTGTTGTATCTGGCACCTGTTTAATACAAACCAAAATATTCATACTTTCCACCTCTTATTTAACCTGCTTATTTAACTTACTTTTTTTAACTTATTTTATTTGCCCTTATACTCAGGAATTCTCTTCTCTAAAAATGAACTTACGCCTTCTAACTTATCTTCTGTGCTGCACAGCGTACTGAGTGCTAACATTTCAAGAAGTTCTCCTACTTCCTGACTGGAAGACATGGATGCCTGTACCACACGTTTTGCAATGCGGATAGCAACCGGTCCCTTTGCGATCAGACTTTTTCCTGCCATTTTCTTTGCTTCTGCCATCGATCATCCTTTGGCACGCATTTAGTAGCAAAGTCCGATCTGTGCTGCTTCCGGTCCGCCGATCTTGCGTCCTAAAGGATCACATCCTGGGCTCTTCCCAGTCCGATCAGTCTTGACAATCTCTGTGTCCCACCGGCTCCTGGTAAAATTCCCAGTCCAGTTTCCGGAAGTGCAAATAAAGCATCTTCTGATACAACACGGAAATCGCAGGCAATAGCTGTTTCACAGCCGCCTCCAAACGCATATCCATTTACAGCCGCGATCACAGGTTTAGAGCAATGCTGGATCGATCCAGTGCCCTCTGCCCAGCGCCGCCTAAGCAGTCTGTAGATTTCTTTTTGTTTTCAGGCTGTTAAAAGATCAGCACCGGCAATAAATGCCTTATCTCCTGCGCCAGTTACGATAATTACCTTTACTTCATCGGCTTTGTCTGCCCATGTAAAAACTGGTTCATCTCTGCCCATGAAAATCATTTAATGCATTCATCTTCTCCGGCCGGTTTGCAGTAAACACTGCGATCCCCTGCTCATCGATCTCTAGCTTAAAATTCTGGTATTCCATGAAATATGAAACCTCCCTTCACATTCTACGTTCTCCCGGAGTCTTTCTATAACTTTGACCCTCTGATACCAGGAATTGCTGCGTGCTTTGCACTCCCGCAATTCTAAAACATTCGTAATCCGCTCATTTTTTCAAAAATGGCTTCTTACTCATGTTTTTGGCGGGTCCTGTTCAATATCCTCCTGCAAGCAAGCTTGCATCGATTTATGAACTTTTGACCCTAGTATCGTTAACATGTTATTATATTAACTATTTTTCTTTTCTATTTCATCTTCATATTTTCCAAAATAAATTTCTTACCACTGTCCTGATTTGTACTTTTTAACCTTAATTTCCCAATACTGTTTTTGTTAAAATATAAACTATCAGGGATGAGATTATAAAAAATCGTTACAGCAACTAAAAATCAGGAGGTATTTATCATTATGAAACCATTGGAAGGGATTACCGTAGTAGAACTGTCTACTTATATTGCAGCCCCTCATGCGGACGTATTCTGGCAAACAGGGAGCGCAGGTCATTAAAGTAGAATCACCATCAGGGATGTAGAACGTAAATTTGGTCCTACCTTATTCTGTCCGGCTAATGACGAGGAAAACCCCATTTATGACACCTTTAAACGGCGGAAAAAGATGCCCTGATGCTGGATCTTAAGAAACCGGAAGATATGGAACGCTTCCATAAATTATTAGCAAAAGCAGATGTATTTGTTACAAACAACCAGGCTTTAAAGAAAATGGGACTGGATTATGATTCTTAAAAGAGCGCTATCCACAGCTGATCTATGCCATCCTGTTAGGATACGGTGAAAAAGGTCCAAAGGTCAACTTCCCTGGCTTTGATGCCATTGCCATGTTTGCTACCGGCGGTCTGATCCAGGATATGATGGTAGATGCCCCCGGAAGCTATCCGGTTTATCTGCCAATGGGCTTTGGCGACCTGACTGCGGAACTGTTCTTGCAGGTGCTATCGGTACTGCATTATATGGAAGAGATAAGAATGGAAAAGGCGATTATGTATCCGTTTCCCTGTACGGCGCAGCTATGTGGATGTTCAGCATCATGTCCACAGGTACCCAGTTTGGCTACAAATGGCCCAGAGAGCGTTACCAGGGCGGACCTATGGGCGTTCCTTACAAAAACCAAAAGATAACCGCTGGATCCTTCCAGTTGTTAATGAATACGAACGTTACTGGAGACCATTCTGTCAGGCAGTGGGTGCCCAGGAGATCATCGATGATCCAAGATACTGCACCAAGCAGGCTACCTTTGACCCGAAGAACCGTGAAGACTGCATCCGCTACTTTGAAGGCTGCTTTCTAAGCTGAACGCAGATGATGTTCTTCCAAAACTGGAAGCTGCCGATATCATTGTCAGCGAGCTGGGACATTTTAAAGATAACCACACCAGCGAACAGGCTCTTGTAAACGGATTTATGAGCCCGATCACCTATCCAAACGGTGATCGATCACATTGGCAATGCCGCCTGTAAAATGGGCTGCGTAGAACAGCCTCATGCTGAAAAAAAGCCCGCAAGATTGGCGAAGACAACGAAAAACTGTTTAAAGAGTTTGACCTGTAACAACTGGCTTTCATTTATAATGATGTTACCATCAGGTGACATGTACATTTAGAAAGGAATTTATCATGGATTACCAGTACATATTAGTAGACGTAAAAGACCGGATCGCTACTGTTACTATCAACCGTCCGGAATACAGCAATGCTTTTGCCAGAGAATCCTATTTTGAAATTGCAGATGCCATGAACACCTTAGGCGCAAGAGAAGATGTAGGCGCTATTGTTATCACAGGCGCAGGAAAACACTTCTCAGCAGGCGGCGATATCAAACGCTTTTAAAATGTTAGTCGATACCGGGGCTTACTTAAAAGCCGAAGACATTGAAGCTGTCAGTGCTATGCCTATGTCTATCCGCAACTGCCCGAAACCAGTAATCGCCATGATAAACGGTGTTGCAACCGGTGCCGGATTAAGCTGCGCACTTGCCTGCGATTTCCGTATTGTAGAACCATCCAGCAAAATGATCATGGCTTTCGTAAATATGGGACTTTGCGGCGACAATGAAAGTATCTATACTCTTATGCGCTTAGTAGGACCAGACAAAGCAGAACTGATGATGATGACCGGCGATGCCTACAAGGGTGAACAGTGTGTAAAGACCGGTCTTGCAACTGTTTTAGCGGAAGATGGAAAACTGGCAGAGACCACTTATGCACTGGCTGCAAAACTGGCATCAAAATCATCCACAGCCCACGCTGGTCAGAAACGCCTGATCCGCAAATATTTCTACGGCGGCATGGAAAACTTTGCAAAAAGATGAAGGCATAGAAAATGGCTGCTGCTTCCGCCAGCCTGATTTTTACAGAAGCTGTCAACGCTTTTATTGAAAAAAAAAGAATGCCTGCTTACAATCTCCCTCATAAATAGGCATAACTCTTATGTACTCTCGGAATCTTTTTTTTTACAATCTGTTCACAATTGTTCACAAAATACTTACAATTTAGGCAAACTTTTCTTCACGAATGTTTCCTATACTAAGAAATGTAAAGAGTTAATGCAATTCAACTTTTTTCATAATACCCGGCGGACTGGAAGATTTTCAGTCCGCCTCCTCCTTTTTAAGGTAATCTTCTCTCGGAATCTTTTCTGAAAATTTCCCCAAAAGTCAGCTACTGAAAATCCTGAAAAATATATAGGCGATTTTGCATAAAAATCTTTTTTCATATTTTCAAATCTTTGTGCACACTTTTTTCATACTCTATGCTATTATAATAGACGTAACCCCCCAATACATTATATAGTTTTTGCTACACCCCATAAGAAACGAAATACCTTCTCCTTAAATAGACCCGTTCCCCGACGGGTCTTTTTTTTCTTGTCCTGATATGTCCCTAAACGATTGCACATTCCCGCCTAAAAATGTTATACTGATCAATAGGTAATAAACTTAACAATTTGATCAGTGAGGTTTTTACAAATGACATCTCATATCGATAATACCAATCCACTCTTTGCAGGAAAAAGCATACCAAAATCATCATACAGCTTTCCTGGCCGGCGATCCTGGAGCAGTTTCTCGATCTGCATGGCAAACCTGGCCGATACTGCCATGGTAGGCTCCATCGGACCTGCTGCTACTGCTTCCGTAGCCATTAACATCTCCTCCGTCTGGCTTATCAATGGCTTCATCACAGCCTTAAGTGCCGGTTTTTCCTATCTGGTCTCTCATGCTATCGGAGAAGGCAATAAAACTAAAGTGGAATCCGCTGTACGCCAGTCCCTTATTGCAGCCATTCTCCTTGGTTTCTTCCCTTACACTCATAGTATTTTCCATCCACCAAAAGCTTCCTGTATGGCTGGGAGCTGCCCCGGAAGTGCTCCCTGGAGCAACTGCCTACATGGGTATCTTTTCCCTGGGGCTGATAGGAGAAACACTGGGGAGTTGTCCTTTCTGCGATCTGCGCTCTGCCGGAAATACCCGCATCCCCCCTTGCTGCTAATCTGACCTCAAACCTGTTCAATGTGATCGGCAACTTTTTCCTCATCTATCCAAGCCGCCAGATCCATCTTCCCTTTGAAACATATCCGTCTGGGGAGCCGGTCTTGGGGTAAAAGGCGCTGCCATTTCCACAGCCTGTTCCCAGTATCTTCTGGCAGCCATCCTTTTATGGGTAATATACCGGATCCAGACACCTGCAAAACTCACCCTGAAAGGAAACTACCGGTTTCAAAAAGCCATTGCTCCATCAGTTGTTTCTGTATCAGTTTTCCTGTCATGATGGAACGCAGCACCCTATGTATGGGTCAGGTAGCCCTCACAGCCATGATCTCCGGTCTTGGTACCTTACCTCTGGCTGCCCACTACCTTACCAACCAGACCGAAGGACTTCTCTATCTGCCCGCATATGGTTTTTTCCTTCTCTGCTACTGCCCCGATCGGCCAGTCCTTAGGAGCAGGTGATAAAAAACTAGCTAAACGTTTTGCAAAAAGATATCTGCCTGATCAGTGCAGCTGTCATTCTGGCAGCCTGCATACCTAGTATACATCCTGTCCGGCTCCATCATCCACCTGTTTACAAATGACCCACAGGGTGATCGATCTTTATTGCATCACACCCGCATCGCAGCTGCTGCAAGAGATTTTCTTCAGCTTTACCGTTATGGCCGGCGGCATCTGCCGCGGTTCCGGTGACGTAAACTTCTCCCTTATGGTAAGTCTCATCGGCATGTGGGGCTTCCCGCATCGGAATGGTCTGGATCGCCACCCATGGTATTAGGCCTTGGCGTAACCGGCGTATGGGCCGCTATCGGGATCGACTGCTTCATCCGCGCCTGTCTCTTTGCAGCCCGCCTTATCAGTGGAAAATGGATCCATGAATAAAGTCGCCAAAACAGGCTAAAATCAATGCCCAAAAATTTACTCAAAAAACTTTCAACTTTTTCAAAAATATTTGACAAAACCATCCGGTCGTGCTATCATATACAAGTCAGTGGCAAACAGACAGAACAAAACAGCATAAGGCCTGATGGTCAAGCGGTCAAGACGACGCCCTCTCACGGCGTAAACCCGGGTTCGATTCCCGGTCAGGTCATCAAAAGCAAGTAGAAATCTGCTTGCTTTTTTATTGTTTATTTCCACGTTTTTTATTTCCATAAGAAGCCATCAGCGGTATGTTTCACGGAGATTCCGGAAATATCTCTATGATGGCACAGATATCACCCAGATCTCACCGGAATCGAGAAAATCGGCCTGGTTTATCAAAGCCATGCCCTCTTTCCCCACATGAAGGTATGGGAAAATATTGCCTATGGTTTAAAAATGCGGGGCGCATCCAAAGAAGAACAGCTGCAAACTGCTGACCACCTGATGGAACTGCTTTCCATCACCCATATAAAAAATCAATATCCTGGTGTTTTAAGCGGAGGCGAAAGCCAGCGGACCGCACTTGCCAGAGCACTGGCCGTAAAGCTCTGATACCCTTCTGTTAGATGAACCATTTTCAGCCCTGGATCAGGCAACCAGACAAAAGCGTCAGATCTCATGACAGGCAGCTACAGTGATGAGATCGAAGCTTTCTTAGGAAAGGATAAAATGAATATGAATAATAACGAATGCAGCATGCAGACTGCTTTTTATGATGATTTAAAACAACGTTTTCTGGCACTTTTAACAGAGCATGGCCTGCTTCAGGAAAAGGTATCTCTGCACACTAAGATGCTGACGCCGGAAGAAGCCATCGGTATCCCGAAGCGGGAAAGATTTTCCTATCCTTTCCGGAAAAGATATTATGGTGCAGGCTGAATGCGCCGGCTGTCTGGGCCAGGCATTTACTGATGCACCGGCTGTTTTTCACGGAACCTTAGAGGAAATCTGCGCTCTGGATCTGAACACTGACTCCCCAACCGTGGCATCTTCATTGCCTCCCTGAACGCAGTGATGAAGCACCTTGGTCTCGTAGACTGTACCGTACACTGCAAAACGATACACCTGAATTATGTGCAGCCGATGCAGTAAGCTATATCCACAGAAATTACAATAACCCGAAGATCGGACTTATAGGCTATCAGCCTGCGCTTTTGAGCATCTTGCCGCTGAATTTGAGCTTCGCGTTGTGGACTTGAACCCGGATCATATCGGCAAAACTGTTTTGGTGTCACAGTCGAGGACGGAAACTCTGATGGATCCAACAGGACATATGTGACTGGGCGATCTGGTCCTCTGTACCGGAAGCACCGTCTGCAACGGAACCATCACCCGCTATCTCCCCCGCTGAAGGATAGATCCTCTTCTTCGGAACATCGCTTGCCGGAGCAGTAAACAGCGGATCTGCCCCTTGTCTTTGCTTTCGCCGATAAGTATCGTAAGCAACACATAATGGGCAATACTATTTAATATCAGGGTCAAAAGGTCAGAAATCCGATGCAAGCTTCTGCTTGCAGGAGGATTTTTGAACTTGGGACCCGCCATCTACCATTTTCCTGTATTACCAATATCACAAATCCTCCTGCAACCCATCTTAGCCAATCCTGAAATGGAATGTGCAAAAAAAGTAAAAGAACTGAGCAGACAGGTTTATGATAAAGAAGCAGAAAAGAAAACTTTTAGCTATGAGCAAAGACAAACTTTCAGCACGTGTTTCCAAGAGCGTTCTGATTCTTTTAGCTTTGGACAATAAAAACGAATTCGGATATTGTTGACTAAGGTCCAGCTACCGCGTCATGACAGATGCGCATTTGGTAGAAAATCCTTTTGTTTGTGGGCTTGCGTCGCCTATTGTCAGAACTGTGAACCAAACTCGCACGCTTTGCATGCTCAAACAGTGGTTCTCCGTTCTGACGCTATGCGCGCCCACTCACGGATTTTCAAACAAATGCTTATTCTGTCATGTGTACCGGCGGCTTTCTACGTTATTGGCAATAAAAAAATGTAGGAGCAAACCAATAAGCAGTTTTCATGTAGGTGGGGATTGTATTTAAGTACGGCATTTTTTATGTGACATATTCAATACAGTAGAAAGGGCTTACCCATGTATAATAAGCATTCGGTAGGCAATTTTGTCCATTTTGTGAGCATAGCTGGTAGGTTGGAGGCACTGTTTGATGAACGCAGTGAGCGAGTTTGCCGGAGACCTACCTAATCATGGCGGAGCAAAATGGACAAAATTGCCGTGAATGCGTTTATACATGGAGGAGCCCTTTCGACCCTATTGAACTAAATTCAAAGTTTGACTCATAAAAATGAATCAGACTTGGAAATACATTGCTTTAGAAATCAATTTGTCGGCGTACTGGGATCAATAAAGATTCTTCACCTTAAAAAATCTTTCTCCAGCTCTCTCCTCTGGTCCTTTTTGGCAATATCTGCTCTCTTATCATACAGCTTCTTACCTCTTGCAAGTCCAATCTGCACCTTCACCAGGCTTCCCTTAAAATAAACCTGCAACGGCATCAGCGTATATCCCTTTTCAGCGATCTTTCCATTTAACTTCATGATCTCACACTTGTGAAGAAGCAGTTTTCTTACTCTCAAAGGATCCTTATTAAAAATATTTCCCTTCTCATAAGGGCTGATATGCATACCATACACATACACTTCCCCCTTATCGATCTTCACAAAAGCCTCTTTAATACTGCACTTGCCCATGCGGATAGATTTAACTTCCGTACCAAACAGTTCAATACCGGCTTCCCATTTATCATCAATAAAATAATCATGATACGCTTTCTTATTATTGGCGATCAGCTTAATACTTTCCTTAGAAATGATAAACACCTCCTCTTTCATTTCTCACACTATCATACCATTATACCATCTGATTTTCCAGAACAAAATCAACAGTCCGCAAAAGCTTATCTGTACCGGCCACAACTACACGTACCGGCTGCCCCAGCTTGTACACCTTCCTGCTCATTTCTCCTACCAGCTCATATCTGCTCTCATCGAAAATATAATAATCATCCGTAGCTCACTAATTCGCACCAGGCCTTCCACTGTATTAGGCAATTCCACATAAAATCCCCAATTAGTAACTCCTGAGATCGCTCCTTCAAAGGTCTGTCCTACAAACTTAGACATATATTCGCACTTCTTCATCTTCTCAGTCTCACGTTCCGCTTCATCCGCACGACGTTCTAAAGGCTGAAGTCTGCACTGCCACCTGTGGCAGCACTTATCATAATGAGCGATCCGCTTTTCTTTCATTCCCCATGGAGACACTCTTTACGATCGGTGGATCTGCGAATCCGGATATCTGCGTATAGGCGATGTAAAATGAGTATAATACCTTGCAGCCAGCCCAAAATGTCCTGTACACTGGGTAGTATACTTTGCCTGCTTCATAGACCGTAATGTCAGCCTTGCAAGCAGCGGCTCCTCCGGCTTCCCTTCAATCTTATCAAGGAGATTCTGCAGCTCTTTCGGATGCACTTCCCCGTTAGACAGCCTTAAAGAATACCCTAAAATTATTAATAAATACCCCCAGCTGCTTCATCTTCTCAGGATCCGGCTCATCATGGGTCCTATACAGGAAAGGAACAGACTGCCAGAAATAGTCCTCTGCCACCGTTTCATTTGCAAGGAGCATAAAATCCTCAATGATCTTTGTAGCTACATTTCTCTCATAAGGATGAATGTCTACCGGCTTTCCCTTCTCATCCAGAATGATCTTTGCTCTCCGGGAAATCAAAATCAATAGCTCCCCCTTTTACTGCGCTTCTCCCTTAAAATACCAGACAGCGCCTTCATACGCTCAAACATAGGAACAAAATCCTTATACTCATCCAGTAAAGCCGCCTTTTCCTCTTCCTTCTCCAGTGTATCAGCCTCTGACAAAATAGCATTTACTGCCGTATAAGTCATCCGTCTGTCAGACCGGATCACACTTTCGCATATCTCATGATCCACCACATTTCCTGAGCATCTACCTCCATAAGACAGCTCATAGCCAGACGGTCTGTTCCCTGATTTAATGAGCAGATCCCATTGGAAAGCTTGTGCGGCAGCATGGGATCACACGGTCCACCAGATACACACTGGTTCCACGCTTCAATGCCTCTTTATCCAGTGCACTTCCTTCTTTTACGTAATTGCTTACATCTGCAATATGCACACCCAGACGGTAATTCCCATTTTCCAGTATTTCCAGAGTCACCCCATCATCCAGATCCTTGGCGTCCTCTCCATCTATAGTCACCGTCTGCAGATCTCTTAAATCCCTTCTGCCCTCAAAGCCTTCCGGTAATTCCTTTAAACCTTCCGTAGGCAGCTGATCCGAAACATCCTCTACTTCCTTCATTACTTCCTCCGGAAAAGCTTCCGGAAGATTATAAGCACGTACCAAAGATAAAATATCTGTGCCGGGATCATTTACATGTCCTAAGATCTCCTTGACCCGCCCTTCCGGCTTCTTTTTCTCATCTCCGAAATCCGTTACCTTTACCACAACCTTATGTCCGGTCACAGCCCCCATGTCACAGCCCTGGGGATAAAAAATATCCTTTGATCTTCTGATCATCCGGGATCACAAAGCCAAAATTCTTATTCTTCTGGTAATAACCCACCAGCTCACTGTTAGCATGCTCTAACACCTTTTAAGACCGTACCTTCTGCCCTGCGTCCGTTACGGCCTTCCGATTCGATGACGATCTGCACCTTATCACCATTTAAGGCGCTTCCGGTCTTATCCTCCGGTATAAACACATCCTGTTCCATACCTTCCACAGTAACAAAACCAAAGCCTCTTGCATGTCCTGAAAATATACCCACTACTGCAAAGGTTTCCGGCTTTCCATATTTTCCCCTTTTGGAGATACCCAGCTTTCCTTCCAAAACCAGTTCATCTAACACTTCCTGCAATTCTCCCCGCATAGCCTTGGGGATATTTAAAAGCATGGCGATCTCCTTCGCCTTCATAGGCACATAAGACTTATCATGCACCAGCTCCGTCAGCATCTGTTTTTCTCTGTTCCAATAACTCTCTGTCCATATAACCTCTTTTTCTTTATTAATGTACTTTTATAAAAGAAAAACACCCTTCCGCCAGCTGCACGAAGGGTGTTTTGACTGTCTGCTTCTATTATCCCTGAACCTTCAGAAGAATATTCAGAATAAAGGGTGATGATCATAAATACGATTGCTCCGTATCTGGTAAATGCTCCAGAGCACCTTCCATGGAACGTCCCTTATTCTTGCTCCAGTAGCTGTCTGCCATACCGCCGATAGCACTTCCCAGTCCGTTGGACTTGCCTTCCTGCATCAGGATGACTACAGAAATAGCGATACCAAGAACTACATATATAATGGATAAAAAGAACCTTAACTACTGCCATTTGTCTGCACCTCTCCGTTTCTTAATGTACTCCCTAAGAATACATCCTATAGTTAAACAAAATTAATGATACCATATTCACATTAAAATTATAAGGCGTTTTTATATTGGTTTTCTGCGCCATACCTTACAGCCTTGCTCCATCTTCCCAACAGATGCACCATCCGGTGTTACTGTATTTACCAGCATGGCTCCCGTCTCATCGCAGAAATAATCCTTTCATTCCAGTGAATCCAGCCGGTTTTATATAACCATTCTCATCAAAGAAATACCATTTGAATCGATCTCCTGCCAGCAGCTCTTCGGATAAGACCCGTCACGGTTTATATACCACCAGCCGGTATCATCGCTTTCCATTCTCCCTTCCAGGAAAGAATATTTTCTTTGAAAACCTCAATCCATGGAGACTCTTCCCAGTCGCCCATGTTGCTTTTTATATCCACTGCGCGGACCTTAAAATAATAATTTCCACTTTTAGGGAATTTTTCAGAAAAATCAAAACTGTTTTCTTTTACTGTGTAAGTAGGGCCAACACCATTATCATTGGATGTGCTTCCTTTCCTTTGCACAGGCGGACTTTGTAGCTTTTTGCCAGGCTCTGGTGATTCCAGTGGCAATTGTTTGCCGTATCCCAGTAAAGATCACCTACATCCAGATCCTCCCCATCATCATCCAGCTTCTCCAGTGTTACTACCAGCTTTAACAGCTCTTTATCATACTTTGTAGCGCTGGAAAACGTATTTTACTTTATCCCCTGTTAAAAGTAAATGCTGCTTTTCCCGGATTTTTGAAAAATAGCAGTCACTGTCTGCAGACAGCCATACCTCTACCTTTGGCTTTTTACACCTCCGGCCCAGTATTCCTGTTCATTGACAAAATCAGCGCTTTCTACAGAACAGCTTCCGTCTTCCACTGAAACAGACACAGAAGCATCCATATCCCCGGCCTGCACATCTGCATCAAAATTCAGTGTAATATGGCCCACCGGTGTGCGCTCTTCCTTTGCTGATGCCGGAAAAGCTGCGGTCATGGCCAGTGCTGCTGCCAGTATGGCACCTGTTAAAAGATTTACCTTCTTATCCTTTGTCATTTAATCTACCCCTTATTTGCTGAAATAACTGTGATACAAGGAGAAAAAGTTGTCACTGTTACAGCCTTCTCCTGCTGAAAAATCAATATTTTCCCCAGACATCCCCATCCAGGCGGACTCTGTATTTTTCCTGATACGGCAGATATATCTCCTGAAATGCCTCTGTTTTTTTTTTTCTGGGCCAGCCGCTCCTTGCGCAGGGCAGTTGCCTGCTGGTCATAGGCATTCACACATTTCTGGATATAAAACGACCGTCTTTTTTCTATAATATCACTGATCTCATCTGCCTCTAAAGCAAAGGCCGACCTGTCCGGTTCTTTCAGGTCCGGTCCCCACTCCAGTTGAAACTTTATCTGGCTGTTCAGGGAATTTTTCTCTGCGATAGAAGTAAAATCTGATTTTCCTCACTTGCCTGGAGCAAAAGTTCTTCTGCTTTTTCCCGGGAATCTGTTTCGATCCGTTCTACCTGGATCACCTTTGCCTCCGCATCACTGACTTCCAGGTTCTTGCTTTCTGTCATCTGGCTTACCGTCTTATCTGCCCGGTAATATTTCCGGTAAAGATCCAGAACCTCATCCTTTGACACCTGCATATATGCCAGATCTTCTTTTGAAAGACCTGTATAATATTCTTCTGCAAGATTGTTAATATCATCCTCGTCCTGACTTGTAAGCTGGATGCCCTGTTCATCTGCCATGCGATCCACTACAGCCAGCTCCTCTAAAACTGACCGATCTGGCTCTTTAAAAGAGACTCAAAAGGTATTTCCTTTGTCCATCTGCTGTCACCGACCATAGCTGTCCTGTATATAAGTTCTGATAACGATTCCTCTCTGTTGCCGCGATCATGCGGATCTGTCCCTGTGTGTAAAGCTCTTTTTCCTGTTTTAACATCCCCTCCGGCAGTTTACCGCAGCCGGAAAGAAGGGAAATAAAACAGAAGCATACTCACGGCCAGCAATGTGCCCCGTCTCATCCTGTATTTATTACTCTGCAATCCTTAACTCCTTTTTACAGCAGCTTCTGTAAAATTTTTAAAACCCCCATTATTTACATTGCTATCAGCCTGAAATCTGGCTGCTTTTTCACTTCATCCCTGGCATTTGCCACTGCAAAGCTGTAATAAGCCTGCTTTAACATTTCCACATCATTTAACTGATCACCAAAAAGCCATGGTCTCTTCTGGTTTTATCCCCAGACTGTCCTGGATCACCTTTACTGCATGCCCCTTTATTTACATCTTTTGCCATACAGTCAAGCCACATATCCCCGGCACATGAAATCTGTAAAATATCCTTAAACTCTTCTACAAGAGACCTTGCAGCCGCTTCCACACCGCTGTCTTTATAAATAGAAAGCTTGGTGCAGTCCTCTGCAACCTCTAACAGATCATCTACCCTGCGAAGATTAAATTTATAGCTTTCCACCAGCCAGTTACACAGCGCCTCATTTTTGGACTCTGTATAATCCCCGTCTGCTGCCGCATACACCATGGAAAGTCCTGGAATCTGGCGCACAGCCAAGATCAGACGTTTTTATGATCTGGCGGTCAATGGGATATACATACAGGCTTCTGCCATAACAGCCGATATAAGAGCCATTATTGGCAATATAAAACACCTTTTTCTTCACCGGGTCAAAGGTACGCCTCTACACTGGCCCATTCGGTCTTCCGCTGGCAACTGCAAACTGGATACCTTTTCCCCCTTAACTTTAAAATAGTCTCAAATAATTCTGGATCGATATTGGAGAACCATCTTCAACCAGAGTTCCATCTACATCAGTACGACCAGTTTGATCATTTTCCTGTTCCTCCAGAAGTTTTTTATCTCATGGCACAGCCGCCCTAAGGGAAGCCCCACTACATTGGTATAATCTCCATGGATCCCCCTGATATAAGCTGCAAAGCTTCCCTGGATCCCATAAGCGCCGGCCTTATCAAGTGGTTCACCTGTACTTACATAAGCTGCGATCTCCTCATCTTCCATATCATAGACCTCTACATCCGTCTTTTCAGAAAAATGTGCTTCCTGCGTATGACCCGGCTTCCTGACAAAGGATAACGGTCACACCTGTATACACCTGATGTACATGGCCCTGGATCTGGCGGATCATGTTTCCTGCATTTTCTGCGTTCCCCGGTTTCCAAGGATCGCAGGGTCTTTCTTCCCCTTCGGGCATACAGCAAACCGTAGCCGACAGTGTTCCAGCCCGCCACATCTTAAAGCCACATCTAGCCTTTATATAAGAAAGATTTTCCACCAGCTTTGATTTGTTCTTCCTCATTTTCTCCTCTTCCACTGCACTTGACGGGATATCAGGGATAATGCCGATCTGTTCCAAAGTTCTTTTTTCTTCTTGAGAAGCAGAAGCCAGAACTACCTTCCACTCCTTCAGGCTTTCCTTTAATTCCCATATCAGTATACCTTTAGTCTTCCTACTGTCTCTTCGCATTCTTCATCTTCTCCGCCTTCCGGCACACCAAGACGCATACGGATGCACCAAAAAGTCACAGAGATAGAATAGTAAGGGCAACTGCCATCACTGCGTACGATCCGGCCCGAATATAAATCCCATTGCAGTGCGGACCCAGCCGTCCAGATAATAAAAAAAAACAGGCCTAAAAGTCCCCATGCAAGACTGCTCCTCCAGACAGATGATGCCCTGTAGTTAAATGGCTTTGTGGCTGTAATCCCACCAGAAGCCTTCCAAACAGGCGGGATCATCACATTGGCGTGATCAGTCCATGGTAGTTGCCATAGTCATAGATGCTGTATACAGTTCTACCGGACGATCTGATAACGGGCTCAACAGCAGGCATGGCGCCTACTGCGCCGAAGCCGTATATGATACAAGGGGCCATGGCCAAAACCATTCGGTCCACCACAGGCTTCTTATATTCGATTGTGAGTACAATACATTCCAGAAGATATCCCAGAAAGCTGTACATAAAAACCAGTTTACATAATTAAAATCATTGGTTCCTCCAAAGGGAAATTTAATAATAGTTATTAATAACAAGTGCTAAAATGATCCCCAGAACAGCTCCTGCAAACACCTGGATCGGTGTATGGCCCACATATTCCTTTAACTTCTGCTGAAGCACCTCACCGCTTAATTTCAGGGGATTTTCAAGGAGAATGGAATTTAACAGTCTGGCCTGTTTTCCTGTTTCCCTGTCTTACGCCTACTGCATCATACATGACTACCATGGACAGTATAAAGGATATGGCAAATTCAAAAGAACCGGCACCATATTTTAACCCCGACTGCAGTTGTCAGTCCGCAAACAGTAGCTGAATGAGAACTTGGCATACCGCCGGAACCCACCAGACGTTCTGCATTGAAACTTTTATTTAAAGCAAAGTCGATCAGGGTCTTTAATACCTGTGCTACGGTCCAGCCCACTACAGCGCTGACCAGAACCTGATTTCCCAGCATTGCTTTCCATGTATCCATATTTTAAAATTTTCCCCCTTTCTGCCGCCTGTGCAAATAAAATATGCCCGGCACAGCTGCCAGCCGCCTTACAGTGGCTTTTGTCTCCTCCACACAGCACATTTTATCGGCAAAAGTGACCGCATACCCCGCTCTCGTTGACGGCGGAACCGGTGTCAGCGGCCACATATGACGCAGGATCGCATCCTTTTTTCTTCTTCTGTCAGTTCAAAATACTGTTTTGCATTTTCCATGGCAGTACGCGGATGGGTAAAAACCATGGAAATGATCTCCGTCTCCTGGCATGTGTATGCCAGTCGTAAAAAGATCATGGAGAAGCCCCTGCGCTTGCAGCGCTCCTCCAGTTTCCTCCAAAGCTCTTACACCATGTATAGGCCAGATAGGATACCTGATGCAATGACATTTACAGGTTGTCTGTCCATGCTGAATAAACTGATCCATGGACTGGAATACAGGATGGTCCAATATATCTTGACACATGCCAGGTATTCCGATCACTTATATATTCATTTACTCCACGGCATCCTGGGCCCATGCCTGGTGTCAGCACCTTCAAATATGGTTGCCCATAAAAACGGCAGCGCTTTTTGAATTGATATTTAGCCGATGAGCCAGTCATAAAAGTCCTGATACCTGGTGCTGACGCATTCCAGAGAAATCTTTGCCATATCACGGTCTTGCATAGCGCACGCTTCCAAGCATCTCATGTGCATTATAGTTTTGCAAAAGAGAAGCCTGTTCCTGTGCTTTCAAATTCATTATACGGCTGTACGGTATTCTTAAACCGCCTGTCTCCCTGACAATAGGCACTGTACTGTAACGCAGGGCCATCAGCTGGCTTAAACCACATGGTTCAAATAAGGACGGCATCAGGAATGCATCACAACCTGCATAAATGCGATGAGACATTTCCTCAGAATAGTAGATCTGGGGCAGATACACGGTCATGGTATTTCCAGTCATAATGGCGGAACATATTCTCATAACGTTCATCGCCGGTTCCTAATACTACCAGCTGCATATCATCGCTGCAAAGCTCATCCATAACGCCCTGTACCAGGTCAAGTCCCTTCTGATCGGTAAGACGGAAACAATGCCTACCATGAACTTCTTCGATCATCTACAGGAAGTCCTAACTGCTGCTGAAGGGCTTTCTTATTTTTCACCTTTTCCTTGCGGAAATTCTTTGCTGTATACGGCTGTAATAATATAACGGTCTGTTTCCGGGTTAAACTCATCATAATCAATGCCATTTACAATACCCCGCAGACTGTTTGCCCTTGCACGCATCAGTCCATCCAGACCTTCGCCATAAAATGGCATCTTGATCTCCTCTGCGTAGGTGTTCACTGACCGTGGTGATCGCATCTGCATAAACGATACCGCCCTTTAACAGATTGCCGTCTTTGTATGCCTCCAGCTTATCCGGTGCGAAATAATAATCCGGCAGTTCGGTAAATCTCTGAATGGTCTTTACATCCCAGACACCCTGGAATTTCAGGTTGTGGATGGTAATGACAGATTTCATATTGCGGTAAAAAATCCCCGCCATGGAAGCTGTCCTTTAACAGAACCGGGATCAGACCAGTCTGCCAGTCATGACAGTGTACTATATCCTATTGGAATCCGATCACCGGCAGTGCAGAAAGCGCTGCCCTGCAAAAAGAAACAGAATTTCTCCAGATCCCAATACCAGTCCCCATATGGTTTGGGTCCGTTAAAAATAGCTTTCGTTATCAATAAAGTAAAATGTAATCCCCTCATGTACATAC
>VOFG01000724.1_pt1 | contig 54046 bp, 90 predicted proteins | sample 5384171 | NCBI WGS metagenome assembly VOFG01 (sample SAMN12384726, study PRJNA508395) | human gut metagenome | isolation source: healthy gut F | host: Homo sapiens
ACCTGTAGATAGAATTATTAAAAGAGCAGAGACACAAAATTTTCTGGATTCTATAAAGGATGTTATGAAGATTTATTCTTATGGTTTTAGTTATGGTAGTGTGGATTTACCATACATAATTGAAATATGTAAGCATATTGATACTCATAACGTTACATGGTATTTTAACGACTATTCATCTGATTATGAAATAAAAAAAATATCAGAAAATAGTAAAAATTGTGGATTTGAGGGTTACTTCTCTACTTTTCATGTGTAGCTAGCAGTTTTTGCCTACTGTTTAAATAAAGCGAGTGATTTAGAAAAGTAAAATTTTGCATATACCTTTATTTATAGTATAGAATTATAGTTAGACAAGAAGAAAAAAGATGGATGCATAGTAAAAAATGGTGCAATACAATTTTTTAGTTGCGTAATAGCATATGAATGTACCAAAACTTTTAAGCATTGATACCTTTTAGCCTACGATTAGAAATCAAAGGGTGGAGTGCTGTTATTTCTTAATATTTATAGGTGTTGAAGAAGGTTGAAATACACCTTCTTTTTTTATACCCATTTTTAAGGAGGTGGTGCCAAAAAGTATACAAAAATACTGGAACGTTTCGTAAAGGGATGTCCAAACATTTCGGGACTGTTTATCAGTCCTTTTTTAGTGGTTTCAAAAAGTACACATTTCAGGACTAAGGAAGGAGCAAATAATCATGAAGAGATATGGTTATCACAGAACAAGTACAAGAGAACAGCATTTAGACAGAGGTATCAAGGAGATTACAGCCTATTGTGAGCAGAACAATCTGGAGCTGGAAAAGATATTCACTGACCAGCAGATAGGAAAGAATTTAATCGTCCAAGATATCAGGTATTAAAAGAGGATGTATTAAAAGTAGGTGACGAGTTGATTATTACTGAGGTAGACAGGCTTGGCAGAAATAAGCAGGAGACATTAAAGGAATTGCAGTATTACAGGGATAATGGCATCCGTGTAAAGATACTTGAGCTTCCAACTACGCTTGTGGATTTATCAAAGCTGGATAATGCTATGGCTCGTATGCTGATGGAAACCATCAATAATATAATGGTCTCATAAATTAAGACACTGAACACGACATTTCTTAATGAATCTGATATACTATAATCACCAAAAGAAAGAAGGTACTTATTATGTCCAGATCAAGAAGAAATTTCAGTGCTGAATTTAAAACCAATCTTGTCCTCCAACTGCTTAAGGGGGAGAAAGAACTCAATGTCCTTGCTGTTGAAAACGATATTCAACCGAATCTCCTGCGCAACTGAAAAAGAATTCCTTGCTAATGCTTCTCTTGCTTTCGATAATAAGCGGGAAGACAATCTCCGGGAAAAACTTGCCGAAGAACGCAAGGAAAAAGTTGAATACGCCTAAAAAGGTCGGTCAACTTACTATGCAGGTTGACTGGCTCAAAAAAAAATCTGAAGAAATTGTCGGACCTGACTACGAGAGTAAATTTAGTCCGAAACCTTTCGACGACTAAAGAATTGCCAGTTTCTACCGGTGCAAAGTTGCTTGGAATCAATCGTACCAGCGTATATTATGGCGGCATCCCCGTTTCAGAGGAAGAACTGGAATGCAAATCTATCATTGACCATCTGCATACGGATAATCCTACTTGGGGAGCCCGTCAGATCTCTGCTCAACTTAAACTGCGCGGATATCGGGTTGGACGCCGTAAAGCAGGAAGATATATGCGCGAAATGGACATTACACCGATTTATCCCAAAATAAATCTGTCTAAGCGCATGAAACAGGCAAAAGTCTGTCTATATCTGCTTCGTAACGCAGTCATAGACCGTCCCAATCAGGCATGGTCGATTGACATTACATACATTCCAATGAAGCATGGCTTTCTTTACCTGACAGCCATTATCGACTGGTACAGCCGTTGTATCGTTGGCTGGGATGTTGATGACACTCTGGATACCACTATGGTTATCAATGCATGTAAAAAGCATTTAAAGTAGCAAAGCCGTTAATCATCAACTCGGATCAGGGCAGCCAGTTTACCAGTGACAAATACATCGACTTTATTCGTAATAACGGAATCCGGCAAAGCATGGATGGCAAAAAGTCGATGGGCCGATAATATCATGATTGAACGCTGGTTCCGCAGCTTCAAGTATGAGGAAGCATATCTCACGGAGTATGCTAATCTCAAGGAAGCGAGAGAAGCCATCGGAAGGTATATCTACACCTATAACTTTGAAAGATGCCATCAGTCCATTGGGAACAAACGACCTGCCGAGGTATACTATCCGGCAATGCTTCTGGATGCAGCCAGAGCAGCCGCATAATATAAAAATCCGGAAGATGCTTCACACATTTTCCATGTAACTCGTCAACATATCAGTTCATTATAAAAAAATCAAATTTTTGTCTTGACAACTGAGCCATTATATTGAAAGATTTTAGTGATGAGTTAAAAGAAGATGAGAATTATTTTGCATAGATAACGGAGATGAGCAAATGGCTGAGATAAAAAGTGTAAATGAACTATTGAATATGAAACTGGATGTTCCAAATTATCAGAGACCATATAAGTGGGATGTTCAGAATATTGATGATTTGCTTTCTGATATCACGAATGCTATCAGTGATGCAGATAGATACAGAACGGATTTCAAATATCGTATTGGAACAATTATCCTGCATAAAACAAATGATGGAGTGTACGATGTTGTAGATGGGCAGCAGAGAATTATTTCTTTGGTACTCTTAAAACAATGCGTAGAACCTGAATTTACATGTTCCATTCTGGAGAAGTATTTTACCAATAAGGTAACTCAATACAATATGCATAGGAACTATGGATTCATCAAAGAGTGGTTTTTGCTTAAGAGTGATGAAGCAAAGAAGGAGTTCATTACAGCCTTTGAGAAAATACTTGAGGTTGTAGTTATCTGTGTAGATAAGGTTTCAGAAGCTTTCCAGCTTTTTGATTCTCAGAATACACGAGGTAAAGCTTTAGATCCGCATGACTTGCTTAAGGCATACCATCTTCGTGAAATGAAGAAATATCCATATGAGATGGAACATGCTGTAACTAAGTGGGAGGCAAAGGATACAGAGCAGATTGGAGAACTCTTTGATTTATATCTTTTCCCAATTTGGAACTGGTCGAGAGGTATTAAAAGCAGACCTTTCACAGAAAAGGAAATAGATACTTATAAAGGTATTGCAGAAGGCTCTACTTATTCGTATGCAAGACGAGCAAGTCGTGCCATGCCATATTTCAAATAACAGAACCATTTATTGCAGGAAACGATTTTTTTGAGATGGTTGAGCATTACATGTATCTGTTAAGAGATATTAAATCAGAGATATGTAATAATCTTGGGTTCAAAGAAATTAAGCGCGTCATTTGTGGCGGCAAGGATGTAGAAACGCCTGAGGACATGGATCAAGTTAAATTTGGTTCAGCAGGATTTGGTTATACGAAGAATCTGTTTTACTGTGCCTTATTATGCTATTACGACAAATTCCATAATTTTGATGAGATGGCAGTTAAGAAGCTGTTTTCATGGGCTTTTTATGCTACGTGTAGATATGGAAAACTTAGGATTTGACAGCATTAACAAGTATGCTATTGGTGATGAAAACTCAAGATATACCAACACTGTAGCAATGTTTTCTAAGATAAGTTTTGCGCGTATGCATAATGAAATTTCTAGTTTGCAGCTCAAGGTTAGAAGAGATCCGGATACTCCTTCAAGCGAAAAGTGGAATGACTTATATAAAGCAATTAAGAAAATCAATGGATTGGAGGTGCCAAATGAATGAATTAGTTACAGAATTTCACATCATCGGTGAAGATAACAATATATTTGACACTGATATGGAATATACGATTCCTTTGTACCAGCGCGCTTATGCATGGGAGGATAAGCAGCTTGTTCAGTTGGTAGAGGATATTCAGGATGTTGCAGAGGATGCAAATTATTATATTGGTTCTCTGATTGTATCGAAGCAGTCTGGCAAGTATGAGGTTGTAGATGGGCAGCAGAGATTGACCTCATTGTTTCTTTTGCTAAATTGCCTCGGGGTTAAGGTGAAACCTACACTTACTTTTGCCTGTAGAGAAAAATCAAATTATACACTGAGAAATATAGAAGAGTTATTGCAGGAAAATCGCAGTAAGCTTGATATGGATAGAATTGAATCAGGTATTTTGAGAGGCGTAAAAAATACTATCGTACGAACTTGGCAAGTTAGATTTTGATAAAGATTCATTTATGGAAAAGCTAGCTAAAGTTATCGTGTATAGAATTGAGGTGCCTGAGAATACAGATCTGAACCGTGACTTTGAGATTATGAATACTAGAGGTGAGCAGATAGAGCAGCCCGACATTCTGAAAGCTACATTGATGAGCTATTTGAATGATGGGGTTGAGAAAGGACTGTTTGCTAAAATCTGGGATGCTTGCAGTGATATGACAGGCTATGTTCAGATGCATTTTGTAAGTAAGAATAATGCGGTTCGAGAAGCAATCTTTAGCGGCGAATGGAACGGGATGCCACCTAATGAATGGTCCAAATATCAGAAGGTTATGAAAGAAGATGCCGATGAGACTGCCGGTCATAGAATCAAAGATATTATTGATAAAGATTTTACGGTGGAAGATGACCAGGGATATGTAGACGGAGATACGCGTGTTAGATTTGAGAGCATTATTGAATTCCCTTATTTCCTACTACACACATTAAAGGTATTAATTGTTCTTTATGATATTAAGCATGAAGATGAAAGCAAGAAAATCATAGATGAATTATTAGATGATAAGAAGCTAATCGAATCATTTCATTGGGTAATTCAATATGGCGTTACTTGTGATGGAAAACTTGAAAAAGAGACGTTCTCAAAAACTTTATTATGTGCTTATTGAGAACACGTTACTTATTTGATAAGTACATTGTGAAACGTGAATATGCTAATGATAGTGCTGATGGCGAGTGGAGTCTGAAGAGCCTTTATGTTTCAGGTCAGCAATCAAAGAAGAAGCCATATTATAGAAATTCCAGATTCAAAAAATCAGGAGAGCATAATTCAACTAATGACCAGAGAACAAAGATCAATATTATGATGCAGTCGGCTTTACGTGTTTCATATACTTCTCCTAAGGTTATGCATTGGATTACAAAGCTCCTTATCTGGCTGTCGGAAGATAACTGTAAGCATATTGAGAATGATGATATTACAGGCTTTCATAGTATAGCAGAAAATATTGCAATTGATGCAGTAAAAGAGAATTTCTTTAATGTATGCGATGATGGGGTTTATGCTATGGGAGTAAATACACCGCATATCGTATTCAACTATCTTGATTACCTTCTGTGGTACTATGACAGGGAAGGTTATAGCGACTTTACGTTTGAATTCCGTAACTCAGTTGAGCACTGGTATCCTCAAAATCCTTCGGAAGGAACTTTTGAACAGTGGAAAGATGGTGTGGATCAGTTTGGTAACTTGTGCATTATCCAGCGTAATGTAAATGCAAAGTTCTCAAATATGTCACCCGGAAGCTAAGAAGAGCACCTTCAAGAATATGATTGCTAAGGGAAGCATCAAGCTTCGCATTATGAGTGAACTTACAGAGAAGAACGGTGACAAGGCTGCTAGCCTTTATTGGAAAGAAACAATGTATAAGAAGCACGAAGATGAAATGCTTAGGTATTTGATTGAGGCGTGCGGTATAGAACAGGAGGATGAGTAATGACAGAAGTCGAAGTCATTCTTAGACTAGCGCTGTACTATATTAAAAATGGTTTGACGACTGAAAATGTCACAGTATCTATTGACGGGGCACATGTAAAAACTGGTAATATGACACACTTTGATATCTTTGGTTTTATGGACATTGTTGGTCTAAGAAAAGTAGATGCTGAACCAGAGAGATGGCAGGGAGAGTATTCCTTGGATGGATATGAAAGTCATATTATTGTTTCGAGCACATCAGGGGAATAGGTGATGTAAATATTCACTATGTAGATGGTAGCATTATTTATGCTGAATGTAAAAAAAGGGAAGAATGATAAACGTGGACAAGAGTATCCTCTTATGAGAGAAGCAATCGGACAATTGATGACTGGTTGTGATTTTGTGGATGGAGTTGTTCCGATGGTTGCAGTTCCGTATACAGATAAGTCAAATGAACTTGCTAGTAGATGGTCTGAACTTACTCAGATAAAGAACTTAGGAATTAGATTTGCGTTGATAAAGGATGCTGGTGAAATTGTATTCTATTGAAATAGGTAATTGCTAAACTCGCTCAGCTCGTTCGCAATCTTGATTGAAAACAAAGAAGAATTCGTGCTGGGCACGAATTCAATGGATAATAGCGGATAACGATAAGTTTTGGGAGCTGGAAGAGCGCATAAAAAGGATAAGAAACATCCGGGGTAATGCTTGAACTAAGTAAAGAAAATATGATTTTTGATATTGTGGCACTGATTAATAGAGATGTAATTACGGTTGCAGATTTGAAGGATTTTAGCGATGAATTAAAAGAAGATGTGAATTACCTTTTGCATAGATAACGGAGGGATTAAGCACATAAGAATTGCAGGTGATATTTGTAGTAGGATTGTGCCATTTATGCTATACTAAAGTATAAATGTATCAAAGCGATTAAAACATGAAAATATTTTGAAGAAATGAGGAACAATATGTCTGAAGAATCAAAACCGCATGTTGTGAAGTCACATGACATCGGATTGGATTCCGATTATGTGAGGTGGGTTCATGATGTGAAGCAGCGTTATGTGTCCGCACAGATAAAATCAGCGGTCAAAGTAAATACAGAGCAGCTTTTCTTTAACTGGCAGTTGGGACGGGATCTGGTTGAGAGAAAAGCAGAGGAGAAATGGGGAAAAGGAATTGTGGAGCAGCTTAGTCTTGATCTGCAGAATGAATTCCCCAAAGCGAAAGGATTTTCAGCAAGAAATCTTTGGAATATGAAAAAATGGTATCTATTCTATTCTGGAAATGAAAGCTTTTCAGAACTGGCACATCATATGGAGGAAAGTCTCGATATGAAAAGCCTAAAACTGCAGCAGGTTGGCATGGAAATTGACGAAAAGCAAAAACTGCACCAACTTGGTGCAGAAATGGAATTTCCTTCTGTTTTTGGATTTGTGCCGTGGAGACATCATGTAGAAATAGTTACGAAGTGCAAAACGATAGAAGAGGCTTTGTTCTATGTCAGAAAAACGATAGAGGAGAGTTGGAGCAGAAGTGTCCTGATTGATAATATAAAGGCTCATTTATATCAATCTTCAGGTAATGTCTTGACGAATTTTGCTGAAAACTTCCGACAATACAGGGAAAACTGGCACAGGAAATTGTTAAGGATACTTATGATTTTGGGTTTGTTTCATTACCGGCAGGCTATGATGAAAAAAAAAGAATTAGAAGATGCGTTGGAACAGAACATAACAAGATTTTGCTGGAACTTGGATCTGGTTTTGCTTTTTATTGGACGTCAGAAAGAGATTATTGTAGCAGGAAAACCAGAAAGATTGATATGCTTTTTTATCATATAAAACTTCGATGCTATGTTGTCGTTGAGTTAAAAGCGGTATCGTTTGAACCGGAATTTGCCGGAAAACTGAATTTTTATGTGAATGCAGTAGATCAGTTTATGAAAACGGATGATGACAATCCGACGATAGGATTGCTTATATGCAAGGATAAGGATCAAACGGAGGTACAGTGGGCGTTTCAGGGAATTGAAACACCTATGGGAGTTGCAACCTATGATAACATTCGGATGAATGAGATTAAGTCTCAGTTGCCATCGGAGGAAGCAATTCAGAAACGCCTGGAACAGGCAGAAGAAGAATATCTGCTGAAATTGCAGGAAAAGAATAAGTAGATTTGATACAATGGCATCGTTATAAAGGAGTCACTAAAGTCGCTAAGTGGCTCTTTTTTTAATGCGATAAATCGCACTAATATACTGCGAAACATGATTCTAAAGAGATTATTTTTAATATTACCCCCCCACAAATTTGAGAAAAACTCTCACCTTTACCTATTGATTTTTTACCCCAAAATTCAGTAATATAAAAGAGGTTAGACAAGACTAACCAAAAAAGTGAATAAATCATGTGGACTCCTCGTATTAGGTTGTGAATCCTGAACGCATCCTATGCAGAATTGAATGAAATTCTTGCGGGGAGTACTATTATTTTGAGGAAAAGGAGATAGTGTTACGATGAATTTTTGGAAATTGAAAAAGTAGTTGGACGTGAGATTTTGGATTCGAGGGGTAATCCGACGGTGGAAGCAGAGGTGACTTTGGTAGATGGAACCGTGGGAAGAGGTACTGCTCCAAGTGGTGCGTCTACAGGTGAGTTTGAGGCACTGGAACTGAGAGACGGAGACATGGCCGTTATCTTGGCAAGGGTGTTGAAAAAGCTGTCAACAACATCAATACTGTGATTAATGAGGTCCTTACTGCTTTAGATGCGTCTGATATTTATGCCATTGACAAGGTAATGATTGATGCAGATGGTACGAAAGATAAATCAAAACTTGGTGCCAATGCGATTTTGGCTGTGTCAATTGCAACAGCAAGAGCGGCATCGATTGCGTTAGATATTCCGTTGTACCGCTTTTTGGGTGGCATTTCAGGCAACCGTCTTCCGGTACCTATGATGAATATTTTAAATGGTGGTGCTCATGCAGATTCAGCTGTTGATACGCAGGAATTTATGATTATGCCGGTTGGCGCGCCATCGTTTAAAGAAGCGCTTCGTTGGTGTGCAGAGGTTTTTCATAAGCTGAAATCTCTGATTAAAGATATGGGAGATGTAACAGCAGTTGGTGATGAAGGTGGATTTGCACCAAACAAACTTACTTCCGATGAAGAAGCTATTGAGAAAATTCTGGAGGCTGTTAAGGCTGCCGGATTTGAACCGGAAAAAGATTTTATGATTGCTATGGATGCAGCTTCTTCTGAATGGAAATCGGAAAAAGGAATTGGTTACTATAAGCAGCCAAAATCCGGCAAAGAATTTACTTCGGATGAACTGATTGCACATTGGGAATCTCTCATTGACAAGTATCCGATTATTTCTATTGAAGATGGTTTGGATGAGGAAGATTGGGAAGGCTGGAAGAAGATGACTGAGAAGATTGGTCATAAGGTTCAGCTTGTAGGTGATGATCTTTTTGTTACTAATACAGAGAGACTTTCAAGGGGATTAAAATGGGAGCGGCAACTCCATTTTGATTAAATTAAACCAGATTGGTTCGGTATCAGAAACATTGGAGGCTATTAAGATGGCGCACAATGCAGGATATACAGCCATTTCTTCCCACCGCTCCGGTGAGACAGCAGACACAACTATCGCAGACCTTGCGGTAGCACTGAATACATGTCAGATTAAGACAGGTGCTCCTTCGAGATCCGAGCGTGTAGCAAAATACAACCAGCTTCTCCGCATTGAAGAAGAATTAGGTGCCAGCGCAGTGTCCCGGGTATGGATGCATTTCATGTAGGTAAATAATAGAATTAAAAACAGACGATGAAAAAGATTTCCGGTACATGAATAATATATGTGCCGGAAATTTTTGTACGTTAAAATTGAAAAGGAGGGCGGATGGTTTTGGTGCAAAGCTCAACGCAGGATATTGCGAAAACCATATTTTGGTGATATGATTATTGCAGTGTTGTGATAAAATGTTGGCTAAGCGCTGTTAAAGTGTTAGATATTTATGGGTACGGACAAAATAATACAAGGAAGGTGAATCTATGTTATTCATATGCTATCCCAAATGCTCAACCTGCAAAAAGGCAAAAAGTGGTTGGACGAGCATCATTTAAATTACACAGAGCGTCATATTGTAGAGAAAAATCCATCGTATGATGAACTAAAAGAATGGGTTTCTAAAAGTGGGCTTCCTCTAAAAAATTCTTTAACACAAGTGGATTGTTGTACAAGGAGATGAAGTTGAAGGATAAACTTCCGACAATGAGCGAAGATAAACAGCTTCAATTGCTGGCAACCAATGGAATGCTTGTCAAACGTCCGCTGGTTATTGGGGATGAAGCAATTCTTGTTGGTTTTAAGGAAAATGAGTGGAGTGAAAAATTGAAATGAGAATATAATGGGGGGAATAGTATATGGAGAAAATATATATATGGATAATTGCATTAATGGTGCTTTCTGCGTTAGTAACCATTATTAAGCCGAGGATAAAAGGAAAAATGGTTGAAGCAACGGTAAGTATGTTGTTGAAAAAGTTGGACAAAAATAAGTATCAGGTAGTTAATGATGTTTTGTTGAGTGCAGAGTGTGGAAATACACGTACAACGCAGATTGATCATGTGGTTGTTTCAATTTACGGTATATTTTCAATTGAAACCAAGAATTATAAAGGACAGATTTATGGTTTGGAGTCTTCGGCAAAGTGGACACAAAACATTTACGGTCACAAACATTCATTTATGAATCCCATATATCAGAATTATGCGCATGTAAAGGCGTGAAATGCCCTACTTCAAAGTCATGGTTATGAAAATATTCCGGTTTTTCTCAATTGTGACTTTTCCCGGGGATGCTGTGCTAAAAATAAAGACAACAAAATCGCAGGTTGTGAAGTGGGGAGCAGTTACAAAGACGGTCAAAAAACTTTCTGTCCAATCGGTTCTTTCGAGAGAGGATATGGATAAGATTCTGGCAATACTTACAAATTATATGAGTACCAGGACGGATGCGCGTAAACACGTGAATGAAATAAAAGAAGCAAAATATGTTAAGAAGCAGAAAGAGAAATCAGGAATGTGCCCGAAATGTGCGGGCGCTTTAGTCTTACGCAATGGCAAATATGGCAAGTTTTATGGATGTAGTAATTATCCGAAATGCACATATACGGCACCGGTAAAATAAGATACTTTTCAAAAATAGATAAAACAAAGAGGACTTGACAAACAAAAATCTTTCTGATATGTTATAATGATTTAGCAAAGATGTTAAATGGGAAGGTATGGGGATAAAAGGAGAAAAAATATGTATCATTTTCAGTATGTAGCAAAAAAAAGAGCTTAAACCGGCAAAAAAACAGCTTATGGAACTAATACACAAGGTGCAGGATGAAGTTCGAGATAATTTTACCTTTCAGTATGAATTTGTTGGGAGTGTAAAAAGAAACATGGTAACGTGGGATGTAAAGAGTAATGTTGGTTTTGACTTTGATGTAAATATCAGGGTAAATGACGATGACGAGGAGTTCGAGGCAAAAGACATTAAAAGATACTTGTGCGTGCATTCAACAATCATGCGTGGAAGTATGGATATGATTCCTGCGAGGATAGCACTAGAGTTTTTACAATTAAAGTGAAAGATAGAAAAAATTCTAGGATTCGTCATAGTTGTGACTTTGCAGTTGTGAATGATTATGGTAACAATCGGCAGAAGTACATACGTTTCAATAAGCAAAAAAAAAAATTATACGTGGGAAGAACAAACAAAAGGATTTTATTATCTTCCTGAAAAGATAAAATTTTGTAAAGATAATCAATTATGGCAGGAAGTTAGAGAGATATATTTGGATAAGAAGAATTATAATACGGACAGTGACAAGAAATCTAGGTCGATATTTGCGGAAACAATTCATGAAGTCTGCCATAGAAATGGATTTTACGATTAGCACAATAAAGGAGAGGAGAAAGTGATGAGGACGGAGACAGTAACATTAACGAATATGTGTATGGTTTACGATGATGCGGGAAATGTTTTGGTTCAGGACAGAGTGGACAAAAAGTGGTCAGGACTTACATTTCCGGGCGGACATATTGAGAAGGGCGAATCGTTTGTAGATTCAGTTATTCGTGAAGTTTATGAGGAGACCGGACTCACGATAGAAAAGCCGAGAATCTGTGGCACAAAAGACTGGCTGCAGGATGACGGTTCAAGGTATCTTGTTGTTTTTACAAGACGAATCAATTTAGCGGTGAACTCAAATCCTCGCATGAAGGGAAGTAAAGTGGATGCCGTTAGAAGAGATGAAAAAGGAAAACTTGCAAACGGAATGGACGATATGCTTCGCGTATTTTTGGAAGAAGATATCAATGAATTTCATTACCGCAGAGAAGAGGGTGTCTGGAAATATGAGCTGAAATAATGGAGGGTGCATTATGCAGCATTATCCGTATACTTTTGATGAAAAAAGAGTCCGTGGATGGATTGAAAAAATCAGGAACGGTACCAGATTTTGGTTTCGAATTGTGGGCTGTGTGCCTAAAAGAAAATGGAAAAATGATTGGTGACTGCGGGCTCACACTGCAACCGATTGGAAATACGATTAAGCCGGAAATTGGTTACCATATTCAAAAAACATATCAGAGAAAAGGATATGCAAAAGAAGCAGCAATTGCCGTAGAGACTGGGCTTTTACACATACACCGTTTCAGACGATTTATTCTTATATGAAGAGCACAAATCTCCCATCGATGCAGACGGCACAGGCGTATGGATGTCAACGGGTTGATGAATTTGTGGATGCGGAAAAAGAAAAAACGACAGTGTTTGCCCTCTCGAAAAAACATGGCTTGAAAAGTATAAAATGAGGCAGGAAAAAGGGGCGCCTCTTTATCAGTATTTTCCATGTCATGGACAAAGAAAAAGAACTTACCGGTTCTGCCGGAAGTATCGTTTATGCGTGGGATGTCGTAAATGAATACCTGCACCGCCAGAGTTTTGCGCGAACCTGGACAAACATTTACAAAAACAGCGGCGATTCCCCAAGTTATGTAAAGAAAGCCTTTGAACTCGCCTACGGAATGTTAAAAGCCTATAATGTTCAGGATAAAGTAACGTTATTCTACAATGACTACACTACCTATTTTGGCATTCAGAAGACGCTCAATCTCGTTGAATTTATCAACGCTGCAAAATCAATGGGCTGATAGGAAGTAACCGAATGGTTACCGCAAAAATCCTCTGCTGTATTACATGCAATGCGACAGGGGATTTTTTTACAAAAGTAAAAATTTTACCCCTTAAAGTAAAATTAATCCGTTCAAATTCGATTGCATTTTCCTTATAATGGCTATATCATTATTTGAACAAGGAGGGTTTTTATGTTACTTAAAAAACGAATTCTTCCTCTGGCTTTATCTGTCATTATGGCTGTGTCCGCGTTGACCGGCTGTGGCAGCAGTTCAGAGAAAGACAGCTCATCAGGGGCTGAGACAACCCTGACCATGTGGACGATCGCCACAGAAAGCGACTCTTTCCACAAACCGTATCTTCAGGCAATCAAGGAGTTTGAGAAAAATCATCCCGGTGTAAAGATTAATATGGAAACATTTGAAAATGAATCCTATAAAACGAAGATCAAAGCAGCCGTCGCTGCCAATGAACTTCCTGACATTTTCTTTACCTGGTCGGGTGGATTTTCTGAATCTTTCGTATCTTCCGGAAAAGTAATGTGCCTGGATGATTATTACAAAAATTACGAAAAGGAAATCAGTAAAACCGCTCTTGCCAACGATATCTACGATGGCAAATTGTATGGTTCCGTAACTTGTACACCGGTATCCGTAATGTGGTACAACAAAGAAATGTTCAAAAACAAGGTGTCGAAGTACCAGCCACATGGGATGATTTCAAAGCTGTCTGCAAGAAATTCATTGATGCAGGCATTAAACCGATTGGAACCAGTGTAAAAGACACTTGGGTACTTGCTATGCTTCATGACGGATTAGCACTTAAATCTGCCGGAGCAGACAAAGTCACCAAGGCTTTGACAAAACAGGGTCAGTCCTACAACGATCCGGACTTTGTAAAAGCTGCTAACTGCATCAAAGAATTGGTTGATATGGGCGCTTTCATCGACGGCGCAACCGGTCTTTCAATGATGAAGCAAGTGCTTCTTTCTATGCAGAACAGGTTCCAATGTACTTTACCGGAAGCTGGATGGGTGGTTCCATCGTTACCGATGCCGAGAAACCGGATAACTTCGCTGTTGCACCAATTCCTGTTGTCAACAGCAAAAATGCAAGTGTAACCGACTTCATGGGCGGAGGTTCCGATACTTTGATGGTATCCGCCAACACGAAGAACAAAGACCTTGCCGCTGCCGCTGCTTTTGAGATTACAAGAGGAGTTTCCAAACATGCTTACTTAAGCGGTGCTGGAATTCCGGCTTGGACCGTAGATTATGATGCTTCTTCCGTCCCTGCCTTAACACGGCAGGTAGCAGATATTGCCGGAAAAGCAAGTTCCTATACGTTGTGGTTTGATACGTTGATGTCTTCCGATGATGCTGGAGAATATCTGACACTCCTTCAGTCCCTCTTCGCAGGCGATCTGAAACCGGAAGAATTTGCTGCCAGCATGGATAAGCAGTTAAGTAAAAAATAATCACAAGTTAATTTTGTGAATGGGATTTGATCCGGGCGGCTCCCGGACAGCAGCATTGCTGCAGTCCGGGAGCCGCCCGGCATTATAACGATTCGTTTAAAGGAGGATTTCATGGACAAAATAAGAAAAAACAAAACAGCAATCTTCGTTTTCTCTTTCCTTCTGCATTGCTGTTTTTAGCCATTATTATCTTACCAATCTTTATGTCCGGATATTATAGTCTTTTAGACTGGGACGGCATCACTTCCGGCACATTTGTTGGTATACAAAATTACATTGAATTATTTACAGAAAAAAGTCTTGGCTTCTACCCCTACCGTGCGAAACGCCTTTATCTTTGCCGGACTTTCTGTCTTTTACAGCTTCCCCTCGCCCTGCTTTTGGCTCTGACTTTGGCAAAGGGCATCAAGGGTGAACGATTTTTTGTGGCGGTGTTCTTCATTCCGGTTTTGTTATCCACAACCGTCATCGGACAATTGTGGATGAAAATATACAATCCACAATACGGTATTGTCAATTCCTTTTTTGCATGCCGTCGGTCTTGACACATGGTGCAAGACCTGGCTCGGCGACCAAAAATATGCTCTTGCCGCCTGCTTCATCCCGATGCTTTGGCAATACGTCGGCTACCACATGCTCCTCATGTACGCAGGCATTAAAAGTCTGTCACCGGATATCCGTGAAGCAGCTAAGATTGACGGTGCCAATGACCACCAATTATCACGTTATATCACAATTCCTATGATCAAGCCGGTTTTGCGTATGTGTGTGATCTTTGCGGTAACCGGTTCTTTGAAGGCCTTTTGACCTGATCTATGTATTGACCGGCGGCGGTCCAGCTCACGCAAGTGAAGTACCAAAGTACCTTGATGATTAACATGATCTTCGACCGAAGCCGCTATGGACTTGGAAGTTCGATTGCCATGTTTATCATTTTCCTGTGCTTCTTTTTCGCAATACTGATCAAACGCTGTTTTCGAACGGAGGTGGACTAAATGAAAAAAGTAAAAACCAGTGTAATGTACATTTTACTGTCTCTTTGGGCATTGGTAAACCTATTTCCGCTGTATTGGATGTTTACCTTCTCCCTAAAGACAAATAAAGAAATCTTTGGCGACAACATCATCGGTACCTGCCAAAAGAATGGCTGTGGAGCAACTATTCGGAGGCTCTCGATGCCGGAAATATGGCACTTTACTTTGTCAATAGTGCCATTGTCACCTTTGCTACGATTGCATTCACTGTCATCTTTTCCCTGATGGCGACTTATGCACTTTCCCGCATGGAATGGCGCGGCCGCAAACTTGTCAACAGCATTTTTATGCTCGGCTTAACGGTACCGATTCACGCGGCAATCCTGCCAATTTTTATCATCTTACGCGAATTAAAGATGACAAACTCCTATCAGGCACTCATAATTCCTTACACCGCATTTGCATTGGCGATGGCGATTATGATCTGTCAAAGTTTCATTGAAAATATTCCACGTGAACTTGAAGAGTCTGCCTGTATCGACGGCTGTGGTGTCTATGGCATTTTCTTCCGCATTGTGCTTCCGCCCATGAAACCGGCACTTTCTACCATTGGCATTTTTACCTTTCTACGAGCGTGGAATGAGCTTATGTTTGCCGTCATCTTTATCAGTGACAGTAAATATCGTACATTGTCGGTAGGTATCCAGGCACTTTCCGGGGCTTACACGACCAAATGGGGGCCGATCGGTGCTGCTCTTGTCATCGCCACGTTCCCGACACTCATCATTTATTGTTTTATGAGCAAAAAATACAAGAAAGTTTAATGGCAGGTGCAATTAAAGGATAAATGTGCTATAATAAGTTTATTATAGTTATTTTGGGGATATAACGCACTATGAAGAAACGTTTTTTGTCATTGGGGCTTCGGAAAAAAATTCAGTTTTTGTTTCTTTGTACAATGATTGTATGCATTTTATTCTGCTCAGGTATCTTCTATCTGATTTTGGAAAATCAAATGCAGCAATCGATCGCTGACAAAGAAATCAGTAATCGAACTGCTATTTCCAATAACTTGGACAGCACCATGAAGTCCATTAACAGCATCAGCCGCCTTACCATGCTTCGCAGCACTGTACGCACTTTTTACTTGCAGAGAGTAATTCTACTCCTCGCACACGAAATGCTCTCCAGGAGATCCACGACATTCTAAATACATTTAATCTTTCCTGTAATGTCGTGATTCTTCGCATGGACGGTCAATACCTTAACACCGGTCCGGGAATCACCTATGTCAATACCGGCAAGATTTTTGAAACAGAATGGCTGAACGAAGTCATGGCTCAAAAGGGAAATTACGTTATTAAAGCAGGCACTCGCGGTGCCTTTCGCTCAAACATTGGCGAAATGGTGTCTTTGTCCGTGTCATCAATGACATAAACACCCAAAAACCGATCGGTATCCTGGCAATCAATCTCCCAAGCCGCTTCTTTGAACAGGCATATGAAGGGCTTTCCGGCGAAACCAGCCATTTTGCTCTTTATGACACATCCGGCAGATTAATCTGCAAGGATAATGAAAGCACATTTTTCTCTTTAAATCCGGAAAATCTACTTCAAAACACGCGCGAAGAAACGGACAAACTATTTTACAAAAGTATATTTACCTGCGACACATTGGGAGACTCTCATTTCATCCTTGCTTCCCGTCTGGAAGTACGGATTTTAGACGGCTCCCTGCCAAATTACTGGTCGCTTTGATCATCGGCGCTTTTATACTTCTCGCATTTATGTGGCTGATCAATACTTATATTGCCAAAAATGTCATCTACCCGATCCAGCGTTTGGTCGACAGCATGGCCGAAGTGCAAAACGGCTGGCTGCACCGCGTTAGTATGAATGTAAACGATGACGAGATCGGTCTTTTTAAAAAACAGCTACAACGCTATGCTGATTGAGATCAATCAATTGATCGAAGAACTTCTTCAAAAAGAAAAAACACTGCGGATGGCTGAATTAGATGCTCTTCAGGAGCAAATGAAGCCCCACTTTTGTATAACACTTTGGATATGATCCGTTATATGGCTTTGGAAAACCGAACCGATGAAGTATATAATATGTTGGAAACTCTTGGAAATTTTTACCGTCGTTTCTTAAGTAAAGGAAGCACGGACTTGTCTCTGGGAGAAGAAATAGAAATTGTAAAAAGCTATCTTACACTGCAGAGAACACGTTTTGAGGATATTTTTACAGATGAATATGAAATTGAAGAAGGCCTGTCTTCCATCCGTGTTCCGCGCCTGATTCTGCAGCCGCTCGTAGAAAATTCCATTTATCATGGGATTCGCCCAAAAGGCGAACATGGGGTTATCCGTGTCACGGTAAAACGTCAGGAAGATTTTCTATTTCTTAGCATTTACGACAATGGAATCGGTATGTCCGCACACCAGCGGGAACTTCTATTTTCCGGCAAAGACAGCCGAAGTTTTGGATTTCAGGGAACCATTGAAAGAATCCGTTATTATTATAAAACGGAAGATGTCTTTGAGATACACAGTACAGAAGGGGAATATTGTGAGATTATTTTGAAACTGCCACTTTCAAATGGCTGTTAGATATTTTTGTTATAACGTAAAAGGAGAGTGTAGTTTTTATGTATCGTGTTATGATCATTGACGATGAAAAGGCGCTTCGCAATCTTTTAAAAGCATCGGTCGACTGGCAGGAAATGGGGCTGGAAGTTGTTGGCGAAGCAGCAAGTGGGATTGAAGCGATCAATATTATCGATAAACTTCGTCCGGACATTATTTTTGTAGACATTCGTATGCCCTTTATGGATGGCATCGAATTTTCCAAAATTGCGTTAAAACGGTATCGGCAGATGAAAATCATTATCCTGACTGCCTTTGACGAATTTGAATATGCAAAGCAGTGCATCGGACTTGGGATCACGGATTATCTTCTAAAACCGATCGTTCGCACAGACATCCGGGAAGCCTGCCAAAAGCGATCCGCGAACTGGATGCCCTGCCTGCCGCCGTACCGGAGCAGCCCGTCCTGCAGGATGTCTCTTCGGATATGGAACACGTCAAGCAGTATATTGATAACCACTATCCGGATTCTGCTTTAAATCTCACCGCGATCGCGCAGAAATTCGGTTACAATCCGAGTTACCTGAGCCGCCGTTTTAAAGCTGACTGCGGCCAGAATATCTCAGATTACATCACGGTACCTGCCGCATGGAAAAGGCCAAAAAATGTCTGGAATCGCGGATGCTTATGTATATGACGGCAAAAGAAGTCGGCATTCCGGATCCAAATTATTTTGGAAAATGTTTTAAAAAATATACCGGAAGTTCGTATTCCGAACTGCTCAAACTGCAGCTGTCCACCTAACCGGAAATCCGCTTAATTTATCATTTATTTGGGGAGGTTTTTATGAAATCATTACTTGAAACAAATTGTACGACTGGCTGACTACTGCATGTCAGCTAATCGTGCTTGGCTTTTTATTTTTATTTACGAGTATCCCTCTTATCACTTCAGGGGCTTCTTTGACGGCGCTTTATCATTGTATCTCGCGCGGTCACACACAAACTTCCGCTCACATCTGCCGGGAATATTTTTCGGCATTCAAATCGAATTTTTCCAGTCTCTTGCACCAACAATCCTGTTTCTCTGCTACGGTGCCACGATGGCTGTAGATCTTTCCCAAGTCTTTACCGGAAAAACGGCAATCTTTTACCGCCCTTTTTATGGATGGTAATCTGCCTCGTCCTCTGGGTTCTCGCCAATTATATCTTTGCCGTGATCTCACACCTGCGTGCTTCATTTCCGGCAGTTCTTCTGCTCTCCGTGCGCCTGATGGCAGGTCACATCAAAGAAACTTTCATCTTATTATTTACAATGGCGGCGCCTGCCTCATCGTCTTCCTGGTTCCCGGACTTTTCGTCCTTTTTCCCGGAATCCTCTGCGGCATCGCCAGCCATCTGATTGAGCCTGGTTTAAAAAGGCTCTTGCTATTGATTAATCCAGTTCTTTATCAATGTCACTTAGTTAAGCTTATTAGCTCACCTCATTGTGAACCTCTAACAAAAAAATTAAAATTGTAGTTGACATATCAATCAAAATGTGCGGTCGCTCACTTTCTTCTTTTGTAAAAAATCCAAACATGGATTTTATTCGTAAACGCAAACTTGATTTTCAGAAAATGATGCAGCTCATCATTTCCATGGAAAGTGGCAGTTTAAATCATGAACTTCTCAATTTTTTTGACTATGATTCTTCAGTTCCTACTGGCTCCGCTTTTTATCAACAACGTTCCAAACTTTCTATTTCTGCGTTCCGCCATCTTTTGAAGGAATTCAACCTTAAATTTCGCGGAAAATACTATCTTATTGCGTGTGATGGTTCTGAATTTAACATTGCCAGAAATCCTAACAATCCCGACACCTTCCACGAGCCTAATGGCAAATCTCTATCCGGTTTTAATATGGTTCATACCATCTCTTTATATGAGGTATGTTCTAAGAGGTATCTCGATTTAGAAGTTCAGCCCGGACGTCTAAAAAATGAGTTTCAGGCTATCTGCAGTCTTATGGACCGGTATGCCTATGGGGGATCCCCGATTTTCATTGCTGACAGAGGATTTTCCAGTTACAATGTTTTTGCCCATGCAATCGAAAATCATGTTGATTTTTTGATTCGTGCTAAGGATTTGAATGTACAGCGTTTTCTTGGAGTCGAGACTCTTCCTGACAAACTGGATACAACCGTCGAACTGATTTTTGACCAGAACACAATAAAAAAAACATAAATATCTGCTGAAACTAAGAATCGTCTGCGTTGAAGTGTCCGATGGTGTTTTTGAACGAAGTCTGTTTCTGTTTTTCTGTTTTATCACATCCTTTTCACGATAGCTACACACTCAACAAACGGGAGTGCCCACGAGACGCAATGTCTTTCTACGAAATTACGGAAAATCAAAAGAGTGGCAACGAACACTTGACACAAACTAACATTGACTTTTTCTTGTGTTTTCAATACCCTTATGATAATATATAAGTAGATAATATATTATACATAACACATAAATATACCACAAAATAGATAATATATTATCTACAAAAACAACACATAAAGGTGACATAAAATGGCGAGACTAATATGGGAGACAGCAGAGGAAATCGATATGAAGCTGGCAGGCAGAATACGAGGGATTCGCAAAAGGCGTTCGATTTCCCAGAAAAAATTATCGGAAATGAGCGGTGTAAGTTACGGCTCAATTAAGCGTTTTGAGACGACAGGGCAGATTTCACTACTCTCTTTAACGAAGCTGGCAATTGCTCTGAATGAGGTGGATGAGATACGGAATTTATTTACGGATGTTCCGTATCGAAGTATTCAGGAGGTTATCAATGAGGGAAAATAAAGTGTTGCATGTTTATTACGGGGAGCGGCTTGTAGGGACGATGGCACTTACAGAATCAAAAAAGCAGCATTTGAATATGCTGATGAATGGCTGGCGGATGGTTTTTCTATCAGTCCTTTTCACTTCCTTTGGAAAAGAAGGTTTTTGTTCCCACAAAAGATTATTTTCGAGGTTTATTCGGCGTGTTTGCAGACAGCCTGCCGGATGCGTGGGGACAGTTATTGTTAGATAGAATGTTAAAAAGCATGGGATAAATAGAGATGAATTTTCAATTATTGACCGTTTGGCAGTAGTAGGAAATCAAGGGATGGGAGCACTTATTTATCGCCCTGAAAGAAATCTGTCCTATGGTCAGGATGTGGATAATCTAGATGAACTGGCAGAAGAATGTCAGCGTATTTTGAATACAGAGGAGTCAGAAAAGCTGGATGAATTGTATCGTCTGGGTGGAACCAGTGGCGGAGCCAGACCTAAAGTAATGATGGAAATGGATGGGGAGCCATGGATTATTAAATTTCCGGCGCATGTGGACCGTGCGGATATTGGAAAAATGGAATACGATTATTATCTGTGTGCGGAGCAGTGTGGAATTATGATGAGTGAATGTAATTTGTTTCCGTCAGGTAAATGCAACGGCTATTTTGGTACAAACGCTTTGACCGGAAAAATCAGCATGGTGAAATGAAAAGAGTGCATATGTTGACAGTGGCGGCACTTTTGGAGTTGGATTTTGAGCAGCCTGTTCTTGATTATCAGGATTTGATGAAACTTACGAAAATAATAACCAATAATTCACCGGAGGATTTGGAGAATATGTACCGCCGTATGTGTTTTAATGTGTATGCTCACAATCGAGACGACCATGCAAAAAACTTTTCATTTCTTTATGAAGAGGAGAAAAAGTGCTGGCGGCTGAGTCCGGCGTATGATTTGACATATAGTACGACATATTATGGAGAGCACACGACAACTGTGGCTGGGAATGGGAAAAATCCGGGAAGCAAAGAATTAATTTTTGTAGGAACACAGGCGGCTTATCAAAGAAAAGTGCCGAAGCATCGCAGTGGAAATCAAAAATTGTGTTTCTGATATGCTTTCAGAATATTTGAATCCATAAAAATGCGAATTTCCGGCACTTTTTTCTTTATCATTTTGCAGCTATTACGCTGACTTTAATTTTAGCGTTTACACCATTTTGGGCAACGGCATAAATTGTCGCATGCCCTGCTTTTTTTTGCTCTGATTTTACCTTTTTTGATACGGTCAGTACAGAGGAATCGCTCACAAGGTAGCGGATTTTTTGAATGTGCCAGCAGGTTTTTTTTCCCTTTTGGTACAATTACTTGTGCTCGTATTTTCTTAGTGCTTCCGGCCTTTTAAAGAAAGTTTTTTACCACTGCGGATTTTTACGCGCGAAGGATTTTTCATAAGTTTTACTTCCTTTCGTCAGCGAATGTAATTCCAGTGATTTACTGATTGCAGTTTTTTCTTCCCGATAATGCGGTAAGCCGTAATACGGTATTTATACCACGTATCTTTTTTCACAGTTTTGTGGGTGTAAGAAGTGGTTGTTCGGTTTTAATGTCGGCAATTTTCTTTACTTTACGCTCTTTTCCGTTTTCATTGCAGGCAGAGGCGTAAATGAAATATCCGTCCGCATTTTTTACCGGATTCCAGAAAAGTTGGTTAGCGTTTTTACTCGCTTTTACCGGTTGAATCAGCTTTTTGCTTACGGAAATTTTGACTGTTTTTTGTCGGTGCAACGGTTGGTGCAGCGGTTGGAACAGTAGTCGGTGCTATGGTTGGTGCCACCGTTGGAGTCGCTGTTGCCCGCTGCGTTGGAGTGACAGTCGGCGTAGTGGTTGGTGTAGCAGTCGGCGTAGTGGTTGGTGTAGCAGTCGGCGTAGTGGTTGGTGTGACAGTCGGCGTAGTGGTTGGTGTAGCAGTCGGTGTAGCAGTTGGAGTCGGGCTTGGTGATGGTGATGGTGTCTGTCCCACCTCGGTTGGTTCCGGCAGGGGTATGTATTTATCGTAATAAACCTTAAGTATCGTGGCATCGTTTGGCTTAACAATTCCAAATGTAGCAGTATAATCACCACCCTCCATATATCCATTTGGAGTCTTAATTTCTGCATAAACGGTCTTCCCAATGTAGGTTGGGGGGCTTACGTATTCGTTCAGCAGTTTATAGTTACCATCTTCTGTTTCCTGATAGTAGAGTACCTTATAGGTTGTTTTCTCCGGTTCATAATACAAATTCATTTGGTAATGTGTATCCGCGTTTTCGAGTGTGACAGAGGAATCCTGCGGTGTGATTGTGCTTATGTGATAGTAATCATTACTATATTTTGTCGCATAGCTGGGATCTGCTTTCAGCCACAGTGACAGTGTCGCCAACGGCACCTGTCATAACCTCGGAAGATTCTGCCTTTTCATAATTTTCTGTGTCCGGATTAAACTTCCAGTAATTGATTCGATAAGATGCCTCTTCGTCAATTGGTTTATAATCATTGGTAAACTGGAAGGCGTGCAAAGTTGTATTCGCCTTGAGGCATTGATTGATGAAGAAAAACCAATCAAAGCCTTTTTGTTGTCAAAACGGGAGTGAAGGTCAATTTCTTTTTCAATCTGCGGTTTGGCTGGTCTTTTCGCATTGGCAAAATCGCCATTGGCATAGCGGACATACATTTTTTCACCATCATAATCAATCCATACGGTAAAAAGCCTGTCATTTACCCCTGCGTCTGCAAAACGCGTGGCACAGGTGGAAGAATCGCTGACTTCGATACTCTTTTTGAAGTATCCTGATAGGCAGCCTCTAACTTATCTGTGTCATCCAGAACGCCACCTGCACAGGCATCAAAATAAGCAAGATTTTCGTACGCCGTATAAGTTTTTCCATCTTTGGTTTTTTCCACCGTTTTGGTTGGGTCAAGACCGTTTAGGTAATAAATGGCATCGTGACGGGCATGGTCGCTGTTTAGCGTGATACCGATATGGTGCGGTGTACTCTCTGCCGTCCGTGCCCTCATAAGGATTAAAGTTTTTTTCGTAGTCATTTTTCCCGGTATAGGTTTGGTCTTTGTGAAAGTATAATTGGTTATTATAATCCCAGCTTTCATAGGAATATGGGCGATTTTCATCATATGGATATACGTCGCCCGTTTTATTCATGTTACAATAGGCACCATTATATTGGGAATCCATTTCGACCATGAGTCTTTTTTCGTCACATTGCATGCCGAATGTATAGGTGTCACCACCGGAATACGTATACGCTAAATCTTCCGGATCGGATATGTAATCTTCCATGAAAAAGGCAAGGCTACCGTCGCCGCCGACTTCTCTGGCGAATTCTTTCCTCCTGCCTGTTTGGTGTTGACGCAGGCGTCCGGGAGTGAAAAGGTAAATTTTGTGGAAAACTGCGATCTGCTATTTAGCGGAACCAGTTGATTTAGTGTGATTATTGTGGAACGGTAATCAGAGGTACTTTATTCGGATCTTCCTCGGCGGCGGATTCGGGTGCAGAATACGGTTTTGCCACGTCAAACAGCCGGATTACTTTTTTCAGGGTTTTCCTTTTTGAATATGGATTTTTTTTAATACCATAAGTGTCTGAGCTGGTTGGTAGCTTTCAATAGCCAGTGAACCTTTTGTGTGGCTCTCCAGCCGCATTAGAGTCCATCACCCAGGATTCTTCCTTAAATTCTTCTCCGGTACCCTCGCCCTCGGCAAAGTCATTATTTACCGGCTCTGCTGCCGCCGCTTTTTGGTCTGGTTTAATGATGATGTTACCGGTACATTTGCCAAGGGGAGTACCAGCCCCAGAAGAAGAGACGTAATCAAAAGTCTCTTGTGAAATTCTTTCCTTGTCATAATATCCCTCATTTCCTTTTTGTGTTTGCCTCATGAAATGTAAAATCATATTTCATTGCCAGAGCCATAAACAATTTATTCATGACCTGACCGGTGATTTCCCGGATTTTTAATTTTCCGATATAAGCGATGGTTTCACGCTGTATGTCATCCGGTACATGATATGCGCCAAGCGTTACTCTTAGAAACCGCTCAAGTTTCTTTTCCAAAGTAAAATACATATCACATTTTTTTGCAATATAGGCACGCATACATCCGGCTGTCCCAATTTCCATTTCGTAAAAATCGCTTTCCTGAAAGTCTTTATTATACTGCCTGAAAATCATCGCAATTTTTTTTTGCTGTATGCTTGTGAATATAATCCATCAATGCCGGCTGCGTGTAGGCTTCCATGTAAATATCGCGCAGATGTTCATTCATCTCGGTAAGCGTCAACTGAATACAGGTTTCAACGGCGTAGAGAAGCACCGGATTTTTCCCGGTTCCAATGATTTTTTCTGCTACACCAAACTGATTTTCAAACATGAATTCTGTAAGTTCTGCCAGAACGCCATCTTTTGTGTGAAAAATGGAGTGAAAGCTGCTGCCGGATACGCCTGCATCACGAAGAATTTCCGTCATCGTTGTCTCGTGATATCCCTTTTCTATAAACAAGCGGACACTGGATGACAGAATTTTCTGCTTCGTTTCCTCGCTGTCGTATTTTCTTGCCATGTACTTTGCATTCCTCCTTCCTTTTTTATTTTATGTAAAATCCCTTCGTGTGTCTCGAAACAGAAATGAATTACTGTTTGAGTTGTAACCCAATTATAACATGAGGGAAATTATTGTGTCAATGAAAGAATTGTCTATGGACAGAATTTGCCGGAAATCCTATAATGAAAGGGATTTATATACGATAAGGGGAAAAGGTATGACATTACAACAGTTAAAATATCTGGTGACAGTTGCGGAGAGTGGGAGCATTTCGGAGGCAGCACAGAAACTTTTATTTCGCAGCCAAGTCTTAGTGCGGCAATTCAAAATTTGGAAAAAGGAAATGGGCGTGACTGCTTTTTCACGCTCCAGCAAAGGTGTTGTGATAACGAGAGAAGGTGAGGAGCTGCTTGCCTATTCACGGATGCTTTTGGAACAGGCGGATATTATGCAGGAACATTTTGGCAAGGACAAAAACCGGACGCCGAAATTTTCGGTGTCGTGCCAGCATTATTCCTTTGCGGTCAATGCGTTTGTGGATTTGGTGAAACAGTACGATGCCAGCCAGTACAATTTTATTTTGCGCGAGACGCAGACCGGAGAGATTATTGATGACGTGGCGCAGGGGAAAAGCGAGGTTGGAATTTTATATTTGTCGGCGCACAACGAGGAAGTTCTGACAAAACTTATGAAGAAAAACGGACTTGTATTTGAAGAATTGTTTGTGGCAGAACCGCACGTGTTTATCTGCCGTGAGCACCCGCTGGCAAATAAGAAAGAAATTACACTGGATGATTTGCAGCCATATCCGTATCTGGTATATGAGCAGGGAGAGCGGAACTCTTTTTTTATTTTGCTGAGGAGTTTTTGAGTATGCTGGATTTTCCGAAAAATATTCAGGTGCGCGACCGTGCAACGCTGTTTAACCTTGTGATTGGGTTAAATGGATTTACGGTTTGCTCCGGTGTCATCGACCAGAAGTTAAATGGTGAAAATATTATTGCAAAGCCCCTTGTGTCGGATTGTGATATGCGGATCGGCATGATTCGTAAGAAAAATACGATGTTAAGCCGCTACGCTTTATATTATCAGGAGGCAATAAAAATTACCTGGCCATAGTCTGAAACTATGGAAAAGACATGATTATATGTATTTCACAAAAGAAATAAACAATGCTACACTATCCTCATCAAAAGAAAAACGAAACGGAGGATTTGAATATGACAGCATTGCAGGAACCATTTCGATATGATTATGTAGGAAGTTTTTACGCCCGGAAAAGGTAAAGAAGGCGAAGGCGCTGTATGAGGATGGGAAAATTGAAAAGGAAGAATTAGATGAGACAATCAATGAAGCAATTCGTGAAGTTGTTGCTAAACAGAAGGACTTGGGATTTCATGTGATTACTGATGGTGAGTTTCGTAGAACTTACTGGCATTTGGATTTTATGTGGGGATTTGAGGGAGTAGCGCATGAATTAACTGGAGGCGGCGTACAGTTTGCAGGCGAGCTCGCTTCTCTGGAAGATACTTATGTAGTTGGAAAAATTAAAGCGAAAGCACATCCATTTGTTGAATACTTTAAGTTTTTGAAAACTTTGGAAGATGAAAATACAGTTGCAAAGTATACAATTCCAGCACCGGCACAGATGTTCCAGCAGTTTATTGTTCCGCAGAATGTGGAATCAACAAGAAAATTTTATGCGACAGATGAAGAGCTGATTCATGATATTGGAGTGGCATACCAGGATGTTATCCGCCAGTTTTATGAGGCAGGCTGCCGCAATTTGCAGTTGGATGACTGTACATGGGGTGCCGTTGTGGGTGATGCCGCAAAACAGCGTTACCAGAGCCTTGGTATTGACTTAGAAGAAGTGAAACAGAGTTTGCTGGCTGTGAATAATCTGGCATTGGAAGGAAAGCCAGAGGATATGGTAATTACTTCACATATCTGCCGCGGCAATTATCATTCAACATATTTCACCAGCGGTCCTTATGACAGTGTGGCTGATTATGTATTTGCCAAAGAAAATGTAGACGCTTTGTTCTTAGAGTATGACGACGAGCGTTCCGGCGGTTTTGCACCACTTGCTAAAGTTTCACCGGACAAAAAGTGGTACTTGGACTGATTACAACGAAAACACCGGAGCTTGAAGATAAAAAGAAGTTATTGAAAGAATTCATGAAGCAGCGAAATATATTCCACTTGACCGCTTGTGCTTAAGTCCACAGTGTGGATTTGCTTCCTGTGAAATCGGTAATAAATTGACTGAGGAGCAGCAGTGGGCAAAATTGAAACTCGTAAAAGAGATTGCAGAAGAAGTGTGGGGATAAAATATAAAATAAAACCATTGAAAAAATGGTTTTATTTTTGCGATGGGGGCCAAAAGATTTGTGAGGTGAAGGGAGGAGAAGCAATGCAACGCTATTTTAGGGAATTGACATAAAGAGTTGTAATTTTTCTTCGTTTTCCGCTTTCAACAAGTCGTTTCGCGACAAATCACATTGAAAAAACAACGTTTTGGGTAGTTTTGCCATAGAGAGTTGCATTGGAGCAAGAATGATTTCGTTATGTTGCAACTCTTTTTGGGCGTTGGAGCAAAATAACGTTGCATTATGCAAGTTGCCACCCCTAAAATCCCCGTCCACATTATCTATATGAGCAGGAACACAACTTTTCAGTTCCCCAGCAGCTACAAGCCCCCCTTAGCGGCAGCGGTGCACGAACCGCTAAGGGAGGCTTGTAACTGCGGAAACTAAAACTGTGTCCCCCCCTACTTGAAATAAATTCTCCATTCCCAGTTCTTGTCCTCTCCCTCTATTCGTTGTATAATAAAAGTTAGCGAACAAAGGAAAGAAGATGTGTAATTTACATGATACAGGAACTTGACAGGTTAAATATTGATGCCTACCATGAAATCGTGGAGTGCATAACAAGTGCATTAGATGCCAGAGACCCTTACACGGCAGGACACTCGGAGCGGGTCAGTGACTTGGCTCAGATGATATGCGGCGAGATGGGGATTGCCGGGGAATGCCAAAACGATATTCATGTGGCGGCGCATTTACATGATATAGGAAAAATTGGAATTCCGGATGCCGTGTTAAATAAACCGGAGCGGCTGACGGATGAAGAATGGGAGATTATGAAAGAGCATCCGGCAATTGGAGCCGAGATTTTGAGTAAATCCAGTATGCTTTCAGGGCTGATTGATATTGTGCTTCATCACCATGAGAGGTTTGATGGAAAAGGATACCCGGATGGCTTGAAAGGGGCGGAAATTTCGGTGGGAGCGCGAATTATTGCGATTTGTGATTCCATTGATGCGATGACTTCAACAAGACGTTACCGCAAGGCACTTGGATTTGATATCTGCTATCAGGAGATAGAAAAGAATTTAGGAAAAATGTACGACCCGGTAATCGGCAGATTTGTACTGGACAATTGGGATAAAGTGATTACTGTTTTGCAAAAGGATGAGAACTTACCGGGAGTTCTAACTCAATGACATATTCACTTTCACGGTTCGTCTCATAACTGTCGATGTGGCAAAGTTCCATCGGGTGGCGGTGACGGTTAAGTGATGTTCTTTCGCATAGGCATAGAGAGAAGGCATCAACTGTTTGGTCTGCTTTAAGGAGCCGTGGTAGTACAGACACAGATACTCGCCGGCAGGGAGAAATGTATCCGTCTTTGTTTTTGTGCTGTCAGTCAAAAGAAAACATTTTCCGTGCGGTAGTAATCGGAATTAGGATTTGACTTTTCTAAATCCAGCGTGTAACAGTCGCAGAAACCGATGGTATCTAATTTAATCTGGTTCTTTTTCATATATTGAACCATTGTGTAGTCAACATAAGCGTCCGGCAGATTTTCCGTGGAAATCATGGCAATCGGGCGTTTTTTGAATGTCTTTAATCGAATGGAAGTGTCCGATGACTCATTCTGTACGGCTTGCAAAGACTGAATCCGGCTGACGATCTGCTCCTTTTTCTTTTGAAGAACTTCCATCTTTTCCTTTATAATAGAAAGCTCCGTATCTAACATTTCCATTGTGGTGGAAATATTTCTATTCTTTAAGAACTCGCTAATCTGCTCTTTGTGAAAATCAAGTCCCAGCAGTTCACGAATCATCACTAAAGTCTGGAAATCATCCAAAGAATATTCCCGGTATCCGTTATTTTCATTTCGTGTCGGGCAGATTAATCCCTTTTTTCATAATAACGAATCGAATCGACACTGATATTAAATAAATTTGATAATTCTCCGATGTGAAATGTGCTGTTTGCCATGATTATTCCTCCTAGTATAAAGGTAGTGCCCCTCACATGCGCCAGACGGCAAGTCGTCGAAACCGATTTCAAGCAAGAACTACGTTCTGACGGTTCCTTCCTAAAAAAAGGCACTATTTCCGAGGAAACAGCGCCATTGCTTACTCACATATTTTAGCAAAGATGAAAAAATGTCAAATTTTCAAAAAAGCCCTTGACCCTAGTATGGTTCTAGGGTTTATACTTCCCGTAAAGAGTCAATGGTGACCGCGTTTGGTACCAGTGGCTCTTTTGTTGTTTCTAAATCAATTTGAATTTTGGAAAGTGAGGATTACGGTATGGAAAAGAGAATTGAAAATCATCCGATTTTAGGGGAATCTCCAAAAGGAAAAATTAGTGAAATTCTCATATGACGGAACAACGTTGGAAGGGTATGAGGGAGAGCCGATTGCAGCAGCTCTTCGTGTAGCAGGTGTGATGGCACATCGTTATACAGCAAAACGCCATGAACCAAGAGGTGGCTTTATGTGCGATCGGACGCTGCACCGACTGCGTTATGGTAGTTGATGGAAAGCCAAATGTGAGAACCTGCATCACCCCGTTGAAAGAGGGAATGGTAGTAGAAACCCAGTATGGAGCAAGTGCAAAGGAGGAAGCGTAAATGAAACGATATGATTTGATTGTAATTGGAGCAGGACCGGTCGGATTGTCCGCAGCAACCGAAGCAGCAAAACATGGATTGCATCCTTTGGTACTTGATGAAAATGAAAACCGGGCGGACAGTTATTTAAGCAGATTCATAAGTTCTTTGGCTCAAAGGAGCACAAAGCAAAAATCCGCGGATTTAAAATAGAGAAGAACTTTCTCGCTGAGGCAGAAAAGTATGGCGTTGAAGTTATGTTAAATGCAACGGTAATCGGTTTGTATCCGGAGAAAGAAATCACGGTGCGAATCGGAGATGAAGTAAAACATATGAAAGGGGATGCCATCTTAGTGGCAACCGGAGCCAGTGAAAACATGGTAACGTTCCCCGGCTGGACACTTCCGGGTGTAATCGGAGCAGGTGCAGCACAGACGATGATGAACCTTCACCACATCAAAGCCGGAGAAAAGATTCTGATGCTTGGAACCGGTAACGTAGGATTGGTTGTCAGCTTCCAGTTAATGCAGGCTGGATGTGAAGTGGTTGCCCTCGTTGATGCGGCACCGAGAGTTGGCGGATACGGGGTACACGCTGCGAAAGTAGCAAGACTCGGGGTGCCATTTTATCTGTCACATACCATCGTAAAAGCGGAAGGTGAAGACCGGGTAACGGGTGTTACAATTGCAGAGGTCGATAAAAACTTCCAGTTCATTGAAGGAACGGAAAAACATTTCGATGTAGACACCATTTGTATGGCAGTTGGTTTGTCACCGATGTCACAGTTACTCAAACAGGCAGGCTGCGAAATGAACGACACACCGGGTGGTTATGTACCGGTTTGTGACATCCTTGGTGCAACCAGTGTACCGGGTATTTACGCAGCAGGTGATGTATCCGGAATTGAGGAAGCAAGTTCAGCAATGATTGAAGGTCGTATTTCAGGAGCTGTCATTTCTGAGTATCTGGGTTACATGACAAAAGAAGAAAGAGAAGCCCGCGTAAGCGAATTGAATCCGCACTGGAAGCCCTTCGTCAGGGAATGTTTGCTCCGAAAAACCGAGGCAAAAAAATTGAGAAAACCGAAGAGGGCATAGACATTTCCGAAAACCTTCTTGCAAAAGGTTATGTAGCGGACGATGAGATTGAGCGGTATCCGGGTGTTACCCATGCAGTCGGTGTTCATCCGGTCATCGAGTGTACGCAGAATATTCCGTGTAACCCATGTCAGGATGCCTGTGCGAAAGGATGTATTTCCATCGGCGATAACATTACATCGCTGCCGGTTGTTGTGCCGGGTTCCAAATGTATCGGATGTGGTATGTGTGTAGCTTCCTGTTCCGGTCAGGCAATCTTCTTAGTCGATGAGGAAACGGAGCCCGGATTTGGTACCGTCACTCTTCCTTACGAATTTCTTCCGCTGCCGGAGGCAGGTGAAAAAGGAATTGCGCTCGGACGAGACGGACAGAAAGTGTGCGACTGCGAAGTGGTATCCTGCAAAACTGCTAAAGCATTTGACCACACCAATCTGTTGACAATTAAGGTGCCAAGTGATATGACAATGAAGGCACGCTTCTATAAGAGAGCATAGAGAACGCGAAAATAACGCGCGAGACAGCGCAGAAAAGAGGAAAACGATATGATGGATATTCAGGAAAAATTAAAAGAAATCGGTCCCTTTGTACCTGGCGCAGAAGATGATATGCTGATATGCCGATGCGAGGAAGTGACCAAAGGCGAAATTCGAAAAGCCATTCACGAGGGCATTGTGACAATGGAGGAAATGAGACGATATCTGAGAAATGGCATGGGGCTCTGTCAGGGACAGACCTGTGGAAAATTAGTAAAAGGAATTATGGCAAGAGAGCTTCACGTAAGACCGACGGATATTGAACCGGCGGTATCAAGAGCTCCGATGAGACCAATAGAGATGAAAGTTTTAGCAAGGGATGGAGGTGACTGCAAATGAAAAAAACAGCAGACGTAATTATTATCGGTGGCGGTATTAACGGTTGTGCAACCGCATATTACCTTGCCAAAAGAGGAATCAAAGATGTTTTAGTATTAGAAGCAGATGACAGTATCGGACACGGTGGTTCATCAAGAAACGGTGGTGCTGTCCGTCAGTCTGGACGTGATGTCAGAGAACTTCCGTATGCGATGTATGCGGTCAACAATATGTGCCGACACTTTCCGAAGAACTTGGTGTAGACGTTGAGTATTACCAGAGAGGAAACTTGCGTCTCGGTAAAACGGAAGCACATTTGAAAAAACTTGAAACCCTAGCTTCCAATGCCAGAAGCGTAGGACTGGATATGCATGTAATTGACGGCAAAGAAGTCAAAGAAATCTGTCCGCATCTTTCGGATGAAGTCATTGGTGCAAGCTGGTGTCCAACCGACGGTCACGCAAACCCAATGAAAACAACCCTTGCCTTTTATACCCGTTCACTGGAACTCGGTGCACGTTACATAACCGGAGCAAAGGTAAAAGCCATTGAAAAGTAAAGGGAAAAGCGAGAAAAGTAATTCTTACAACCGGGGAAGTATTTGAGGGCGAAACCATTATTCTGGCTGCCGGCTACGAGAGCCGTTTTATCGCCCGCACGGTAGGAATTGATGTGCCGATGACAAAATTCTTTGAAGAATGTCTGGTAACGGAAATGCAGCCACATATGTTTGATATCATGTTAGGAACCGCAGATGCCGATTTCTATGGACATCAGTCACAGCATGGTTCATTTGTATTCGGTTCGGATTCCGGTTTGAAGAATCGATTGATAAATCGTTTGACGATTTGCGCACAACATCGATTACTGCTTCAGCAGGATGCCGCGCGATTATGGGATACATTCCGAAACTGGCAGATGCCAAAATTGTCCGCACATGGGGCGGCTGGTGTGATTTGTGCTTTGACGGCGTACCGGTTATCGACCGTGTAGATGAAGTTCCGGGACTGATTCTTGCCTGTGGATTTACCGGTCATGGATTTGGTACCGCACCGGCAGTTGGACTGATGTTGTCCCAGATGGTAGCAGGAGAAGACACAATAGTTGATATTTCTTCCTTAAGCTATGACCGATTTAAGAGTTTGAAATAAACTGAGTGAAAGTCAAAGGAGATGAAAGGCATGAGTGAATTAGAGGCTGTAATTGCAGAAGAAAAAGCAAAATTAGTAGAATCGAAAAAAACTCCGTATGCTTTATTTAGATGAAGAGGATATGATTGAGGCAGGAGTTATGGATGCTGCCAAATGCGTTGATGTGATGGAAGAGACAATGGGACTTTTTGGAAGACGGCGACTTCATCATGGGTGGTCCGGAGCATAACTCTCACGGAATTATGCTGGAATTCCCAAAAAATCCGATATTGACGGATTCCCGATTAATGACGGCGCGGACCGGCGGTTTATCGCCATGCCGGCGTACTTAGGGGGCAAATTCCATGTCGCAGGATGTAAATGGTACGGCTCAAACGGAAATAACCGCCCGATGGGAATTCCGCGTTCCAATTTGATGTTTGCCCTAAATGATGTGGAGACCGGAGCACCGCTTGCTTATATGTCAGCGAACTTGTTAAGTTCAATGCGTACCGGGGCAATGCCGGGACTGGCAACCAAACTTTTGGCAAGAGAAGATTCAAAAGTTCTTACAATGTTGGGTGCAGGACCGATTGCGAAAGCTTGTTTCCGTGCCATTATGACAAATGCAAAAAAATATTGACACGGTAAAAATTAAGGCAGGTTCTTTAAAATCCATAACGGCGGCTGCACTTAAGGAGTTTATTGAAACCCATTATAAACAGGTGAAGGAAGTAATCATCTGTGAGACGTTAGAGGAAGCAGTCCGCGGCTCCGATATTATCAGCGAGTCGGTTTCTGTGAAACCGGGGCAGTATCCGACCTACAAAAAGAATGGTTAAAACCGGTGTTACCCTGATTGCGACGAGCTTTTTCAACATGGATAAAAAGAACTTGTTGGCATCCGCAAAGTTGTCGATAACTGGAAGATGTATGAGGAGTACGGCATCGAGGATGAAGAGGGTTACGATGAAAATGGAATGCGTAAGGCGACCGGCTGCATGGGTGAGGAGTTCTATTACATGGTAGAGGATGGCCTGATTACGAGAGAGATTCCATTGACCATTTGGGTGAAATTATTCGCGGCAAAAAACCGGGAAGAAAGTCTGACGATGAAATTATTTTTGTTGCCATTGAAGGAATGCCGATTGAGGACGTTGCATGGGGTTCTGAAATTTACCGCAATGCCGTCGACCATGGTATTGGTACGCAGTTAAAAATCTGGGATCATTCATCCAGGTAGTAAGTTTTTTTTGTGTGATTGGAGTGATTGATATGGACAGTAAAAACATTTTTAAACGAATTTTATATTACATGAATCCGAAGCATATCGAGCCGAAAATGGTAAAACTCTGGGCGTTTTGGATTGTGTTCTGGGTTGTCTTGTTTTTGGTGCCAACAAAAATGGTGACAGGAAGTTTCTGGATTCTTGTTCCACTGGCAGGGCTGTTTGTATATGCTCTGGTCACAAAAGATGTTATGCAGTCGCTGGTTTTAGGTACATTTTCATGTTACATATTGTGGTATAAAGGTGCTTGTTTTGGCGGCTTTATCAATGATTTATATACCGTGCTTGGTGACCCGGAAAATATCGAGATGTATATGTCGTTTTTCCTTTGCGGCGGTTTGATTATAGCTATGAAGCGAACCGGAAGCACAAAGGCATTTACCGAGTTTGTGACAAGCAAGGAAAAGGGAAAAGCAGCTGCCGTTATGGTGACAGCGGGTGTGTACGCCGGTGCGACATCGGTGGATGACTATGTGTCGGCACTGACTGCCGGTGCGGCATTTTCCCCATTGATTGACGCGCTGAAGAAGCCGAGATTGGCACTTGCCTATATCATTCGTACGATTAGTATCTGTGCGTCGGCGATGCTTCCGTTTGGTGCGTGGGGATATTTTATCATTTACCAGATTGTGGAAGCGGATAATGTTGTGGATAAGGCACAGGCGACGGATATTTTCATCCAGTCAATTCCATTTATGTTTTATGCGATTGTTGCGATTGTTCTCTCGCTCTTATTTGCTGCCGGTAAAATTCCGATTATCGGACCGATGAAAAAAGCGTACCGGATGATGAAAGAAAAAGGAATCCAGATGGGTGACATTAAAGGGAGTGATGAAGAGGCTGATGCAGAGGAAGAAGAGGATTTTGATGAAAATAATGAGAGAACAAAAACACGTCAGTGTGTTAAACCTCATTTTGCCGCTTGTCTGTATTGTAATCGCTTTGTTAGCAACGGGGCTTAACTGCTTTACGGCGTTTGCCATTGCGGTTATTTTTACCGGATTTTTATATGTCATGCAGGGCTTACAGACGATTTCCGAGTATGTGCAGTGTATCGTGGATGGCTTTATCGACATGGTTGACATGGTAATTATTCTGATGCTTGGTTATGCGATGCAGGAATGTATGTATGCGATGGGAATGGAAGATTTTGTATCCGCTGTCTGCGGGGCAATTCCGGTTGCCAGTCTTCTGCCGTTTATTTTCTTCGTATTCTTTAGCTGCTCGGAATACCTGTTCAGCTTAAATTATACGTTGTATCAGATTGCGATTCCGGTTATGATGGTAGTATTACCGGGCGTTGGTGCAAATGTTCCGTTGTGCCTTGGTGCGATTATTTCTGCCGGATTATTCGGCGCAAATGCGTGTGTTGTTTCTGACTTAGGCGTTGTTTCGGCGCGAGCATGCCGGGTAACGATATATGACCAGTATCGGACGAGCCAGCCGTATGTGCTGATTGCCGGTGCGATTTCTGCGGCACTTTATTTGGCGGCAGGATTCATTTTCTAACGTTTTGAAAAGGAGTGGATACGATGCAGAATTTTTATTATGATATTCCAACGAAAGTATTTTTTGGTGAGGGACAGATTCAAAATCTGCCGGAGCTTGTCAGTGAATTTGGACAACGTGCCCTTTTGGTGTACGGTGGCGGCAGTAAAGCGCAGTGGTTTGTATGATACGATTGTGTCGCTGCTAAAAAAGGCAGGAATTACAACGTGGGACCTTGCGGGCGTGGAGCCAAATCCACGGCTTAGTACCGTGCGCCGCGGTGTGCAAATCTGCCGTGAAAATCAAATTGATGTGGTGATTCCGATTGGCGGCGGCAGTACGATTGACTGTGCGAAGGCGGTTGCAGCTGGATTTTACCATGAGGAAAGTCCGTGGGATTTGGTGCTGGATAACAGTTTGATAACAAAAGCACTCCCGATTATTACGGTGCTTACGCTGGCGGCAACCGGTTCTGAAATGGACGGATTTGCGGTAATTAACAACGAAGAAACTTCGGATAAGCAGGAGATGTGCAGTATTTTACTGTATCCGAAATATTCTATTATGGACCCGGTTAATACATTTACTGTGCCAAAATACAAGACGGCAGCAGGTACGGCAGATATTATGAGCCATATTTTTGAATTGTATTTTGATGGAACACCGGGAAAATATATGCAGGACCGTGTGATGGAAGGGCTTTTGAAAACGTGTATCCATTTTGGACCGGTTGCTTGCGAGAAGCCGGATGATTATGAGGCAAGAGCCAATTTGATGTGGACGTCAAGCTGGGCGATTAATGGATTTTTGGCGTGTGGTCTTACGTCTTTGTGCAATGGTGCATGCGATGGAGCACCAGCTTTCGGCGGTGTATGATGTTACACATGGACACGGGCTTGCTGTGCTCACTCCGGTGTGGATGCGCTATATTTTAAATGACGATAATGTGGATCGTTTTGTGAATTACGGAGTAAATGTATTTGGTATTTCGCCGGACAAAAGCCGTATGAAATTGCGGAACTTGCCATTCAAAAGACAGAAGAAGTCTTTGAAAAATGGGGCTGAAACTGTCGATGCAGGACCTTGGAATTACGGACGAAAGCCACTTTGAGAGTATGGCAGAGCGTGCCTCGGATGGACTTGATGAGTGTCAGGTTCCGCTTGATAAAGACAAGATTGTAGAAATTTACCGTAAATGTATGAAATGATGAAAATGAAATCGTTACATTTTCACAAAAAATAAAAATTAGCATTGACAGGAAAATAATTTGGTGCTAGTATCGCTTTAAAGTCAACGGAGACTCGTGGAGTTTCCGCTGGCTTTCTTTTTTTTGTAACAAGTAAAACTTATCAATCAACGTAAGGAGGGCATGATTATGAAAAAGAAAATGAAACATTTAATAGCAGTTACGATGTGTCTTGTACTGAGCATAAGCGTTCTTTTTCGGGATGCGGCGGAAGTTCAGAGAGCACCGGTTCAAAAAGGAAAAGCAGACAGCTTAAACATTATGGTCTGGGAAGGAACCTGGTCGGAGGAGATGTTTAAAGACTTCACCAAAGAGACCGGAATTAAAGTCAATAGCAGTTACATCGACAATACGGATACTTTGTTGGCGAAGATGATTGAAGGAAGTGCCGATTACGATTTGATTGACTTAGAGGGTGCTTATGTAAAATCCTTTTTGGATGGTGAATTGTTAGCCCCAATTGATAAGAGTAAGGTCAAAAATGTGAAAAATATTCAGGAGAGTTTTTTGAAAGAGGGACCAATTGGAGATACCGAAGAAAAATATACAATTCCAAACATGGGATGTAGTTATACAACGATTGTTTATAACAAAGAGACCTGTCCAATCAAAATTACCTCGTTTAAGGATTTGGCTAATCCAAAACTGAAAGGAAAAATTGCGATGGTCAATTCAACGATTTCCCTTTACGGTGAAGCGTTAGCAGCCTGTGGATTTAAGCCGGATTCGACAAACGAAGAAGAGATGAAAAAAGCCAATGAACTTTTGACACAGATTAAGGCAAATGTAAAAGCGTTTGTTGGTGAGAGTGCCGTATCGCAGCTTGAAAATGGTGAGTGTCCGGTAGCGTTTTGCTGGGATTATACAACACTTTGTGTAGACTCCAAAGATAACTGGGATAAATTCGAAGCCATTGCTTTGAAAGAAGCATGTGAGCGGTTCCAGCAGTATTGGGCGATTCCGGCAGCATCGGAAAAACAGAGTGAAGCAACTGAGTTGATTGATTTTTGCTTCGTCCGGAAGAAAATGCAAAAAAAGCAATGCCGAGTACGGCGGTGTGCCAAACTTAAAACAGAACTTGTTAGCACCTCATCTTGACAAAGATTTTTATGAAAGTCCGGCATTGAAAAAAAAGAGGAAGAGTTATTCCCGATTTCCTGGAGCATTGCCGTAAGTGATGAACAGATTAACTTAATGGATACTTACTACACGGAATTGATGGGAAATGCAGCAGAATAGGAGGATGATACCATGAAAAAGATTGAAGTAATTACAAGACCTGAAAAATTGGTCGGTTTGAAAGAAATATTTGCCACTCACAATTGTCAGGGTATGACGTGCTTATCCGTTATGGGATGTGGACGTCAGAAAGGATATCTGCCGGAGATGAATTTCACCGGTGATGATATCAACCTGCTTCCGAAAATCATGGTTTTCGTCGTTGTGGAGGATGACCAGATTGAGGAAATTTTGGCGGATATTGCGACCGCAATTGGAACCGGTAAAAATGGTGATGGTAAAGTATTCGTTACGGAAGTTTTAGATGCGATGCGTATTCGTACCAATGAACGAGGCGACGACGCACTGATGTAGACCGTTCTTAGAAACAGTCGGAATGGAGGGAACTATGAGTAAACCTATTGTATCTCTTGTAAATGTAGAAAAATGGTATGGAACCAATCATGTCGTAAAGAACATGAAAATCAATATTGCCGAAGGGGAATTTCTGACATTGTTAGGACCATCCGGATGTGGAAAGACAACGACACTGCGTATGATTTCCGGTTTTGAACTGCCGACTTCCGGTGTGATTAAAGTCCAAGGGGAGAGCGTAGAGAAAAAAGAGCCGTATCAGCGTGATGTCAACACGGTATTTCAGAATTATGCGTTATTTCCAAATATGAATGTTTTTGACAATGTAGCGTATGGACTTAAGGTGAAAAAAGTTCCGAAAAACTGAAATTAAAGAGAGGGTAACGGAAATGCTTAAGCTTGTCCAGCTTGAAGGTTTTGGCAAGCGGCGCATCACTCAGATGTCCGGTGGACAGAAGCAGCGTGTGGCAATTGCAAGGGCACTGATTAACCGTCCGAAAGTATTGCTTTTGGATGAGCCGCTTGGCGCACTTGATTTGAAACTGAGAAAGCAGATGCAGATTGAGTTAAAGCGTTTGCAGAGAAAGCTTGGTATTACCTTTGTTTATGTAACTCATGATCAGGAAGAGGCACTTACGATGAGTGACCGCATTGCGATTATCAATCAGGGTGTTTTGGAACAGGTGGATACAGCATTTGATATTTATGAACATCCAAAGACAAGGTTTGTTGCCGGATTTATCGGCGAATCCAATATCTTTGATGCTGTTGTAATCAGTCAGGATGGCGATACCGTAACCGTAGGTACGGAAGTCGGAAAGGCGCAGGCATCCGGCTTTACCGGTGAACTGGCAGCAGGAAGTGCTGTTTCGGTATCGGTTCGTCCGGAAAATATGCTGTATTCGAGAGAGCGGGTAGAAGGATTTCATATCAAAGGGGTGGTGAAAGAACATATTTATGTCGGAAACCTGATTAAAACCATTGTTTTACTAAATGATGGAACGGAAGTAAAAATTAATCGATTTTCGATGGATGACCTTCAAAAGAGGGAGAGATGATTTATCTGTACTGGCATCTGGAAAAGGGAATTGTACTGCCGGAGAAAAATCTGGTAGATACGGATGCTTCCCGTGATATTGAAGGAGGCGATGAGGATGAAGAAGAATAAAGAAGGAACGCAGGTTGCAAAACACAAAGACAAAAAATCGTTTAAAGGCGAGACTATCTTCTATTATAATGTGTGCGCCTGTTACAATTTGGTCGGTTCTGTTTGTGCTTGTGCCGGTCGGAATGCTTTTGTTCATGAGTTTTATGACGAAGGGACCGCTTGGAAAAATCGTGTATAAATTTACACTGGATAACTACGCAGAAATTTTTTAAACCGGTTTATGTAACGGTTGTGAAACAGTCACTTTGATTGCCGTGTGGACGACTGTTCTCACCATTTTACTTTGGGTATCCACTAGCTACCGTGATTGCTCATGTGAAGAAAAAGACTTCCGGTGTTCTGACGGTGCTTCTGATGCTTCCTTTATGGGTCAGCGGTTTGGTTATTTTGTATAGTTTTGTTGTTATGTTAAATAATTCCGGTATCATCAATACGGTACTTATGTCACTTGGTATTATCAAAAAGCCGATTGACCTTTTGTATAACAATTTTGCGGTTATCGTCGGTATGATTTATATGTTTCTGCCATTTGCGGTACTGCCTATGTATTCATCGATTGAAAAACTTGATCCGGGTCTGATTGAGGCATCAAAAGATTTGGGGGCGGGACCGATTAAGACTTTTGCAAAGTGACTCTGCCGCTTACGGCACCGGGAATCTTTGCCGCAGTAATTCTTACATTTATCCCTTGTATCGGATATTATATGGTAACGGATATGCTCGGTGGCGGTACCTCGACGATGGTTGGTAACTTGATTTACCGTCAGTTTACCATCGCGAGAAACTGGTAGTTTGGCGCCGCCCTATCCATTATTCTGGCAGCGATAATTTTGTTAATGGTATTAATCTACACGAAACTTGGTGGAGATTTGGATGATTTGGGGGCTTAGTCTATGGAAAAGAGAAAGAAGAAAAAACGAGTGATGTCAATCCTCGGAAAAGTATATGTCGTCCTATTGTTTTTTTGTTTATCTACGCACCGGTTTTTGTCATGATTGCCTTTTCGTTTAACGATAGTCATGCCAATGTGGTGTGGTCGGGATTTACAACAAAATATTATGTGAAACTGTTTAGTGATTCCGGGATTTGGGAAGTGCTTGGTACGACACTTTTGATTGCCGTAATTTCCACTTTGATTGGTCTGGTTGTCGGAACAACCGGAGCGGTCGGATTGCGCAATGCAAAGTTTAAAGGAAAGAAATTGATTATGAATACCATTTATTTTCCGATTGTAATTCCGGAAATCGTGCTTGCGGTTGCACTGTTGCTCGTCTTTAACCTATCAAATATCGGATTAAGTACCGGTACTATCATTATTGGTAATACAACGTTAGTTCTTCCGTATGTTTACATTACGGTAAAGGCAAGACTTGTCGGCATGGACCCAAGTATTGAAGAGGCGTCCATGGACCTTGGTGCAGACCGTGTGTACACATTCCTTCATGTGACACTGCCGGCGATTATGCCGGGAGTTATGTCCGGCGCATTTATGGCATTTTCTTTGGTACTGGATGAACTGATTGTAACGAGTTTCCTTGCCAATGCCGAGACGACGACACTGCCGATGAAGGTGTACTCAATGATTAAGAAAGGTATTTCGCCGGAAATCAATGCACTGACAACGATTATTTTTGGTGTTTGCCTGCTTGGACTTTTGGCTTATCTCATTCACTGGATGCTGCATGCACATAAGGTGAAAAAAGGTTCGTGCTAATGCGATGATGTAACTGTTTTCTGGAAAAGGAGGGTGTTTATGTCAGATACAAGAATTGATTTTTTATATTTAAATGAAAAAAGATATGATAGATGCCGGTGTTTTGGATGCCGGACATTGTGTGGAGACGATGGAAGAAGTGCTTTGTCTTTTGGCAAAAGGCGATGTTTTGATGGGCGGAAAAAATCGGAGAGAGCATGGCATCAATTGATTTTCAAAGGAATCAGAAATCCCAGGCTTCCCTCTAGAGGATTCGCGTGACCGAAGATTTATGTCGATGCCGGCGTATCTCGGTGGACGATTTCATTTAGCCGGTGAAAAATTTTATGGCTCAAATGGGCGAAATGTGAGGAAAGGACTGCCGCGTTCCATTTTGATGGCAACACTAAATGATGTGGAGACCGGACAGCCGCTTGCTTATATGTCAGCCAATTTGCTGTCTGCCATGCGCACCGGCGCGGTGCCGGGGGTGGTTGCCAAGCATTTGTCGGTAAAAAATCCGAAAGTGCTGACACTTTTGGGACCCGGCGTTGTAAATAAAACATGTCTGATGGCATATATGTCCCAGTTTGATTCTATTGATACCATTAAGATTAAAAGGAAGTTCTGCGGCATCCGCAACAGCGAAAGAAATGGAGCGTTTTATTAAAGAAAAGTATCCGCAGGTTTCCCAAATTGTTTTGTGCGGTACGGATGAAGAAGCGGTAAAGGATGCAGATATCATCAGCGAGGCAACTTCGGTCGAAAAACGCCGGTGGCCGGTGCTGAAGCGAATGGATTAAGCCCGGCTGTTTGATTATTTCCTCCGGCACAATGGATTTTAGCGATTATGATTTTATGGTGAAAGATATCCGCAAAATTGTGGATAACTACCCGATGTATGAGGAGTACATAGAAATTTATGAGGAGTGGGATGAAAATGGAAAGCGTCTCTCATCAGGAATCCCGGTATGTATTATGTCAACATGGTGGACGATGGAAAAATTGAGCGTTCAGAAGTGACAGAGCTTGGTGAGATTTTACTCGGTGAAAAAAAAGGGCGCAAATCGGATGATGAAATTATCATGGTCAGTGTCGGCGGTATGCCGATTTTAGATGTCGGCTGGGGGTATGAGTGTTACTGCAAGGCGAAAGAAAACGGCATTGGAACGACATTGAATTTATGGGAAAAACCGTATCTTTATTAACAAAGGGGGCGGTTGGTATGAATCGAAGAATTACGGTGAAATACTGTTTCTTGCAGGGAGGATACTGGACGCTCGCAGCTGTAGCGATGGCGTTTACAACACCGCTTTTAGAGGCAAAAGGTTTTTCCGGAACAGAAATCGGAATTTTGAGTGCTGTCAAATATCTGGCAGTGCTCATTTTTCAAATGGTATTAGGAAGTTTTGCGGATAAACATGCCGAAAAGGTTCCGTTGCAGCGCATGCTGATTCTCATGACTTTGTAAATATTATTTTTTCTTTTTTATTTTATTTAACCGGACATACGATGTGGATGGCAATGCTCACGCTAATTATTTTTGGCATGACAATTCACTGCGCTTCGCCGCTTGTGGATTCGCTGTCTATCCAGTACATGAACCACGGCGTGAAAATGAACTACGCCATATCGCGTGCCTGCGGTTCTTTGTGCTGGGCCGTTTTCTGCGTTGTGGTTGGTTTGATTGCCGATGCGTTTGGGGCAAACCGGATTTTGATTTTCAGATTATTGTAAGTTTTTATTTGCATTTTTGCGTTTAATATGGATGCTGTCGATTTTTCAAAGGAAAGAAAAAAGAAAAAAAACGGGAGATTTAGCCTCTGAAAATCCAGACACGGAATGCGAAATAGGAGAAGTTCATTCGTGTTTTTATCTACTGAAACATTTTCCTAAATATTCGTTATTTTTGCTTGGACTTGTGTTTGTCTTTGCTGCTTATAATATGAACAGTACATTTCTCATTGACTGGATTGAGGGCATGGGAGGAAATCACGCGGACTATGGAATGGCTCAGTTTGTGCTTGCAATGGCTGAAATTCCGGTGGCACTTGTCTTTTACCGGATTCGCGGACGAGTTTCCATTGATAAATTGATGGTAGTCTGTGCATTCTTTTTGCTTCCTCCGCGCCACGGCAACGACATTTTCCGGCAGCGTAACACTTGTCATTTTGTCGCAGGCACTGGAACTGTTAGGACTCAGTATTTATTATGTCGGCACGGTGTATTTTGTCATGGACTATCTGCCACAGGCGGATGCCGTAAAAGGTGCTTCCCTCATTAACCTCGCCGGGATGGGGCTTGGGGAGATGGCAGGAAGTATCTCATGTGGTTTGATTAAAGATGCGTTTGGTCTGAGAAATCTTATGCTTTTGAGTAGTGGTGTCGGGTTTGTGGGCGTTGTGGTTATGGTGTGGATGTGGCGGAGGTTGAAATGATGGGTTTGTGACAAATGTTTGCAGCCAGTTCTTTTGGATTCCAGTAATTCCGTGGAAAAGCTTTGTGACTCGTGGGTTTGAGTACGTCGGTATGAAGCACCGGTAGTTTCGGTGCCCATACCGCTACGCACTCAACAAACGGGAGTGCCCACGAGTCACAAAGCTTTTCCACGGAGTTACGGAAAACAAAAAAAGTGCCAACAAACACTTGACACAAACGTTCTTTTTCCTTGCATAAAAATAACATCTTCTGTTATGATATAATCAATTGGGGAATTTATTTGAAAGACGAGGAAATAGATTGATGGAGCATGTGTATAACGGAAAGGAAAACACAAAATATTTAAAACTATTAAAACAAAACTATTCATCAAGTCAGGCGGTAATCCGGGAAATCGTAAATTTAACGGCCATTACAAACCTGCCGAAAGGGACGGAGTTTTTCTTAAGTGATATTCATGGTGAATATGAAGCATTTTTGCATATTATGAATAACTGTTCCGGAGTAATCAAAGAAAAAGTGGACTTGATTTTTAAAGATACCTTGTCGGAGTTTGACAGACAGGAACTGTGTACACTGATTTATTATCCGAGAGAAAAGATGACGCTGCTCGGGGAAACGAACAGAATTGATGGCAACTGGTATGCCATGACGCTGAATCATTTAATTATGATTGCCAAGTTATTGTCGTCGAAGTATACAAGGTCGAAGGTGAGGAAGGCACTGCCGGAGGACTATGCTTATATTATCGATGAGCTGCTGCATGCGCAGGAAGATGAGGATGCAAACCAGATTCGGTATCATAAGCAGATATTGCAGACGATTATTGAGTTAGAGGATGCAGATGAATTTATTATCGCGTTGTCACAGTTGATTAAGCGACTGGCTGTTGACCACCTTCACATTGTCGGAGATATTTTTGACCGAGGCGGGAGTGCGGACAAAATACTGGATTTATTGTATGATTATCATTCACTGGATATTGAGTGGGGAAATCACGATATTTTATGGATGGGTGCTGCCTGCGGAAATGATGCGTGCATATGCAGTGTGATTCGTAATAACCTCAAATATGATAATGTTGAAATTTTAGAAAATGCCTATGGAATCAGCTTAAGGCAGTTGATTCTTTTTTGGTATGAAAACGTATGGAATTGAGGATGGCATAAAGGCAGCATTGGCAGCGGTTACCGTTATCCTTTTTAAGTTAGAGGGGCGGTTGATAAAGGCACATCCGGAGTATGAGATGAGTGACAGGCTGTTATTGGGGCAAATGGATGATACAAAAAATAAGGTTATGATTGAGGGCGAATGGGTCACTATGAATACCAATGTGTTTCCGACTGTAGATTTAGCAGATCCTTATGAATTAACAGAGGAAGAAACGGAAATTTTGCGGAAGCTGCACCGGAATTTTGTGTCGAGCCAGCGTCTGCAAAAACATATTCGTTTTCTGTATGAAAAAGGAAGTATGTACAATGTATACAACGGAAATTTAATTTATCACGGGTGTGTTCCGGTTGATAAAAACGGAGCTTTTGATAAATTGTGCATTGATGGGAAATATTATCATGGAAAAGCGTTGTTGGATAAGTGCGAGGAAAAGCAAGAGCCGCTTATTTGGACAACCCGGACAAAGATGATATTGATTTCATGTGGTTTTTGTGGGGCGGAGAAAAGTCGCCTTTGTGTGGAAGAAAACTTAAGACTTTTGAGCGTGAATACGTGGACAAAGAAAGTTCGTGGACGGAGGAGTCAAATCCTTATTACAGCAAGTATTATGATGAAAGTTTTTGCTGCCAGATTCTTCATGAATTTGGGCTTTATGATGACGATTCCCATATCATCAATGGACATACACCGGTCCATGCCATTGAAGGGGAAAATCCGGTCAGGGCAAAAAGGAAGGCTGTTTGTGATTGATGGCGGTTTCTGCCGCTCCATGAATAAAGCGACAGGGATTGCCGGCTATACCTTGATTTTTAATTCGCATGGGTTAAGGCTGAAAGCGCATACCCCATTTACTTCGGTGGAAGACGCCTTGATGAATAATACGGATATTGAATCCTCTTCCGAGATTATCGAAAAAGATTTGCAGCGTATGTTTGTAAAGGATACGGATATCGGGAAACATTTGCTGGAGGAAATCAGTGATTTGAGAAAATTGCTTGAAAATTACCGCAGATTATAGAAAAGGCAGGATTTTTATTTCAAAAGAAGCATTAGGAAGGAGCTGTAAATTGATGAAGAAAGAAAACCGTGTTCAACAGGAGAAAAGGTGAAACAGGCAGCAGAGGATGTGTTTAACAAAAGTGAACAGGAATTAGGAAATGCTTTTGAAGATGTGAAGCAGAATTTACAAGGTGGAACGGGGAAGTACACCTCCACCATATTCCGGTGGCAGATTAAAAGAAGACCGCTCGCTTGTTACATACATTTTACTTTCACTGGTTACCTGTGGCATATACGGTTATTACTTCATTTACAAATTGGCTGAGGAAGTTAATATTGCCTGCGAGGGAGATGGTGAGCAGACTTCAGGACTTGTTGCATTTATTTTACTGTCATTCATTACCTGCGGTATTTATGCTTATTACTGGTACTACAAATTGGGTAATCGTTTGGCGGCAAACGCCGTTCGTTACAATTTAAATTTCCAGGAAAATGGTACGACCGTATTGATGTGGTGCATTTTTGGTGCTTTCCTATGTGGTATCGGACAGTTTGTTGCAATGCATATTTTGATTAAAAACTCAAATATGATTTGTGCTGCATACAACCGTTCCAAAGGATTATAACTGTTTACAAGGAAAAGAATATGTGATAAGATAAGAACAACCCGCAAAGAGGGAGTAGTTCCGCGCCAAAAGGTGAGGTGTAGATTTCGTCAGTACGATTTGAAAGAATCCGGAATTTACGGAACAAATTAGATTTGTTGAACAAGACTTTTTTGTGCATGTGTTTTGCATGCACAAAAAGTCTTTTTTTATTGAGGCGGGTTGCGAACTTTGAAATTGTTATTAATCAGAGAAAGGAAAGAAAAGATGAAAGAAATTTACCAGATGACTAGGGAAGAAATACTCCAAAACCAACATGTCTCGGAGAAAGGCCTGACAGAAAGCAGGGTGCAGGAAATAAGGCAGAAAATAGGGGAAAATCAGTTACAAGCAACAAAAAAAAAAGTCCGGTGCGCATTTTTGCGGAGCAGTTTCAGGATTTGCTGGTTATTATTTTAATGATTGCCGCAGTTGTGTCGATGTTATCCGGAAATGTGGAGAGTACGGTTGTAATCTTTGTTGTTATTGTGATGAATGCTGTGCTTGGAACGGTTCAATATCTCAAGGCAGAAAAATCGCTTGATTCTCTCAAGGCACTTTCATCACCACATGCAAAAAGTACTTCGTGATGGTAAAAAATGAAAATCTTTTCTAAAGAGATTGTACCAGGGGATATTCTTTCTCTGGAGGCAGGAGATATGGTTGCTGCAGATGGACGTATTTTGGATAATTATTCGCTTCAGGTTAAGAAAGTTCTCTTACCGGAGAATCCACAAATGTGGATAAATCAGAAGATACTATTGAGGAAGAGGTGGCATTGGCAGACCGAATCAACATGGTATATTCCGGTACATTGGTTGCGCAGGGACGTGCGGTGGTGTTAGTAACGGCGACAGGAATGAAAACGGAGATGGGAAAGATTGCGGAACTCATGAATGCCACGCAAGAGAGGAAAACACCTTTGCAGGAAAGTTTAGATGATTTTGGGAAAAAGCTTGCTATTGTAATCATGATTATTTCCACAATAGTGTTTGTGCTGAGAATTTGTCAGAAACAGCCAATACTGGATTCACTAATGTTTGCTGTGGCTCTTGCTGTGGCGGCAATTCCGGAGGCGCTTAGTTCTATTGTTACGATTGTGCAAGCCATGGGAACAAGGAAAATGGCAGAGGAGAATGCCATTATTAAGGAATTAAAAGCGGTGGAAAGCCTCGGGTGTGTGTCAGTAATCTGTTCGGATAAGACAGGAACGCTGACACAAAACAAAATGACGGTAACAGATATATATATTAATCATACTGTTGTTAAGCCAGAGAGCCTTAAGCTTACGGAACCGCTTCACAGAATTTTTTTGTACAACGCGATTTTGAATAATGACGCCTCCGTTCAAATGAAAAAGGAAATTGAGATCCCACAGAGAGCTGTCTTTTGACAATGGCACAAAAAGCCGGATTGACAAAGGCTGGAATTTCGGAAGAGGTCATTCGTGAAATGATACCAAGAATGGAAGAACTTGCTTTTGACTCAGAACGTAAGCTTATGAGCACCAAATACCGCCTGCATGGTATAACGATGATTCTAACGAAAGGTGCAGTTGATGTTTTACTGGAACGATGCGTAAAATGTGCCGAGATTGGTGGAAATCGTGATATGACTGACAAGATGAAAGAGAAAATTTTGCAACAGAATCAGAAGTTTTCTGAAAATGGTCTCCGAGTACTTGCTTTTGCATATAAAGAGGTTAATGAGGCAAGAAACTGACGTTGGAGGAGGAAAAATGGATTTATCTTTGTCGGTTTGGCAGCAATGATTGATCCACCGAGAGAGGAAGCAGTCGATGCTGTACAGACAGCCAGACAGGCTGGAATTCGCACAGTTATGATTACCGGAGATCATAAAGTAACAGCAGAGGCAATTGCGGAAAAAGATAGGCATTTTCCAAAAAAATGATTTGGCGGTGACAGGACAGGAATTGGATGCTATGAGTGACGAAGAATTAGATGGGCTTTTGGAAGAAATTTCTGTTTATGCAAGGGTTTCACCGGAAAACAAAATACGAATTGTGAGAAACTGGCAAAAGAAAGGCCGCATTGTAGCTATGACAGGAGATGGAGTAAATGATGCACCGGCACTAAAGAAAGCAGATATTGGCGTGGCAATGGGAATTACAGGAACAGAAGTATCAAAAGATGCTTCCTCTATGATTTTAGCAGATGATAATTTTGCTACCATCATTAAAGCTGTGCTGAATGGAAGAAACGTGTATCGCAATATAAAAAATGCAATACAGTTTCTGCTTTCCGGAAACATGGCTGCAATTATTGCGGTACTTGTTTGCTCGGTAGCGGCACTCCCATCACCATTCAAACCGGTTCATCTTCTTTTTATAAATTTGTTGACAGATTCGCTGCCGGCACTTGCCATTGGAATGGAGCCATCGGATCCCGAACTATTAAAGCAAAAGCCGAGAAACCCGGAGGAAGGTATTCTTACAGGAAAATTTGTGAGCCATCTCTTTGGCTATGGTGCGCTTATTGCAGCAGCAACAATGGCAGCTTTTTGTATAGGGTTGAATAGGAGCGATGCAATGGGGGCTACAATGGCATTTGCTACCCTGACATTGGCACGGTTATTTCACGGCTTTACCTGTCGGAGCGAGCGTTCGCTGGTAGATTTGAAATTTTCTACAAATCTATGGAGCATCGGTGCTTTTGCAGCGGGAACATTACTACTTGCTGCAGTGCTTTTCTGCCGGGATTGCAGATACTTTTTTGAGGTAACTCCATTAAGTGGAATAGAGTATGCAACTATTCTGGGATTGGCAATTACACCCACCATATTTGTTCAAGGTTATAAGTTCATAACTAGCAAAAAAGAAAGAATATGTTAAAATAAGAGAAAGAAATGCGGCGCAAAACATACATTTTGAGAAAAGAGGCGATGATATGAATACAAAGCGGGAATTTTGGCAGCGAAATGTGGTTGCAGTGGTTGGTATGTTAGTTTTTTCAGCGGGTATTAATCTTTTTATCGTACCGGCAAATCTTTATAATGGTGGTGTTTTGGGAATTAGTCAGGTGATTCGTACGGTATTGGTGCGTTATTTTCATTTGGCATCGGGACAACGGATATTGCGGGTATTATTAACATGCTTTTGACTATTCCATTGTTTGTACTTGCCTATGTATTTGTCGGTAAGAAATTTTTCTTTCGGACATTGGTTTGTGTGGTGAGTCAAACATTGTTTCTTAGTTTGATTCCGATACCGGCGATACCAATTGTAAGGGATTCCCTTACTGCAAGCATAATTGGTGGAATTTTTGGAGGAACAGGAATTGGGATAGCATTGCAATCCGGTGGATCAAGCGGTGGTTTGGATATTGTTGGTATGATTTTTTTACCAAACGGTTTAAAGGATTTAGTGTTGGTAAAGTGTCACTGTCGGTAAATGCAGTTATTTATATTGTTTGTGCAGTATTGTTCGGACTTCAAACGGCAGTATATAGCATTATATATTCGGCAGTAAGTATGTTGATGACGGATCGGGCTCATACGCAGAATATTAACACGGAAGTGGTTATATTTACCAAAAAAGAAGCCTTTGAAGATTATTGATTACATTGTCAATGAGTATCACCGTGATGCGACTTGGTGGGAAGCAAAAGTCGGTTATACGGAAGAAAATACATATATGGTTATTGTTGTTTTGTCCAAATATGAATGTGCTCATTTAAAGCGGGAATTAAAAGAAGTGGATGAGCATGCATTTGTAATTGTAAAAGATGGGATGTCTGTGGTTGGAAAATATGAAAAAGCATTTACAAGGGTAAAAGTTGTTGCTTTCATACTGGAAGCTTATTTTCAAACTTGACAGAACTAAACCTAAGCGATACAATGTATTTAGTAATACTAAACAGTTAAGAGGTGAGGGCATACGGCGAGTTTTGAACAACAGTTAAAAAGGGTGTATTAGAGATGCTGGTTCTTGAACTTTTGGCAAAAAAGAGTATGTATGGGTATGAGATGATACAAACCTTAAAAAGGGACGAGCGAGGATTTTTTTTTGCTTTAAAAGAAGGAACGCTATATCCGATTTTATACCGCTTGGAGGACAATGATTTTGCAAAAGCAGCTGGTCTGAGCCGAAAGATGGCAAGGCACCCAAGAAATATTACGAAATAACAAAGAAGGGGAGAGAGACTTTTGTTTCAAAAGGAGCATTGGACTTTGTTTGAAAAGAAAGTGGATGAATTATTAAGGGGAACGGCAAATGACAGAACAACAATTTTACGACAGATAAAGCGGCTCCTGCATTGTAAAGCGGACAAAAACGAGAGATACTGCGACAGCTTGAGTCAGACATTGCGAGTGCGAAAGAAGGCGGAAAGAGCTGGGAGGAGATAAGGCAGGAGTGGGGAACACCGGAGCAGTTTGTTAGTGAATTTAATGAAGATGGACGGAGCATACAAAAAGGGAAAAGAATCCTGATTGGCAGCGTGGCGGTGCTTGTTTTATTTGCTTGTGTGGCGGCAGGTGTTTGGTTTGCACACTCGCACGAAAAAACAGCGGGCAGCAGTTGACAAAGAATGTTGAAACTCAGAAAATCGAGAAAATTCCTGATGTTGTACGAGAGGTAATTACCGATTTTCGGATGGCGCATATGAAAAAATTTATCGCTCGGTGTGATGCGAAAATGCAGGCGGCATTTTCTAAGAAAAATTGGGAAGATGCACAAAAAATAGCTTCATCACAGATGATTGAAAAAGCAGAAAATGAGAAGTTATTAAGTGTGACACAAACCACTCAGGCAGGACAGAATTTGAAGGTTTATCAAGTGGCTGTAGACTATGGCAAGCGTCAGATTGTGTATACGATTTCTCTGGATACAGAAAATTTAATTGCCGGATTTTATTTTAAATAACGGAGGTGTTTGTATGGAATGGCATGGAGCAGTAGCAATTTATGTGATTGGTACGCTGGCACTTATTATCAGTGCAGTTCATACGGCGGTAACAAGTCAGGAAAAAGGAATCTTAATGAATGGTTTTGAACTGGAAAAAAATCTGGATGAGAAGAAATACAGGCAGGTAAAAACACTGCTTCTTGCGCTGCAGTGTTTCCTGTTAATTTTATATGTTGTTTTATTTATTTTCTTCCGTCACTATCTGGTGGCACTAATTGGTTTGTTCTTTTGCGCAATTCTGCCATTTGCCCTTACGCTTTTGGCGGTTCCGAAAAATCAGGATTAATACTAGGTGCGGTTGAAATAGTCGATTCCATCGTTTGGTTTAAAGTAAGTTCGGATGTAGCCGTCTGTGGAAACAAAAACAATTTCATTGGCAGCAGCTAAATAATAAACATCATCACCGTCTTCGGCTTCCGCTTTATGGAGAGCATTTTGGTCTTTTATTACCCGATTTGCTCCGCGCAGATACTCGGCAGCGGATGAATAAGGAAACTCGGCACCATGTTTCAAAAAAGTGTTCCATGAGGAGGCGGTTTGAGCGAAAGGTAAGACCGCTTTTTTTTTTTGTTTTGTACGGTAACTTGGCAGTATAATTTTTCTTGAAAAATTTGCGGAAACTCTTTTCGGTTTCCACTGGATGGTTGCCGTAATTTTACATTGACCTGCTTTTTGGCAGTAAGTTTTCCTTTAGAAGTTACCGATACGATACTCTTTTTGAACTCTTGAAGGATTTTTTGCGGATAATTCCACCGGAAATTTTGAGCGTTGTTTTTTGTCCTACGGTAAGCGTCAGACGACGCTTCATGGCGGGCGCTTTTGCAGCAGCCGGTGTGTATGGCAGAACAAAAGAAAGCAAAAGTGCGATAAGACATAAAATATTTATTCTTCGTTTCATAAAAATCCTCCCTGTAAAAAATTCCAGTAACAAACTAAGTATAGCATGAGAAAATTTTTTTACAAGGTTCGCTCTGACAGAGACTGTTGATACTTTCTTGGCGACAATCCCAGATGATTATGGAAACAGCGTGAAAAGTTGGAGTAGTTCTGGAAGCCGCATAAGAAGCAGACATCGTTTGGCAAATGCCCTTTTTGCAGCAATTCTTTTGCGTAGGAAATTCGTTTTAAAAGGATGAACTGCTTAATTGTATATCCGCTGAAACGCTGGAATACGCGGGTTAAGTAGTCCGCATTGTGGTGAAAATGCACTGCTAACTGCGAGACACTTAAAGTATCCGTAAAGTTTTTATCAATATAGTCATAAATTTCGGAAACGAGATAGGATTGGAAAAAGAAGGTGCACTTAGGACTGCTTTTTCCTGATTTAACATCACCAAAATCTGACTTAAAAGCGCTGTACACAAAACATCCCAGCCATAGATGTGTTCTGCCAGGCATTGTTCCAGTTCTCTACAGCAGGATAATATTTTTTTGGAACGTATTCTGTGACGGATGGAGCAGAGGAAGCGAGGCACGCCCACGAAAAAACAGGAGGCCAGATTTGTATTTACGGTATTCAATTTTTCTAATTGTTCATGAGGAATGGCAATTAAAAGCGGTCATATGCTTTATCCTGAAGAGGCATGGCGCGGTGAAACGCACCTGGCGGGCAGCAGACAATATCGCCCGGTTCAAGAATTTTGCCATCATTTTCAACAAAAAAAGGAAGCGTCTCCTATAAAACCAAAATTTCATATCCATCGTGGCAGTGATAGGGCGTCGTATCATCCGTATTCCAACTATTTGTTTTGTGTTCGCAAATGAGCGTTTCATTTAATTCTGAAAAAAATGGATGAGTCATATAATCACCTCCGGTAAATTTATTTCAATAAGTAGGATTTTTGCAATGTTTATGTATGAATCTATGTATTTATTGCAAAAAACAAGATGCTATAATTTTACTATAGAATTGAAAGGATGACAAGAAATAGTTAGGAGGTCCGGAATATGGTAAATATAGTAATCAATCAAGAAATTGAGTTTTTGGAGGAAAAAAAGTGCGTGGCAGGGCGTGAAACGAGTGGCGGGCTA
>VOFG01000215.1_pt1 | contig 54010 bp, 76 predicted proteins | sample 5384171 | NCBI WGS metagenome assembly VOFG01 (sample SAMN12384726, study PRJNA508395) | human gut metagenome | isolation source: healthy gut F | host: Homo sapiens
TAAAAAGAGTGAATTAAACGGACGTCGTGATTTGCGTGACCGTACTGTGGTTACTGTCGACGGCGAAGATGCCAAAGATTTGGACGATGCTGTTTATGTAGAAAAGCTTAACAGTAATGAATATCTCTTGGGCGTTTATATTGCCGATGTCAGCTATTATGTTACCGAAAACAGTGTTTTAGACCGTGAAGCACGTGCCCGTGGTACTAGTGTGTACTTGGTGGACCGCGTTTTACCGATGCTGCCGGAGCGTTTATCTAACGGTATTTGTAGTTTGAACGCAGGTGAGGACCGTCTGTCCATGGCGTGCGAAATGCATATCAACGGCGAGGGTAAGGTTTTAAATTATGAAATTTTCCCTGCCGTTATCAATGTACGTCATCGCTTGAGTTATAATATTGTTCGAGCAATGCTGGCAGGAGATGCGGAGCTGTGTGCAAAAATATAAGGATGTTCTGCCCATGGTCGGCAAAATGGATGAACTGCGCGAAATTCTGCATAAGAAGCGTGCTAAACGTGGTGCTGTTGATTTTGATTTGCCGGAGCAGAAGGTCATTTTGGATGAAAAGCTGCATCCGATTGAAATTGTCCAACGCATCCATGGTAATGCTGAATCTATTATTGAAGAATTTATGTTGGTTGCTAACGAAACTGTGGCACAGCATATGTTTAATCAGCATTGGCCGTTTATCTATCGTGTCCATGATATACCTGCGGAAGAAAAGATGCAGGACTTTGCCAAATTACTGGCTAATTTCAATATTAAATTCAAAGTACATGAGGAAACTAAGCCTAAGGATATTCAGCAGGCTGTGGAAGCTATTGCCGGTACTCCTGAGGAGCGCCTGATTACTACTGTAGCTTTGCGTTCTATGAAGCAGGCTTTATCAGACCGAAAATATTGGTCACTTTGGCTTAGCAGCTAAATACTATACGCATTTTACTTCTCCTATCAGACGTTACCCGGACTTGATTGTGCATCGTCTGCTACATCGCTGGTTGCAGGCGCCAAAGCTGCCTGCTAATGAGGTAGAGCCTTTAGGAGATAAGCTGGATATGATTGCCGAACATTCCTCTATTCGTGAGCGTGCTGCCGCTGATGCCGAGCGTGCTACTGTAGAGCTGAAAAAATGCGAATATATGGCAGACCATATCGGTGAAGAATTTGACGGTACTATTTCCGGTGTTACTGCTTTCGGTATGTTCGTTGAATTAGAAAATGGTGTTGAGGGCTTAGTGCATATTTCCAGCCTGATGGACGATTATTACGATTACTATGAGGAGCGTTACGCTTTAGTAGGCACACATAGCGGTAATGTTTATCGTCTGGGAGATAAGGTACGTATCGAAGTGCTGCAGGTAAATATCAGTGATGTCAGCATTGACTTCATTATGGCTGGGGAAAATAATGGTGTACGTGAGCATATCCGTCAACAGCTGTTAGCAAAACAAAAACAGCCGAAAATCGTCACCAAAAAGTAAGCGTACTCCTTTCCATGAGGAAATCAGTAAGAAAAAATCCCGTAGTAAGGGTGCGAAAAATAAAGAACCAGGTCGTCGTAGTACTAAGCACGGTAAGAAAACCGAGAAAAAGAAGCATAGTAAGAAGAAATCTAAAAATAAGAAAAAGAATGGTAAGGTATGGCAGAAGAAAAAATTAAGATTATTTCAGAAAATCGTAAAGCTAGACATGATTATACGATTCACGAAACCTTTGAAGCAGGTGTTGCTCTGACAGGTACAGAGGTGAAATCTTTACGTGCAGGTAAAGCGAATATGAAGGATAGTTATGCACAGATTACTCGTAAAGCAGAGGTTTTTGTGTATAACTTGCATATCAGTCCTTATGATCACGGAAATATTTTCAATCATGACCCCTTGCGTAATCGTCGTTTATTGCTGCATCGTCAGGAAATCAATAAGCTGATTGGTAAGGTACAGGAAAAAGGCATGACTCTAGTACCGCTGAAGCTGTATTTTAAGCATGGTTTGGTGAAGATGGAGCTGGCTTTGGCTGTAGGTAAAAAATTATATGATAAGCGTCAGGATTTAGCGAAAAAAGGATGCTAAGCGGGAAATGGAACGTGCTCTCAAGGAGCGCAACAGATAAGTTTAGAGCAATTGGCGTCTAATCCTAGATAAGGTCGAAGTAAGAAGTGCGTAGCAGCTGCTGACATTTTGTCGGTAATGCACGCACTTTTTTCTGCCTATACGCATTTACCGTTTAGCAGTCGGTAGCGGGGGCTGGAAGGTGAAGGTAATTTGTTCAGGGGCGTAATATTTTTTAGCGTGAGTGCTGAGAAATGTTGTAGACGACAAAAGAGCGGTAAACGTCTGGCGTTATATTTTTGGTAGAGTGTACTGAGAAAATGTTCTTAATCAACATATGCGCAGGTCGTTGTTAGTTATATTCGTTTTGCGTGTGGGAGAAAAATAGTAGTCGCTTTAGCTTTAGCAGTTCCCGTCTTAGGTTACATTTTTTGTGGTATGGAAAGAAATATACTTGCAGTATGAGAAAAGTTTTTCTGTAATTTAGAAACGTTTTTCTAAGAATGTAGGGGAAAATAAAACTGCCTATTAAAGATGTTTTTTTCTGAGAATGTAGAGGAAAATAAAATTGCCTATTTACATCAGGTCTGCTTTCAGCGTACTTTTTAGAGCAAGCTGGGGAAATGATTAGGAGAATAGTGCTGTTAAATATTGCTTGTAGTACATTTTCTAAGAAGTTGAGAAGAGGAATAAATATTCTTGTTGCTTTCGGTGTGTCTTTTTTTGGCGTACTTTTAGCGTTACTCATAGCCGGATAAATACGGCAGCATAAATACTGATTGTGAAGATATTGCAAAAAGAAAACCATACCTTGTTTGGTATGGCTTTTCCATGTAAAATATGCATAGAGAACAATTAGTAGAACAGTGGTACGTGATATACGGCACTGACGCCGGCGTTTAAGGCTATCATACAGCCAAGAGAAAGAGCGACCAACAAAGCGGCTGCCTTTCCGTTGAGTGGCTGTTGCTGTCTTGTAGCACGGATAATTGCTTTGCCACAGAGTACAACCAGCATACCGAAAAGAAATAAAGCAAATAAGATATTGAGCATGGTCCGACTCCTCCTGTATATCCTAGGCTTTTGCAGTGCAGCAGCCTGAATGTTCTTTGAAATATTGCTTTCATTATAACAAAAAGTGCTTTTTCTTCAAGAAAGTATCGCTGGCTTTTTGAGGTGAGAAGATGATTGATAAGTTGAAACAGATGCATAAGGGTACAGCTATCGGGATTGTTGCAGGGATAATTATCCTGGGCATAATTATTTTTTAGTGCTGTGTGAATTGGCCAGCAGACAAGCTGCTGATATTTTTAATAGGGACATGGCTAAACAGCAGGTGCTGCTTGGCCAGGTTAAGGCCGAAAAGCTGAGTGCTGATTTATGGGGCAATGTTTATTTTACTAAATTGAGCTGGATGGCACCTAACGGCGCAGCTTTGATTAATTTGGAGCAGGGACGCATGAAGGTCAGTGCTTGGGATATTGTTGTTAATAAGCCGAGCTTAGAGAGCATTGAGGAGTTGGAGCTGGATAATGCTTTGATTCATGTGGGCTTCGACAATAATATGCATATGGATGTTTTACATAGGGATAAGCAGCCTGGGGTAAAAAAAGAGCATAAGTCGGGCAGGAAAAATCTTAACCTGCCTGATAATCTGCCTAATATTAAGCTGATTTTCAAGGATACTGTTTTATCTGCCGAGTATAAAAAAAGAAGTTTTATTCTTAATGATGTGAACGGTTTTGTACAGGTCAAGCATCATAAGGATTTGGTCGTGCATCTGGATGCGGGTAAGTTCGGTGGCAGTATGGTCGGTGATGGTCTGAATATTGATGGTACGGTGCATCTGGATGCTTCCCAGAAATTATTAGTTAATTTAGGGTTATATAAGGTCGTGCCTGCTTCCTTAGGTCTGAGCAATGCTAATGACCCTATGACTATTACAGGTGAGATGAAAGGTACATTACAGGGGCCTACAATTGACGGCTCTGTGGCGATGGATGAATTAAATCTGCCGGGTTTAAATTTTACGAAAATCAACGGTAATTATCATTATGCTAACGGGCTGATTTCCTTGGATAATGTAACGGGCAGTATTTACGGCGGTACTGTGGAGGCCTATGGTGTATATCATTTTGATAATCATCATTATAAAATTGATGCTCATGGTAAGGATTTAATGGCTTCGGCGGCGGCACGTACTAATGCGATTAACTGCTCCGTGGAGCTGGATATTAAATTCCGCAACAACGGCAAAAATGCTGGCAGTTTAACTTATGGCACATTTAAATCAGGGTGTGGTAATTATTTACTGGTGCCGTTTAAGAGTATTAGCGGCAGTTTTAGCGACCAAAATAAAGAATTAGGTTTTACGAATGTGATTATTGCTACTGATTTAGGCAATGTGGAAAGCAATGCTTTTAAAATTGTTAATAGTCGTGTACAGTTAAGTGATATTTTCTTTGTTGAGGCTAACGGTCAACGGACTAGAATAAGATAAGCAAAACTCCTGAAGTATGTGTTATTGATATGTACTTCGGGAGTTTTTTTCGTGCTTTACGCCACCGCGTTATTTGCTGATCGTTTAGTGCTTAGAAGTGCTTTTTCCTAGCGTCTTTTTCTCGTGGTCTGTGGTTAAAAAAGGCTGTTCATCTGTGGCAGTGGTGCTGTTTTTTCCTGTTCCATCAGGCAGGGCAGAAAATTGCAGCGGCTCAGTTGACCGCATTGAAAGTGATAAATTTCGGCTAGATGCTGAAAATCCTGGGCAGGAGTTATTTCCAATACTTTGTTGACGATGGCGGCGCAGGCTCGGGCATCTTCTAAGGCGTGATGATGTTTAAAGGTAAAGCCTACGTGCTTAGCCACTATATCCAGGCTGTGTCGTTCCAGCTGCGGGAAGGCTTTTTAGCCAGAATCCAACTACAGATATATTCGATGTTGGGCATGGGCAGATAATAAGTATTTAAGGTACTGCGCAGGACGTTAATATCAAATTTAGCAAAATGTGCAACAATCTGCTTATGCTGCAGGCGGGCAAAAATATCCGGCCACAGCTCTTCAAAACCGGGTTTATCTACGACCATTTCCCGGGTGATACCATGTACGGCAATGTTTTCTTCGTTAAAATAAATATATTTAGGTTTAATCAGCTGATAATATTCGTCGATAATGTGACCATCTTTGACAGTAACCATACCGATGGAGCAGGCACTGTTACGGCTGGCATTAGCGGTTTCAAAATCTAAGGCAACAAATTCCATGTTTAGACCTCCTAAAATAAATTCATTACTTTAACTTCATTGTAACACAAAAGATTGGCCAAAAGACATTTAAGTATGCTATAATCAGTTTATCAGGTAAAAGGAGTGAATGCTGATGGATAGCCGAGTTGCGGTGATTTCGATTATCGTTGCCAGTGATGATGCTGTGGAAAAATTAAATAACATTTTACATACTTATGGACAATATATCATCGGGCGGATGGGGCTGCCTTATCGTGCCAAGGGGGTTAATATTATCTGTGTGGCTGTGGATGCACCGCAGAATATCATCAGTGCCTTATCGGGCAAGTTGGGAAGATTACAGGGAGTAACGGCTAAAACTGCTTATTCTAACGTTATCAGCGAGGAAATTTCTTAATTACCTGAAAATCACTGACAGGGAAGCATTGCTGACCTATAAGGAGGAAAAATTTTGTATAACGTAAAATCTATGAAGGCTGAAGAATTCATTAATCATAAGGAGATTTTGGATACTTTGGCTTATGCGGAAGCTAACAAGAACAATAGCGAGCTTTTTAGATGCTATTATGGCTAAGGCAGAGCTGCGTAAAGGCTTAACTCACCGAGAAGCATCCGTACTTCTGGCGTGCGAGGATCCTGAGCGTATTGAAGCTATCTGCCGTTTAGCAGAGCAGATTAAGAAAGATTTTTACGGCAACCGCATTGTATTATTTGCTCCGCTGTATTTATCTAATTATTGCATTAATCATTGTGTTTATTGTCCTTATCATGCGAAGAATACCCATATCGGCCGTAAAAAGCTGACTCAGGATGAGGTACGTCGCGAAGTAATCGCTTTGCAGGATATGGGTCATAAGCGTCTGGCTTTGGAGGCAGGCGAGGATCCGGTAAATAATCCTATTGAATATATTTTAGACTGTATTAAAACTATTTATTCTATTAAGCATAAAAACGGTGCTATCCGTCGCGTAAATGTCAATATTGCGGCTACTACTGTCGAAAATTATCGCAAATTAAAAGAGGCAGGCATCGGCACTTATATTCTTTTCAAGAAACATACCATAAAGAAAGTTATGAAATGCTGCATCCGAAAGGACCTAAACATAATTATGCTTATCATACCGAGGCTATGGACCGTGCTATGGAGGGCGGTATTGATGATGTGGGTTTGGGCGTATTGTTCGGCCTGGAGCGTTATAAATATGAGCTGGCAGGTTTGTTGATGCACGCAGAGCATCTGGAGGCTGTTCATGGCGTAGGTCCTCATACTATCAGCGTACCGCGTATTAAACGTGCTGATGATATAGATCCCAGTGTTTTTGATAATGGTATTGATGATACTATTTTCTCTAAGATTATTGCGATTATCCGTATTGCCGTACCGTATACAGGTATGATTATTTCTACTCGTGAAAGTCAGGCTGTTCGTGAAAAAGCACTGCATTTAGGTATTTCCCAAATCAGCGGTGCTTCCCGTACTTCTGTCGGCGGTTATACCAAGGAAGAGCGTCCGACGGATACGGAGCAATTTGATGTTTCTGACCAACGCACTCTGGATGAGGTTATTGCCTGGTTGATGGATTTGGGTTTTTTGCCTTCTTTCTGCACTGCTTGTTATCGTGCAGGCCGTACAGGTGATCGTTTCATGGAGCTGTGCAAGGCTAAGCAGATTCAAAACTGCTGTCATCCTAATGCTATTATGACTTTGAAGGAATATTTGGTGGATTATGCTAGTCCCGAAACACGCAAGTTAGGTGAAGAGCTGATTGAACGCGAGTTGTTGACTATTCCGCAGGAAAAAGTACGCGAGGTGTGCAAAGAGCACCTGACCGAAATTGAACACGGCGGTCGCGATTTCCGTTTCTAAGGGTTATTTAAAAAGTAAATAAAAGGGTTATTTTTAGACTGCACTTAAAGGCTGTAATGGTTTTTGAGTGCAGTTTTTTGTGTGCGGGGGACTTTTTCTTGCAAAGTTGGGAAGAGAGGCGAAGTAAGACATCTCCGTCAGCTCGCAAAAGATCGCTGCCACCTCTCCTTAAAAGGCGAGGCAAGGTTAGTGTGGCGTATTACAGATGTTGGGAATAGAGGCGAAGTAAGACCTCTCCGTCAGCTCGCTAACGCTCACTGCCACCTTTCCTTGCAAGGAGAGGCAAGCTCGTTGAGCGGAAGTTAGAAGTTCTAATTTAGTAAGGAAGAAGTAGTTAGTGTATCGTACGCGAGTACACGTCAGTAACTACTTTTGGCTAAAGTAAATTAGTACTTGCTTGGCTACCCTTGAAAGGGGAGCTGTCACCTTTAGGTGACTGAGAGGTGTGGGTATCACTGTAACAGTAAATTGAAGTAATATAGCAGTCGGTTGTAAACATAACAATGATTTATAGAAAAATTATTAGAATTTTTTGATATGTAGCAGGAATTATATTTTTTTAGCGAAAATTATATAAAATAGTGTTTGCTTAATCATATATATAATATGTATTTATGTTTTACTATTAAAGTAATAATGTTTTAAAGAAAGGTTGTTATGCATATGAAATTTATAGCTCATAAAAGTGAGGATGGATTAAGAGAGCAATCTTTGCTTGAGCATTTACAGGGGACGAGTAAGTTATGTGGCAAATTTGCAGATGCGTTTGGTTTAAAAGATGTAGGTGAGTGTTTAGGTCTATATCATGATATAGGTAAATATTCAGAAGGATTTCAGCACAGGATAAAAGATAATGGGCCCAAAGTAGATCATACTTCTGCTGGCGCACAATTATTAAAACATCCTATGGTTGCTTTTTGCATTGCTGGTCATCATAGTGGCTTAATGAATTGTGGATCTAAAAAGTGTATAACGCCAGGAACTTTATCTAGTCGTTTAAATAAAAAAATTAATAGGAAATTTAGATTATAGTGCTTATAAAAAAGATTTAAATATGCCGGTTGATTTAAAAGGGTTTTCGCTCCTCTTAAACAGCGTTGCTTTGACAAAATGGGAATTTTTCTAGTTATAAATATATGTTTTTAACTAGAATGCTCTTTTCTTGTTTAGTATATGCAGATTATCTTGATACGGAAGTTTTTATGAATAATGGTAGCAAAGATAGAGGATTTTACACCTTGGACAAGTATTTATCAAAAATATCAGGAAACTATTGCTAAATTTATGCCTGATACACCGATTAATGCTAAACGATGTGAAATTTTACAGGAGTGTTTGGCGGCAGGCAAGGGTGATTCTGGATTATATACATTAACTGTTCCTACTGGTGGTGGTAAAACAATTGCGTCTTTAGGTTTTGCGTTAGAGCAGATTATGCAGCAGAAGCATCCTAAAAAACGTATTATTTATGTTATTCCTTACACCTCTATTATTGAACAGACAGCAGATGTTTTTCGTGATATTGTTGGTGAAGAAAATGTTATTGAACATCATATGAATGTTGATTATAACGATGATGAAGATATAAGAGACGAATGGAAAAAATTAGCTACTGAAAATTGGGATGCACCCATTATCGTTACTACTAACATTCAGTTTTTTGAATCGTTATATGCTAATAAAACTAGTCGTTGTCGTAAATTGCACAATATAGCAGATAGCGTAATTATTTTTGATGAAGCACAAATGTTGCCTAATGATTATCTTATTCCTTGTATGGCAGCCATCAGCACTTTAGTTAATGATTATGGGGTTACTGCCGTATTATGCACGGCAACGCAACCTAGTTTAAATAAATTCGTATCTGATGGTTTATCGTGTAAGGAGATTTGTCATGATATTGAAGGCTTATACGAGGTCTTTCGTCGAGTACAGTATCAGTTAGTTACATTTGATGATATAAATGTTTTAATGAATGAGCTGAATGAACAAAAGCAAGTGCTTTGTATTGTAAATTCTAGAAAAGATGCTCAAAAAATTTTTGATATGTTTAAAGGCGATAATTGTTATCATTTAAGCACATTTATGTGTCCGGTTCATAGAAGAAAAATTTTAGCGGAAATTAGACAGCGGTTAGATAATGGAGAACAATGCAAGGTTGTCGCTACTAGCTTAGTTGAAGCAGGTGTCGATATAGATTTTCCTGTAGTTTATCGTGAAAAAGCAGGCCTGGATAGTATTATTCAAGCAGCAGGTCGTTGCAATCGTAACGGTAAAAATGATATTAAAAATAGTGTTGTGAAAGTTTTTGAATGGCAGCAAGAAGGTAAAAAAATTCCCGACTATGTAAAGTTACCTAGAGAAGTGACTAAAATAATTTGCGATAAATATACTGATATAGCTTCCGCTGAAGCGATAAAAGAGTACTTCGATAAATTACACAATTATCGCGGAGAAACTTTAGATATGAAACACATAATGGAAAATATTGATAAAAATTTACCTTTTGCTCAAATAGCAGGTGATTTCCAGCTGATTAAGGAAAATGGGCATAATATCTTTATTCCCTATGATGATAAAGCGCAAGCAATGATACCTATTTTACGTACAGGACATTATGGTCGCAATTTTGTGCGTAAAGCTAATCAATATATGATAACTGTTTATGATGCAGAATATAATCAGCTTATTGGAACAGGTGATTTAGAGATTTTAGATAATATAAGTGTTTTGAATAATATAGAACAATATCATAATGAAAAAGGTTTAGTATGCAGTATTGAGCAAGGTATTGGTGTATTTGCCTAACGAAAAAGAGGCGGGTATACCCGCCTCTTTTTTCGTTTGTTACATGACAAATATTATTAATATTTCTATCCACACCTTAAAGGTGACATAAATATCCTAACAAAAAATTATTAATTGTGCAATGCTCTTGACAATAAATAACAAGAGTATTATAATCTAAATATATTAACAAATATTATTAATGAAGTTAGAAAGTTGGTGAAGAAATGTGGCAATAAAATTAGATGTTTGGGGAGATTATGCTTTATTCTCCAGACCGGAAATGAAAGTTGAAAGAGTTACTTATGATATTATAACTCCGTCAGCTGCTAGAGGTCTGCTTGAAGCAATTTATTGGCATCCTGGATTATTATGGATCATTGACAAGATTTATATTTTAAGTGAACCTAAATTTACTAATGTACGCCGTAATGAAGTGAAAGCTAAACTTATTGCTTCTAAAGCACGTAGTGTTATGACTGGTGGTGATGGTGCTGATTTATACTTAAATACTAAGGAAGAAATCCAGCAACGCGCAGCATTGGTCTTAAAAGACGTGCATTATGTAATTGAAGCACATTTTGAAATGACTGAACATGCCAATGCGAGTGATAATCCAGGTAAATTTCAAGATATTATTAAAAGACGTATCGATAAAGGGCAATGTTATCATACACCATATTTTGGCTGTCACGAATTTCCTGTAAATTTTAAAATGTGTACTGATAATGAAATACATACTTTTTATAAAGAAGAAGAGCAGGATTTGGGGTTTATGCTATATGATTTTGATTATAGTAATCCGGAAAATATTACGCCAATGTTTTTTAGAGCCATATTGAAAAAAGGTGTTTTAGATTTAACGAATTGTGAGGTATACAAATGATACTGCAAGCTTTAGTTAGTTACTATGAAACCTTGGCTAGACAAGGTAAGATAGCTAAACCGGGGTGGTGTCAGGCGAAAATATCTTATGCCTTAAATATTGATAGCCAGGGAAATTTAAAAGGAGTTATTCTTTTTGTTGCAAGAGGAACAGAGAGGCAAAAAACACTTAAAGTACCACGGCTATTATCTATGCCGGAAGGAGAAAACGTTCTTCAGGTGTTAAAGCTCAGTTTTTATGGGATAACGCTATATACTTTTTAGGTTTAGCTAAAGATGGTAAAGAAGAAAGAGGCAAGCAATGCTTTATTGCTGCTGGAGAAAAATGTCAGCAAGTTTTATCTAGTGTTACTAGTAAAAATGCTTTGGCACTGAAAGAATTTTTTGCTAAATGGAATCCTGATAATATATTAAGTAATACTTTATTACAGCCATATCTTGATGAATTTTCTGGTGCTGCTAATTTAACATTTATGGTAGAAGATGAGTTTATCAATAACGATCAAGATATTGCAGAGGCTTGGGATGAATATTATGCTCATGATACTTCAGAAAATGAAGGTGTATGTTTGGTAACTGGTAAAAAGGACCTATCGCTAGATTGCATCCTAATATTAAAGGAATTGCCGGAGCACAGTCATCAGGTGCTGCTTTAGTTGCTTTTAATGCTCCTGCGTATGAATCGTATGGGCATACTCAAGGTATGAATGCTAATATTGGCGAATATGCTGCTTTTGCTTATACTACTGCGCTAAATTATTTATTGACGCAAAAAGAACATTATCAACGCTTTAGTGATACTACTGTAGTTTTTGGGCTGAAAGTGCCGAAGAATGTTATGCAGAGTTTTTTGATGATTTCTTTGGCAATAATAATGTTATAGAAGATAAAGATTTAAAAACATTTTTTGAGAACATAAGCAAAGGTATACCATTTACAATAAAGGATAATACATTTAGTCCAGATACGAAATTTTATATTTTAGGTATTTCGCCTAATGCATCACGATTGTCTGTAAGATTTTTCTTAGCAAATACTTTTGGATACTTTGTTCAAAATATCAAAAAGTTTTATCAAGAATTTGAGATTGATAAACCTAATTATGATACTAAAGAACAGATTCCGTTATGGCAGATTTTACAGGAAACTGCTAATAAAAACGCAAAGGATAAATCTGCTACACCTGTTTTGGCAGGTTCCGTATTGCGTAGTATTTTGAGTGGCAATAATTATCCTGAAGCATTATATCAAAATATTATTTTAAGAGCCAAAGCAGATCAAGATAATACTGATAAAAAAAAAAAAAATTAATCGCATTAAAGCTTCTGTGATTAAAGCATATTTGATGCGAAATAAGAAGGAGAATATTATGGTAGCATTAGATGAAGAAAGAAATGATGCAGGCTATGTATTAGGCAGGATGTTTGCTGTTTTAGAACATTTACAAGAAACTGCTAATCCAGGAATTAATTCTACGATTAAAAACAGATATTTTAATTCTGCTTGTTCTACTCGGGAATTATTTTCCCGTTGTTACTAAAACTTTCTAACAGCCATTTGCGGAAAATTTCTGGTAATAAAGGCATGGCTATTAATTTTGAACGTGATATTACAGCTTTATTTGCTAAAATTAAGGAAATTCTAAACGTTTAGATTTACGTGAACAAGGTGAGTTTATGCTTGGATATTATCATCAAGTACAATATCGTTATACAAAAAAGGAGGATAAATAATTATGGCAGAGGTAATTAAAAACAGATATGAATTTAGTGTTTTATTTGATGTAGAAAATGGTAATCCTAATGGTGATCCTGATGCAGGTAATATGCCTCGCATTGATACTGAAACTGGTTATGGTATTGTTACCGATGTTTGCTTGAAACGTAAAATCAGAAACTGTATTGAAACAATGTGTGAAGATAAGACTGGCTACAAAATTTACATCAAAGAAGGAGTTCCTTTAAATAGTAGTGATAAAACTGCTTTTCAAGCATTCAATGTTGACGAAAAAGATATTAAAAACCTGAAAAAGAATAATCCTGACATTGATAATAAAATCTGCAAGTTTATGTGTGATAACTTCTTTGATATCCGTACTTTTGGTGCGGTTATGACTACTTTTGTTAAGGCTGCTTTAAATTGTGGGCAAGTACGTGGTCCTGTACAACTAGGATTTGCCCGTAGTATTGACCCTATCGTTACTCAAGAAGTTACTATTACTAGAGTTGCTATCACGACTGAAAAAAGATGCTGATACTAAAAGTACAGAAATGGGTCGTAAATATATTGTTCCCTATGCTCTGTATCGTGTAGATGGTTATATTTCTGCTAATTTAGCACGTAAAGTTACTGGTTTTAATGAAGATGACTTAGCCTTATTATGGCAAGCTATTATCAATATGTTTGAATATGACCATTCTGCTGCTCGTGGTAATATGGCTGTACGTAAACTAATTGTATTTAAACATGATAGTGAACTTGGTAATGCACCTGCATATAAACTTTTTGATACTATTCATGTAGCTAAAAAGGCAGAAGTTATTGCTCCGCGTAGCTATACTGATTATGATGTAGTAGTTGATTATGATAAAGTTCCAGAAGGCGTAACTTGTACGGAAATGATTTAAGGTAAGCATCATGGAATACGGGGAAGAAGATTTTCTATTACTTTCAGGTATTCAGCATTTTTGCTTTTGTCGTAGGCAGTGGGCGTTGATACATATAGAGCAGCAGTGGCAGGAAAATTTAAAAACTGTAGAAGGTGATATAGTTCACGAACGCTGTCACGACGAAAGTTTTCTAGAAAAGAGAGGCGACATATTAATAGCTAGGGGATTACGGGTTTGTTCAAAAAGCTTAGGCGTATCAGGACAATGCGATGTTGTAGAGTTCAAGAAAGCTGAAGAAGGTTGTATTTTATTTGGGCATAAAGGTAGATGGAAACCTTTTCCAATAGAGTATAAAAAGAGGCAAAAGCAAATTGATTGATGCAGATAGAGTACAATTATGTGCACAAGCTATGTGTTTAGAAGAAATGTTAAGTGTGTCAATAGAAAAGGGGCTCTTTATTATAATGAAACACATCGTCGAGAAATAGTCTTGCTTACAGATGAATTGAGAAATAATGTCAAAATGCTATTTTCAGAAATGCATAATTATTACAAACGAGGCTATACGCCTAAAACTAAACCTAAAAGTGGGTGTAGTTCTTGTTCATTAAATGAAATTTGTTTGCCTAAGCTTTGCAAATCCAATGATGTAAATAAGTATTTTAATAAATTTTTAAGTGGTGAGTTAGAATGAAGCAGTTATTAAATACTTTATTTGTGACAAGCGCCGATACTTATTTGGCTTTAGAAAATGGTAATGTTGTAATTATGCAGGAAGGCGAGGTTTTACGAAGATTTCCATTACATTTGTTTGAACAAATAGTCTATTTTGGCTATAAGGGTGCTAGTCCTGCTTTGATGGGAGAATGTGCTAAGCAAGGAATTGGACTAAGTTTTTTTAATCAATACGGTAAATTTCTAGCTAGAGTTACCGGCAATAATTATGGCAATGTATTATTGCGCAAAAGGCAATACCGCGTTAGTGATGATATTAATGCAAGTTGTTTTTTAGCAAGAAATTTTATTGTTGGGAAAATTTATAATTCGCGAGGAATTCTAGAGAGATTTTATCGTGACCATGGCCTGAGCTTAAATGCGGATAAATTAAAAGCAGACAGTAAGCAGATGTTGAAATTGGCTCGAAGGGCAAGAGTATGTACTGATTTAGATAAGCTTAGAGGATTAGAAGGCGAAGCGGCTAGCATTTATTTTTTCTAATTTTAACGATTTAATTTTACAAAATAAGAAGTACTTTATTTTTGGTGGCAGAATAAAAGACCTCCTACTGATGCAGTAAATGCCATGCTTTCGTTCGCTTATACTATGTTAGCTAATGATTGTGCTTCTGCATTAGAGAGTATTGGTCTAGATCCATATATTGGCTTTTTGCATCGAGACCGTCCAGGAAGAATTTCTTTAGCATTGGATTTAATGGAAGAATTACGTAGCGTTTTTGCCGACAGATTTATTTTAAAATTAATTAATAATCGCATAGTAAATAAAAATGATTTTGAGATACAGGAAAATGGTAGTATTCTTCTTAATGAAAATGCACGAAAAAAATTCCTTAGTAATTGGCAGGATCGAAAAAGAGAAATTATTACACATCCTTTTTTAGAAGATAAAATTTCTTGGGGATTAGTTCCGTTCATACAAGCACAATTATTAGCTCGGTTTTTACGTGGAGATTTGGAAGAATATCCGAGTTTTATGTGGAAATGAGATGATTTTTAGTGTTAGTTTTGATTACTTATGATGTTAACACACAGGATGCAGCTGGAGTACGTCGACTTAATAAGATTGCCAAGCTATGTGTAAAACATGGACAAAGAGTACAAAACTCTGTTTTTGAATGTTTGCTTGAAAGTTATGAATACAAAATTTTGCAAAATAAATTATTAAAATTAGCAGATTTAGAAAAAGATAGTCTGAGGTTTTATAATTTAGGTAAAAAGTATAGTACTAAAATAGAACATTTTGGTGTTAAAAGTACTTATAATCCGGAAGAAAATTTTATTATATAAAAGTTGCGAATGTCAATCATACATATTTTTGTTAAGGCATTCGCACCTTATATGATATAATAAAATAGTTAGTTTTTGATTAATAATGAATATGCTAATTAGTGTTTTTGAAGTTGTTCGCGAATTTATACTCTAAAAAACGTAAATAAGCATATTTTTATTAACTGTCGCACTCCGTTTGGAGTGCGTGGATAAAAATTTTGTCGCACTCCGTTTGGAGTTCTCTTGGAGCGTCGTAAATCGACTAATCGATTAAAGGCTAAGTCGCACTCCGTTTGGAGTGCGTGGGAAAATACGACATCTCGCGAATCTTATCCAGTCGCACTCCGTTTGGAGTGCGTGGATAGAAATTATTTCTCGCGATGAATCTAAGGAGTGATTTTAGTCGCACTCCGTTTGGAGTGCGTGGATAGAAATTATGTTGCAGCGTTATTATGAGATTGATGCCCGTGGTCGCACTCCGTTTGGAGTGCGTGGATAAGAAATAGTCCAGAGAAGCTACTAACCGTGCTTCCCAGCAAAGTCGCACTCCGTTTGGAGTGCGTGGATAGAAATTCGCCGTAATTTTCGCAATCATGCTGTCCCACGGTCGCACTCCGTTTGGAGTGCGTGGATAGGAAATATGAGGCTAAGTTGTATTTGCATAATTGCTTTATGTCGCACTCCGTTTGGAGTGCGTGGATAAAATACAATATGTGCTATATGGCAGATTAAGCTTATGTCGCACTCCGTTTGGAGTGCGTGGATAGAAATAATGTTAATGCTTGCTATGATGGTTGCCTATGGTGTCGCACTCCGTTTGGAGTGCGTGGATAGAAATTAAGCGGAATATTATAATCCATACTGCACCTCTTAGTCGCACTCCGTTTGGAGTGCGTGGATAGAAAATCTGCTGAATACTGCCGCACTAAAGTGGAATTAGAGTCGCGCTCCGTTTGGAGTGCGTGGATAGAAATTGAAATGATTTATGATAAGCAGCAACAAGAGTTTGTCGCACTCCGTTTGGAGTGCGTGGATAGAAATTCGAGCATCGCCAGGAACAATTTGAACGCGATTTGTCGCACTCCGTTTGGAGTGCGTGGATAGAAATATTTATTGCTGTTGACGTGTGTAAAGCGTTAGATGTCGCACTCCGTTTGGAGTGCGTGGATAGAAATATGATAATCATGAATGATGTTAGACCGCTCCGGAGTAGAGTCGCACTCCGTTTGGAGTGCGTGGATAGAAATATCCAACCAAATAATGCTATGGCTATCCGCCAAGTCGCACTCCGTTTGGAGTGCGTGGATAGAAATTGTATCGGTTAAGCCAATCTTGCGACCATAGTTGGTCGCACTCCGTTTGGAGTGCGTGGATAGAAATCGGGCGAACCTACAGCACAAGGCAGACCGCGATTTGTCGCACTCCGTTTGGAGTGCGTGGATAGAAATCCATTGTTGCGACTATCACCCTACTTGTACTCAGTCGCACTCCGTTTGGAGTGCGTGGATAGAAATCCAGCGCAACATTACTCGTATGTGGAAAAGAGTGCGTCGCACTCCGTTTGGAGTGCGTGGATAGAAATATCGCCTATAACCATATCAGGAGCTTGTGCAAGAAAGTCGCACTCCGTTTGGAGTGCGTGGATAGGGAAATATCCAACCAAATAATGCTATGGCTATCCGCCAAGTCGCACCCGTTTGGAGTGCGTGGATAGAAATTGTATCGGTTAAGCCAATCTTGCGACCATAGTTGGTCGCACTCCGTTTGGAGTGCGTGGATAGAAATCGGGCGAACCTACAGCAAAAGGCAGACCGCGATTTGTCGCACTCCGTTTGGAGTGCGTGGATAGAAATTGCTCGACGCTCTAACGTCTACTGATCCTAATGTTGTCGCACTCCGTTTGGAGTGCGTGGATAGTTAGTACAAGTTAAAATGAGGTTTTTCTCATCTTAACCTGCCATCTGCAATTCGCCCTGCTGAAGCCTATGATACAGCTCTTCATAATCGTTTGGAGACATATAATCACAGTGACTATGAATTCGTTTCGTATTGTAGAATGCTTCTAAATACTCAAAAATCAAACGATATGCATGATTATAATCTCTGATTTTAAAGCGATTCAACCATTCTCTCTTAATCAGAGAATGAAACGACTCAATACATGCATTATCCCATGGATATGCCTTTTTAGAATAACTACACTGCATAGCTGCGGTTACACGTTTGTATTCTTTTGATACGTATTGGCTGCCACGATCTGAATGTAGAATCAAAGGCTCATCGATATTGCGTCTTGTTTTTTTTGCTTTTTTTATTGTTTCAATCACACAGGATACTTCTAATGTTTTAGAAAGTGTCCAGGCAATGATTTTTCTGGAATATAAGTCCATAATACTGGTCAGATAAACATATCCGTCTATCGTCCAGATATAAGTAATATCAGAACACCAAACTGCATTTGGTCGTTCTGGGTTAAACTGTTCATCAAGGATATTTTTTAATTCGCTGCTGAAGTCAGAATCTTTGGTTGTGATGGTCCATGGCTTGACCCATTGCGCTTTGATGCCCATTTGCTTCATATACTTACCAACGGTACGTTCAGAAATGATTTCTCCTGATTTACGTAATTCTTTGGTGATTTTAGGAGCACCATAATTCTGTTTTGATTCATCGTAAATATCCTGAATTTTAGTTTTTACAGCTTCACGTCTTTTTTCTGTATTAGAAGGAACACGTTTTAGCCATGCATGATAACCAGAACGAGAAACGCCAAGATGTTTCAACATTCCGGAGACAGAAACTCGGCGTTTCGCCTTATGGGCAGTTTCTGCCATCTCCGTAACTTCGAGATAAATGGCTTCCGTCATTTTCCCAGAATGTTGATTGCTTTTTTAATACTTCAAGGGCATCCTGTGCATCTCGTAATTCTCGTTTTAATCGTGCGATTTCTTTTGCTTCATCAGAAGCATAGTTACCGGAACCACGGCTTTCAATATCACCTGTTTAACGCAGTTCTTTCTGCCAGCGTGATAATGTCTGCTGACTGATTCCTAAGTTTGTAGCACAGCCTTGCAGTCCTAAGTTCTTGTGATCATGATAATACTGGACTGCATCCAGCTTAAATTGTTTGTCATAGTGCTTTGCCATAATGAGATCCTCCTTCAGTGCGGTACCTACATTGTACCATGATTTTTCGTATAAGGAATTCTCATTTTGACTTGTACTATTTATATTCGTCTTATCATGTGAAATGTGAATTTCCTTGTAATACCAACTTCTAAAAGCACTTGATTGAAAATTCTAATTAAAGTATTCCTTGTGCCATACTTGGTCTTTATTGCCATTCTTAGAGAATATATAATCACTTTCAGTTCTAAAGTGTTCCTTGTGTTTTGTAAGAATTTCAATAAGACCTTTAGAGACTATTAAGACCCTATTAGATGTAGATGTTTTTGGAGATGAGTCTAAGACCCCTTGTCTTGGTATATAGACCTTCTGATTATCAATGATGATAGTACGTTCCTTGAAGTCTATACGTGACCACCTGAGACCTAAAAGTTCACCTTCTCTAAGACCTAATTCATAAGTCAGCATATATGCAATGTAGAATATGTCTACTAGCTTTTTACGTCCATTCTTTATGCTGTTTTCATAGCGTTCTTTTAATAGTTCTCTGATTTTTTGTATGCTCTTGCTCGGATAGAATATCAAGGCTCTTTATGGAAGCCTCTGTATCTTTAGGTAACTTTATGTGTTCTTTCAATGGAGATACTGGGATGATTTCTAAAGTATTCACTGCATAATTGAAAAGGCTCTTAATAAATAGAAGCCTTGATTTAATTGTAGCAGCCTTGTAGCCTCTGTTGATTTCTTCATCAGCATACTTATACAAGACCTCCATATTAATATCACAGACCTTCATCTTTTTGAACCAATCAGGTAATGTATTGGCTATCCTTGTGTAAGCATAATAAGAGGTGTCTTTAATCTCCCTTCTTTTCTTTTTTGTAACTCAGAAAGTTTTCTATAAGGCTTTCAAGAGACATTGTGATTCCAGCAGGTTTATTAATGTCTTCTTTTATCTTTTCAAACTCTCTCAGTTTAACCCGAGCTGCTACCATAGTATCACAGGTTGCTGACAGCTGCTTTCTTTTACCCTCAACATAACCACAGTCAAGACGCACTCTGTACTTATTGTTGGGTGTTTTATAATTGAACCTTCACCTTTTGTTCTTCTACGAGTTGCCATATTGACCTCCTTAAACTAAAAATTGTAGAAAATTTTGTGAAGGGGTACGCTAAAGCGTCACGGCTCACGTGTTCCCCCATATGGGTGTCAATAAGCCGTCTTTAATGTTCCCATCATTAAAGAGCCTTAAAAAATCATAAAAATCACACGAGAACCAAGGAAAAAACTCATTGTTTTTTACAGTCTACCACAAGAACCGCTTGAATACAACGTGAATACGTGTGTGTGTCACTATTTCTGACACTATGAATAACTGTTTGGTGATAATTTTTTGTTCACAAATGTTTTACATTATGATATACACGGGTGCGTGGAGGATGGTGTTGGGGTACAGTGGGGACGCACATGCGTGCATGAATATACATAAATAATCTACTTTTATCTGTTTTATACATTATTATGCGTTCTTTATGCATACTTATACGCACTTATGCAATCCTTATGCACTCTTATGTCATCACTACAATTCCAGCCACTGACCACTATAATGATACTTGTGTAACTTATGGTATTTTCAAGGTTCTTTGTGTTTCGTTGTGTTCATAATAGCATAATCGTCATGACTTGTCAATGCTTATTTAAAAAATAAAGGCTTATTATCAGTACTATTTATTCAACTGATAATAAGCCTTTTTTTTACTTATTTTCTTGTAACCATTTTTCAATAAATTGTCGTATTAGTTCACTTGAATTTATTGCCCTCTGTTTACAAGTTGCTTGGAAGTTATCTTTTATCTGTTTATCCAGTCTTATCTGTAATACTACACGCTTGTTATTTTCGTCTACGTATGCCATTTGTATCACCTACCTTATTTATATTATAACAGACGTCATGACATCTTGCAATATTAGCCATATAAGGAAGAAAATAATTATTAAAAATTTTTTCAAAAATGCTTGACAAGTCATGACATGTATTGTATTATAATGTCAACAAAGGTCATGACAACACATGACATAAGTACCTTTGAAAATTTCATATAGAGCCTTAAGTTCTCTTGTGTATACCTTGTGTATCATCATAGACTACCACGGTACTGCATAAATGTGGCGGTGGTGGTGGTGGTCTATGGTAGGTATACAATGTATGCCTAAACTTATAAAAAGAATGGAGGTGAAGAACATGGACGCCTTTAATGGTTGGTTAACTTATATAGTGCTTGTTTTAGACCTTTTGCAGGGTCTTGAATGGCTCTATAAAAAGTTAGAGCCTTAAATCACTTAAAACGCCACCAACGCAAATAGTGATAAAAGGCTAAAAGGGGCTGGGGCTTATGTCCCACCTCTACCAACTATTATACCATAAGAAAATTATGAGAGCAATAACAACAACTATTTTACTAGTGTTAACGCTGGTGACTACAAATTACGCTAACTGGCTAGCCTTTATTCAAGGTATAGCAGTAGCAGTTTTAGCAGTATCATTAATTGACGAATACTTAAAGTAACCTAGGGGGGTAATTAAGAATGGATAAAACTATCAGAGTAGCAGTAGCTAAAATGCTTAATAATAAGGCACTTACAACCAAGCAAAAACAGTACAAGCTTTTTAGACGTAGCATTATTAGTATTATGTCGCAAAAGATGTATCTGAGGCAACTAAAAGGATTGTTGATAACTGGTATGAGGCTTTTAAAGCCTACAATACCCTAAAGAACCTTTAAACAACAACAAAAGCGTCTCTAGTTAACAACTAGGGACGCACATACACTAGATAATTAATAATAATAAACAGGAGGGTAAAAACATCATGGAAAAATGCGTTGTAAACAAAAAGGAGTATCAAAAAGCTTTCGAGGCTTTAAAAGGTTTGCTAGGAGCCTTTGCTGGTGAGGCAGCTGCTGAAGAGCATGCAAAAGATTGGCTGAAGACTGTAGAGGCATTAGAATTTGCAGTGGTACAAGAATATACATATAGTAAGGATGAGCCTGAATACACTTACTTTAAAGATTTAGTAAATGTAGGCTATACAGCCTTGAACAGAAAAATTAAAGAGTATTTAAGCGGTAACCGTTACTTATATGACCCTGCTAGAAAAATTGTACTCAGTTACGCCGTTTACTGCTTTGTAAATGAGGAGGAGGAGTAAAAATGTCAAAAGTAAAAGCAACTCAAAAATCCATTAAAGAAGCCTACAGTAACATCCTAGTTATTCCATACTGCGACCTGCAACATCTTTTGAGATATGAAGAAGCCTTTTATTATACAGCAGGTATATATGGATGGAACGCTGATGTTTACATCTATGAGGATGTAGCAATTTGTACAGGGTATCGCCCTTTTGGTACTTATTGTCCTTCTCGTGCCCTAGTTGCTAAATATAACAAGCTGGCAGATGCATATCTGCATGATGGCTCTAGTAGAGATTTTCAGCAAGTTAAACACTATTTACATTCTCTGTTGGCTGCTTTTTATCAGAGAGGTAAAAGAGGAACAAAACAAGCTAAATAGTCACTTGTGACTTACAGTATCTAGCAGTGTTACTGCTGGGTACTGTGGGGATGGTACAAGCCACCAAAAATATAAACATCCGAGGAGGAACCAAAACATGGAATTCAAAATTTTTCTGACTAACTTAGGCAAGTACAATGAGGGCGAAGTGGTAGGCAAATGGGTAGAACTGCCCTGCGACGACTTTGAAGCTGAATTGGCTGCAATTGGTGTCGATGGCGAGGAGTATGAAGAGTATTTTATTACTGATTATGAGTGTGACTGCGAGGCTGTGGAAGTAGGCGAATATGAGAGCCTTGAAGAGCTGAACGAACTTGCAGAACGCTTACAGGAGGTAGAAAGCCTTGAATGGTTTACTGCCTACATGCAGGAGACTAGTGCGGACTTATTAGATGCTATAGATGCCTATGAATCATGTTCAGTGTGGTATGATGGCATGAACCTCGAGGATGTAGCACGTGAAATTGTAGAGGACTGTTACAATTTGCCTGATATTGCTACACGTTACTTTAACTATGAAGCCTTTGCACGTGACTTAAGCTATGATGGCTACACTGAGTGTGATGGGGGCGTACTGTACATTTACTAAAAAGCTTGTGACTTCTTGCAGTATCTACCTAGTCACTAGGTAGGTATTGCAGGGATGGTACAAGCCAGCCACTGATAATTAATAATCAATCTATGAATATTTGAGTATTTATTGTTAGGAGGAGTCTAAAAATGACAAAATATGCAACTTACAAGCAAATGCAAGCCTTATTGCAAGCAAAGGAAGCCTTTAAAGGCAACAGCGTGGAGGCAGTCAAGACATCTGCAGGCTACTACAAGGTATTCAGTTATGAAACTATTGTAGCCGTTGTTGCACCCTGTGGCAAAACTGTTATCAATGTTACCAAATACAGCCGCACCACTAGCAGGATTCAACACATGTTGCGTTTGGTGTTCCCTGATGCTGACCTGATGGACATTGTAGAGCCTCTGAGCACCTACCAAACCAATCGTGATGTATACGCTTATGCAGAGCATCTACAAAAGGTTTATGAAGAGTAGTATAAGAAAACACTAGGTGGTTTAATGGTGTGCAACTATAGAGCATTAGCTAAAAAGGTAAAGGAGGTGTAAATGGTGTCTGAAGTCTATGTGATGGTAGTAATTGAAGGGGTGACCTACTACATGACCCTAGCAGAGTGGGAAGCCTTAAAGGCTACAAACAAGGATGCTAAAAGTCCCAAGTGGGACAAAAGCGTACTGACACACATATTGGGGAACATGAGTAATCATAAGTACCCAATATATGTAATCTTATGAAAACATTAGAGGAGGAACAAAATGGAAGCACAAGAGATGATTTATGATTTCTGAAGGCTCATATGGATAAGGTAGCCAAGGTTTTTAATCTTGAATTATATGAGGATTTCAGGATTGAAGGACAAGAAGGTTTAGTATTTATGCTCACTCAGGAGAATGGTATGGCTTATAGAGAGGAAGCCAATACAAGGGAAGATGCATACTATTATGATTGTGATGGTCTTTTTCTTTGATTTGTGGGAAGGTAATGTAAATATCATAAAAACATTAGAGGAGGAACAAAAATGAATAACAACGCAAGTCAAATTCAAGTATTTAACAATGGTATCTTTGGTAACGTCCGTGCATTAGTGCGTGATGGTGAGCCATGGTTTATAGGTAAGGACGTGGCGGAGATTTTAGGCTATGAAAGAGCTGATAATGCTATTCGTAATCATGTGGATGATGAAGATAAGCTGATGCACCAAATCAGTGCATCAGGTCAAAAGCGTAATATGACCATCATCAACGAAAGTGGTCTTTATTCCCTTATTTTATCTAGCAAGCTACCTAGTGCGAAAACATTCAAACGTTGGGTAACTTCTGAAGTCCTCCCAACCATCCGCAAGCAAGGCATGTACTTGACTTCTGCAACCGCTGAGGAGGCTATAAGTGACCCTGATACCTTTATCGCCAAGGCTCTTATAGTAGCCAATCAAGTTTTGGAACGTCAAAAGGAACGTATTAAGCATCTAGAGACCACCAACAATGCCCTAACAAGCACCATTAGCACTACCAATGTAACCACATTGACACGTAAGCGTACCTGTGCAACACGCAATGACATGACTGTACGTGAGGTTAGTAAGTTGTTAGGAGCTAAACAAACAGAGGTCTACAGGGTACTGCGTAAGGCTGGCTGGTTTATGAGAGCTGAAGAGGGCGTTGTAAAGAACGTACCGACCCTAGCTGCTCCTGCTAATTGTTTCTACATTGAGGAGTACACATACAACCACAACTTAGTACATCAAGTTAAGGTAACAAAAGCAGGTCTTTTGAAAATCAAAAGTCTGTTATAGGTTTGACAAAAGGCGAACAGAAGTTTATACTAATGTTCATAATAACAAACAGCCTTTCGCCATAAATTTACTCTATGGGGAGGCTGTATTTTTATACCCATTTTTAAGGAGAAAGTAGACGAATGTACAATGTAGATGGATATGAAGAGATGTATGGAGACCTGTACGAAAAGCAATTAGCTCTTGAATTAGGTTATAAACGTATGGCAGAGTGGGCAACTACCAAGGCTTATGAGGCTACTGAACAAATGGACTCGAGTGTAGAAGCCTCTAGCACCACAGCAGGTATCAAGTTTATTGCTTGTCAATGGCAAGAAGCCTTTGAAGGTATGAAGCTCTTTGTAGAAGATTGCTTGAGACCTAAAAAGGTAGTAGAGCTGCTTATGTGCTGCTTATGCAGGAGATTGCAGAGATTTACAAGGATAAGACTGATGACATGGTTAGCTTGTTCACTTTTACAACCTTTTACAACCCTGTTTAACAATATCTTGAAAAAAGAAATAGCCATAGTGCTATTGCACAAGACATCTACAAAGAGCTATGGCGTGAAGTACGTACCCAAGCATACATGGATAATGTAGATGACAACATTGCAGGACTTGTTGAAAAAGGTGTTAAAAAGCGTGTCCAAGCTCATTACAAGAACGCCTATATTAAAGCGTGCATGGTAAGAGCTAAATTTGAATACGCTCAATGGAACAGTGAAGTAGCCTTAGCAATGGCAGGAAGCCTTATAGAGGTCATTTTGGCAGCCTCTACTTACTTTGAGAAGCAACAACGTGATACCTACACTGAGATTGTGCCTACCCAAGCATTTGTGGATGCATGGCAGAAGAGTACACATTGGTTAGCAGAGAATAGCTACAAACTGTGTCCGACTGTTATCCCCTCCTCGTGAGTGGGACTCTGAGGGTGATGGTGGTTACTATGGGGAGCTGATGGACTGTGTGAGCCTGCTGCGTTTGCATAGACATAATGACATCTATAGCAAGTCTTATGAAAAGAAGCTGAAGCAGATTGACATGAGCAATGTCCGCAAGGCTGTTAATGCTGTACAGACCACTCCATGGGTTATTAATAATCAAGTTTTAGATGTCTTACAGTACGTGCTAGAGATTGGTGGAGGTCGTGCAGGTATCCCTCTTAGCAAAGAGCTTGACAAGCCTGCTAAATGTGTTGACAACCCTGACGAAAAGACCCTCAAGGACTGGAAAGCTAAGATGGTTAAATATTATCGCTCCGAGTCTCGTAGAACATCCATCCTGCTAAGAGTCTATTCCCACCTGACTACTGCCAAGAGGTTTAAAGACTATGAAAAGATTTATTTTCCATGCAATATGGACTTTAGAGGTCGTATTTATCCTATTCCGTCCTTTAATTTCCAAGGGGATGACTTGAACAAGTCTTTACTGCTCTTTGCTGAGCCTCCTGCGTGTCAGGATGAAACCTGCTATAAATGGATGCTTGTAGAGGGTGCGAACCTTGCAGGTGTCGATAAGGTCAGCTTTGATGACCGCATGAAGTGGGTACTTGACAATGAGCCTCAAATCTTAGCGGTAGCTGATGACCCTAAAGCTAACATGTGGTGGGCAGACCAAGATGAGCCTTGTCAATTTCTTGCATGGTGCTTTGAGTACAAGAAGATGAAAGACTACATGGCAAGTCACAACAACAGCATTGTAGGCTTTGTTACAGGTCTCAATGTAGCCTTTGATGGTACTTGTAGTGGTCTTCAACACTTCAGTGCTATCCTGCGTGACCCTGTTGGTGGACGTGCAGTAAACCTTGTACCTGCTGACAAGCCTAGCGATATTTATGGTATCGTTGCTGAAAAAAGTGAACAAAGTTTTAGAACAAGACCTTGTAAATGGTACTGATGACACCGAAGAAAAAAGACAAACAAGGCAAAAAGTACACTAAGCATGGTACACGTTTTTTGTCAAGTATTTGGTTATCTTATGGTGTAACAAGAAAAGTTACCAAAAGAAGCGTTATGACCCTTGCTTATGGCTCTAAGGAATATGGCTTTAAAGACCAGCTCTTAGAAGATGTTATCAAGCCTGACAAGGACAGCAAGACAGGTGATGAGGTGAGTGTCTTTGAAGGCTGCGAAAGCCAAGCTGCTAGATACCTTGCTAAACTCATTTGGAAAGCTGTAGGAACTACAGTAATTGCAGCAGTAGAAGGTATGAAGTGGTTACAAGATTGTGCTAGAAAAGTTACCAAAAATAACCAAGTTGTAACATGGTCTACTCCTACAGGACTTTTGGTACAACAAGCATATATGGTGACAAAAAGCAAGAGAATTTTTACTAGATGTGCTGGTAAACAAATTCGTATCTATGACAACACCATCACAGGTGAGATTGACAATCGTAAACAGGCAAGCGGTGTAGCTCCTAACTTTATCCATAGCATGGATGCTGCACACCTGCAACTGACCTTATGTAACTGCGTGGATAAAGGTATTCATCACTTTGCAGTCATTCACGACTCCTATGCTGCTCCCTTAGCACAGGCTCAAATTATGTTTGATACTGTTCGTGAGTCCTTTATCCAAATGTACACCGAGCAAGATGTCTTTGAGAACTTCCGTCAAGACCTGAGTGCCTTAGCTGATGAGGAGCTTCCTGAGCCTCCGAAAAAGGCAACTTAGACATAAACGTAGTTAAAGACTCCCTTTATATTTTTAGTTAATAAGCAACTGACACAGTAATTGGAGAAAACAAAAGATAATCATAAGTTATCATAAGATACCTATAAGATTGATTATTTGGTTAATTATTAATAATCAATAATAAGAATAACTTATAGGTATCTTATAGATAACTAAATAGATGGTCTTTTGGAAGCCTTTTCCTTACTGACACAGTAATTGGAGAAATAGGCGTTTCTCTACTAATCAAAAAAAAAAATTTAGGAGGATGACAAATTATGCAAGAAAAACAATTTAAAGTAGGTGACAGAGTAGCCTATGTAGGTGAAGAGGTTTACTCTAAAGAAAAGAAGAACTGTTTGGAACTATCACACTTGTAGATAGCTCAGCTGATAAACAACCGTATCTCGTAAACTTTGATACTGAAATCTATGATGTTGTTGGTGGTTTTAGTGGTCATACAGGTGGTGGTAAATGTCCTGATGGTCATGGCTGGTGGGTAGATGCTGCTGACATCTCCCTTATTTCCTGTACGGGCAAAAGCTTAAAAGCATACTGCTCTAGTAACCCTCATTATGAAACCACTCTTCAACCTATTGAATTCATGCAAGCTAATATGACTCATGAAGAATTCATTGGCTTTCTGAAAGGTAACATCATTAAATACACTGCACGTTGCGGTAAGAAAGATGACGTTGACAAAGAAGTAGCTAAGATTATTGAATACGCAAAATGGCTGGCTAAGGCTTACAAGGGTGAGACTATCAACCCTCGTGAGTCCTAACTGACACAGTAATTGGAGAAAGGAGGCTGCTAGTAAATGGTTGCAATTAAGAAATTAAAAGTTGGTATTAAGCTGGTCAATGACCATGCTAAGATGCCTTGTAAGGGCAGCGAAGAAGCTGCTTGTTATGATATAGCCCTCCCTGATGATGTTTATATTCCTCCTCATACTACTAAAGCAGTAGGTACAGGTCTTGCCTTTAGTATTCCTAAAGGTTATCGCATGGACTTGTACCTGCGTAGTAGTATTGCTGCTAACACTAATATTCGTTTGGCGAATGGTGTAGGCAAGGTGGATAGCGACTACACAGGTGAAGTTAAATTATTGTTGACTAATGAAGGTGGAGTGCCTGAACGCCTCTACCAAGGTGACCGCATTTGTCAATTTGAATTCAACAAGGTCACTGAGGTTGACCTCATGGAAACTGAGGCACTGAAAGAAACTAAACGTGCTGCTGGTGGTATTGGTAGCACAGGTAAATGATTGATTATTAATAATTAAGCTAGAAATGAAAGGAAGATTTTAACATTATGAAATACGAAAACTTTGTAACTCCTGCTGGTACTGCTTTTTTATCCTAACCTGAGAACCCCTAACATGTTTGAGGGTAATGACTTAGGCTTTGATTGTCGTGTAATTTTCAGTGAAGAAGATACTGAGAAGATGTCTGAACACCTGCATAAAGAGCTGGCTAAGGCTGCCTCTTTGCCTGAATTTGCAGGTAAGAACCTTGATGCTCCTGACTCTTTCATGGGTATTGGTGAGACTAAAGATGGCGATATGTTCTTCAAATTTAAAACAAAGTCCACCTACACTACTAAAGCTGGTGAGACCCTGAAGCGTGTCATTCCTATCTTTGATAGCAATGGCAAGCCTCTTCCGAAGAACGTAGATATTGGTCATGGCTCTACTGTACGTGTAAGCTACACTATTGCTCCCTACTATAAATCTCGTAAAATCAAAGGTATTGCCTTGTATCTGAACGCTGTACAAGTTATCAAACTGGTTAAGCGTGGCGAACAAGGTGCAGACTCTTTGGTTTTGGTACTGTGGCAGGTGGCTATGTGTCTGACGAAGTAGCAGACGGAGAAATTCCGTTTGGCTTTGGTGACGATATGGGTACTACTGTTGAAGGAGTGGACTTCTAATAGCTACTAAGACATACTTTAGTAGACGTGGTGGCTACCACACAGTAAACACTCCATACCGAAGCGGTCTTGAAGATAATATCGCTTTACAAATTAAACAAGCAGGTGAAAAGGCAGTCTATGAAGGATATAGGCTGCCTTATACTATTCCTGCAACTAATCATACCTATACGCCTGACTTCATTTTACACAATGGAATTATAGTAGAGGCTAAAGGTATCTTTGATACTGCTGACCGACAAAAGCATATCTTAATTAAAAAGCAATACCCACATTTAGAGATTAGGTTTGTCTTTTCTAACCCTAAGACCAAAATTTATAAAGGCTCTAAGACTTCTTATGCTGATTGGTGCGAAAAGCGTGGTTATAAATACGCAAAAGGCTACATTCCTGATGCGTGGTTTAAAGACAAGCATAAGTATTCCCTTGAAGGTCTTGTGGAAGTAGGTGAGAAGCATGGCAATTAGCTTTAGGAAGCGAGAAGCTACTGAAAAGATTGTTGTCCTGATTAAAGACACCGCTTTCGTAGACTACAAGAGCTACTATAAATATTGTCGTTGTCAAGGTGAACTAGATATTGCGTTCACTACTTTGTGGATGCTGATGGAACTATTCATAAAGCAAGAGACCATGAAGCGGTCGCTGGGTGGCAATATGATGACAACACCTCTATTTATATTATGGTACAAAGTAACAGCAAGAAAATGAATAGTTGCCAAAAGCATGTCCTACCGACTCTTTTGGACTACTTAAAGAAAACTTATAAAGACGTAGAAGTTATTGAAAGGATTGATTGATATGTATTCAGATAGAGAAACAAATGAGGCTATTTTAAATCACCAGCCTTGCCCTGATTGTGGAAGCCATGATGCTCTAACAGTGTACAGTGATGGTCATACCTATTGTTTCTCCTGCGAAGCATATCACAAAGGTAATGTTACTGACACAGTAATTGGAGAAAATAAGCAAACTGATAAGAGCCTTATCTCTCCTGCTGATATGTCCCTAGAAGCTCTTAGGAGTCGCCTTATAGAACAAGCTGCATGTAGACGTTATGGCTACTTCATTTCCTCTTTTCAAGGTAGTCCTTGTCAAGTGGCTTGCTACTATGATGACAATGGTAACATGGTAGGTCAACATCTGCGTTTCAAAGATAAACGCTTTGTTATCTTAGGCAAGGCTACTAAGAGATTTTGGGGACAACACCTCTTTGATGGCGGTAAACGCCTTGTAGTAACAGAAGGTGAAATTGATTGCCTTTCTGTTTCTCAAATAGGCGGTAACAAATATCCTGTAGTGTCCCTACCGAACGGAGCTAATTCAGCTAAGAAGGTCTTTAAAGAAAACCTTGAATGGCTCAATAGCTTTGATGAGGTTATTGTTATGTTCGATATGGACGAAGCAGGAAGAAAAGCTGTAGAGGACGTTTGCGGTCTCTTACCTTATGGCAAACTAAAGATAGCCAACCTGCCACTTAAAGATGCTAATGAGTGTCTACAACAGGGTAGAGCTAGTGCTATTCTTGATGGTATTTTCCATGCTAAGACATTCAAGCCTGATGGTATTGTCAATGGTGATGAGTTATGGGAAGAGCTGAGGGATGAGCCTGATGATGAGCAAGGCTATAAACTCCCTTGGGACATTCCGTTACAAGAGAAAACACAAGGCTTGCGTAAAGGTGAACTTGTGGTAATTACCGCTGGCACAGGTGTCGGAAAGACCACCTTTGTACGTCAAATAGCATATCACATGGGTGTCAATCTGAACCTTAAAATCGGTATGCTGATGCTGGAAGAGAACTTTAAGAGAACCGCAAAAGGACTTATGGCTGTCCATGCTGGTAAAAGGCTTGCCTTGAATAGACACCTTGTATCTGATGAAGAATATGAGCAGATATATAAAGAGGTCTTAGGTAAAGGCAATTATGTATTTTTTCAACACTTTGGAAGCCTTGAAGCAGATAATCTGATGAACAAAATTCGCTTTATGGCTGTAGCTGAACAATGCGACTTTATTGTCCTTGACCATATAACTATAGCTATTAGTGGTCTTGATATTGATAATGAGCGTAAAGCTACAGACGTTCTTATGACCAACCTTAGAAGCCTTGCAGAGGAAACAGGTGTTGGATTATTAATAATCAGTCACCTGAAGCGTGTAGATGGTACTCCTGCTGAGGAAGGTGGAGCTATTTCTTTGAGTCACCTTAGAGGCAGTCAGGGTCTTGCACAACTCTCTGATGGCGTATGGGCGTTAGAACGTAACCAGCAAGATGACGACAATGACCTGAAGAACACTGTTCGCATTCGTGTGTTGAAAAACAGACATACAGGTGAAACAGGTATTGCAGGTTATCTCAAATATGATAAAGAGACTGACCGCTTGGAAGCCAGTGCTGCTCCTAAGCGTATCCCTAAGAACCCTTTTGAAAGTGAGGAGGATGATTGTGGAGACTTCTAATAATAAAAAGTGAATAAGAAAAAGAAGCAGCCTAAGAATACGTTTAAGTTAGCTGAATGTGTCTCTATGGTTGATGTAATGGAAGCCAATAAGGAAAGTGTTGGCTTTCTTTTTTATTTTACAGACAAAATGATGGAGGTAAGAGAGCGTGAAATTGCCCGTTGTTAACATCACAATTTCCCTGAATGAAATTCCTGACTATATTGCTGTAGCTATTGAATTTGGTAATTGTAAGCAACGCTGTAAAGGCTGTCATAGTCCTTGGAATGGTATTTGTCTTAAAAAGGATACTTGGATGGAACTAGAAGATGTCATGTATCAGGTTAACAAATACGTCAAGCAGGGTGCTAAGGCTATTGTCTTAATGGGTGGTACTAACAATGGAATTCCTACGGATGACCTTATTAAAACTATTAACATCCTAGGCTCTTATGCTCCTATTGGTATTTATTCAGGACTTGAAGATAATGCTGATATTCATAAGTTACTAAAGACACACACTAAGTTGCAATGGCTCAAAACAGGTAGCTATAAGGCTAAACTTGGTGGTCTTGACTCCCCGACAACTAATCAAAAGTTTTGGGAATACAATCATGACCTAATGGGGTGGGTTGATAGAACCTGCTTGTTCCAACAAAGAAAGGAGAAGCCTATTGAAAAAGATTGATAAGAAAATTCAATTTATACATGACTTCATTGCTGCTCAGAATCCTGCGAGTGGCTCTGAAGTAGATGCTAATGCAAATGTTACTGTAAAGAGTATTGCAGTAATGGAAGCTGAACTCTTTAAACGTGAGTTTATTAAAATTAACCGAACCTTGGTGTCTCAAAAGTTGACTGAAATGTATGGTGTTGAAATGGCACGTCAATATGAACGTGACCTTGCAGACCATCTCATTTATGTTCATGATGAGACATCTTTGAGACCTTATTGTACCTCTATTTCCTTATATCCGTTCCTGCTGGAAGGTACTAAGAACCTTGGAGGTACTTCTAAAGCTCCCACTAACCTTCAAAGTTTTTGTGGTAGCTTTGTAAACCTTGTATATCAAGTAGCCAGTGACTTTGCAGGTGCTATGGCTACTGTAGAATTCCTGATGTACTTTGACTACTTTGCTCGTAAGCAATATGGTGACAACTACCTGCGTACTAACCCTAAAGAGATTAGACAAGAATTTCAAGGTGTGGTCTATGCTATGAACCAGCCTGCTGCTGCTCGTGGCTCTCAGAGTGTCTTTTGGAACATCTCTGTGTTCGATAAGTATTACTTTGAGTCTCTCTTTGATGAGTTCTTCTTTCCTGATGGTAGCCAACCGAACTATGAGACTGTAAAGAAACTTCAAGCGACCTTCATGGAATGGCTTACTGTTGAACGCACTAAAGAATTATTGACATTCCCTGTGTTGACTGCTGCGTACCTTGTAGATGAAGAGACTCGTGAACCTAAAGATAAAACCTTTGAATTCCTTTTAGCTCATAGTATGTCTGAAGGTCTTAGCTTTTTTTCCACTATGAGTCCGACAAGGCTGACTCTTTAGCCTCCTGCTGTCGCCTGCGTAATGAGATGGCTGACAATACCTTTAGTTACACTTTGGGTGCTGGTGGTGTTTCCACAGGTAGCTGTGAGGTTATCACCATTAACTTTAATCGCCTTGTACAAGGAGAATATATTTTATCAGAAGTTGTAAAACGTGTTCATATGTACCTTATGGCTTTCCGCTCTATTGTGGAGGATTATATCGAAGCTGGCTTACTACCTACCTATAAGGCTGGTTATATTAGCTTAGATAAGCAATTCTGTACTGTTGGTGTTAATGGTGCTTTAGAGGCTTATGAGTATCTGCATGATAAAAAAGCTGTTAGAATTTCCTTTAAAGACTTCCTTAAAGCCTCTTTAGGTCTCATTAAAGAAATAAACAAAGAAGCCTATAAGAAATATGGTGTCCGCTTTAATACCGAGTTTGTTCCTGCTGAGAACCTTGGTGTGAAAAATGCTAAATGGGATAAGGAAGATGGTCTGTATGTAACTCGTGACTGCTACAATAGCTACTTCTATCCTGTAGAGGATGAACGTCTGACCATTCTTGACCGCTTGGAGGCTCATAATGCAGACGTTTCTCAATACCTTGATGGTGGTGCTGCTTGTCACTTGAACTTGGAACAACTGCCTACTGTAAATCAGGCAACAGACCTTATCCGTCTTGCTGCAAAACAAGGTGTACCTTATTGGACTACCAATGTCCTCTGTACCATTTGTAAAGATTGTGGTCGCATTGACCCTGTGACTAGACAAAGTTGCAAATATTGTGGCTCTAAAAATCTTGACTATGGTACTCGTGTTATTGGCTATTTGAAGCCTATTAGTTCTTTTAGTGCAGGTAGACAAAAAAGAAGCTGCTATGCGTGTTTATATGAAAGGTGGAATTTAAAGTGCTGAAATTTTGGCAATGGTTTGTTGATTTTGTAGTTAACCTTCTTGATTATGCTCATGAGAAAGAAGAAAATGCTGCCATTAAACGTCATGCAGTTATCAAAAAGACTACTGCTAAGATGGCAAGAGAGATTGAGAAGCTGGAAAGAGAAGCAGAAGAGATTGAACAAACTTACTTCTCTTAATGATTATTAATAATCAATTTCTTACTGACACAGTAATTGGAGAAATAAACAAATTTTAAAAAGGAGATGCCATTATGTTATTTTTCGATATTGAGACAAATGGACTGTACTATGACGTAACTCAAATTCATTGCATGGTTATCATTGATGACAAAGGTAACGTCTTTGAGTACAGACCTGATGAAATTCTCAAAGGCTGTCAAAAGTTACAAATGGCTCTCATTAACAATGAGTCTATTGTAGGTCATAACATTATTAACTATGACATTCCTGTCTTAGAAAAGTTATGCCCTGATGCCTTTAAGGTACTGAGGGAACAAAGACACCTCGTAATTGATACCCTCGTATTATCTCACCTTATGTTCAGTGATATTGCTGACAAAGACTATGGTTTAATGAGAGCTGACAAACTTCCTGCGAAGCTGATTGGCTCTCATAGCCTTAAAGCGTGGGGTTATCGCCTTGGGGAACTTAAAGGAACTTACAGTGAAGATAATGAGGAAGCATGGGAGTCCTTTAATGAGGACATGCTGACCTACAATGTTCAAGACGTTGTGGTCACTAAAAGCTATATGAATACTTCAAGACCATTACATATCCTGAAGCTGCTATAGAGCTAGAGCATGAGGCTCAATGGCTTATGGCACAACAGGAGCGTAATGGTTTTACTTTTGATGTCTTTAAGGCACAGGAATTAGAAGTAAGACTACGTGGCAGACATGCTGACCTAAAGACCTTCCTGCTAAAGACTCTCCCACAAATTCCTGATAAGGTCTTTATTCCAAAACGTGATAATAAACGTCTTGGCTATAAAGCAGGAGTGCCTATTCAAAGGTACAAAGACCTTAACCCTAATAGCCGTCAACAGATTGAATGGGTAATTACTAAGCACTTTGGTTACCTTCCTGATAACCCTGAGTTATTTGAAGAAGAACGTCTGAAAATTGATGATATTACATTTGCCTTTATTAAAGCAGATGAAAAAGCTCCTGAAGAACTCAGAAAGATTGCAGGTGTCATGGAAGAGTACCTTATGCTTACTAAACGCCTTGGACAACTTATTGATGGCAAATGGGGGTGGCTAAAGTGTGTTAAGGAAGATGGTCGCATTCATGGTGCTGTTAACCCTTGTGGTGCAGTAACAGGACGTGCGACACATAGTAGTCCTAATGTAGCACAAGTGCCTGCTGTTGGTAGTCCTTTTGGTAAAGAGTGCAGAGAGCTGTTCACTGTTCCGAATGGTTGGTATCAAGTAGGCGTGGATGCGAGTGGTCTTGAATTAAGATGCCTTGCACATTTTATGTACCCCTATGACCATGGTGCGTATGCCCATGAAATTCTTAATGGTGACATTCATACTGCTAACCAAAAAGCAGCAGGTCTCCCTGAACGTAGTCAAGCTAAGACCTTCATTTACGCCTTCCTTTACGGAGCAGGTGATGAGAAGATTGGCAAGATTGTTCATGGTGATGCTAAAGATGGCAAAAGGCTCAAAAGGAATTCTTGGAAAAGACTCCTGCTATTGCTGAACTTAGAGCAGCCATTGAGAATACTTTAGTAGCTCAAAGAGGTTACAAAGGTGAGATTAAAAGATGGAAAAGAAAGTATTTAAAGGGTCTTGATGGTAGACCTTTGCATGTCAGAAGTGTCCATAGTGCTTTGAATTTGTTGCTACAAAGTGCTGGTGCTTTGATTTGTAAGAAATGGATAGTCTTATGGGAACAGAACCTTGTCAAAGAAGGATATAAGCATGGTGAAGATTTTATGTTTATGGCTTGGGTACATGATGAGGGTCAGTTAGCTTGTAGGACTAAAGAGATTGCTGAAAGAGCTGTAGAGATTGCTCAGGAGTCCATGAGAGAGGCTCAGGAGTATTATGGCTTTAGAGTTCAACTTGATACAGAAGGTAAGATAGGGAGGAATTGGTGTGACTGTCACTAAAGCTAAGAGAAAATCTAAGAAGGACACAAAGGGTATCTATTGTCCTAAGTGTCTTCAAAGAGTACTGAAGGCTCTTTTCATAGATTTTAAGGCTGTTCACATTACATGTTCCTGTGGCTACAATTTGAAGCCTAAAGATATGGTGATTAAAAATGTTTAACCTACTTATGGTAGCCATGTGTACCGCCTATACTGCCTCTGTAGATGAATGTGGGAAGGCTGATGCTATTACCGCTAGCGGTACTCATTGTCAACAAGGACGTACCATTGCGTGTGACCATTTACCCTTTGGTACTAAAGTTAAGATTGATGGTCATATATACACTGTCGAAGATAGATTTGGTGGTGGCTATAAAGACCGCATAGACATTTATATGGAAACTAAAGAAGAAGCCTTTAAATTTGGAAGGCAATATAAAATCATTGAAATTGTCAAGGAGGATGGTAGTGATGCTGTTTTTAAGAGATAAGAAAGGTCTTGGTTTAGGTGTTGGTGATACTGTCTACTATGCTGAAGACAACGAAATTAAAGAAGGCGTTATCACTCGTGTACGTATTGAGGTAGATGGTAAGGTACTGAGAAATGCAGAAAACCTCTTATGGGTAGCCAATAGGGAGGAAAATAAAGATGCCTAAAGCTAAACTTATTTCAATTACTCCGAACTATGAAGAACTCCTGAAGTGTGCTTGTAGCAAACCTTATGGAAAAGATGTGTCTATGAAAACTATTGTAGACCATATTATCGCAGCAGGACACCTGAGTGTCTTGGAGCATTGCTATGCCTCTTTTGAGGTTGAGTGTTCTGTAGCTGTCCTTGGTCAACTTACTAGACACAGACACCTTTCCTTTACTTGTCAAAGTGCAAGAGGCTCTGAATTTGATGAGGTAGTAATTCCTGACAATTATATTAAAGATTTCTATGATGAAGCCTTAAAGCAGTATAAGGCTGCTCTTGATTCAGGTGTTCCTTATGAATACGCTAGATACTTATTACCACAAGGTGTAAAGACTCATATTGTTGTCACAGGTAACTTTAGAGCGTGGTATGAGTACTTGCCTAAAAGATTATGTCAAAGAGCTATGCCTGAGCATAGAGAGCTGGCTACTTTAATTCAAAAGGAATTAGCAAAGGCTTGTCCTGATATATTTAGTAAAGTGTTTATGAACTGTTCTAACTGCAAAGAGAGGAGCTGTAAATTCAAATGAGTAACAAAAATATAAAGACATCCTTGTAATGGATGCTCAAAAGTATGGCTATAAAATTAAAGGCGAAAAACGTCTTGAAGTCCTTGCTGAGAAATTTAAGTATCAAAAGGAACAATTTGGTGAGATGTATTGGCCTTGCCAACTCGACCGCACTGTTGACACTATCTGCCCTTGCAGATACATGAGAAATTACGGAGCGTGTCGTTGCGGTCTGTACGAGCAAGCAGGTGAAAAAAGATGCCTAATATGAATGTCAAATACACTATACGTGCTTCCGTCCGTGGAGCTATCACCGATAAACAAGCACTCCACATAGTTTTAAATATGGAAGAATTAGAACGTGAAGCATTAGCATACCTTATTAAAGGAGTTAAGGATATAGGTTTTGATAATGTAGAAGTGACAGATGCGGAGGTTTATTTTGACTAAAGCTCCCTGATATATGTGAACTCGTAGGCAGAGATAAACGCCATCTTGTTCAACTCTGTCTCCCTCTTGAAAAAGTAAAAGGCACTATCAATTTCCCTGTGGTTGCCTCAGAGAAACTTGATGGTGTCTTTTGTCTTGCTTATGTTTGCAATGGTAAATGTCATATCTATAGCAGAACAGGAGAGGTCTATACTTCCTTAGAGCATTTAAAACCTGAACTTATCGACCTTTCTAAGGCTTCTCAATGTGATGTTATTATTTTTGAAGCCTATGTTGATGGTGTTTCCCAGCCTACTATTAGTGGTTGGTGTAGAGATACCAAAAGACAACACTTAGAAGTAGAGTCTTACGTGCATGATATGCTTACATTTTCGGAATTTAAAAACTGTGATACTGAAAATGGTTATGCAGATAGATATGACTACATGAGATTTATCTTTAATTGTCTTGATAACCTAAAATATGTTCATCTTGTAGGAGCAGAATTAGTTCATTCTTATTCAGCTCTTATGCGAATGGCTGAGGACATTTGGTCTCGTGGTGGCGAAGGTGTTGTTTACAGAGACTTCTTTGCTGGCTATATGGCTGGTAAACGTAATTCTACAATGGTTAAAATCAAAAGGCTGTTTCCTTTGACCTTAAAGTAATTGCAGTAAAAAGAAGGAACAGGGAAATATAAAGGGAAGCACAGGTTACCTGATTTGTCAAGACAGAAAAGGTAAAAAAGTGAAAGTTGGCAGTGGTCTTACGGATGAACAGAGAAGGACTTGGTGGTCTCCTTGGGGCTATGATGAGATTGTTGGTAGTATTGTTCAGATAGATGCTATGAAAGTAAGCTCAAAAGGTGTTCTACGTGAACCACGATTTAAAGGTATTCGCTCTGATAAAATGGAGGCTGATGTAATATGTTAAAGATTTTAATGGATGCAGATATGCTTGTCTTTAGAGCTTGCTCAGCCTGTGAGACTCCTATTGACTGGGATATTGATTGTACTACTTTACACTGTGAACACGCAGCAGCAGAAGCTGTTGTAGATAATACTGTATTAACTTATGTAGATAAAGTGTTGAATCATTTGAAGTATGAAGGTGTTTATGAGATTATCATGTGTTTCTCTGATTCCGAGAATTTCAGAAAGAAAATCTTACCTACATACAAGATGAACAGAGCTGGAAAAAGAAAACCTTTAGGTTACTATAAGGTGGTCGAATGGGTCAAAGCTAATTATAAGTGTTGTCAAAAACCTTCACTAGAAGCTGATGATTGCATTGGTATTTTGGCTACTCTTAACCCTGATAACCATATTATTATCAGTGGTGATAAAGATTTTAAGACTATCAAAGGTCACTTCTATGATTTTATCCGAGATACCTTCTATGAGACCTCTGAGGAAGAGGCTAATTACAATCACTTATTTCAGACTCTTGTAGGTGACGTTGCTGATAACTATAAGGGCTGTCCGAGTGTAGGTGCTGTTACTGCTAAAAAATTTTAGATAAGACACCTACTTGGGAAGCAGTTGTTGAGCAATTTGTCAAGAAAAATTTAACAGAAGATGACGCTTTGGTTCAGGCTCGTATTGCTCGTATTTTAAGAGCAGAAGATTATGACTTTTCGACAAAGAAGCCTATTCTTTGGAAGCCTTACTGATACACATATATACACTCTCCCTTACTGACACAGTAATTGGAGAAATATAAGATACTAAAAGATTGATTATTAATAATTAATTTAATAAACAGAAAGAGGTAATCATGAGTAAACTAGAAGATGACTTAAAGATTCCTTATGTATCACAAGACCTTGTAGATTATTTAGATAATGTTTTTAACTTAGACAATATAATTCATGAACGTACTGATTCAGCAGAATGTCTTGTTGGATATATGAGAGGTATCAGAAGTGTAGTTAATCACTTGAGAAGCCTTAGTGAACAAAAAGGAGGATGAAGATTAATGTGTTGGAAAATGCCAAAGGTATCTACACCACAACCGACTGTACAAGCATCTACTTTAGTGCCTCAGACGGATGCTCCTGAACCTGAAAGTCCTATCGTGGGTGGGTCTGAGGACACCTTTAACAAGCGTAAAGGTAGACAGCAGTTAACCATTCAACGCAATGGTGGCTATAAGTCCACTAATTATTAATTAATAAAATAAAAGGAGGTTATGTCTGATGTGTGGTAAGAAACCAAAAGTAGAGCCTTATATTCCCCCTGCTGCTCCTGTTGCAGCACCTACAGAAACTTTACACATTCTGTAGAAAATGAGGAAAAAGAAAGGCAAAAAAGAAAGCCAAAGGTAAGAAGAGCCTGACCATTAATAAAGGCACAGGTACGGGTGTCAACATTTAATTATGGCTGATATAAAAAGTAAATTTCCTATTGTTGACATTGGAGACCCACAAAGGGAAACAGCAAAGGCACTTTATGACCGCTTAAAGTCTGAACGTGACCAATATACGGATAGAGCAGAGAAATGTGCTGCTATGACTATTCCGTCTTTGTTCCCTAAAGATTCCGATAATGAGTCTACTAACTATATGACTCCTAATCAATCTATCGGTGCTAGAGGTCTTAATAATTTAGCAAGTAAATTGCTGTTGGCTCTCTTTCCTCGAACAGTTTATTCTTTAGATTGTCTCCTACTGAACAAGTTATGGCTCAGTTAGCAGAACAACCTGAGCAACTACAGGAGATTGAGAAAGCCTTAGAAAAGTTGGAGAGACGTGTAATTCGTTACATTGAGTCTCAACAAATTCGTGTAACTATCAAAGAAGCCTTAAATCAACTTCTGATTGCTGGTAATGCTTTACTATTCTTACCTCCTGCTGAGGGTGGAGCTAAGCTTTACCGTTTGTCTAACTATGTGTTACAAAGGGATGCCTTAGGTAACGTAATACAAATTTGCACTAAAGACACCTTAGCCTTTGCGACACTCCCAAGTGAAGTACAGGCTATTGTAGCAGCTGATGGTGCTAAGCATGAACCAACAGAGTCTGTCGATGTTTACACACACGTCGATATTGATGGTGACCAATATCTTTCTTATCAAGAGGTTAACGAAGAGCTTATTCAAGGTAGTGAACAAAGCTTTCCTCTGAATAAGTCCCCTTGGATTGCCTTGAGAATGGTCAAGGTAGATGGTGAGTCATATGGTCGTTCTTACGTAGAAGAATACCTTGGTGACCTAGAGTCCCTTGATGTTCATACAGAAGCCTTGAGAAACCTTGCTGCAATTACTGCTCATATTGTCTACCTTGTGAACCCAACAGGTATCACACAGGTTCGCAGACTCTCTAAAGCTCAGTCAGGCTCTTTTTGTAGCTGGTCGAGTAGAAGATGTACAAGCCTTACAGACCAATAAGGTAAATGATTTACAGGTGTCTTTGCAGTATGTTCAGAGCCTTGAGCAACGCTTAGGTTATATCTTTATGCTCCAATCAGCTGTACAGAGACAAGCGGAACGAGTTACAGCTGAGGAAGTACGCTATGTGGCTGGGGAACTAGAGGACACCTTAGGTGGTACTTATAGTATTCTTAGTCAAGAACTACAGTTACCGCTTGTGCGTCGTATAATGGTGCAACTGGAAAGTCAAGGTGAAATTCCAACATTGCCTGATGGAACTGTAGAACCTACTATTACAACAGGTTTAGAGGCTATTGGTAGGGGTCATGATTTAAATAAGTTATTGACATTAAAAGACATTATTGCCTCTACTCCTAATAGTGAAAATTATTTAAAAACAAACACGTTTATTGCTATGTGTGCTACTGCTCTTGGTATTGACACTGAGGGTCTGTTGAAAACTGATGAAGAAATTCAGGCTGAAATGCAGCAAGCACAGATGATGCAAATGGCACAAGGAGCGGTCTCCCCATTAGCACAAGGTTTTGTAAATGCTAATATGGAGCAACCATCCACTTGATTTCTTATGTATGTTAAAGAAGGAGAATGAGAATGTCTACTATCGAAGTCGAAGAACCTATTGAAAATACTGATGTTGATACTGATGTCACTGATGAGGAAGTAGCAGAAACTACTTCTACAGAAGAAAACAATACTGATGAGGAAACTGTTGACAATCAAGAGGATTCCGAAGCAGCCGAAGATACCGAAAAAAGAACATGATGGAAAAGCGGATGAAACAAAGGCTGTAGAGGAGGTCTTGAAGCAGACAAACACTTCTATTGAAGAAGCTGCTAGAACCCTCAGTGACAAAGGTATTGATTATAATGCTCTTTCCGAAGAGTACGCTGACAAAGGTGAGCTTTCTAAGGAAACATATGAGACCTTAGAGAAAGCTGGTTACCCTAAAGCTGTGGTAGATACTTATATCCGTGGTCTTGAGGCTGCGAATGAAGGATATACCAATGCGGTTATGGCTGTTGCTGGCGGTCAAGCTGAGTACGAAAAAGTTAAAAGCTTTGTGAAGTCTAAAGGTGATGCTGCTGTAGATGCCTTTAATGATGTAGTGAATAGTGGGTCTTTAGGTGCTATGCAGATGCTCTTGAGCGGACTGCAAGCAGAAATGAAGATGCGTAATGGTACATCTAAAAGTACTATTTTAGGCAGTGGTACTCCTAATGCCTCCACAGGTTTTGCTAATGAAGCAGCTATGATGAAAGCAATGGATGACCCACGTTACGGTGTAGATGAAGATTACACCACAGAAGTGACCAAAAGACTCTCTAAGTCTAAATTCTTCCAATTTGGTCGATAATTTATTGATTATTAATAATCAACAACAAAGAAAGGATTGATAATTTAATTGGCAACTAAAATCGTAATTTCCTCCCCTGGTCTTGATACCAATGATAGTGGCTCTGGTCGCTTGAAAATGTTTCTGACCCAATTTGCAGGTGAAGTACTGAAAGCTTATCGCCGTCAACGTAAAACCTTGGGTCGGCATGTGGAACGCTCTATTTCTAATGGTAAGGCGGCTGAGTTCCCTGTAATGGGTCGTAAAGTGGCAAACTATCTTGCCCCTGGTGAAAGCCTTGATGACAAACGTAAAGCAGAAGAGCAAACTTCTGTGAAAATCTTCATTGACGGTTTGCTGACTTCCGACTGCGTTATCATGGACTTAGATGATGCTATGAACCACTATGATGTTCGTTCTGAATACTCTTATCAAATTGGTGAAGCCTTAGCCATGGCTGCTGATGGTGGCTTGCTGGCTGAAATTGCTAAAATGGCTGTATCTGATAAAGAACTGCTGAGAGGTCTTGGCAAAGGTAAAGTTGTTAAACGTACTGTAAAAGGTGGTTTGACTGCTGAGTCCGAAGAGCTGGGTAAGGCTATTATCTCTGAACTGTTAGAGATTAAGACTGCTATGTCTAACAACTTTGTACCCAATGAGGGTCGTGTATGCTATATGCTGCCTGTAGCTGTAAATGCTTTAGTAGCCTCTAAAGATGCTATTAACAAAGACTTTGGTGCTGTTGCAACCATCACTGATGCTACTGTAACTCGTATTGCAGGTATTGATATTGTTGAAGTACCTCATTTGACTGCTGGTGGTGTCACCAATGATAGTGGTGCAGCTCCCGAGGGCTTAATTCAAGGTCAAGGTCATATCTTCCCACAAGAATATAAAGACAAGTGTGCCTTCTTGGTAGCCCATCGCTCCACTGTTGGTACTCTGACTTTGAAGTCTTTCCAACTGGAACATGGACGTCGTATTGAATACCAAGGTGACCATATCGTTGGTAAATATGCAATGGGTCATGGTGGTCTCCGACCTGAAGCTGCCTTTATGGGTGTCATTGAGACCCCCTCTGAGGCGTAGTTTTTAATATCTAGGGAGAGGCTGATGTCTCTCCCTATTTAATTTTTTTATATAGGAGGTATTAACTTATGGAATTAACAGCACTAACAGAACTAGATGCTGTCAATGAAATAATTAGCGTTATTGGTGAGACCCCATAAACACTTTAGAGAATCTGCGTAACGTAGATGCTATTAAGGCTCTCCAATTACTCAGAGCCACTTCACGTCAAGAGCAAGCTCGTGGATGGTCTTTCAATATCGTACCTGAACACACTTTGACTCCTGATATCTATACAGGACATATTATGTGGCAGGATAACTACTTATATCTAAAAGGTTCTAATGGTGAAAAGCTTGTCCGTAATGGTGATTATGTCAAAGATATTTCCACAGGTGATACTACCTTTAAGAACTCTCTGACTTGTGAAGCTGTTCTTTTGCTCCCTTTTGAGTACCTTCCTGAGCCTATGAGAACTTATATTGTTACTAAGGCTGCTTTTAAATTCCAAGTACGTTACTTTGGTGATGAGAGCCTTACTCAAATTACATTACAGGAAATTCAGGAAGCGTGGCAACACTTACAAGAATTTGAATTAGACAACAATGATTATAACCTCTTAAATAATATGGATATTAGTAATCTGAAAGAGAGTAATTAGAAGTGTCTTTAATTAACCAAGATATAAAAAAACTTTGTACAAGGTATTAGTCAACAGCCTGATACTTTAAGAAACCCTGAGCAACTTGATGTTCAGCTTAATGGGTACAGTAGTGAAGCAAATGGTCTACTTAAAAGACCTCCTACTGTTTTTTGAGGCTAACTTAGGTAAAAAGACCAACTTAGAGAATAAGCCTTTGATTCATTTTGTAGAAAGAGATGCCTATGAAAAATATGTAATGGTTTTTACTGGTACAGGTGTTGAGGTATATGACTTACAAGGTAACCAAAAGACTGTTAAGTATCAAGGGACTCTAAACAGTACTTATATACTCAGAGTCCAAGACAGATTTTGAAGCCTATTACTATTGCTGACTATACCTTTGTAGCTAATATAAATCAGCAGACCCATATGGCAAATAAAAAGGTGTCAATAAATGGGCAGGTCAAGGTTTACTTGTGAATATCAAAAGTGGTCAATATGGTAGAACATATAGAATTGACATTAATGGTCAAACTGTTGCATCTTATGAGACCCCTGACGGTTCTGATAAAAGCCATACTAAAAAGATTGCAACAGATAATATTGTAGAAGAGTTGGCTACTAAATGTATTGAGCAAGGTTATACAGTTGAGAAAGGTTCTAGCTGGTTATATATAAATAAGAACAATAAGATAACTGAAAGTGGCGAAGATGCTACCTTGAGACCTTCTACTACACCTAAGCAGCAATATGATAGGTTTATGGGGTTGAAAAGTGTTTTCCTTTTTTTTTTATGTTCCATCATGTTGTGGATGTATATCAAAAAATAACCATAAGTGGTAACCATATTATTATAGAAGGTTTAACAGGAACAGATATGCAAGAAAATAGTCACTTTAGTGGTACAGGGCAACCTCTTATGGACGAAATAAATAGGTGTCGTGCTGACCATTGGGATGTTACTGAAGAAGATATAACTATGAGACCTGTTGAAGATATGCCTATAACAGCTAGTGGTAAACGGTATACGCTTACTACACACAGAGGCTGTCAAGCCTAACACAGAAACCATAGACAAAACAACTATTAAAAACTTTGCTGTCTATGATGGCTTTAATAATCAGGCAGCCTTTGGTATCATGCGTTCCGTTCAGAAGTTCACCAACCTTCCTGCTACAGCTCCTGTTGGCTATGTAGTAAAAGTATCAGGTGAGGATGGTAGTGAGTCTGATGATTACTATGTAGAATTTGATGATACCGATAAGGTATGGAAAGAATGTAAGACCTGATTTAGAAAATGAATTTGATAATAAAACAATGCCTCATGTTCTTGTACGTGAAGCAGATGGTACATTTACTTTTAAGGCTGCTGAATGGAATGCACGTGAGATAGGTGATGATGATAGTAACCCTATTCCGTCATTCATTGGAGAGACCATCAATGACATATTTTATTTCCGTAATCGTTTAGGTTTTCTTAGCGGTGAAAATGTTATTCTTTCTCGCTCAGCAGATTTCTTTAATTTTTGGATGGCTAGTGCTATTGAGGTGCAAGATACAGACCCTATTGACCTTGCTGTATCTGACACAAAGATTTCCACTTTATATCATGCAGTCCCTTTTGATGCTGAATTGATTATCTTTTCTAAAGATGCTCAGTTTGCTCTGAGGACTGATGGTGTCTTATCTCCTAAAGATGCCTTGTTGACACCACCTGTGACCCACTATGGGTGTTCTTTAAAGGCAGCTCCTGTGAACGCTGGACGTAATATCTACTTCACAGCAGAGAGGTCTGAGTACACTACAGTACGTGAGTTCTTCACTGCTGCTGATAATACAGACAGTAAAGATGCTCAGGATATTACTTCTCATGTACCTAACTATATTCCTAATGGTGTCTATAAGATTATCCCGAGTAACACTGAGAATATTGTGTTGTATCTTACTGAGGGTGAAGAAGATACTATGTATGTCTATAAGTATCTTTTTATTGATAGTGTACGTCAACAATCTTCTTGGTCTAAATGGACTTTTGGTGACAAGATTTATGGTGGTGCATTTATTGATAACTACTTATACATTATCATTGAGCGTAATGGCTACTTCTGTTTAGAGAAGATGTCTTTTACATTTAACACAGAAGATTTTATTGACAGAGAGCCTTATCGTGTTCTATTAGATTCTAAACGTGTCTACACAGTACCAAAGGCACTTGCGGATGTTGTTAAAGAAGAGACCGTAATTAAATTACCTGAAATTTTTGGTGACCTTTATGATGACCAAAAAACATATTCAGTTGTAATGAGTGATGGTACTTATGCCTTAGCAGATACAGAAGGCAATGTAGTTTTACAAGGTGATTATAGTGGTAAAGATGTCATTTGTGGTATCAATTATGACTTCTTTATTCGTGTTAGTAAACTATATGTTAAACAAGAGACTCAAAGTGGTGTACAAGCTTTATTGGATGGTAGACTACAGCTTAGAAGTTTTTGGTTTAACTATGCTGATAGTGGCTACTTTAAAGTAACTGTAAAAACATCAGATAAAGAAAACTATGAATATATCAATACACAACGCTTTGTGGGTACAACAAGTGCTAGATTAGACAATATACCTTTTAGCACAGGTAAATTTAGAGTGCCTATTTATAGCCTTAATACTAATTGTGATATTGAATTAGAAAGTAATACTCCTACTCAGATATCTCTTATTGGTGCAGGTTGGGTAGGCAACTATGTGAGGAGGACAAGATTATATTAAGAGTTACTGATTTAAAATTAAAACACTTAATGGAATTTATGCTTAGAGCAAGACAACTTGACCTCTTAGAAGTTTATTATGCAACAGGAGTCAGCTTTAATGACTCCTTGCTGCAAAAGTATGGGTGATGTCAAAGCTCTAATTGATGACGATGAAAACGTCTATGCTATTGGTGGTTTTGATAATCATAATGTATGGATGCTATGTACTGACTTAGTAGAGACCAATAAAATATTATTTCTTAGGTCTACCAAAAAGGTCTTACAAGATGTTATGAAAAAAGAAGGCTACTTAAAGAATTATGTGTGGCTTGGAAATGACCTACATATTAAATGGCTGAAATGGATGGGTGCTGAATTTGAAGAGCCTATTTATTATGGCTATGATGGACAGCCTTTTAAAGAATTTTATTTTTAAACCGAAAGGGTGTGAGTAAATAGATGTGTTCCTTTGTTGCTGGTATAGGTACTGCCTTAGAAATTGGTGGTAACTATTTGGGTCAAAGAGCTGCCTATAAGCAAGCACAAGCTCAAATTGATGCACAAGCTAAAGCAGCTATTACTCAAATGAATTATGCCTTTCAAAATTATGAGCAAGAGAGAACTGATGCCTTTGATGGTGCTGTGTCTGAAATTATGCAAGTACGCACCAATGCACAACAGCTTAATAGTTCAGTAAAGGCTGCTGTTGCTGAAAATGCTACAGGTAGAACTGCTGGTCTCTTGCTGAGAACAACAGAAGGTGATACCGCTCGTGCTATTGCCTCTATTAAAGACAATTATGATAGAAAATCAAATGAAGTTGATTTAAATAAAGAGGCTACCTATAAGTCTACTAGAGATTTCATTAGCAACCTTAATGCCTCAGCTCCTAAAATGCCAAGTAGATTTGCAAACTTTATGTCTAGTGCTGTAAGTGTTGTAGGTAATACTACTACTGCTCTTAATCAGAAAGCAGAAGTATTAAGCAAGGGACATAAGTATAATTGGTGGACTGGTGGAGCTAAGCTGGGTCAGGATGTAGGCAAGAAATGGGTAGGAAATGTTCCTTTGTCTGTACATAGAAAAACAGGTAAAGGCACAGGTAAATTTATGTAATGAGATGGAGGAATATTTAAATGCCTAACCCTATTACAAATGCAATAGGTACTCAAAGACAATTTTCTAAGAGACCTGAAAGACCTTATGAAGCTCGCTTGATAACACCTAGTTACGGAAAAGGTATCTCTATGAGTGCTGACAATAATGCTCAGAGGCTCTTGCGACTGCTTTAGGTGGTCTTAGTGTTGCTTTAACAGCTGGAAGTGTTGCTTTAGATAAAAGACGTCAAATGATTGGTGAAGCAGAAGCAAATAGATTGTTTGCAGTAACATCTGAGAAAGATAAAGAAAAATTAGCTGCTTTAGATATCCTTGGACGTTCAGAACAATTTGATATTGCAGACAACCCTTATGCTGTTGCCCGTATTGATGAATTACGTGGTCAGCATTTAAATACACTTTTAAAAAATGAATATGATAATGAAGTGTTTCCCAATAGTGACCTTGCTGTTAACTCTCAAGAGAACATTAAGAACTTTGAGAACTTTATGGATACCAAGCGTACTGAGTTTGATGGGATTATTAATAATCAATTAGCTTTTGATAAAGGCTTTTATAATTCAAGACCTTTAGATGTCTTGGCTCAGGATGCTAAATATCGTAAGCAGAAACAGGCAAACTTAGAAACTGATAGAAATGCAGCTATTACTTCTAAGATTGATGATGTGCTTGCTAATGCGATAAATAAGAAACCTGATGAGCTTGCTGGTGAATTGCAGGATATTCAGGAAGATACTATGCTGACAGGTATGTCTACCGAAGAACGCATGAAGTATCTTGATGTTATCGGTAAAGGTATTGCTGCTAATGGTTCTCCTGAACAGATTAATGCTTGGGGGGAGACTGTTGCTTACTTTGATAACAATAAACAACCAGTAAAAAGTAAAAGATAGATTACCTATTAATCATTATGCTGAAATGGCTAATGCTGCCAATGTCTCTCTTAATGAGGAAAAGTATAGAGGCTTTTTAAAACGTCTTGAAGGTGTTTCATCTACTCAAGTTGATGAGGTTTTTGATGATGTAAAAAGGAAAAGACCCTTTGTTCTATAAGAGTATTGCAGATAAGAGATTATCTATTAAGAAGAATAAAGAAAGAGAAGAAAAGAAAGCTCGAGAAGCTGAGATGGCTACTTTAAAATCTCAGTATTATCAAATGCCCTTTAATAATACCCTAGATGACCGCTTTGCTTGTTATCTCAAGGGTAAAAGAAGTGGATAGCTTTGGGATGCCTTCTAACAGCAAAGAGCTTACTTATGATGGCAAAAAGAAAACAATGACTGATAGTGAGATTATCCAATGGGGGCAAGGAAAGCTCCAAAATATTTTTGCTACTGTGCCTGCTGAGGAGGCTGGTCGACAAGCTATGCAGCTTTTAACATTTCCGCCTATGAGATGCCTTGTGCGTAGTATAAAAGATAATAATGCTTTTACATTGACTAATCTTAATGTAGCCTCTTTAGTACATGATGAAGCAGGTAGTTTACAATTGCCTGATAATCTTAATAAAATGCTGGCTATGTATAGAAGTGACAAAGAAGTCTTTAGATATCTCTTTGAAGGACAAGGGGAACAAATGGCTATGCTTGATGAGCTTATTTCTACTAATGGACTTGAAGAGGGTGTGTCAAAGTATGCAGCTGCTAAAGAGAACATGAGAAATAATGAATACAGAGATGAAGTAAATAAACTTGCTAAGGCAAATATTACCTTTGATGACTCTTTAGAGATTCCATCTTTAGGAGGAACAGGTGATACCGCTGATATCTCTTTGTTTTCCAATAGTTCAGTACAATCAATGTTATCAGAGAACTTTAAGGCTAATTTATATTGTGGACAGACAGAGGAAGATGCATTGGAAAATGCTAAACAACGTGTCGAAATACTTTACTAGCTTTAAAGGCTGTGCGATTCCTAAAGGCTTTTCTATAAAATACCCAGTAAAAATCAGGAGATTGCAGCAGTAGCCTTTTTAGACCATATTATGCAAAAAGGTGATGGTGATAGATTACTTTATATGAATGGGACTTTGCAGATATGGAAAGGTAATACTGCTACTTCTATGAAGTGGGATGATGATGATTTTGCACAAGCTGTTGCAGATTATATGAACGATATGCCCGCCTCTAAAGAGAGTCAAACTTGAAGAAGTATATACTCAGAAAGAGAATCCACCACAATACTATGAAGCTAACCCCGATGCTGCTACTATTGAAAAGGCTGCTAATGTGTTAGGTATTTCTTTTGATAGACCTTTTGATTAATAAAAGATAGATAAGGAGATAAGAAATGAATGGACGTGAATTAGCTAATAGCATTTCACAAAAATTACAGACGGAGTATGGTGAGAACCTTTCTCCGTCCCTTATCCACGCTCATTTAGCACATGAGACGGGGAACTTTTCTAGTGAGCTGGCTACTAAGTACCATAACTATGGTGGTCTTACTCAAACCGCTCCTAATGGGTTGAAACAACCTGATGGTGGTAACTATTATATGAGTTTTGAGTCTGATGATGACTTTGCAAACTATATGGCTAGTTACTACAATAAATATAAAGAAGATGGTATATTCAATGCTCGTGATGTTCGCAGCTTTGCGGAAGCATTAAAGCATGGTGGGTACTTTGGAGATTCTGTTGATAACTATGTAGCAGGTATGGAGAGCTTTTTAGGTACTCCCAGTTTCAGTGATTACATTGAACATTCTTATAATGAGACTACTCCCAAAGAACCTATTGTAGAACAAAAGGAAATTGAAGAAGCTACTTTTGAAGATAAATTTAAAGACTCTCTATATGATTCCGTGGTTTGGGGTGGTTTTAGAACAGCAGCTGCTTTAAAAGACTTGGATGACCAAGAGGGCTATAAGGTAACACAAGAAGATATTGATAGGGTACAAAAGGAACTCGGTGGTGACTATACGGCTACTTTATGGGTATGTCAGAACGCAGATAGTCCTGCTCAATTAGACCGCCTTACTCGTATGAAGAAAGAGGACTTAGAACGTAGAAAACGTGTAGAAGCCTCCGATATAGGTCTTGATACTGCTGGCACTATCTTAGGTGCTTTTTAGACCCCTTTGAATTATATCCCTGCTTTGGGTGCTGTTGGTAAAGTAGGCTCTGTTGCTAGATATGCCAAATTAGCTTCAATGGCTGCTGCTACTAACTTAGTTGATAGAGGTGTCACTCAGAGCCTTACAGGTTATAAACAAGATTATCCTATGGCTGCTTTTATGGGAAGCCTTGCTGGTGCAGGTATGCCATTAGCTATTGACCTTTTGAAAAGCAGAGGCTCTAAGTTAACTAAAGAAGCAGGTGAGCAATTATATGGTGAGGTTACCAATATTGCTTCTGATGCTGAAAAACTTGCTGTTGGTAAAAGACCTCTAATCAATTCACTAGTGCTGAAGATTTTATTGATGGCTTAGGAAAAGCACATGATGCTGAATTTGCAAAGTCTGTCAAAGATACTTCTATTGCTGACCAGTTAACCCCTGATAAGAACGTATATGTCTTATCAAAGCGGATGCTAAAAAAGACTTATAGAAGCTCGTGGTTACAAATTTAATGAAAATGCTAAAGGCTTCTTTGAAGATGAGTCCAAGGTGACTGCTATAATCAAGGAAAATCTTAGTGGTGATGAAGATATTAGATTAACACTTCTACATGAAAGAGGCTCTCATGGTCTTAAATATGTCCTTAGTCCTACTGCTTATAGAAGGGTTGTCGCAGCTCTTAAACATAGAATGAATGTTAACCCATCACCAGCTATGCAACGTGCTATAAAACGTGCTGGTGGTACAGGTGACCCTGAAGAAGTCTTAGGTTACCTCGCAGAAGAAATGAAGCCTTCTAACCCTCTTATGAGAGACATTAAGAAGGCTATGCAGAAGGGTATGAATGCTTTAGGCTATGAAGGCTCTTTAAGTGATGAAGATTTCATTGATATTCTTACCCAAGGTGCTAAGCATTATGAAGAAGGTAAGGCTGGATATAGGGTCTATGATGACGGCTCTTGTAATTACAGAGGTATTCACTATTCTGAAAAGAATATGCTGAATCCTGCAAAAATGACAATGGCTATGAAAACAATTAATTTTAAAGAGGGTACTGAAGAGGTATCTAATAGTGTCATTGATGCTGCCAAAAGAAACCCACTTATGGCTACTCCTTATTCTGTTGCTAGTTCTTCTGTTTCAAAGACATTAAATAAAGTAGGTGACCTCTTGTTTGAGAACCCTTATATGAATAAGGCTCTCAAAGTCTTACCTGTGGAAACCTATAAGAGAGTAATGAGTAGTAGAATGGAACAGATGTTGAATAAATACTATAAGGCTCGTAGTGAAGGTCTTGTACGTATGCAGCACTTTTCCGCTGATGCTAAATACGAGTTCAACAGGAAGGTCATTATGGCTTACAACAGTAAATATGCTGGACATGAGGCTGGTGCTGTTGCTGAAGATTTCCTCCTGAAGTTTGGAACGCTGTAGAGGAACTTCATAGACTCGAAGATACGCTGAGAATATCGCTGTTAAGCCTGAGAAGTACCTTGGTGCTGGTTATGGTATTCGTAATGCTCCTATTAAGGACGCTCCTGATGAATTTTATAGATGGATAGATACTGATAGTTGGCTTAAAGTCTATCAGATGTTAGGGGAAAATAAGGATAAGATGCGTAAAGTGTTTTACGGATATATCCAGCAGGCTGCTGATAGAGATGCCCTTCGTAAAATGATAGAGAACGAACGGCAGATAAAATGGAAAGAAGCTTGTAGAAAGGCTCAAGACGCAGGTGAGGAAATGCCTGTATTAGAAGAACTGTCTGATGAAGCCTTTGAAAAAGAATTGAATAAAAGAGCATGGGAGACTGCTAATGGTTGGGCAGACTTAGGTGCTTCTAATATTCATAAGACCACGGCTAACAACAACCTTAATGCTATTGGTGATTTAGATTTCTTGAAAGAAAGATTTCCGTTAGACACATCTTTAGAAGTTGTTATTGATGGCAACGCTTTTAGCTTTGATGGCAGCTTACGTTCTTATGATATTGATAATTACCTTCATCCTGTTATTAACAGATTATCAGGTGAAGTCGCTATGACAACAGCATTTCCTAAAGGAGCTAAAATTAAGTATGATAACCCATTAGGCTTTACTGAAGAAGTTGAAAATAATATCCGTAATACACGTGCTGTTATTGAGTCTGAATTAGAAAATAAGGTACAGACAAGACAAATTACAGCAGATGATAAGCTTAAAGATTTAGAAGCCTTTGACTTTGGTGTTGCTAAATTAAGAGGTCTACCTACTACTGAACACGCAACTACCTTAGGTGATGCTGCTGCAAGAACATTGAATACTTATGCATATGCACGTAACAGCGGTGCTATGGTGTTTAACCAGTTAGGGGAAATGTCAGGTGTGTTAGGCTATGCAGGTTTTAATGCTGTATTTGATATGTTGCCATATTTAAGGCATATGGTAACAGAGGCTCGCTTAGGTAAAGGCAGTGAAGATATGCTAGAAGAGGCACGTCTTGCTACTTTTGGTGATGAAGGCTTCAAGTATATCTTTGGTAATGCTAATGATAGTTCTTCTAGGATGTATAGAGATATTTTAGGTAACACTAGAACTGCTAGATTCTTAGATAAAGCAGCTGGTTTTGCTAATGCTTCGGCAAGTGCTGCAAGTAAGCTTACGTTGTTTCAGGCTACTACTGAGCGAATGATTAGTGCTGCTCAGAGACAGACCATCATAGACACCGCTCAATGGGTAAATGGTAAAGAGTTTTCTTTTTGGCGTAACCCTTTCTCTAATAAAAAGTTGAGACATATAGGTCTTACAGAAGCAAAGGAAATTACAGAGTTTAGAGAAGGTCTGAAAAAAATACTTAAAGATGGACAAGAATGGTAATTTAGAAGGCTTAGATATTAGAAGACTACATCTTAAAGACCCTAAATTATTCATGCAATATTACG
>VOFG01000195.1_pt1 | contig 54001 bp, 85 predicted proteins | sample 5384171 | NCBI WGS metagenome assembly VOFG01 (sample SAMN12384726, study PRJNA508395) | human gut metagenome | isolation source: healthy gut F | host: Homo sapiens
ACTGGAATTTTTTTCCGATCCCCTCAAGTTCGTTCATGGAATCCTTGTTTTTTCAAGTTCATCTCTGGCTGTTGCGTAATATGATTCTGGAAAAGCAAATCCCATGAAAGATATTTTGCCATACAGTCAAACTGCTTATCAATCAGCTCATACTGGATACTGTCTACGGGAGAACCGCCTACAACAATCGTTCCAACTTTTTTATTTTTTAACTGCATTCCCCGGCAATAACACTTATCAATGATAAGTTTCAATTGTGCTGACATTCCCCACCAATAAACCGGTGTTGCAAAAGAATCATATCTGCGGCAGCAATTTTATCAATTGTAGGATTTGTATCATCCTTATCGACACATCCCTTAGAGCATTGACAGACACCACATCCCTTGCATGGTGCAATGTTGAGTTTGTCAGGTTCAATGATTTCAATTTCATTCTTTTCTGATGCTCCTTTTATAAATGCATTGATCGCTGTAAGAGTGTTTCCTTTTCTTGCACTTCCATTAATGATTACAATTTTCATGCGTGTATCCTCCAACTTCCAAACGCCGGTTTAATCATAGAATATGTAAATTTTGAAGGTATCACAAGTACACTTTCCACTATTGCATACTTACATATATCTTTGCGTTGAGATAAAATTTCAAGCAAAATCTGCCCTCCAAGCGATAGTCCTCCCATCATTAAAACAGAACCGCCCAATTTGCTATTTACAAATTCTATAATATCCAAAGCATTATTCTCTATCGTTGTAAACTGCTTATCACATCCTGCATGACCATCTAATATAGGCAAAACCACATGATAATCTGTTTGAAGTCTTTCAGCAACCTCTTTGTAATTCCACCATGATAAACCGCCTCCGTGTAAGAGGATAATTACATCGCTGTTTTCTTTTCCATATTCTACATAATTCAACCTCTTTCACCTCGCTGTAAACTTCCGATTCTAATGTCTCTATTATACCATAATGATACTATTATAAAAAAGGAAAAAAAGCAGTCGTGAAGCAGAGCATGGGAGTACTTGTTGCTCTTTTATCAAATTTTGTGTATATTATAGTACTTGTAGGGGGATACGTAGCGTGTAGGTGTTTGAGGCACTTTAGCGATCTGCGATGATGAAACCAGGGCTGTACTCTGTACGGTGCAGGAAACTGCGGTTGTAAGACAGTGTAGATTATAGATAGCAGAATAAATTATAGATAGAAAGAAGTTTCAGGATTAAATATGGCAGAAATAAAGAACTCGGAATCAGATATGAGCACTCAGCAGAAAGCTGAGCTCGACAAAGAGAAAAGAAAAGAAGAGAAGAAAAGAGGACAAAAAGAGAAAAAAGGCAGCACTACAGGGAACTGAATGAGCCACCAAAACTCACCGTGCTTGAGGAAGTGGGAAATGCAGTCACCCATGGAATAGGAGCAGGACTTGCCATAGCCGGCTTTGTCCTTCTTCTCCTGAAGTCAGACACAGGGTCCAAAGTGATGGCATCGTGTTTTTATGGAATATCACTGATATTGATGTTTCTTATGAGCTGCCTGTATCACTCATACAAATCCGGGCTAGCAGTCAAGCGTATCTGGAGAAGATTTGACTATTCCTCGATATATCTGCTGATAGGCGGAACATTTGCTCCGATGTACCTTGTGTACTGGGAAAATGTGCTTGGAATAGTGTTGTTCTGTGTGCAGTGGGCGCTCATCATAGCGGGGATCACCATCATATGTGTGTTCGGACCAGGCAGGTTCCGACCGATACACTATACGCTGTACTTCGTCATCGGATGGAGCGCCATCATGTTCATTCCAGACTGGTTCAGAAATGACAAGCCGCTTTTGGGATGGATCGTGGGCGGTGGTATTGTCTATACGCTCGGCATGATTCCATTTGTGAAGGACAGCAAGGGGATGCACTTTATCTGGCATATCTTTGTGATTCTGGGGGCTGCGCTGCATTGGTTTGGAATGTACCTTTATGTGTATTAATAAAAGATAGATAAAAATGGGCCTATTTTCACAGTCCATTTTTCTGTTGCTAGTAATTGATTATAGACATAAACAATGGTATCCTTTAGACAGTTATAAACATGATGAGTAAATATTATAAATGCGAGGAGAAAATACTATGGATAGAGTACAGAAAATGCTTGGAAGAATGAAAGCAAGTAAATTATACAGATGTGTGGATTGGGATCCGGAGGGTAAGGCGAAGGATCTGGTAGATAAGTTTAACAGTGCTTCGAGGTCTGAGACTATGACAAGAACCGGAGAATATCTTGGAAAATTATTTGCACACATGGGAAAGGAGTGTTATATAGAGCCACCTTTTTATTGTGACTATGGAACCAATATACACGTGGGAGATTATTTCTATGCAAATACAGGGCTGATAGTTCTGGATCAGTGTGATGTCATCATTGGAGATCATGCATTTCTGGGACCAAGGGTCAATATATACTGTGCATGTCATCCGATAGATGCGATGATCAGAAATGCCGGTGTGGAGCTTGGCAAGCCGGTTACAATAGGCGATAATGTATGGATCGGTGGCAATACGGTCATCAATCCTGGTGTGACCATAGGTTCAAATGTTGTCATAGGCTCAGGGTCGGTTGTCACAAAGGATATTCCGGATAGTGTGATAGCGGCAGGAAATCCATGTAAAGTCATAAGACCGATAACAAATAAAGATAAGGAATATTGGCTTAAGCAGCTAGAGGAATTTGAGGCAGACACAGGTGAGCTGGTAAAGCTGGAGCAGGACTGATTCAACATTGCTGCTGTGAGTTGAGATTCCAAAGCGTTTTTGAAGGATATATATTTGACAGGCTTTGAGCCGATTTTCTATACCACACATCCTAATGAAGAGCCAATAAAAGTTATAAAAAGATGAAACTCACTGCATTCAATACAGTAGTCACTGTCCCTTCGTGAAAAACGATACCACATACTTTTAATATCAGAGGATATGTCTGTTGTTGCCCAGTCAGAATATCCATGATTGGTTACAACGCTTCCTAATCGCTGTATTTTTTTATTCTCATATTCTATAGATGCCTTAAACCAATTATCACTATTTAAATACATAGCCACACCACACTGGTCAAAACGACAGGTACTCTCGAATTCTGTTTTAACAATAAAAAGAAAAGTACTTGTCCGTTGTTTCAACTTGAAATACTGGAGCATTATCATTTTGAAAACCATAATAAGTGCGTGCCCATAAGTCGGTACCCCTTTCTGTAAGAATTACAACTTTATCCTCACTAATTTGTACCTGCTTTGGTTGACGTATCCATTTAGGATTGTTTTCAAAAATTCCATCTTTTTTCTCACTTTTTTTTTTTTTTTTTAATAAGCAGCTATATTTAGTGCCTACTTTTCACTGTATTATAATTAGTAATTTTCTTTTGTCTTCTGCAAAGAATGACTCCTATAAGTAACAACACTGGAAAAATAATTCCTGCCAAAATTCTCATCTTTAGGTTATCCCCAAAAGCTCCTGATACCATTCCAACCAATGTAGGACCTCCTGAACAACCTATATCTCCACCTAATGCCAGCAATGCAAACATGGCTGTTCCCCTTTGGGCAAAGCTGCTGATGCCTTGCTGAAAGTTCCAGGCCACATGATTCCTACTGAGAGCCCACAAACCGCACAGGCAATCAGATTTAATAACGGAGCCCGGAATAATGAAATCCCCAGATAGGATAAAATACATATAAACAACTATAAATCATAAAGTGATCCAAATTGCTATGGTCACCATACTTACCATAAAATAATCTTGAGGTTCCCATTAGAATCGCAAAAGCCATCGGTCCGGCTAAATCTCCTGCGGCTTTGGAAATTCCAAGTCCTTTTTCCGCAAAAGCCGAAGCCCATTGGCTTACTGCCTGCTCACTTGCTCCTGCACATATCATCATAATCAACAAAATCCAAAAAAATTTTCATCCGAAACAATTCCTTTAATCCAAGTCCGGTATCTCCATCCTCAAGCAATGATGCAATGGGAACCTTTGAAAAAAACAAAAAAAAACAAATGTGATTATATCGTAAACTTTATATCTAGTCATTGTATAAAATCATATATTTATGGTACAATATAACAAATTTTATTATTTATGAGGAAATATACCATGGAGACTTTTAAGATAATTACAGATGAAACACTACGAGAAACCATCCAGCATGGCAACAATCGTTATCCATTTGCATACTATCCTGATAATATTTGGAAATTTGACTTCCATCGCATTGACTGGCATTGGCATCATGAATTAGAATTTCTTTATACTGCTGAAGGTACTGCGCTCTGCCTTATAGGGACAAGTAAAATAGAACTACATAAAGGTTGCGGCATATTTATCAATAGTGGTGTCCTGCATCGTTTTGAAGCACAAAGCAGTACATTTGCACCTAATATTGTTTTTTCGCCAACTCTATTAGCACCCGAAAACAGCCTCATTTACGAAAAATATATTCTCCCTGTGATAAGCTCGTCTGTTCCATATCAACTTTTCAGTCCATCCAACACATTTGGAAAACAAGTGCTACAACTTTTATCACAAACTTGTACCATTCAGGAAACTAAGCGGGATAATGAATTATGTACTATACAACTTTTATTTCAGCTTTGGAACATATTGCAAAAAATATTGACTGGACTTCTGATTCTAACAGTATTCATCGATTAAATCACAAACAAGCAAGATTACAAGCTATGATGCAGTATATTCATGATCACTACATGGAAGAGATTACATTGGAGACGATTGCGGCATCGGCATCTATCAGCAAAAGTGGAGCTTTACACATTTTTCAAACTGGCATCCACTGTTCTCCGGTAGCATATCTAATTCAATACAGACTAGCACAGGCTGCTGAACAACTTTATATCACTCAAAAATCGGTTTCTTCCATTGCAGAAGAAACCGGATTTACAAGTTCCAGCTATTTCTGCCGGAAGTTTAGACAATATTATCATATGAGTCCAAATGAATACAGAAAGAAGAAAACAGAGGAAATTTCTTAATTTCCAAGCAAATGAAACAGTAGTCCAATCAAGAAACATACCACTATTGTAACAATTCCGGCTACAATCCCTTTCAGTACATTTTGATATGGTCGTTTTCCGATTTCTCGTTGCTTCTGTATTTCGTCCAATCTTTTACCTTCTAAAAAAGGCTACAATCTCTTTGTATGTCTGAATATCGTTGTCTTTTTTCACCTTTTCCACTTTCAAAGCCCAATACATCGTAATTACAAAAAAGAATTCCAAACGGAATAAATGCAAGCTGTTCCAACCAAAAGAACAATGGGACTGCCGATAAAATCGTAATTGCTAAATGCACGCAAAAAATGTTACCATAGTAATTGAGTTTCTTAATTTCTTGTTCATTAATTTTTTCTTTCATAATTTCAATATCTCCTTTGATTAATTTATCAATGGAGGTTTGGAATACTTCACTCAAAAAGAATCAAACTATTTACATCTGGATAACTTTTCTCATTCTCCCAATTTGAAATAGTTTGTCGAGACACATATATTCGGTCCGCTAATTGTTCTTGTGAAATTTGAAGTTCCGAACGATATTTCTTAATTTGATTCCCGAGTTCCATTCAATACACCTCCTTGCACTTGTATCTTAATCAAAAACAGATATTAATGCTATCAAAAGGCTTTGACAAAGGACTTTTTATCCTTGTCAAAATCTTTTGACACACACAATTGTAGTCAAAAGAGCATAAAATTCAAATTTTAATGTCTCTATTATACCATAATGATACTATTATAAAAAAGGAAAAAAGAGCTCACGGTTTATAAGTTTTATAAGCTATCCCTTCACCGACTTCGCCAGACTCGTCAGCAAAGCTGCCATCGGTGGATTTTTCCACCCAAAATGAAAAAGCAGTAATGAATTTTCTTAATCATTACTGCTTCAAACAACTGTTCTCGGGGAAATCGAACCCCAATTAGCGCTTAGGAGTTCGATATACCACTGTAAATACATACAATGATTAGTCAACCTAAGTCAAGAAAATCCTTGGTTTTCTTATTAGATTAACTATATTATAACGTGCTGTAGGTCGGATTTCGATGATTTTTTGACCATATTTTACTCGGATTTACTTACTGCTACTTCTAGATAAAAGATGGAAGCAGTTGCTCCGTATTATTTTTCAAACTCTGGTTTCCAGTTAGCAAACTGTACAAGCTGTTCATCCGTGCGGTGATAATATCTTTCATTCTTGTCCAGCTTTGCAATCTGTTCCATTTCTTCATCTGTTAATGCAAAATCAAAGATATCCATATTATCCTTAATGTGTTCTGCATTTTTACTTCCAGGAATTACAACAAATCCCATCTGAGTATGCCAACGGAGAATAACCTGTGCAGGTGTTGTTCCATATTTTTTGCCAAGTCCTGCAAATACCAACTCATTCATTAATGCTGTATCTCCATGTCCCAGCGGATACCAGCTCATAAGCTTAATTCCATATTTGTCTAAAGTTACACGAAGTTCTTTCTGTGTGAAATATGGATGTGCTTCCACCTGAATAAACTGAGGTACAATTTCCCACTTTGTTTCCAACTCTTCCATATATTTTCCTTCAAAATTCGAGATACCAATGGATTTTTGCTTTGCCCTCTCTATACGCTTTTTCAAGCATTCTGTATCCGGCAAGCCAGTTGCCTGCAGGCTGGTGTATATAAAGTAAATCTACATAATCAACACCAAGTCTTTCTAGAGTTTCTTCTACAGCATTCTCATTTTCATATTCACTAGCCCATATTTTTGTTGATAGAAATATATTTTTTCTGTCAATTCCACTATCCTTGATTGCTCTTCCAACTGCACGCTCATTTACATAAGCATTTGCTGTATCAATTAGGAATATCCCATTTTTAATGCCTCTAATGTACTTGTGTAGGCATCCTCTGGTGATAACATAAAGTTCCTAGTCCAAGCATTGGACATTCCAAATTGTTATTCAACTTCATATTTTCCATCTTTTTAGTCCTCCTGAAATTTTTCTTTATCAAGCATTTTTATTACTTTTGCCGGATTTCCAACTGCTACTGCATAATCCGGTACATCCTTTGTCACTACAGATCCAGCTCCCACAATTGCGTGTCTTCCGATACATACTCCCGGAAGTATCGTAGCTCCAGCTCCTACCCAGGCATATTCTCTTATCAGAACAGGCTTACAAGTCAGAGTACACAAATCATATGGATCATGATTATTGGAAATAAGCTGTACATTTGCAGCAATCATAGCATTGTATGATTAATCTGAAATAATATTTTTGTCTGACGTTGCCCTTCTGTACTTTCTTTTATTGACGCAGTTCTTACATCAACACGTATTTCCTTGCATTCCATTTTTCTGGAACATATGGCTCTTCAAGATATGCAAGGTCTTCGGCAGTTAATTTAATGTCAAATGCTCCGGCTGAATCATCCAGATACTGCGTTTTGGTTGCCCCAATAATAGGCGATAGAATTCCCTTTGCCCACTGCCATGCAATGGCTATCTGGGGACATTTTGCAGTTATACTTTTCGGCAAGCTCCGCTACACGTTTAACTATCTGCATGTCTTCCGCTTCAGTCTTATCATATTTTCCCATGGCAACCCTATCCGTGGTTCCACGAAGAGACTCTGATTTCCACTGTGGTCTTGCCAGATGTCCGGCTGCAAGAGGGCTATACGGCATTAACGAAACTTTCATTTGCTTACAAATTGGTAGCAATTCTCTCTCATCCCTCTGTAAAGCAAATTATAATGATTCTCCATCGCAGAAAATGGTGTCTATCCATTGTCTCTTGCGGCTAACTGCATATTATAAAACTGATATCCATACATGGCAGATGCACCAAGTGCCCTGACCTTTCCTGCTTTTACCAGATCGTGCAGTGCCTCCATAGTTTCTTCAATTGGTGTATCATAATCAAATCTATGGATGATATATAAATCAAGATAGTCGGTTCCAAGACGTGACAGAGTGCCATCTATTTCCCTCATGATTGCCTGTCTTGATAAACGACCTTCATTAAAATATACCTTGGATGCAATCACAACCTGATTTCTCGCTACATTTTTCTTCAATGCTTTACCCAAATATTCCTCACTTGTTCCTGCTGAATATCCATTTGCTGTATCAAAAAGTTATATCCCAAATCAAGTGCATGCTTGATAACATTCTCACTTTCAGCTTCATCCAACGTCCAGTCATGCATGGTTCCAGCTTTTACCAAAACTCATGCAGCCCACACATAATTTTGACACTTCTATATCTGTATTTCCGAGTTTACCGTATTCCATAGTGCTCTCCTTATCTTAATCCAGCATACTCTTTCTCCGATACCGCCTCACACCACTCATTGGAACAATCCACTCCCGGCACCTCAATTGCCAGATGGGAAAACCATTCATCCGGTGCTGCGCCATGCCAATGTTTCACTTCTGCCGGAATATTGATGCAGTCACCCGGTTTCATTTCTACAGCTTCTTTACCTTCTTCCTGATAATATCCTCTTCCGGCAACACACACCAGGATCTGTCCACCTCCACTTTTTGCATGATGGATGTGCCAGTTATTTCTGCATTAAAATGTCACCTTAAAAATCCAACCTGAGTTGCTGGCTTTAACGGCAACACATCTGTGCTTTGTGACGAATCTGTCCTGACGAGCAGTTTTCTGCCGATTAGGTTATTTTTCTGTTTCTTCCTCGTTCCAAACCTCTTTTGCCAGATTAAAAACAGCCCATGCCTTTGGCCATCCTGCATAGAATGCGACATGAGTGATCACTGCAGCGATCTCTTTTTGTGTTACACCATGATCCTTTGCATTTTGAAGATGATATTTTAAAGAAGAATCTGTAATTCCCTGTGCCATCAGTGCTACGACTGTGATAATGCTTCTTGTCTTTAAATCAATATCTTCATTGTTCCAGTTCTCACCGAAAAGCACATCATCGTTGAAATGTGCAAACTCCGGTGCAAATTTACCCAGAGCATTTCTTCCTGCTGTCTGTGTAATCTTTGCCATGACATCAAACCTCCGTCTTTTTTATTTATGGTAATTTGTTGTACTCTTCTTCTGGTAAGAACTCCAGCCACTCATTGGAAGCTCCTTCTGCCGGAACCTCAACTGCCAGATGCTGGAACCAGCTGTCTTTCGCTGCTCCATGCCAGTGTTTTACTTCCGGTGGAATGTTTACCACATCTCCAGCTTTCAGTTCACGAGCCGGTTTTCCTTCTTCCTGATACCATCCTCTTCCACCAGTAACCATAAGGATCTGGCCACCTTTGTGATGGATATGGTATGCATTGATTGTTCCCGGAGCGAAAGTAACCAGACCAACTGGTACTCTCTCTGTTGTAAGCATATTCAGATAACATTCACCTGTAAAATACTTTGCAAATGCTACATTTTCCTCACCGATTGGAAATACGTTGCCACCGCCTAAGTCTTTTTCATCTGTTCGATATCCATGAAAATCTCCTCCTTGCGGATTCACTTTATTTCTTATCGGTTTTTATCATACACCCATATTGCTTCCTATGTCCAATACCCATTATTGTAGGTTGCTTAATGCCTTTTAAGCATAATCTGTTTCTATACCACAATGCAAAACAGATCTGCCGCATCCTGGCAGATCAGCTTTGCATTGTGGTATAGTTTAAAGCTGTTTGATAAGATTCAACTCTTTCTTGGATAGTGCTTTTTTTAACTTCTGGTTTTCCTTTATTAGATTCTCATTTTCGCTTTTCAGTTTCTGTAGCTGTTGCCGGAGCAGATTCATTTCCGCCTCCATCGCCTGACTGATAATGTTTCTCCTTGGATCCACCATACCAGCCTGCTGTTCCATTGCTGCATCAATCTCACCTCTTACAATCGGATTCTTGTAAAAAGAATCCTCTAGATAAACCAGTCTTTTGCATCAGTGCTGGTACGGACACCTTTTCTCTCTCCAACACCATTGTCCGTATTGTCAGGACTGCCCGTTCCACTTTTTCTTCGCTCTTTCTTTTATTCAATTCCAGCATCTTGTCGTATTTGCTCATATTCTTCTCCCCATCCGTCCAGACTTGCCAGTATAATCTGTGACATAAAATTTCTAACTTCTCTTGTTTCATCTGCCATCCGCTGATTGCTCATTTTTCGGTAATATTGGACACTTCGTACTCCCTTATGTCCCAGGAGCTTCGCTATCGTCCAGTCATCCACATGGAGTTCCGTTAATTTTACCCCATAGCAGTGCCGGAACATATGCGTTCCAAATCCGAATAAGTTTCCGCTGTCATCCCGGATATCTTTTTCATAGATCATTCGAAGCACTTTATCCTGCAAGGTTTGGTAACTGATTGGTCTCTCCGGTTTGTTCTCGTCCGCAAAGATATAAATGCTTTCAGGATAATGCTCATTTGCATAACTGACTGCCTTTCCAATCAGCTGTGCCAGCTCCCGGCTGATCGGTTTTTCATATCTTCTTGTTTTCGGCTGGTATATGATAATCATATCCTGACGGTCATGTTTATAAAGGCAGTCTTTCCGCAAGGTCAGCGTGTCGGAAATTCTGGTTCCAAGCATCTGGTGGATGATCATTGCCCTTGCTATCTGCTCTTCCATTTTTACAATCTGGGCATTCAGTCTTTTCAGCTCACTGTCCGAATAAGATTTGAATTCTGCTTTCCGTTCTGGCGGAAAATCAGATTTTAAAAACAGTTTTGTAAGATGTGGAAAATCATAAATTTTTCCGATTGTTTCCAGCACATTTCGAAGCTTTAGCAGGTCATCCCGGATGCCATTCCCTCCGTTTGATTCTACCTTGATGTTGATTAAAAATTGTTCTATGATCTCCCGGTCAATCTCTTCGCAGGTGCTGATCTTGGAATGCTTTTCATCCAAATACTTTGAAAATTTATTCATTGCGGACAGTTCACGTTTTATACTGCCAAGGGCTTCGGTTTTCAGATGATGGTAAATTGCTTTTTTTACTTCTTCCCGAATATCTGGTTGCCGTATTCCTCTGAAATTTAGTGTCTTATGGTTGACAATCGGATTTGTCCGCAGGATAAGCGGAAGCCTTTCCAGATACCAGATATCCTTTGCCAGCTCATTGGTTTCGGAGCGGTCTAAAGTAAATTCCAGAAGATTTTCAAAATACCGGATCAGGGCAGCTTTCTCCACAGATTCTGTCTGAATGCTCGTCACTTTATGTTTCGTCAATGCCCTGCCATTTTGCATCATCCACATTTTCAACTGTTTAATCCAGATGTCTTTTTCCCTGTCCAGCAGGCTGTTTTTCTGATGGGGCGGCTTCTTAAAAAATTCGCATAAGCTGTTAAAATGATGTCTTTCTGCCTTTATGGTCAAAATGGAGACCTGTGTTCCCCGGTAATATATGTACTCGGCAAATTCTGTCTGAAGCTGTTTTCCCGGTAGTTTTCAAGGTCAAAATACGGTTCCCGGTTCAGCTTTTCCTTTTGCATATCATTGCCAGCTTATAGCATTCCAGTTGCTGGTATTCCAGTCTCTCATTCATTTTGCTCTCCTTTCTGCATACAGGCAAGCAGGCTATTTCCCTCTTTCTCAAAATATGTGTCATTTTGTTTTGCAATCTTTCTTGGCATATAGTCTATATACTGCATGGTCATTTCCTCAAATGTGTGTCCCAGATAGTCCCGGATGCTTTGGATTGATACGCCATGCTCATAAAAATTGGTTGCTACGGTATGTCGGTAATCATGAGACTTAAAAATATATTCTCCATTCTGTATGCCTATCTGGGAGCAGTATTTTTCATCTGCCCCATGAAGGTGCTTTTGGAAAATGCTCCACCTTTCCGATTCCGAAAAATGTATGCTTCTTTTTCGGTAGGGTGCTTTTTCAGATAAAACTGCATCAGACGATACAATGTTACCGGAATGGGAACCCTTTTATAATTTTTCATTTTCACCTGGTAGACCTTCATCCAGCAGTCACCATTCTGGATATAATACGCATCCCTTTTAAGGTGCAGACCTCACTGATCCGGAGTCCCACACACCAGAGATGTAAAAACATCATTCTCAGGTGTTCAGGAAACTGTGAGAGGTTTTGGATAATTTCCATATACACATCCTCTTCCACACTTCTGTCATGGTGGACTGGGATCTGTTTTTCCAAGTAATACGATGCATAAAACGGAACCTTTTTTATATACCCTTTACTTCCAGAAATTTCATAAAAAACTGTATTCCCGAAACATTGGTATTAAATGTCTTTGCTCCCATAGCACCATTCTGCAAATTCTTTAAATATACATCAATCAGGCTGGCATCACACTTGGTAACTTCCAGTTCGCTGATCTCCTGCAAAAAATTTCGAATGGTTCGGAATCTTTCGTACACCGTACTGAGCGCCAGTTCTCCGATTCCAATTTCGTACTTCATATATTCCTGAAGCAGCAATCGATTCTTGGGCTGTAGAACTTCCTGAAATGATATTTTTTCTATACTGTCACTCTGGTTTATTCTTTCTTTGGCAATACGAAACCGCTCTAAATACCAGACGGTAGCATCCCATCTTGTTTCATCAGTTTCTATAAAAATCACTTTACGGGCAGTTTCCACAATGCTCTTCAGTCGTTTTCGCCGTTGCTCTTTCTCGACTTTCTGCTTCAGGTAGTCCTGAAATGCTGTTTCCTGTTCCAGCTCCAGAAGCTGGATATCTGTAATCTGCTCCCGGATGCAAAATTCGTAAAAAGCTGTAGCCCGGTCAGTTTATATTCCCTCAGTCTGGAAATTTCATAATTCTCCAGAATATATTCCAGCACGGTAAAAATCTGACGTTTCAGTTTCTCACTGGCTGCCGCTTTAAAATTCCAGACCATGTTGCTCCGACACCGTACCGTTTCCACACTCTTTACGATTACAGGATCTGAGTGGTATGGAACAAAAAGTATTTCATTTTTATATTTCCATTCACATTCCCTCTGTCCAGCCGGGTTTTCATCCGTTCCCGGATGTACGCCTGCCGTATCCGGTCGAACGTTCCGGTATATCGGTAAATGTAATTTCGCTTTATCAGCGGTGTTATGTATAATTCAAATTTCATTCGCAGTTCATAATCTATTTCCGAAAGATGTTCTACCATCTCATCTGCCAGAAACAGCAGAATCTGTTCTGTAATGGAACTTCCTGCTTCCTCTTTTGCAAACTCCCGGATTTCTTTTCGTAGCTGCTCAATCCGCCTGCTCCGTTCTTGTTCTGCCTCTATAAAAGACTGTAAAAACGCAGGCATAAAAACCACCTCCTATAGCAATTCCTCAATCCCATACAGGGAGGAGTGTTTCTCGTAGAATTCCTGGCTGGCATCCAGCAGTTCATCATCCACAATGTCCAAATAGTTGATGGTGGTCTGGATGTGGCGGTGTCCATAGGCTAACTGTATCAGTTCCAGCGACCATCCTGCTTTTCTCCGCTCATTTCCAAAGTAATGCCGGAGCATGTGGCGTGATCTTGATCCCGGTTTTCTTTTCCATTCTCTTCAGCATAGAGTATACCGCTTCCACGTTCATTGGTTTTCCGATGTTATCCCCGGAAATATTCACAAACAGGCTTGTCTGGTGCTGAAGGAGTTTTCGGTACTCTGCAATATACAGATTTAAAAAATCGAAGGTATCTTTGCTGATCTTCGCACTTCGGTATTCTGCATTCTTGGCTCTCGCTCCATTTTCATTGTCCTCACGGAAATATACCCGGATTATGTGGTTCCGATAATCAATGTCCTTACTATAATCAATTCCCAAAATCTCACCGATCCGGTAGCCTGTCTCTGCCAGAAGCAGCATGAGAAGCCGATCTCTTATATTGGTACACGCTTTCAGGATTTCTACAATTTCATCTTTCTTTGCTGCCCTTGCCTTATGCTCTTCCTCTTTTAAATAGCCTTTGAAGCTCTTTGACCGTATGCTTTTCTTTACACCTACCGCATCGACTGCCATAAAATAATTATAGGACAGTGCTTTCAGTTCCCCGAACTGCTGGTACTCTTCTTCTATAAAAAGATAGAACCTGAACACATCTTTTAAGTATGCGTTGCAGGTTCCATTGTTCGGAGATCTGTGATTTTCATCTTGCGTATGTTTCCCAGCTTTCAGCCAGTATAAAAAACTTTACAAAGTGTTCTGTCTGTTCGACATAAGGCATTTGATATATATCTATCAATTCCTGTTCTTTTTTCATGGATGTATTCCAGATAATACAGGATGGAAAGTGCGGAGCGCCGTATCGTATTCGGCGAACATTTGCTCCGTATCTTGTGCATCAGATATTTGGTAGGAAGCAGGACAATGTCCAAAGTTTCTATATCTCTGATGAAGAAATAAACTGCAGAGCCTTCTCTTTCTGTTTCCATCTCATATCTTCTCATTTCTGCTCACTTCCTTTCCTCTAACGCTATACACAGTATACCCAACTCATGCCGATAAAGCTATCACCAATACTACCAATTCGCTCCAAACCGCCCCTGAAATACCACTAAACTTTTTGTCCTGTCTGCTACCCGGATCTGGGCAGAACCAACAACGCCACGGATGCTCTCAGCTGTAGTAACGCTCCACTTTCCGGCTTCGGATAAAATCTTCTACTTCTTCGATCCGTTCTGCCATCTGGCACTTTGGCAGTGCTTCCAGAACATCACTCCGATACCTGCCTTTTTTCGTGGCACGGTGATCTAAAATAGACACAACGCAGGTGTCCTGCTCCGTGCGGATTGCCCGGCCAAATCCCTGACGCAACTTCTTCTGCATATCTGGCACCACAATGGTCTGGATGTAGGATTTCAGCGATCGGTACTGCTCCCTCTGGGCTTCATGGATAGGATCCGGAACAGAAAACGGTAGTTTTACGATAATCAGGGACGATACCATGTCACCCGGAAAGTCCACACCCTCCCAGCAGGAGCCGGCTGCGAACAACACGGCATTCTCCATCTTCTTAAACCGGGCGATCTCTTCCTGGGAGTTTCTCCATACCTGCACCATCGGGAACGGGATCTGATCCCGCAAAAGCTGATGCACATTTCCCATCAGGGTATAAGATGTGAACAGTACCAGCGTATGCCCGTAAGTGGAACACACCAGATCACGGATCTGCCCGGCAAGCTGCTCGGCCTCTTCCCTGCTCCCCTTTTTTTCATAGGTCTTAAATGCTCCGGGATGTAAAGCAGACAGTTCTCTTTGTAACAGAATGGGGATTCTGCCACACACTCCCGGACACCCGTTTCTTTTTCCAGCCCGGTCATCTGTCTGGTTCTTGCAAACCCGTTCCCGGCTTTTTAAGGTGCCGCTGGTTAAGATCGCCGGAAATCCCCAGCTCCATAAAGTCGCATCCAGATACTTCGGGATCTCCCGGTTGACTGCCATAAAGGTTAAATGTCCCCGGCTGTCCTGCTGTAAAAACAAAATATATCGCTTGTCGTTCTTTAAAAACCATCCGAACAGCTCTTCCATCTCTTCCATCCGCCGAAAGATCCAGTAAGGAATATTCCCGGCAAGCCTTTTGATCATAAGCTGAAGCCTTTCCTGCATCTGGGCTAAGGCTGTGCCAGCTCCCCGGCGGAAAATAAAAACTTTCTTTTCCAGCCATGTCCTCTGTGCCATCTTTCCGATGCTTTCGGATCTCCGCCTGAAGTGCAGAAAACCCTTCCATCAGCCGTTTTCCATCCGTGCCTTTATGCTCTCTGCCTAAAAAGTAAGCAATCTCCTGCACATCTTCCCTTCCAATGCTTCTTCCATACATCTGGCTGGCGGCTTCCGGGAGTTTATGGGGCCTCATCCACAACCAGAGCCCTGTAATCTGCCAGAAGCGGTGGTACCCATTTGCCCGGTGCATGGCATCTGCCAGAAGATAATTGTGATTGCAAATCTGTAAAAAATGTCCTCTTTCCTGGAACTATCCAGATGCTTCTGATAACGGCATTCTACTTTTCCCGGACACTCCCTAGGGCAGAATTTTGGTACGCACACCAGCCTGCGGTCAAAACCGCTCAGGTTATGTACGGAATCTAAATCAAAGTTATGCCGGAGGGACTTCAATGCCTCCATCTGTGCCTGATTTTTATTCTTGTCCCGGACTGCCTCTAATCTCTGGTGCCAGCCTGTAATCGCATACAAAATGTTCCTTTCCCTTGCGGACGACTGCTTTTAATTCTCCCTGAAGCAGATCTGCTTTTAACAGTACATCCGATAAGAAAGGAACATATTCCTCTATGATGGCTTTCTGTAAGGCGATACTGGAAGTGGATACCACTACAGACCGCCTGTCACATCCCGAATAACCGGAATGCAATACACTATATTTCCGCATCAGGATGCAGGCTGTCAGATAGGCATAGGTCTTTCCGATGCCGACGCCTGCATCACAGAGCGTGATTTCATTTTTCATAAGGGCATCCAGCATTTCATGGCAGAGACGGATCTGTTCTTCCCTTACATGAAGCCCGGCTTCCGGGAGAAGCTCCCGAAAGATCTGTTCCACTTCGCCATGTGCCCTTTTCTGATATTCTTTTTATAACACATTACTTCTCCTTGCCGGAAGGCTTATCTTACCATTCCCTTACGGACGGGTCTGGTCGCTTCCGGTGTATTCTGTCCCTGTTCCTGCATTTTCTTTATGGCAGCATTCCCTCTTGCCATCATCCTTCGGATATCCGTCCGGGAAACATTCCATGTCCTTACTTTCTGAGGAGCTTTCCTTACCTGCTCGGACAAATGGCATTCACAGAGTTTCGGATATACCACCATTGCTTCCGGTAATTCCAGCGGATACTCGATCATGGGATGGTACACAATATCCCGGATCACCTGCTCATAACATTCCATCTGCATTCTTGCCGTACTGTCCTGATAGATATTTTTCCCTTTCATGGCACTGTAAACCTGCGATGAGATGTATCCCAACGCTTCAAAACTACAGTACCCATACGGAGTCACGCCGGAAAGGGAATCCGGATCTTTTAAGGTATTCAGATAAACTTCTTTTCCCTGGGCGATCAGCCACATCCGAAAATCGGAAAAACTGTCATCACTGCACCCTGCTTCCATCATAATACCTGCCGCTGTCCATAAGCCGTACTTATAAGCCGCATCCCGGTAACTGTAAACAAGATTGTGGAATTGGAGGACATCCTCCGGTGTCATATAGAAGAGCTGCTGCTTGATCCACACCACCGAAGCATCCAGATCGGTGCCGCACACTTCCTTTGCTTTTTCAATCAGATTCCAGAATTGATCCTTGCTCATTCCACTTCTTTTTGTTTCTTCCATCTGTTCTCTCCCCTTGATGTGACGTTAATACCACAAGAATACGGCTGTAGTCTCCTACAGCCGCATGGTATCTGATATCAACGACACACTTCTTCATTGATTTCTATTTTATCTTGTTGTTCCGCATTTGACCTCGCACCCCCGGAACCATCCCTGCTTTTCTTCTGGGAAAGGGGACACTACAGGCGGGCGGCTGGCCTGCCGCCGCTCACAGATGTCCTGAGGGTCTTTCTGATTACAACCCGGAGTCCATCTTCCGCTCTCTGGCTGGTAACGTGTATCATTATCCCCCATCCGTGATCCTGGCGAAAGGCTGCCACCGCCTTATTCACAGCTATGCTTTCTCGCTCCAAGTCTAAGAATCTTTACCCTATACTTAATCATGGCGCTCATGCTGTCACGCTTCTACGGTTGGGAACGTACCTGTAGTGCCGATATTCACTTGCCAAAAGAACAGCCGAGGGATGTCCCTCTGCTTACTAGCCGATGGCAGTGTATTTTTTATTCACTTCACAAAAAAATATTTTATCTTGCATCCCCGGATCTGTTTTTCTTCTTTGCCGGATTCTTTTGTTTTGCATCGTTCTTCCGGCTTTCTTTCTGTTCTTTTTTCTTCTTCCGGCGGCATCTTCATCACATGGAGTTCTCCGTTAAACAGAGTAAAAATTTCCGGTGACTGGTATTTTTCTTTAAACTTTTCAATCTGTTCCGGTGTCAGTGAAGTAAAATCATCTTCTGTCAGCCCTACTACAAGGAAAGTCCCGGCTATCGCATCATAGACCTGTCCATGATCATCATATAACGCCCGGTTCAGTGGCAATCCCTCAAATTTTCCATTGCCGTTTAAAAGGATTCCAACTTTATCATCAAACGGATAGGTCATTTCAATGTCACCGCCTACCGCCTGCTGCAGATCCTCCAGCTCATTTGGGATGTGCTTGACATAGGGGGCCTTCATCGGCTCGACTACCAGTACCGTCATCATTTCTTCCTGCATTTCGGACACTTCTTTCTCATCCATCGTATCAATCCTCCTGTCTGTTCGTTCTAATAGTCAGCCGATGAGAACCTTTTGTTTTATTCAAATTTCATGGACTTTTTGATTTTTCCCGTAATCTCCGCAGTCTTGTATAAACCGTCTGCTCCGGCAGTTCCATATGATGACTGATCTCTTTTGGTGCATATCCCATCATCTTCAGGACAATCATCTGAAGAGTTTTCTTATCAGTTGATAACAGGATCTGAAGCAGTTCTTCATTCTCCACGGTATCCAGCAGAGCTTCCACGCTCTCCGGCTGGGACTCTTTCGTTTCTTTTTTTCTTCCAGGAGCAGTTCCATGCAGTCCAGAAGCGAGGTCTGGTGTTCCCGGAATCTCCGCTCTGCCTTGAAATCCTCCCAGTCATACTCCCGGAGCTTTTGGATCATCTCTTCTTCCACACCCTGTTCACGCAGGATCTTCTCTTCCTCTGCTTTCCACTGGTTCCATCTATATTCTTCTTTTGCTTTATTGTAAGCCACTTATGTTTTCCTCCGATCTGAATTTTTGCGAAATCAAATCGGAGTGTGGCGGTGCTCTGGTCCGTTCTTCCTGTCTACAGGAATGTCCGGCATTTCTGCTGTCTCCCTGCAAACACGGATCTCCTTTGTAATCATATCTTTACAAAGGCACAGTGTATCGGATGCACCTGTCAGTTAACGGTCAGAAACCTGTCAATTGACGGTCAGTTTTTATCACCTTCTTTCCAGAATAAATAAAATAAGACGAACAATCTTTTTACGGATCATTCGCCTTACTGTTGTTCGTTTTCTTTATTCAATTCAAATTTGTAGCCTATATCTCGCACACTGACAATGCAATTCCCGGCACCATCTTCAACGGCATTCAGCTTTTTTCTCAATCGCTTTACCAGACACCAGATGATATTTTTAATATTACCAACAGGATAATCTTTCCAGACAAGCTGGTAAATCTGTTCAAACGTGTATACTCTCATCGGTGTCGCTGCTAATAAGTATAAAAAATTATATTCTTGTCGTGTTAAATGTAACGCTACTCTATTCCAAAATACTTTATGTTTCTTATGATCCATTACAAGTTTTCCCTTATTAATCATCGTTTCGGATTGCTTTTGAGTTATTTTTTGTTTATTGTTTCGTCGTGCCAATGAAAAAATCTGCAGATCTACTTCTTCTATAGTACTATTTATGTCCATTACGCAATCTGCACCAGCGTATATTAATTTTTTCTTTTTTCCATGACATACACAATAAAGAGGAAGCATCCGTCAAAATAATAATTGGTATCTGCGTTATCTTTCTAATTGCAGATATAATATTATTTATGTTCTCTTTATAAAGGATCACTCCTATTATAAGCACATCATAAGAAAATAAACTCAAATTATGCAGTAAAATTTGTAGATTTTCTGCATAATCTAAGTTTATCTCATTGAATAGTTTTCGATATGATTGATTGTCAAAATATGCTAATATCTTGTATTTTGTGTCTTTCATATTTAATCTATTTTAGCAAAGCAACATTTTCTACTTCTTCACAGGAAAATCATCAAATGTATTGTCAATTTTTTGTGAAGCAATCTCTCTCATCGCATGCTCTTTCAGTTTTTGAAAACTTTCATCACTGACTGCATGTTCCATGCGACAAGCATCAACTTCTGCTATTTGTGGATTAACAACGGATATAAGTTGATGAGTAAAAAAACAATGGCGTTCGTAAATTTTTTTCAGCCACGTCCCGACCAAGTTCGGTCAGGTGTAGATAATGTTTTTCGTCTGTTGTCAGAAAGCCGCCCTCCCGTAAAGTTCCTACTGCGTAACAAACGCTGGGTTTTGAAACCTCCATGTACCGAGCAACATCCACGGAACGCACCATACCGAGCTTCTTTTGAAGTATAAGCACGGCCTCCAAATAATCCTCTCCGGCAGTATGAAGTTTCATAGGCAGCTCCTTTCGTCATTAAGCAAGACTCCAGCCAGCCGCACTCTTTCGGATATTGACAAAATCCTGATAGATACCAGGCTGTTTCAAAAAGTTCCTCATGGGTTCCTTGCTGTGCAATCTGGCCGTTGTCTATAACTAAAATCTGATCGGCGTTCTGGATGGTATTTAGGCGGTGAGCAATTACAAGCAGGGTCTTTCCCTTCACCAAGTCGGAAATAGCCTCCTGAATATAGCTTTCATTGTCCGTATCCACACTCGCGGTAGCTTCGTCCAAAATGACGATAGGCGCGTCTTTCAGGATACAGCGGGCAATCGAAATACGCTGCTTTTCGCCACCAGAGAGTGTCGCACCGCCCTCACCAACCACCGTTTGGAATCCGTCGGGCAAAGCCATAATGAAATCATAGCAGCGGGCTTTTCTGGCAGCCTCATAACTTCTTCTTCCGTGGCATCCGGCTTTCCCATGATGATATTGTTGTAAATGGTGTCCTGAAACAGATACACGCGCTGGAATACCATGCTGATCTGATTCATCAATTCCGACAGAGGTACATTGCGAATATCCACGCCCCTTATCGTCACATTGCCGGATTTTACATCCCAAAGTCGCGCCAGCAAGTTTGCAATGGTGGACTTACCGCTACCGGACGGTCCAACCAGCGCTGTCATAGAATTTTTCTTCATGGCAAAACTGATATGATGCAGAACCTCTTTATCCTGATAAGCAAATGTAACATCGTTGAACAGGACTTCCGGCTGTCCCGGCTGTGCCTGAGCCGGAATATGCTGCTTGCCGTTGTCGGAAAGTTCCGGTTCATCAATACCGCTTCAATACGATCAAGGGCAGCGTTCATAACGGTTAGTCTGGATGCTTCTCCATAGAGAGCCTTCAACGGGCCAAAAAGATCAAATACAAATAGCAGAACACTCAACACATAAGCCAAAGAAAGCGCACCGCTCTGTTCCAACACAATAGACAGGCCGAAAATTGCCGCAATACCAATACCGTAAAGGATATTCAGCCCCATTGTCCACGGGGTCATTTTCCGTTCAAAGTCAAGCGATGTATTTCTGGAACGTTTGAAATTGCCGGACAGTTCTTCGGATTTTTCTCCAAGCAGGTTATAGCTCTTAATAACACCAATGCCCTCCACAAAAGACAGCACCGCATCGGTCAGCCGTTCACTCTGCTCCTGACGGCCTGCTGCTTCTCGTAGGGAAACTTTGTTCATTCCCTTAGATACCAGCCATGCCAAAATAGTAACTATCGCAGCAATCAAGCCAAGCTGCCAATTCAGATAAAACATGAACGCCAGCAAAACCAGCGAGGACAGCAGATAGCTCATCATGTTTCCCAGCGTACTCATAGCGACTTCTTCAATGAACACCATGTCGGTACTGAGGACAGAACTGATCTTGCCAATATTGCCGGAAGTGAAATATCCCATCGGAAGTTTCCGCAGATGGCCGCCCAATTCGATACGCTTGTCAGCGAACATCAAATATCCCGCTGCACTTTGCAGGCTGTCACTAAGATAGTGGACGAGCATCTGAACCAGCACAATAGCGGCAAGGCCAAGTCCCACATAAAGACAAGTCTGCCCGGTAATCGTCTTATTTGCAAATCCACTCAAAACCACAAAGGCCAGAAAAATCGGCATTTTGGACAAAATGGATTCAGAAACGCACAAACAAATGCGCCCTGAATACGGTTCTTATAACGGTCGGAAAGTTTCAATATTCTTGAAAACAAAGCAAACATTTATTTCCCCTCCTTTGCAGTATGTACTTTCCACTCGGCGCTGTCCTGTGCCGCTTTCCACAACTTTTGATATTCTGGGCAGGACTGGATCAGCTCCTGATGTTTGCCCGTTGCAACCAGCTTTCCGTGATCCATAACACAAATCTGATCTGCGTTCATAATGGCTGGTAATTTGTGCGCGATAACCACAAGGGTCTTACCTTTTACAAGCTCTGCAATGGCAGCTTCCATCTTTTCCTCATTTTCGGGATCGGCATAGGCAGTTGCCTCGTCAAGCACCACAATTGGAGCATCTTTTAAGATTGCCCTTGCCAGAGAAATACGCTGGCGCTGACCGCCGGAGAGCATTTTTCCTGCATCACCAGCCATTGAATGAATACCCTGCGGAAGTTTCTCAAGGAACTCCATACACTGAGCTTTCTTTGCGGCCTCCACCACTTCTTCATCCGTTGCGTTCAGCCGACCAAGCCGAATGTTTTCAAGCAGAGAGGTGTTGAACAGGTATTGATCCTGCGCCACATAGGAAATACGGCTGTTGAGTGCTTCAAGGCTCATATCGCATAATTTCTGCCCACCGATGGAAATACTGCCTTTCTGTGGGTCATAATAGTGAATCAGCAGTTTCGCTAATGTACTCTTGCCGGAGCCAGATTCACCAACAAGGGCTGTTTTCTGTCCAGCTTTTTGCCGTAAAGGAAATGTCATGGAGAACTTCATCCTCAATTACAACAGGCTTTCCATCCGGGCCGGGCTGTGTGGTCTGATAAGCGAAAGAAACATGGTCATAAGTAATGGTGTCATCTTTCCCGTGGAACGCATCTTCTGTCTGCTGGAGCTCCGGCGCATCCAACACCTGCTCCAATGCAGAAATTTTATAGTTAAGCTGGGGCATGGTAGGCAGGAAACCGAGAGATTTCAGCAGCGGCATACCAATACTTAAAGAAAGACACAGTACCAAGATCAAATTAGGCAGAGTAGACCAGCCAGAGAGAACGAACCATGCGCCAACAGGTAAAGTCAGAATAATGGTGCATGGAAGCAGACTGCTGTAAATTGCCATCCACGGCCACGCCGCCTTGTACCACGCCAGAGTATAGTCCCGATAATCTGATACATCTTTGCGGAACCGCTCGTAGGAATCTGCGTCCTTATTGAATACCTTGACAACTTCCATACCGTTAATGTACTCAATAATGGTATTGTTCATTTTTGTCCGGCCATAGTAAGGTCCCATTTTCTTCATGCCGACGGAATACATCGTCATCATAGCAATCAGACTGATCGGAATGGATGCCAGCGACAGAAGCGCCAGTTTCCAATCCACAAAGAACATTGCCACATAAACCGCAATAGGGATCATCAGGTTTGCAATTCCCTCCGGCATGGAGTGAGCCAGCAAAACTTCCAGACTGTCTACATCATCCACGAACAGCTTTTTGACTGTGCCGGTGCCCTTATCCTGAATGAACCGAGGGGTAGCTTTTCAAACCGTTTTTGCAGCGCCGTCCGCAGACGGAGCAGCGTATCATAAGCGGCTTTGTGAGAAAGATTCAGCCCCCAGCCATAGAAAAGGGCTTGCAGCACCAGACACACCAAGACAAGAACCACGCGCAAAATGATAAAGGATGCTTCAATAGATTTCACCCATGACCAGCGGCGCCCGATCACCTGGATAAGCCAGAACATAACTTATAAAAGGCTTCCAAAAACAGGTAAACGCCTTATCATTAAGTCAACGCCCTGACCATAATTTCTAAAATTCAACGAAAAACCAAACCTTTTTACTGCCGGACAATGGATACATATTTTCCCGCCATTATATGGCCCTGATCCGCGTGACTCAAACTCCGCGCAACTTCCCGCATTTTTGAACAGCCCGCTGGTTGGTTCGTCAAACACAATGATCTCCCGGTTATCACAATTGATGCCGTACTGTTTCGGGTGCCTGTCTTTATATTCCAGCAAATCAAAAAATCTGCAACAGTTTCATCCTCGTTGTCCATGCTCAGAAGCACTTCATCCATCACGCTTTCGGTAAATAGCTGATGGCTGGTATCCTGCATTACCATGTAGCAATGTTTGAGCCGGGCTTTCCAATCAAGGGTTTTCCGTCAACCTGCAAAAGGCCACACTTCTTTTCCATCAGTTTAGCTGTATGCGCCTGATACTGATTCGCGGGTTTCAACTTCGAGAGAGAAAACGGCCGCAGCCCCATTTCTTTTCGAGTGCTATCCGATAAACTGTCAAATTCAGCAGGCGTGTATTCCCGTTCAATCTCCCCATCTTTTACATACAGCACACGATCTGCAAGATCGTGAAGGTAGTAAAGGCGGTGTTCTGCAATCAGAATTGTTTTGCCCTGCTTTTTCCAGAGGCTCAAGACCTGCCGCAGGTCATCAATAGCAGCCATATCCAGATTAGAAGATGGTTCGTCAAGGACCATAATTCCCGGTAGCAATACACTTGATGAAGCACAGGCTATTTTTTGCTTTTCGCCCCCGGACAGAGCAAACACGCTTCGCCCCATCAAATCTTCAATATGATAATCGGAAACTGTACGGTCAATCCTTTTCAGGATATCTTCCTGGGGATAGCCTAAATTTTCACAGGCAAAGGCTAATTCACTATCCGTATCCACGTTGAAAAACTGACTTTTGGGATTCTGGAATACAGATCCCACCATAGCAGCCAAGTCATAAAGCGGCGTATCTGATACGCTTTTTCCGTCCAGAAGGACATCACCCTCTAAATTGCCCTCGTAATAATGAGGCACCAGCCCGTTTACCAAACGGGTAATCGTTGTTTTCCCACAGCCGGATTCTCCCGTGAGTAAAACAAATTCCCCTGTGTTTATGGTGAGATTGACATTTCTAATCCCTCCGCCGCTGGATTCTTCAAACAAAACAAGATCAGCACCACATCAGCGAAATTGAATTTAAGCTGACAAATATTTGTCCGTTTAACGGGAGCGCCAAGGCCACGGGTAATCGCAGAAGCGGAAAGTTCCTCCCCAATTTTCACGGAACAGGTAATCATCGGAATCAGCTTATACTCCAATATTTTTGAAGATTTTTTCCCTCCAAGTTTAATCCCACGCATTTTCATAGCGTCACTGATTGCTTCTGACTCCTGAAAGACAGTTGGAAAGAAGCGGAACATGACCGTTAAGGGATCGTCACTTCTTTAGGCATATGGATTCTTTCCATGCCGGAAATCAATTCACTGACCGTTGTTGTTTTCACTGCATAGGCAGCAATCGCAACACTGGGAAGGATTCGGCAGAAGAATCCTGTTGTAAACAGAACGAGGAAATTCAATATTCCCGTAAGGTGCGGCAAAACATAAATTTGAACAGCATAAAAAGCAGAAAACACAGCAATATAGCCCACAGCTTTTGCACATTGTTTCGAGGTAAGCAGCAATATAGCCGGAACCATACAAAGAACAAGGCGGATCAGTCCCATAGCTTCTCCGCCTGTTCCACCCATGACAAAAATGCTTATGATGAAGATGAGCAACAGTTTTGTACGCGGATCGAGCCGTAACCCTTGTTCTGTTTTTTTGCTGAGCAGAATTTCCCGCGCCATTATGCAATACCGGCACGCTGGAAGTGCTTTTTGCAAATGGCTTTCCCAATCATACCTCCGACAAGGCCAAACACAAAGCAGGCAACCAGCAAAATAGGCGCAATCCACATAGGCATATATGTATTAAGGGTAGCTGCATATTCAGCGCCGTATCCTTCAGTCAACATTACCATATAGCTTTCACGGTTCAGGAAAATGGGAGCAAAGTTGCCAAACACCCAGATGCTGAACACGCCGCAGGAAAGAACTGTGCTCTTTGCACTTTTGTAGTCCGCCTTTTTCAGGATCACGTCGGCCAACAGGCCGCCAACGAGACCAGTTACCATAGTAAGATAGCCGTTGCCGAAGAACACCATGATTAGGCCAATCAGGAAACCCATGATTGCAGTCATCCCGAATTTTTTAGCCTTTGTAACATACAGCATATAGGGGATGCCACCAATCAAAGGGCACAGCACCGCCATCAGCGGAATAAAAATGGGGATAAAGCCAAGCATCGCCACCAGCATAACAATCACGACATAGATGACGGTGTAGATGCCGATAGTAATTAAATCTTTTCCCTCAAGCCGGGAACTTTTTTTCTGGGAACTCATACCAGTATCCTCCTTATCTCCGAGAAAATGAAAATGTGGTGTGGTTAGAGTGTTCTAACCACACCACATATAATAGCAATTTGCGCCCACGATTCCAACCCAAAACCAATTTTATTCTACCCAAAATCAGTATTTTTGCATTTATCCAATCGTAGCTTCTGCTTTATAGTTTTTCGGATTCACTCCGTATTTCCTTTTGAAGGCCGCTGCGAAATTGCTCGCTTTTGAATATCCCACCAGTATAGCCACCTGGCTGACATTCAAATTACTTTCTAACAGCAGGCTTGCCGCCTTTTCTAACCGCTGGTCGATGACATACGCATGAACTGATGTTCCGAACAGGGAGGAAAAGCCCTTCGTCAATTTTGAAGTGCTGATATTGACCTGCCGCGCCAATTCCTCGCAGCTCGGAGCCAGGGCAAGCTGGCTGTCAATAATTCGCTTTGCCTCTATGATGGAATTCCGGTCACTTCTGGAAATTGCAACGTAGGTTGACGCGAGAATACTCAGCTCCAGGACCTCGCTCAAATATACCGATAGCAGCTCAAAGACCTTGCTTTCCAGAAACAGGTATCCCAACCCGCCGCGATATTGCGTGAAGTCTTTCAGCTCCGCAAAAATGTGTTCCATATAGGGCGTGATATTCACCTTTGATATGCCGTCCAATAATTTTTTCTGATAAACCTCAATCTCACCAACATCAAAATAGTCATTCATAATTTTACGGAAATACGACAGTGGTACTTTTACATTTTTGAAAAGGAAATCGCTCTTTTTAGAATAGCACAGATATTCCATTTTCCCGTGGCCACGATAAATACAGGACTCACCTTTTTGAATGCTGATACTTTGTCGGCTATCTGCAATATTCCAGGAAACACCATCATTGAAGCAGAACAGCATTTGTATGTATTCCTCGCTGCTCACCCCTGCACGTTCATATCCGAAAAGTAATTCATTCTCCAGTCTGAAACAACTGCTCCCTGTTTCGTGACGATCTGCGAAATCTGACCTGTTCCCATATCAGCCGGAATATCTATTGTCACTGTCTGCGGAGAGTTGGAAAGCAGATCGTGATACAGCTTCGTCATATATTGGTTTGTCATCGTGCGCCCTCCTTTTCTAGTTAGTTGAAGCTAATCACATAATACTTTATATTTGTTTTTTAGTCAAGGTAATCTAAACTATTGACTACTCTCTAAGAGTCAACATATTAATTTTCAAAGTATGCCATATCCCATGATTGTTCCGTTATTAATATCATAACTTCTCTGGTTCACGGCATCGCTGGAGTTTCCTTCTACCGTGTATACGGTACTTCCCTCTGTTTTCTCCACGATTCCCACATGGTCTGAGGTTCCGTCCCCGTTCCAGTCAAAGAAGATCAGGGTTCCGGGTGCTGGCGAGTATCCTCTGCTCTTCCATTTCCCCTTGCTCTGGAACCATGCGATTCCGTCATCGCACAGGGAGAACTTCGGCATCTTGCCGCTCTCGATCAGTCCTGCCTGATCCCCACACCAGCTGGCAAAGCAGGCACACCACGCCACATGGCTGTCAAATCCATACCATGACCAGAACTTCTGGCCTCCTTCATTTCCAAGCTGGGTAAGTGCCACGGATACGATCTGGCCGTTGCCTCCAAACAAGCCGGCAAACAATCCGCCGCTGGAATAATACCGCAGGACGTGAGGGACATATTCTGGATCCCCATAGGCACTCCAGCCATGTGAAGCCGCCTGTTCATTAGAAAACTGCAAAGCGTTTTCTGCACTGTAGCCCCATATTTTCGTATTGCCCACGTTATGTATCCGTTGCCGTAGTTATACCCTTGCAGGGACAGCTTCAGCTTGTCCATATCCTGTGGGCTGGTGCATCCGGCTTCTCTTAGGCAATCCGCATAATATTGAATTCCCACCTGTATGGAGTAGTCTACATCCTGGATGGCATTGGGGCTGTTGGAGTACCGGGTGTTGTATGGGCACTCACTGCTCTGCATGGGATCGGTTCCCCGGCCACCGGATTCCTGCATCATGATCGCCTGTATCACCGAGACGTATTCGGGGATTCCATATTGATTGGCGTATTTCTGGATGGTTGATGTGTAGGAAAGGACTTCCTGGCTGAGTGATTCATTACTCTCTGAGCTTCCAGAGAATGCCGCACCTCCTATGATTCCGACTATGATAACCAATAGAAGAACGATCACTGCTCCGACGGCTCCCAGTGCAGCCATCATGGACTGCACGGTCTTCGCTGCCGCTTCCACGGCTGCCTTGGCTACCTTGAAGGTATTCTCCCCTGCCCTTGCCGTTTTCTGTATCCGGCGGACTCCATCGGAAGTCTGCAAGGCGGCTTTCTTCGCCGCCTGCTTCGCTGCCCTTCGTTCCATCTGCTTCTGCATCCGGGCTGTCAGGACGTTGGAACTGGCCACCCGGAGCTTCTGCTCTGGCTGGATGCTGATCTTCGCAGATGGAGGGGCGGTCTTAATAGTACGCCGCTGTATGGTCTTCGGCTCCAACTGTTTCCGTGGCTTTTCCTTGATCCGGATAGTTTCCGGCTGTTTCTGGCGGATGGCATTCTGCCTTGCGGTATCTCCGGCCTTGCTTTTCTGGTTTTGTCTTTTGATGGAAAGCGATCCACCTTCCGACATTTCCTGTCCATTCTGGATTCTTGGTGTCTCCCTAGCTGCCCGGATCTTCTGTTCTTTCGTTTTGACGGCATCTGAAATCGCCTTTTGCCGCTTGGCTTTCTGAATCTGGACTGCCTGGTTTTCCCGTTCCTTGACCTTCACACGGGATGCCCTCTGTTCCCGGTTTTTTTGCTTCGGTGCTTCCCGACTGACCGGATCGGGAGCCCGTGTGTCCCCTGTTCCTCTGGCGGCTTCTTCCTCCGCTTCTTTTTTACCAAGTAACTCTCAGTTTGATCTTCTCGTAGGAAGTCTGTGCTGCTGTCTTTCCGGCGCTGGTTACAGTTCTGCCAGACTTTCTGGCAGCCCATTCCTCTGCGGATGCGACTTTTCCACTGGCATACTCGGATGGGGACTGTTCCTCCATGTCATTATCCCTGGCATTTGCGATGGTCTGGGACTTTTCCTTGCTCTCCAAGTATGGCCGTCCGCATCAGCTCTTTCGGGATTCTGGAAGCAGGATTTTTAGTCTTTGGTTTTGTTGTGACTTCTTTGGTTTTGATATCCTTCATCTCTCACCTCCAGTCCCGGTCTGTACTGCTCTTACGCTTCGCCCGGCTTGGTCGTCATCAGACGGTACAGCTTTGTATTTCTTGGGAACGAATTTTCAAACGGCACCAGATTCCCGGAGCAGCGGATCAGACCGTGTCCGGCACCCACATTGGTGATGTAGGATAACTGGTTATCCGAGATATTCAGAAGTGCCGCAAGCTCGTCCCGGTCGGTGGTTGCCTGATTCAAAAGGATTAGGAATTCACTGTTTGCCAGCATCAGGCGGGCGGTATCGGATTTCAGAAGTTCTTCCACGTTCTGTGTAAGCCCGGTCACAAATCCCGAATACTTACGGATACGCTTGTACAGGCGGTAGAAAAAGTCTGCACTGTATTCATAGCGGAACAGCAGATAAAACTCATCCGCAAAGATCCATGTCGTTTTCCCCTTCTTCCAGTTCTGGATCACACGGTTAAAAATGGAATCCAGTGTGACCAACATTCCAAGGGCATCAGCTGTTCGCCCAGCTCCCGGATGTCATAGTCGATGATACGGCTCTTCGTATTGACATTGGTTTCCTGGGCAAAGGTGTTCAGGCTTCCGTTAATAAACAGTTCCGAAGACAATGCCAGCCCTCTGGCCTCCTCTTCCGGCTGGAGCATGAGCTGACGGTACAGATCCTTCAAGGTCGGCACCTGCCCTTGGTATCCACCCCTCATATAATCCCGGTACACATCTGCGGTACAGCGGTCAGGATGGATTTCTCCTTTGCTGAAAGGTTTCCGGCTCCTACAAGCTGCTCAAAGAGGGATAGGATAAATTCTGACTTCTCAATGAGCGGGTTGCGGTCATTGCCATAGGCGGAATCCATGTCCAGTGCATTCAGATGGGTATCCGAGGTTGCCGAGATCCGGATAACCTCTCCGTTTAAGGCTTCCACCAGAGAAGCAAACTCCGACTCTGGATCAAGGATGAGGATGTCATCTTCCGTGGAAAGGGCAAGGTCTACGATCTCCTCTTTTGCTGAGAAGCTCTTTCCCGAACCGCTGACACCCAGTCGGAAAGAGTTGCCATTTAACAGTTTCCTTCGGTCTGCCACCAGCATATTTTTGCTGACTGCATTCTGCCCATAATAGATGCCGCCCGGCTGCATGATCTCCTGCGTATGGAATGGAATCAATACGGCAGTGGACTCTGTGGTAAGGGTTCGCACGGCATCGATTTTCCGCAGGCCATACGGCAGGACGGTATTCAGTCCATCGACCTGTTGCCATTTCAGGGTTGCCATCTGGCAGAGGTGTTTTCTTGCAATGGAATACAGGGTTTCCGTATCAGAATCCAGTTGTTTTTTGCTTTCTGCCATATGTACCATTGTCAGGATACCGAACATCATCCTCTGGTCCCTAGTAGTCAGATCGTCCAGCATTTCCTTGGTCTCTTTTCTCTGCAGTTCCATATCATAAGGAACTACGGCTGAAAAGTTATTGTTGGCATTCTGGCGTCTCTGCCAGTTGGTCACATTTGTCTCCACGCCCAGCAGACGGTTCTGGATCTCACGCACCGCTTCGTCTGTCGGTACGGGGATGATATCAATGGACAGCATCAGGTTCCTGCCAAGGCTGCACAGTTCGGAGATCATCTCATCCTTTACATAGCTGGCGTAATCTTCCATAAAAAGGACTCTGCCGTACTGCTCGCCCAGCTTGAAATGGTCGTTATGGAATTCCATCGTGTCCGGGCAGATCCAGTCCTTGAAGCTGTGTCCTTTTTTCGCAAAGGCTTTCATGTCAAATGGAAAACTCTGTGGAACGTCTGCCTTGAAAAAGTCCCGGAAGATCTGTAGCCTCTGCTCTGCATCCAGCTCTTCCCCAATAGAGGACAGCTTGGCCAGATGGGTGATGATGTCCGTTCCCACACGTGCGAAATAGGTTCTGGCTTCATCGATGTTTTTTTCTTGTGGACGCTGATGGTCAGATAGCGTTCCTGGTAGATACTGTTGTTGGTACCGGAGATCTTGGAAAGGAGCATGTCATTGTACTCTTTCCGGTACTCGTCCAGACCGTCCCCTTTCATCGGGATCAGCAGGGACTGCTCAAACTCTTCCTTGTTGATCTTACGATTGTTCAGGGTGATCTTCGCCGTACAGCCAGAATCCAGTGCATTTAAAAGTTCAGAGTAGTCTAGGAACATTTCCGTCTTGTCCGCTTTACGGCAATGGAATAGTTGATATCCGTAAACCGGAATGTCCTGGAATACTTGCTCTCCACCTGAAAAATACCATCTGGCCAGATCTTGCGAATCGGGATGGCCTGCTGGACAGACTTCGGTACTTTAAATTTTTCCTTGTCCTGTTTCAGTGTCTGACTCAGGGTTTTAATCAAAGGCATCACCCCTTCCTTTTCGCTTCTTTGGTTTCTTCTGTTTCGTCCGCTTCTTCTCCAGAAGCTCCGCTCCGTTTCCCATCATTTTTTCACCCAGCCGCAGGCTCTCTTCCAGACAGGAAAAGTACAGGTTCTCCGACTTAAATACCAGCCGCTTCGGGTACAGCAGTTCGGATTTAATGACTACCCATGCAAACTGTTCTGCCGTCATGCCGTGGTAACGGAAAAAGCCGCAGGCTGCAAAGGAGCCGCCCCAAGGATGCACAGCCATCCAGTTACCTGTTCCCCGGCATATTTCCGGGTGACAAAATAGATTCCAAGGGCTGCCAGGATCGCCGCAGTACCGAAAATAAGCACTGCCGGAAGCTTAAGCCCCAGAACATTGACTCCTGATAGTCTCGGATTTCTTTATTCATTTTCACTTCCATGTTGTTTTCTACCTTTCTCTTTGTAATCTCTGTTTTTTCTTTTGTTTCTGTTTTGGTACATCCCTTTGCCGGATGCCATTTCTTTCCATAAATCTTTTTGTTCCTTCCGGATCAAGCTCTGCCAGTTTTTTCAGGTCGAATGCAACCCTCTGGAAGATGCAGTAACCGGAGGATGTGGTATCCGGCTGTATCGTTCCCAGCTTATGCTGCTTTATAAAACGAAGCTTTTCTTTGCTGAAATTGTGGTCGATATAGGCTTCATTGATACCGCCCAGCGGAGCAAAAGGCAGGTTTACCGTAAGGTCTGCAAAGCTTTCCGGGTATCCATCTTCCATATGGTAAAGCCCGATATAGAGATTGTCATCGTTCATGTAACTGTCTACCCTGAGAAATAATTCCTCCCGGCCATACTGCCAGTCGTAGCTCAGTGTCTTTGGTTCTTCCATTTTCTTGCCTCCTATAATCCCATGATCTCTTTTTACGATCCGGTCGGATGCCTTGACTGCCCCGACCAGTACCAGCAGGTTAAATACCAGTTCCCCGACGTAATTCCAGACAATGGTCACGGCGGACAGGCTGGTGTCCCCGATGGCCGGCGGACTTGCCGCAAATACCGAAAAGATGATGCAGGCCAGTGCGATGATGGCTCCTTCCAGACATACCCCGGCATAGGAACGGATAAAATTCTTTCCTACGGACTGAGTTGGCTCCCCGGCAAAGGTTGCCAGCGGGATCGGTGCGATGGCTGTGTACATATACAGCTTAAACATTCTCCCGTATACAGTCAGAATCATGACAAATGACAATACCGTAATCAGCAGGCTTCCTAATAAAGTTACGATCCACAAAGGGATAGATTCCAGCATCCCCACCGCTTCAATCTTGTCCACGATCTCCGAGGGCAGCTCCGTTACAGTTCCACCCGCCATCCCGGAGTGGGACATGATATTTGTTACGATGCCCTGCACAATGGAAAAGATCGCGGTCAAAAGCTCCATGCCGGACATGACGGCTCCCTGTGCCAGTGCAAAACGGATAAAGGCTTTCACTACATGTTCCGGCTTTTTTCATATCCGTGAAGCTCCCACAGGTTTTCACCAGCCCTGCCGCAAAGAACAGAACCAGCAGGCCGTACCCGATGGCTTTCAGTCCACCGTTGATGTTCGCCATCACGCTCCAGATCGCCCCGCCCTTGAAATTCTCCGGGCTTTGCGTCAGCAGTGTCCAGATCTCAGCCAGCTTGTCGCTCCAGGTCTGCAAGGCAGAATTTAGATTCTGTACGATCCAGTTATCACTCAAACAGTTTCACCTCCCATCCTCAAAAGTGAGCAGGGAGCCGGCATTTCGCATGGCTCCCCTTCTGGTCTCTTCTCCTATCCCATGATCAGGTCCAGGATCTCTTTTGCAAAAGTAATGATGATACCGCCTGCCAGTGTCAGAAATCCGTTTGCCCTCTGGCTCGGATCGTGGCTCTTTAAGGACAGGCCGACCTGCACGATACCAAATCCCAGCAGGATCAGGCCAATGGCGCGGATCAGGGAAAAAGATAAACGTGGACAGGTTATTGACTACGGTCAGCGGATCGCCTGCGGCATAAACGCAGGTCGCCCCAATGCAGATCGACAGTACCATGACTGCATACAGAGCAAACAGTTTCTTCTGCCCTCTCTTCATCTTCAGCGGTGCGGTCTCTTTCCTGGTTTCTGTGTGTTTCTTATTTTTCAGTAAATTCATTGGCATTCCTCCCATCAAAAAAGCTCCCCGATGATGTCCTCATCCAGAAGCAGTTCGTAATCGTCATATCTTGTTTCGTCAAATGTAAAATCGTCATGCGCCAGCGGTGCTTTCGCATAATTGAACGGGCCGGCACCTCCGTCCTCGGTATACCGGATGTTGGGATGCTTCATCAGGTCATACTTGGCATCCAGTATGGGCCGCTCCCCGCGGATAAACAGAAGTGCATTCTGGTTATCCAGCATACGGACTTCATCCGGCTGTAACAGCTCCCTTCCGCTCTGCTGGAAGTTGGTGGAGTAGCTGCCGGATTTTCCTTTGGTCTGCCCGTAGGTGTTGGTGTCTATGGTTTCTTTCCCCAGTAATTCTGATACATATTTGTGTGTCTCTTTTTCGTTGCCGCCCAGGTACAAAAACTCATCACAGTTGCCCACCAGACTTTCCCAGGAGTCCTTGAACAGAGCCTTTAGCTGGCTCATGTTCTGGATGATGATGCTGCAGTAAATGGAACGGGAACGGCAGGTTGCCAGGATCTTCTCAAACTCATTTGGCAGGGATACGTTTGGAAATTCATCCATGATGCAGTTGACCGGAACCGGGAGGGCACCGCCATGCACACGGTCTGCCATGTAATAAAGCGTCTGGAAAAGCTGGCTGTAGATCATGCCTACCAGATAATTCAAAGAGGTGTCTGCATCCGGGATACAGCAGAAAAGGGCAACTTTTCTTTCTCCCATACTGGAAAGATCCAGTTCATCAGTATTGGTCAGCTTGGCGATCTGCGGCAGATTGAAGGCTGCCAGCCGGACACCTACACTGATCAGGATGGACTTGGCGGTCTTTCCTGCCGCCTGCTTGTAAATGTGATACTGCTTGACGGCAATGCTGTCCGGGTCCCGCATCTCCAGACGGTCAAACAAAATGTCCAGAGGGGACTCGTAGTCCTCGTCCTCTTCTTTTTACCTGTGCCGAGCCTAACATCTCCATGATCATGGCGAAGTTCTGTTCTTCCGGCGGAGCTTCGTGGAGCAGATACAGCATCAGTGCCTGAAGCAGTGCGGTTTCGCTCTTCTCCCAGAAGGGATCGGAGGACTGGGAACCTTTGGGTGTGGTGTTTTGTATCAGATTGAAATAAGACGGAGCACGTCTTTGTCATCGTGGACATACTCGAATGGATTGTAGCAAAAAGATGTGTCGGGATTGATGAGGTCAAAGACACGCACCTCATATCCTGTCTTTTCCAGCAGACCGCCTGTCTTTCGGAGCAGCTCGGCTTTCGGATCGGTGATGACCATCGAACAGCAGCACTGCATGATGTTCGGCAGGGCAAAGCCTCTGGATTTTCCTGCACCGGAGCCTCCCACTACGAGAATGTTGAGACATCTGCGGTGCTTGTGGGTGTCAAGGCTAATGCGGAAGTTCTGTGTCAGCAGGATGTTCTGGGAGTACGGCTTCTGGCTATATTTCTTACAGATCTGCCGGGCATCGCCCCATCTGGCAGAGCCATGTTCTTCCCCTCTGCGGTAGTTCTTCTGACTGGAATAAAAAATGCCGATCCCGGCTGCGTAAAGTAACGTGCAGACCAGCATCGACTTGATGGTGTATTCCGTATAATGAAACTGGAAGGGATGGTTCAGCTTTTCTGTGAGAACCTCCATCAGCTCGAAAAGATTCCTGCCCGGCTGGATGGCATCCGCAAGCAGGATTGCTACCCACCAGATGACAGGCAGTCCGGCAAGCCAAATCACCCAGTCTGACTTCCGGCTGTTTGTTACCGGGATGGCTGCTGTTTGGGCCTCTCTGCTCTTGGCAGGTCCGTAATGTGGAAGCTGTCCACTCCCGGAACGAGGGCGAGGCTGCTTCCATTCTCCCAGTTTACGTGGATCTGCCCTGCATCGTCTACCATATCCACCTTACCTTTTAAGCCGGGTGGCATGTGGCTCTCCCCTCCATGCTGTTAAGCGTGACCTCGGTTCCCGGCGGATATCTTCTCCGCATGGCTTCTATTCTTTCTTGTGTCATATTTCTGTATATTTGTACCACATCCTTTCTTCATCTTCCCCTTCCACGGTATGGGCGGTATCTGGATTTCATGATCTTTAACAGGACGCTGTCGATCCCATCGGAATAGCGTCCTTTTTTTCAGGTATGTGTCCCGGAGCTGGTTTAAGGCTTCCACGGATTTGCTGTGTTCGGCTTCTGTCAGGTAGAGCTTTCCCTCTTCCTGCTCTGCCAGCTTCAGAACCAGATCCCGTGTGGTATCCACCGGAAGCCCCTGTTCTTTTTCCTGCCGGAACACTTCCCGGAGTGCATGGATCAGCATGTGGTTCATGATCCGGTCCATCTTTACATATCGCATTCTTGTCATAGGCGAGCCTCCTTTTTTTCTTTTTTCTCAACCACAACATACCACACTTCCTCCCGGAAAGCTACTGCAAAAGAGCCGGAAAATCCCCTTTTTATCAGCGTTCCGGGGACTTTTTACTCTTGGCAGGTTTCTCCGTTTTTCCTCCGGGATGGCAAATTCATCGGTCATAAATTCCTGCTCGCTTTTGCCAAGGTTGCGGTCTACCTGCTTGCCAATGGAATAGGCTGCACTCTTTACATCCTGGATAAAGGAGCGGAGTTCTTTCGGATCTTTCTGTCCGAATGCCTGCATCTGGCATACCTTGTCAAAGGAAAAACCGGAGACATCCACGCCGTATTTCTGTGCTGTCACATACGCCGCACAATAGGCCTGTGCCGATACCCCTGCCCGGCTGTAGCTTCCATCGTGATGGTCAAGGGATGCACAGGCCAGCTCCCGGCTGATGGAATGGAACGTTGCATTTTCGCTCATGCCATTTCGGACATAGATCGTCCGCTTGTTCGGGATGTACTGTGCCTGTACCTTATCCGGCAGATTGTCTGCGATCTGAATCCGTACCTCGCTGTCGGTCAGCAGTGCTTCCATCAGCTGATCCATCGGCTTTGGCTCTGCCTCTTCCGGCTGCTTGGTACGGATCTGGCTGATGTCATAGGCTTTCTGGATGGAGTACCCCTGCTGGATGACACCGTCCTTTTCATATTCCTGTCCGACAATGAAGTTGTATCCATTGCTTCCGGTCTTGACTACCTTGCCTTCTTCCTTCCATTTTTCAAAGGTCTTGACCTGCCGGATCTCCGGATTCTGTGCATAAAGCAGGAACAGGTTGTCTGTCCTCTGCGGCTTGCACTGTCCCATAAAATCAAGGAATCCTTTTAAGGAGTCCCCATTCTGGAAGACCTCCTGTGCCTTTCCATCGATCATACCCCAGATTTCTTCCCTCTCCTGCTTTTTCTGTGCGGCATATTCTTCTTTCGATAACCGCTGGGCGGACTGCTCCTGCGAGTCCTGCCCTAAAAATTTTGTCAGGTCCATCTCCTACCTCGCTTTCACCTTTCGTTTATTTCTTGCTTTCTTCTGCGTTTTCCTTGGTCCACGGTTCTTTTCCCGGCTCCGCTTCTGGGATTCCTCTGCTTTCTCCCGTTTGATGTTCTCCAGCTCCCGGCGGACACTGGGACGCTCCTGTTCCCTCTGCCCTGCATCAGTCCCTTTTTCCTGCCCGGTAGAAGTATTTCTGCTGTGCAAGGAAGAGCCGGACAGATTCTCTTCCCCCTCTTCCTGCACCGGGATAAAATTTTCCGGTTCGGAAAACTCCTTTTCGGGATGATTCTGGTTCTTTTCCTCTTCAGAAATGTCCATGTCACCGACCTGGAATGCTTCGTCCAGATCGCTGATTTCAAACTGCACCTCGCCCTCTGGCATCTGCACAGTTTCCTGTACTGCTTCGGTTTCCGGTGCTTCCATTCCGGCGGTTACCTCATGGACAGCTTCCCCGACTTCGCTCCTTACAAAATCAAGGTTCATCTTATCCATGACACGGTTGACTTTGGCTGCATCATCGGCAAAGACCATGACCTCGCTCATCTCCGGGTTCTTTTTATCCCGGATGATCACATAGAGCAGTCCTCGTTTCCTGCCCTCACTGCAGAATTCACGCAGGCGGTCAGATGGCACAGTGAAGAACTTCAATGGCTTGTTCTCCTTTAACATCCGCACCATTCTGGTCTTGCCCCTCGTTTTCTTCTGGTCTTTTAATACGGCGGCAACAAATACCGCCAGATGCTTTGCCAGCGTACCCGAAAGCCTGAGCCCGTGGTCCACGCCGTCCAGGGAATACCGGACGATCTGGTCCGCCGCATCGCCTCCATAATTCATGTTGTTCACCTGCTTTCTGTTCTCGGTTGTCTGGTTTTCTCCGTCTGTTCTTCTTCCTGTCTCTGGATCTGCTCTGCCAGACGCATCTTTTCTTCCATCTCCTGGGACTGCTGTTCGATCCGGATACAAATGCGGATATCCTTTCGAAGCGGCTTCAGTTCTTCGGTGATCTGACCGATCCTGACACTGTCCGGTTCGCTCCGGTAGAGCCGCTTCCGCTCTTTCGTGAGTGCCTGTACCCTCTCTTCCAACGATGTGCGATAGGCGAGTAGCTCTTCACGGGTAGTAATCTGATGCTTCTGTAGAAATTCCATCTGCTCGATCCTGGCATCCAGTTTTCGGATGTCTGCCCGGAGCACCGGGGAGATCCTTTTCGGCTTCTGCTTTAGTGCACCCATCTGGTACAGATAGGAATAGTACAGGGCCTGTATCCCTTTTAACTTCTTTTTCGGTGATCTGGAATCTCCTTCTTTTCCAGCAGGTATCCTGCTCTTGGGCTGCAAGATCCACTGCCGGATGCTCTCTTCCGAATAATTCTTCCCAAGGCTCCGCAGACGGATATACCGTTCCATTCCCGGTGCTTTTAATGCAATGTACTTCCGGTTCAGCTTCCACTGGTATCCCTCTGCTTCATCTGATCCAGAAACTGTTTCCATGTGAAGCTCTCTGCTACCGCATCCCGGATGTCCAGACGGATCGAAGTTCTCCAGGTCGGCTTTCCGTCCTGTTCTGCCATCCACTGGGCGTAGGATTTCCCTTTGCCGTTTTTTCGGTTCGATGACGGATAAGCCGTATTTCAGGCATAAGGCATCCGAAGCTTTCCGCACATCCTCGTAGTAGCTCCTGCTGTTGCTGTGGTATCTTTTTCCCATCTTCCATGCTCACGGAATTAAACACAATGTGGTTGTGGTAATGCTCCGTGTTCAGATGGGTGGTGATGACTGCTTCGTATTTTCCCTGCAGGAGCCTTTTTGCCAGCTCCATGCCGATCCGGTGGGCCAGCTCTGGGGTGACTTCCCCTTTGACAAAGCTCTGCACCAGATGGTACCCCTGTACTCCGTCCATCTTGTGGTAACGTTTCTTTCGTAGCTACCATATCCTGATAGGCAGTCTCACAGACGCAGCCGATGGCATCCTCAAAAACGGAACGCTCCGTCTTGTCCCGATTCATGGCGTAATCGATGGCTTCTTCCAGAGAGCCGGCACTCTGCCCTTTCTTGGTGGTCTTATCCTTGTTTCGGATGTACGTGATGGAATTGTCCAGACGGCTGACCGGGATGATACTGGTGTATGCCATCGGCTACCATTCCTCTTTGACCAGCCTCCATGTCTCTTTCGTCATGCGGAGCATTTCCCGGATACTCTCTTCCCCGGCCATCCCACAGCCGTTGGCTACATGGGCAAGCTGGTTGGCGTTGTTGCACAGACCGGATATTTTCCGCAAAAGCTCCGTATGATGCTCACAGGGTCTTGCCCGGACTTCGCCACCCATGACAATGGAACGGATGTATTCCTCACGGGACAGGCCGCTTTTTTCTACCTGCTCTTCCAGAAAACGCAGCTCTTTTGCATTGAGGCGGACTGGTATCACATGGTTTCTTTTTCTCATCTCTTCACCTGCTTTCCAACGGGTTATTGGTTGCGTCATTACATTTCACGATTTTTTCCAGATCAGGAAACCTGCCAGGACGCCGATGGCTACCGCTGCAGCAATGATCTTTTTCTTCATATGGGCCTCACCCCTTTCCGATACCTGGCACAGCTCCATCGGGGCGAACATGATCCCTCTCTTTTCCATCTCTTTTGCAAATTCCAGAAGGTTCCATTTCTTCCCATCGATCATGGCAGAATCGGCATCCAGATAATGGCAGGTGGATACATTCCGCTCTCCATTTTGGGCATTCTGCACAAGGCTTTCCCCGTCTGCCAGACGGAACAGTTCCTCTCCTGGCTGTTTACAAAACAGATGCACACGCCGTGGTCGATGATCTCCTTCCGTTTCATCCGGCACCGCTCCAGTGCCTCATCCTCACGCTTCCCAGCTATGAAAAGACACATTGCAAAAACTCCCATTACTCCTCCGGTCATTGTGCCAAGTATAAATCCCAACATTTTTTCGTTCTCCTTTCGTCTGTTTACGGCTCGGTATGGGGGATTGGGGTTCTCCCCAAAATGCGTTTGGATATCCAAACGCTATGCTTGCAAAACCAGTCGCATTTTGCTTCGTCCCCTCTGAACCTGTCGTTTTCGGAATTATTCGTTTTCTTTAATTTTGCTTAACCCATCCAGCGTGGTACAGATGATATGGAGTCTGTCAGCCATGCTGATCTCCGTGTTCATCGTCCCGGTGGTCTCTTTTTCCGCAGACGACCACCATCCTGCACCGCCTTAAGATCTGGTGGGACATTCTCCGCATGGCCTGCATATCTTCTGCATCCCCATCATCAAGGAATGGGGAAAAGCTGTACTGCGGGCAGATCGGCACATATCCCAGTTCGTAGATCTTCCGACAGTACCGCTGTACTTTGGTCTTTCCCTCTTCTGCAGAACAGCAGACATAAGCAAGTGCCTGTTCCAATACGACCATCTCCTTTCCTGACCGGACAGGTTTCCTCTGCCCGGCATGATCTAAAAAACACCCACAAAGCATTACGCTCTGTGGATGTCTTGTGGACATCTGGATTCTTTTCTTCTCTTTTTCAGATGTCTGCCAGACATCCGGCTACTGTGGTTCTTTGTTTTCCGCTTCTTCCCCAGCTTCCAGTGCAATGCGGACACGGTCGCTTCCCAGCTTATAATACGCATCGGTCACTTCAATGCCGACTGCCTGAAACCCCGACTCTGCCGCCGCAAGGATGGTAGTACCAGCTCCGGCAAACGGGTCTAAGATCAGGCCGCCCGGCTCACAGATCTGGATGACATCCTTCATCAGCTGGAGCGGCTTTTCTGTCACATGGATGCGGTTCTGGGGATTTCCATAACGGAACACACCCGGAAGGCAGGACACCGGGCGGTTGATCGGCATCGGTCCGTTGCTTCCCCATACAATATATTCTGCCTGCTGGCGGAATCTGCCTTTCTGCGGACGGAGTTCCCCTTGTCCCAGACGGCAGTCCCTCTCCAGATCCACCCTGCCCACTGGAGGGCATCGGTGATGGACGGGTACTGTCTCCAGTCAATAAAGAGGCAGATCGGAGCCCCTCTCTTGCAGGCTTTCCGCACATCGTACAGCCATTCTGCCATCCAGTGGGTCCAGGAACGCTGGTCTTTATTATCCCCATCAAAATCCGGAAGGGCATTCTCTGCTTTCATGCTGCTGTACTTCTGGTTGGTGGTACGGTTGCGTTCATTCTGCTTGGTTCCCCCGGACGCATAGGGCGGATCGGTCACGACTGCATCAAAAATCCCCGGCTGGAATCCTTTTACCAACTTTAAGGTATCCCCATGCAAGATACGCCAGTTCTCCCCTCCGGCAGACTCATCCGGCAGACAGTCCGGTTTTAAAAGATCTTCAAGTTTCAGGGTATTTCCCATAGGCATCATCCTTCCTCTTGCTTATTTCCCAGATTTCTCTGGAAGTGCTTCTATCTATGGAACTGCTCATCGGCAGGTATCCTCTTTTTGGTACTTCTTTTCTCGGTGTTCTGCGCTGTTCACGGTGATCCGACAGTTCGGTTTCCACATATTCGCTGATGATTCCCAGTGCTTCATAATAATTGCCACTCTTGTGGACACGGTCTGCCATCTCGTTTGGCCTGTTCGGACATCCCGGCACATCTGAGCAATCTTGAGGCATCCCCAAGTATTGAGAAAATATTTCCGTCATGCCCTAAGAGCTTCAGCTTCGGACAGGACGGATTTGGTTTCGGCTGCTTTTCCTGCATCTCGTTTTCTGGTGCTTTCACCTGTATCTGGAAATCCGAGCCGGCACCGACATAGAAATGTAAGTATAATTCACCGCCGTCTACCTTGATCTCCCGTTGTTCCAGACTTTCTCCCCAGCCATCGCTGTACTGGCCTCTCAGATACTGCCCCACCACACGGTATTCCTCTGGTGTCAGATTCTCCCGGAGTGTCAGGTTTGCACAGCCATATAGAACACCATCCTGTTCTTTTACCGCCATTGTAATGCGTTCCACTTTTTCCTTAATGTCCTTGTTTCGGTCAAAATAATCAATCAGGTTGCATGGCTGGTTGTCAGGCATACCGAGCCGATTGATCTCGTCAACCTTTTTCTGCGATGGATGGCTGATACTGCACCAGGTCAGATCCTTCCAATGGCTCCGCATCATCCAGATTCACAATATCTGAATAGTCCGGGATAAACTCTGCCATCAGAGGGGACAGCATTTCCACTTCTATTTTTTTCTTTGATAGGCATCACCTCACTTCCTTTCTCTGCCGTTTCTCCGGTGTCCGGGCAACCATCTTTGCCATGTCTGCCCAGTCTGCCCCTTTGATCTCCGGCAGGTTCTCGATGATCCGATAGCTTCCTTCGTAGGCTTTTCGGATATGTTCACACGCCCACCGTCCGGCAAAGTCATTGTCGGTACACACTTCGATCTCGGTGATCTCCGGGTGCTGGGACAGAAAATGTTCCAATGCCTGCGGCTTTTTCATGCTACGCTGGCTCTGCCCTTCTTTTTGGTGCGCTGATCCCGCCAAGCTCCAGACGGTACTTATCCCGGCTTCCCTGTTCCAGTGTCATGTGAGCCAGCACATCCACACAGGCTTCATAAACGGCAACCCGTCTGCATCCTGTTTGTGCCGGAACACAAAAAGCGTATGCCTTTTCGCTTCCGGCCTGTTCCATCTTAAAAGACTTTCCGCTGGCATCGTAAATCCCACGCAGGAAAGCATACCTTGCCACCTGATTTTCGTCCTTGCCTACGAACACAGCATTGTGATAGGGCAGGCTTTCATACAGGATTCCCAGATGAACACACTGCTGTAAGACCTCGCTGCTGATGCCCCGCTCTTTTCAGATATCGGAACACCCTGCGGCAGTCCGGGCTGGCTGGCGGCAAGACAAACGGCTTTTGGGGCTTTGTCTCCACAGGCGGAGGGATGTAGGTGGGATACTCATCTTTCAGCATTTGCACTGCCTCCAGAAAGGAACACCCATCTACATGGATCAGGAAATTTAAGGCACCTGGTTCCCCCGATATCTCTGGATTTCCAGTGCCACTGGCTGGTGAGCTCGTTGATTTTAAAGCTATCGTGGTCTATCAGCTCCCATTCATTTCTGGCTGAAGATTTTTTCAGGCGGTTCGGCTGGTATTTCTTCAGGTACTCAATGGCGGTGATCTCCCTTGCCCGTTTGATCTCTTCTTCCGGAATCCACGGCATTACATCACGGTATCCCGGAGCTGCTCTGCCTTATCCGTTTTCTCCCACGGGAATTCCTTTCTTCCAAAATGCCCGAACACGGCACTCTGTCGATAGATCGGCCGCTTCAGGTGCAGGGTGTCACTAATCTGGCTTGGGGTAAGCCCAAACACCAGAGGAATCGCAGCGGCGAGGCAGTCATCCGCACAGATCTTTCCGGTTCCAAAGGTATCCACCTGCACCATGACTGGCTGGGCAACCCCGATGGCATAGGCAAGGGACACCTGACATCGGCTGGCAAGTCCGGCAGCCACCATGTTTTTGGCGATGTAACGGGCCATATACGCCCCGGATCGGTCAACTTTGGAACAGTCCTTCCCTGAAAATGCACCGCCGCCATGCGGTACCAGACCACCGTAGGTATCCACCATCAGCTTCCTTCCGGTCAGTCCGGTGTCTGCATCCAGACCTCCACACACAAATCTGCCGGATGGATTAATCAGGATCTTGGTATCCTCATCCGGCGGCAGCATCCGAAGGGCTGGGCGTAACACTTTCTCCCGGATCTCATGCTCCAGCTTCCGAAGGGATTTTTCCTTTTCATGCTGACAGGACACAACGACCGTATCCAGACGGACAGGTCTGTCATCTTCATATTCCACGGTCACCTGTGCCTTTCCGTCTGGCAGGATTCCCGTGATATATCCACTTCTGCGGCTTGCAGACAGTTCCCTCACAATGCGGTTCGCCAGAACCACTGGCATCGGCATAAGCTGCGATGTCTCATCGCAGGCGTAACCAATCATGATGCCCTGATCCCCGGCACCGCTGGCAAGTCCGCTCTGAACAGAAACAGTCCCTGCCCTTCGTTCTCTGGATCTCTCCACTGCCCCGGCGATATCCGGACTCTGTTTGTGGATGAGGGCATCCATGTGGATTTCCTCTGCTTCATAGCCTGCACTCTCCAGCACCTTTTTGATGATTTCAAACACCTGTGGCTCAAATCGGCTGGTGATCTCTCCTGCCACAATGATATTCCTTTTTGGTCGCCAGCACCTCGCAGGCCACTCTGGAATTTTCGTCCTCTTTCAGACACGCGTCCAGAATGCTGTCTGCGATCAGGTCGCAGAGCTTATCCGGATGTCCTTCTGTTACGGATTCTGCTGTATAAAATCGTTTCATAATCGTTACCATCCTTTCCAAGTAAATAATAACGGCAGGAAACGCTCCTTTCTGGAACACTTTCTGCCGGATCTGGGTTATAAGTTGTCTCACATTCTGTACTTTTCTGGTACTTTCAGACACTTTTTTCAACCTAAATACTACCAATGCACACCCTTACATAATCCCCCTGTTTTGAACACATCCCTGCCCGTGCGGTCATTATTTGTCTCATTTTCTGCACTTTTCGGGTACTACGAACACTTCTGACTCCACACTGCCCCGGAAACCGGCACGGCAAGGACGATGTTCCTGGCACCGCTCCATTCATACGAACACGATATGAGCGTTAAGACCTTATCACATATACCCTTCAGGTAATCATCCCCCGTTTCGAACACTTCCCTCCGCTTGGCGGCTTTTAAGTATTCCTGCACGGCCACCACATCTGGAAGTTTCTGCTGGAACGGGAACAGATTACGGTCTGCTTTCAGTACCGTGACAATCTGATACTCCTGAATGCCGTCCTCTGTCTGAAGATAAGCAAAGGGATGCTCCTGATAATATGTTTCATCTGTATATAAGTCCAGATTTCCGAACATCGCCCCACTGTTCATGTTGTGACCGTAAATGATGAGATTCCTGCTTTCGGACACTTTACAGTCTGCCTGTAAAAACAGGCTTCCGTTGATGTCATATTCCTTTTTGTAATTCCGTTTCAGGTAAAACTCCCCATTCTCCTGTTCGGACTGAAGCACTGGGTAATCAATCCCGGTGTCCGGTATTGTCAGCCATCCCTGCACATCCGGATATTGTTCCCGAAGAGAAACAAGGTCTACCGCAGCCACCGGGCATTTTCTTCCAGCTGGTTGGTCTTTCTTTTCAGATCCTGAGGCTCCCGGAGCTTCCGGCTCCGGGAAATTTCCTTTCAGCTCTGCCACCAGCTTTTTGTTCTCCCTTGGGAGATATACCATATGGTAAAGCAGGAACCCGGCACTTGTCAGCGTCACTGCAAGGCAGATGATCTTGAAAAACCTCTGTAAGATTCCTGTCTTTGGTTTTTTCTTCATCGTTCCTGTCCAGCTTTCCTCTGCTTCTTTGGCTGGCTTTTCTGCGTCTGTCCCGGCACAGGCGGTTTTCTGGCTGCTTTCAGGATCGGCTCTGTCGGAATCTGATTCTGCCTGCAGCCCTTTAAGATTCCGGTCAGGTACGACCGTCCGGGCGGATTAAAGTTCTGCATGTAATCTTTTTGTCATGATATAGACAATGGCTTTGATCTCTCTTCCATCTTTGTTCTTGACAGTGATCTCCTGCTTGTCGTAAAAATCAGGATAGCCTTCATAAAGATCCAGGCTCTTTTCGCAGTCCCCGGTCAGTGACCAGAGGACGCCGTCCACATGGCTTCCCTCTTCCGGGAAGATGGTGGCAAGGCCGCTTCCTGCGGCTGCAAAGGTCAGCCGATACCCCTCCAGGCGGACGATTTCTACCACCTCCGCCTTTGGGCACCGATATGCCATCTGGTCCAGATCCATGTTGCTTCCATACGCAAAATATAATTGTTTCAGCCTATCTGCCCCCTTTTTTCTTCTTTCTTCTGGATGCCACACCCATGCCGATCAGACCGCCTGTGGAAAGGATCAGGCACAGGGCCGGAAACCAGAGGTTGGTGTCATCGCCTGTTTTCGGGTTACTTACAGACGGGGTGTCCTCCGGCAGCTTCTCGTTCGTCACTTTCTGGATGACTTCAATCACTGGGGTTTTGTCATCTACATAAGTAAATGTCACTTCATGCTTGGTCTCATCCATCTGATATCCTTCCGGTGCTTTGGTCTCAACCAGATAATAAATGGCTGCCTTATCAAATTTGCCATCCTTATAAGTTCCGATTGCAAGCAGTCCGCTGGTTGCATGACCGTTTTCATCAGTGGTCAGGGTTTCTACCACTTTGCCATCGGCATCCCTCAATTCAAATTCCGCACCTTTCAGTGCAGCTCCGGTATCCTTGTCCGTTTTCTCAGTAATCAGACGTCCCTTTGCGGTATCATCTTTCATGGCTACCTTCTGGATCTCTGCGGTGTCTGCCACCTCGAAGGTGATCTCTTCCGAAACGACATAACCGTTTGGAGCCTGCTCTTCTTTCAGGGTGTATTTACCGATTGGAAGTTTTTCGATATAATGCGGCTCTTTACCGGAAGTCCAGGTTTCTACGATATTGCCATTTTCATCTGTGATGGTCAGTTTGGCTCCTTCGATCTCAGTATCTCCGGTAATATCCGTTTTGCTGATCTCCACTTTGGTCACATCATCTTCCATTACCTGTTTCTGGATCTCTACAGTATTCTCCACGGTGAATGTGATGCTTTCCGCAGTGGCATATCCATCGGTACCGGCTTGGTTTCTGTCAGGGTGTACGATTTTCCTACAACCAGTTCTTCGATGATGTGCGGCTCCTTGGTGGATGTCCATTCCTCAACAACAGCCCCGTTTTCATCCGTCAGCTGTAATCTGGCTCCCCGGCAGTTCCTCGCCCGTGGTCAGATCGGTTTTGGAAAGCTCCACGGTTGTCGGCTCATCTTCAAATACAAATTCATAGGATGCTTCTGCTTCTTTATCCCCCTGGTACTCGAAAACAAATTCCTGCTCTTCTCCGGTGGTGACAAATCCATCCGGTGCATACAGCTCCTTCACATAATAGGTTCCGTCGATCGGCAGGTCTGCAATAAAGGAAATCTTTCCATCTGCATCTGTTGTTTTTAACTCGATCAGGGTATCTGCTTCCATCAGCACCTTTCCAGATGCGGACAGGATGTCGTTTCTGGTGTACAGTCCAAAGATGCCGCCTTTTAATACACGGTCGGTATCCTTTTCTTTCTTCAGGACGTTCACTTTTACTTTCTGACGGTTGTTCTGCCAGTCCTCATCGTATACGACAACCGGGGTATCCTGGTCACGGTAGGAAAGATCTACATATCGTGGTTCTTCATCCAGCACATAACCATATGCTGTGCCCACCTCTTTGACATAGTATTTTCCAACCGGAAGGTCAGATACTTCTGCAACACCGTTTGCATCAGTAGTCACGGTTGCCACCAGCTCGTCCTTAGCATAATAATCCGGGCTTACACCATCGGCTGCTTTGATATCCTCTGCAGCGTAAATCTCAAAGGTAACGTCTGACAGGCTTCCTGTGATGTACTCAAACAGATGCTCTACAACGCCTTTGACATTGTCCAGCAGGGTGATCTTATCAAGGAATTCACCCTTCTTGTTTACGATCAGCAGGGCTTTCGGCACATCGTCTTTCATTTCCACTTTCTGTACTTTTGCGGTATCCTGAACGGTGAATTCCACATCCGTGGTCTTTAAATAACCAAGCGGTGCAAGAGATTCACGGAGGGTATAAGTTTTTCCAACGGTCAGGTATTTGATCACATGAGGCTCATCCTTTACGGAAGTCCAGCTGTCGATCACATTTCCATCCTTGTCCAGAACAGAAAGGGATGCTCCGTTCAGCTCTACGCCTGTGGTCAGGTCGGATTTTGTCACCTCGATGGTGGTCGGCTGGTTCTTCTTCACAGATTTCAGCTTGATGGTCGGAATGTCCTGCCCCTGATAGGTGGCATCAAATTCCAGTATCTCGTCAGAAGATACAAAACCATCCGGTGCAGAAATTTCTTTCACATAATAAGTTCCAAGCGGCAGGTCCAGGGTGAAGTGTGCCTGTCCTTTTTCATCGCTTGTGATCTCCTGTAATAAGGTATCTGCTTTCACAATAATCTTGTCACCGGATTTGATCTCGTTCTTATTGTAAAGACCGAATGTAGCTCCAGCTACCGTGCTTCCTGTTTCTGCATCCTGTTTTTCCACGGTGATGCCTACTTTCTGGCGTTCATTGGTAAAAAGTCACTTCTTCGTCTACGACTGGGGTATCCTGTCCGGCATACCTGTCATCTCAATCTCTGTACCAAAATACTGGTCTTTTAGGTCGATCTGCTTCACCCACCCTTCGCTTCTGGAACAGGTGAGCCGCTTTGGATCTCTTCATCTACTGCTTTCAAATTTCTGCCTATTGCTTCAATGACATTGACAGTGACACCATTACCGGCCTGCTTGTAAAGCTGATTATCCGATGTTTCTTTTTCCATCTTGGAAATCTGACCATCCCGATATCCCTGCAGCCGCAGACACTCCCTTGGCGTCAGCCTGCGGATTGAACATTGGCTCTTCCGGTTCTTTCATCCTTCTTCCATTCTGGCGGACTTTTTCCTTGGCCGGTGTCAGCACTGCCCTTGGCGGTTCTTCCACCAGCACCCCGGAACTTTCGCCTCTGTGGTTATGGATGCTGGAATCCTGTCTGGTATTCAGACATCTTGCAACGTCTGTCACCAGCGGCGGAGGGGAGATATCTACAAAATGCAGTGTTCCCTGCTGGTTTCCGGTCGTCAGGGTATGGGCGATCTCATGCCCGACTCTCCCCCTGCGACTGTTGATTCCCGGATATCCGAGATCGATGCTGTCCCCTCGTAGGCCATCTTGTATCCTTTTCGGGTGTTTTCCTTGATTGGGATACCGACTTCGTATAATCCGGTCTTGCCGCCCATACCACCAGACCCGCTGGTCAGCGTGCAGCTCAGTCCTTCTTCTGCGTAGACTCTTTCTCCCTGTTTGCCAGCATGGACTTGTATAAGAGCTGTTCCATTTGCTTTTGGGAAAGGTAATATTTTCCGGCACATCTTCCATCAAGATATCCGACAATATACACCCGCTTCCTTGACTGGGGACTCCGAAATCCTTGCTGTTAAGCACTTTCCATTCGACATGATACCCCAGTTCAGATAGCGTACTGAGGATGGTGTGAAACGTCCGCCCTTTGTCATGCGAAAGCAGACCGGGTACGTTTTCAAGGAGAAAATACGCAGGTCGTTTGTCTGCAACCAGTCTGGCAACTTCAAAGAAAAGGGTTCCTCTTGCATCGGCAAATCCTTCCCTTCGTCCAGCGATTGAGAATGCCTGGCAAGGAAATCCCGCACATAAAAGATCAAAGTCCGGCATTCGTTCTGTTTCAATATTTCTTGCGTCATTGCAGAACCACTCTCCTTCCGTATCAAACAGCACCCGGTAGTTGTGGTCTGCATATGCATCTGCTTCACAGTGTCCGACACAGGTGAAGCCCCCTGCCCTGTGCAGCCCTCTCTCGGAATCCTCCGATTCCACTGAACAGGTCAAAAAATCGAATTGTTCCGGCTATCAGCCTCCCTTCGCTGCGAAAAAAAACAGTGCAGATTTCTCTGCACCGTTTCCGTCTCTTGGTTTCTGTTTTGTGATGTCTATTCTTCTGATTCCGCTTCCTCTGGCTCAGATTCTTCTGCTTCTTCGGTTTCCAGTTCTGTTGGCTCTGCTTCCGCTGGCTCTTCGTTTTCTGGCTCTGTCGGCTCTTCATCTGCTTCAGCTTCGTCCGGTTCTGTCATTTCTCCGTCTGTTTCAGCTTCCAGTGCTTCTGTCTCAGGCTCTTCTGCTTCAGGTTCTACTGACTCTTCATCCGGTTCTGATTTTGCAGTCTCAGGATCTTCCATTTCTGTTTCTTCGGCTTCCTCTGACTCTGCTTTCCATTTGGCTTCTTCTTTTTCGATTGCATCTTCGATAAGCCCGATTAAGAAGTCTTTCTGTTTCATGCCATTCCTGGCGAGGACTGCTTTCAGTCTGGAAAATAAATCCTCGGTTACCTGTACTGCTACTGTTCTTAAATCTGCCATGTTCGCCTTTTCTCCTTTTCTTGTCATGTGTTCTTCGATTACCATTTCAAGGTATTTTGGTATGCTGATTCCTAACTCTTCGACTTCCAGTTTTAGCTTTTCATGCAGCTCTACCGGGATTTTTTCCGCATATGTTTTTCATCTCCATTGTGTTCGTTCTCCTTTCTTTTTTCTACATACAACATACCCTAAAACGTGACAGAAAGCTATTCACAATACCCAACGAATATGAGGCTCTCAAAAGCTCCCAAAGGATGCAGATCCAATAACATTCAATAGGCATCACCCCTTTCAAAAATCCGTGATTTATACTAATTTGACTGCTTGAAATTTGGCTATTTTATCACCAGGAAAGACTTGACTTTTTCAGAATGCATCCTCAAGCCCGGAGAGAAAATCCAGCATCTGGGACGGGATTTCTTCCTTTTTGAAACACTCTCCCCGGAGCCAGAAATGGAAACACCTGCCAGTTCTTCCCGGATTGCCTGCCGGATGCTTTTCTCCAGCTGGTTGTTTTCCTGATCTTTTAAGATCACCTGAACCAGATAGCTGCTCTTCTGTCCATCTGGAACACTTTGCAGGATCTCCCATGCCTTTTTGTGATCTGGGTTATCAAGGTTCAGGCGGAACGAGAAAACGGGTCTCTTTACTTCGCGCACATCTGCCCCACAATCCGCTCATAGCCGGAAGCATTGGCGTGTACGTCTGTCAGGTAAATCTGCCGACACAGCCCGTCCTGCGGTGTCACGTGCCGTTTCAGAATGCTGGCTCCGCCGCCCATGATCACGGACGGAATTGCCTTCAGATCGAACCCGGCTTCCATAATTGCAGACAGTATTTTCTCCGTGTAGAGCCTTCCCTGCCGGACAATGATTTCTTTTGCGGTCCGGGTCCATGCTGCAGCTCTGGCCGTTCAGAACACGTTCGATCTGAATATCCGTTACAGACAGTCCGGTATTTCTGCGTACCTGCTCGGTGATCTCATCCACACACCGGATCACACCAAGTTCCAGGCTGCGGCAGGTAGCGGCATTTGGAACACTGTTGTCCAGCCGCATCAGGTCTACGGTCCAGCCACCGATATCTGCGAGAAGAACAGAAGGCTCGTCCCGAACACATTCCGGGTGGAGAGCCAGGGCTGAGTATCCCTGTGGGAACAGTTTTACATCCTGAATCCGGATCTCATAGCTCTCATCCTCGTACCGGAAACGCAGAGGCTGCTCTTTCCGAAACAGATATTCCCGGAAACCTTTTTTCTCCCTGCCAAAACTTGCCAGTGGGAGGCCGGCTGTCAGAACCACATCTGTTTTCCTCTCTCCCCGGCGGTAGCGGATCTCCTGTGCAATGGCTGCCATTGTCAAAAGATAATAATTGTCATTGGAAGTCTTGCTTCTCACCAGCGTCTGCCGCCCAGTTCCACACACATAAAATTTCCCATTGTACTGCAGGACATTTTGCATGGTATACGGCTCATAATCGCCGGTCAGTCCAGTCGGGGAAACACACATGGGGAGTTTTGATGGCATAATATCCATGATCGATTCCTATAATAATAAGTCACCACATCCTTTCAGGTTTTTCTTGTTCTTTTCCAGCAGGTGGTCTTTTGGTCTGGAAAAAGAAAAAGGGCAGAACCCCGAAGAGCCCTGCCCGTAATAAAAAAATACAGCCATGTATATTTGCAAATAAATACGCATAACTGTATTAGTTTAATTCTTATTAATCTTCAAACTCTTTTAACTCGTCAAGCGGTTCTTTTGAAGTATCTATTGCCATATTGTTCTTTAACCAATCAGCTTTGCTATAACCTGTTCCGGTCAATTCAAATATTTCACCTTTATACCCTACAGCTTTAACCCAGCCCCATTCTATAAGTCTGTCTAAAGCCTCTTCCCATCTCGCAGATTCTCTTTTTGAATTATCTGCCATAAACTGCTTACCTGATGTAAAAATCTGAGTAGGTGAACCAAGTGTCCGTATCTTTAGTATTTGCCCATCACCATCAGCCGCATATACTAATAAAAGGCAGAGTCCACTGGAATGTTCCCAACATCATCTAGCCCTACAACTGATTTATTTTCTTCTGGATTTCCAATAATTAACGTATTATCTTCAACCTGGAACAATTTTTTGATATCTTCACTTGTTGCTGTAGGAATTTCTTTCAAGGTTAACTGGTTATTTTCTAGGTCAGTGAGTCTACTATAGAATTGAGAAAACATCTCTTTCATGTCATCTAGCATCTTCTGCTGATGTTCTCCAAGTTCAGTATTTGCTTTATTTCGTCCTTCTGCCTCTTCATTAATTATATCCACTATATCTCGATATCGAACCCATCCAGCGTTATCATCAACATAGTTAACGGCGTTCTAAATGTCGGTGATGCCACATACTTTAAACTGTTTAAATCTGTGAAAAAATCAACTGTATTTTTATCATTTTTGACTTTTCTCTAAACTCATCCAGTTTCTTCATTTTATCATACTTATCATTTCCGGTATCCTTTTCACTTTCAGAAATAGCCGAAGGTTGTTTAATCAATACAAGTACTGGTAATCCTTTAGTTTTTGCATAATTGTATTCTTTCTCTGTGTAACTTATACCGGTTTCTTCATCAATTGACCCATACCTAGCACCAATAACAAGAAGATAAAAATCACACTCATCAATCATTTTTGTTATAACATTCCATTGACTTGTAGGCGCAGCATGAAATTGCTCCATTCCTACTGGAATAAAATTATTCTCTAGTGCCACACCTACCAATGCTTGTCTTTCCTTTTTAAGATCTTCATAGGTAGAACTTATAAAAAATAGAAAACTTTCGCCTATTCTTCATATCAATATGCTCCTTTTATACTTATCTCTTATCACTACAAGTTTCCTCAAAAACAAATTTCATAAATTCTACCAATAATGATACCATAAAAATGAGTTAGGGTATATTTTTATTTACATTTCTTAAGCTAATTCTCGAAGCCATTCTCTGATTTCCATTGGTGTATTTTTGCAAAAATCCTAATCCACATTTCATGCAATCTGGACTCTGATTCTGTATTTTCTATGCTCACAGCACATCCACCTGTTTCCTGAAGTGCTTCCAAGCAATCCCATTCTTTTTAAAGTCTCCTGCAAATTCCATCCAAACTTTTATATGATATTCCTTAAAACCCAAATGGTAAATCAAGTAAGTCAACCTGTCAAAATCAGCTAGTGCCATTTTTTCTTTCTTCAGCAATAACCTTTTATCATGCTCGCTGCATAAATATAAAAATGCAAACTGTTCTATTTTTACCTGCTCCATATATTTCTCCCTCTTCTGTTCTTGTCTCACTTTTACAACCGATTCTACCTTGTCCAATCGTTAAAATCAATACAGATGGTGCAAAAAGTGAGACAAGCCATCCTTTTACCAGAGAGGAAGAGATTTAAAATGCCAAAGCCAAGGACACAGTCTGGTGAGAAGAATCTGATTAGCCAACGGTTGATTGAGCTTCGCAGGACTCACAATATGTCTCAGCGTGATCTTGCCTATAAACTCCAGTTAGCTGGTTACGATATGGATAA
>VOFG01001079.1_pt1 | contig 54001 bp, 58 predicted proteins | sample 5384171 | NCBI WGS metagenome assembly VOFG01 (sample SAMN12384726, study PRJNA508395) | human gut metagenome | isolation source: healthy gut F | host: Homo sapiens
ATTACATGTATTAAAACCGTATTATAAACTTAAATCGTAACACAACATGAATAAGAACATCAGGTTTCCTCAAAAGGAAAAACAACCTAAAAAACTGATACGCGCCATGAAGTTTTTTCTACTTTTTGCACTCTTGACAACAGGATCATGTTTTGCTTCAGAAACATATTCTCAAGAAGCATCATTCTCTATGAACTACGAAAACAAAACGATTAAAGAAATTATTAACGAAATAGAAAACAACAGCGAATTTATCTTCTTTTACCTAGACAAATCTATTGATCTGAACCGTAAAGTATCTATCAATGTAAAAGAACAGAAAATAGAGACTATCCTTGATCAATTATTTTCCAACACGGAAAATAATTATTCCATATCTGACCGTCAGATAATCATTTCTAAAAAAGAAACACCTGTAAATACTAAAACAAATCAAAAAGACACACGTACAATTTCAGGTATTGTAAGAGATAATATGGGGCCTGTTACTGGTGCTAACATTGTTATCAAAGGAACGACCAACGGAACAATCAGTGACCTAGATGGAAAATTTACCCTGGAAAATGTTCCTGCCAACGCAATCCTGCAAATTTCCTATATCGGTTATCTTCCACAAGAAATTACAGTTAACAACCAGTCTTCTTATAACATTATGTTGAAAGAAGATAATCAATCACTCGACGAAGTCGTTGTTGTAGGTTACGGTACAGTTCGTAAGGCCGATTTAGCAGGCTCTGTAGCAGTTTTTGGACAATAAGGCATTCAAAGATCAGCCGATCACACAGATATCAGACGCTTTGCAAGGTCGGGTGTCAGGCGTTCAAGTACAGAGCAGCGGTGTACCTGGTGGAACTGTTAAGATTCGCGTCCGTGGTTCCGGTTCTATCAATCGCAGTAACGATCCTTTGTATGTAATTGACGGTATCGTTCGTGAAAGTGGTCTGACAGGTTTGAATCCGGAAGACATTCAGTCCATGCAAATATTAAAAGATGCCTCTTCTACAGCCATTTATGGTTCCCGTGGTGCAAATGGGGTCGTTCTAATCACGACAAAAACCGGTAAAGCAAATGTCCGTCAAATCATGTTTGATGCACAAATTGGTGTCGGTACTGTAGCCAAACGTTACGAAACCCTCAATCCATATGAGTTTGCAACACTATATAATACATATCGGAAAGAGACATTCTCACCTGAACAGTTGTCCGCATTTCAAAACGGAACAGCAGGTACAGACTGGCTGGACGAAATCTTTCAAAATGGCATCACACAGGATTACAAACTAACTCTTTCAGGGGGTAGTGATAAAATCCAGTATATTATTTCTGGTAACTACGTCGGACAGGAAGGTGTTGTCAAAGAAAATACAAACAAACGTTATCAGGCACGTGCCAATATTACTTCTCAGCTGACAGACTGGTTACACCTAACGGCCGATGTAAATGCATCTCACAATGTGAAGAGAAGTGCCGATTTCAGCGCAGCAAAAGGTAATATTGTCAATATAGCAATGAATTATGCACCGGTACTCGGAATCATGAATGAAGATGGCACCTATACACGTGACCCATACAGTGCTATCACCCAATTGAATCCGGTAGGTCTGCTTAATGAGCAAATCGGAGAATCAATGAGAGATATCGTCAATGCTCATATAGACTTAAAATTCAACATTTTGCCTGGTTTAACTTTTACGACTAGCAACGGTATTGATTACAACGATGTAAAAAATTACTCTTTCGCTACCACAAAAGTATCCAGTTCAAGCAGTATGAGTAACAATGATGCGTACCGAATGACTTTACAAACGACAAATAACTTAACCTACAACGGTAAATGGGGCGACCATGCTTTGACTGCTACTGCCGTTTACGAAGCTACACAATCAGAATACCGCTATATGAATATCAGTGGGAATAATCGGATGACAGAAAGCGTGGTATGGTGGAATGTAGAAATGGCCGGCACCCGCAATGCGAAAAACGATTATTCAAAATGGGCTCTGATGTCTGGCGTAGGTCGTGTAATGTATAACTACAAAGACCGTTACATGCTGACCGGAACGATTCGTGCCGACGGCTCATCGAAGTTTTTCAACAATAAATGGGGTTGGTTTCCTTCAATTGCAGCCGCTTGGTCAATGGGCAATGAGAACTTTATGCAACATCAGAATTTCATACAAGACCTCAAGATACGCGCCAGCTACGGTTTGATCGGCAGCCAAGCCATCGATCCGTACGAAACATTGGGATTAATGACTCAAGCCATGTATGCATTCGGAGGAAACGCTTATTATACAGGATATTGGATTGGACAAACTGTTGCAACACCTGATTTATCATGGGAAACGACTCACCAATTCGACGTAGGTTTAGATTTTTCCATTTTGAATAGCCGATTGAATATATCTTTCGACTATTTTGACAAACGGACAAAAGACGGTCTACTAAAACGAACAATTCCAAATTATGACGGTGGAGGTTCTTACTGGGTGAATGCCGCTGAAATCAGCAATCGTGGTATTGACTTTTCTATCAATGCAAATATTTTCGAAAGCTCAGATTTCAGTTGGAATACGAACTTTAACGGTACTTATTTAAAGAATGAAGTAAAAGATCTGGCGGGTTTGGACTTTATCCAAGGTGCGAATATCGCTAGCGGAATGTTTTCCACAGATGGTGTCACCCGTATAGCAGTAGGACAACCGATCGGTGCATTCTACGGTTATGAATGGACTGGATTGGATGCAGCAGGTAATGACTCATTCGTTGATCGGAACAAGGATGGCATAATCGATAGCAAAGACCGTACCTTTATTGGTAAAGCCACTCCAGATTTCACTTTGGGATGGAACAATAGCTTACACTGGAAAAATTGGGACTTGAACATATTCTTTACTGGCTCATTCGGAGCTGAACGTTTCAATATGGTACGTTATACCGGTACCTCCATGACTGGTGACTTTGCTTTCATCACTCTTAAAGAGTATTTGAATGATAATTTCGATACAAAAGGACAATCAGCCCGCTATCCTTCCGTAAATGTTAAAGGTAATAATTATCAAGCAGCTGCAACATCTACAAAATATTTGGAATCAGCAAATTATTTCCGGCTAGACAATATCAGCCTGTCATACAATCTACCAAAAGCAGTCTCCAAATTTGCAGATCTCCGCTTTACATTTAGTTGTCAGAATTTATTCACTATAACCAACTATAAAGGAATGGATCCAGCTGGTATTTCATTTGTAGATACAGGTACAGGCAGTGTGGATGTAAACGATGGTATCGATCTTGGAGCTTATCCGTTAACTCGTTCATATACATTCGGAGTTCGCATGAATTTCTAACTAAAATAAAGCATAATTATCATGAAAGCAAAATATATATTATATACTTTAGGCATAGCCATGTTGTCAAGCTCATGTAATGATTTTCTTGACGAAGATCCAAAAGGCAAACTTACACCGGGAACTTTTTTTCTCAACACAAGATGAATTGACAATGGCAACTTATGCGCTATACAAAAATGTCTGTTTAACACAGACCAATACCAATCCAACAATTCCTTCTTGGTTAGGTGACGATGTAACAGCTAACCCAGGCAGTAACAAACAAGCTTACGCAGAAATAGATGCCTTCCGAGGTTCAGATGCCAACAAAGGAGTAGAAGCAGCTTGGTCTACCTCATATGTCGTGATCAAAGCGGCCAATTATATCATAGAGAATGGCGCTAAAACGCCTACAACTCCAGAAGAAATAAATATTGCATTAGGTCAGGCCAAATATTGGCGTGCAGTACATTATTTCTGGTTAGTTCGTCGTTGGGGAGCCGTTCCTCTGATTTTAGACACCGAAGTCAACTACGAACGTCCTTTAGCCAGCATACAAGAGATCTATGATCAAATTGTCAAAGATTTACAAGACTGCGTTACTACGCTTCCGACCGATTACTCCAAACCTCCCCCAGAAATATCAAAGGGGCCAACATCTTCATTACCAAGCAGGCTGCTCAAGCAACGCTGGCTGCCGTCTATATGGCAATGGCAGGCTGGCCTTTAAAACAGACACAATATTATGCATCCGCTGCAGAACAGGCAAAAGCGGTTATTGACGGTGTAAATGGCGGAACATATGAATATATTTTAGAGCCGGAATATAAGTATGTATATGCTCCAAGTCATAATTATACGAATGAAACAGTAGTCGGCATCAATTTTTCCAGTGCTGTCGGAACTTGGTCAGAAGATTCACAGATGACAAATAGCCACTTATTCGAATCACTTACCGGATGGGGAGATGCATTAGGAGAAATCAAATTTTGGAAAGAATTTCCTTCCGGTCCTAGAAAAGATGCAACCTACAACCCAAAGATTCTAGAGGGTAACAAAGAAGGAGGCAAATTGTTGGATTGGTGGGATGAAAGTATTCCAGAACAACAACCCATGTTCTGCGCTTTTACCATCAGTGAAGACGGTGGGGGATTATGATTATACAAAACCAGCCAATACCTCCTTAATGACCAACGATCACCGCCATCGTCTGATTCGTTATTCGGAAGTATTACTATGGTATGCCGAAGCACAGGCTCGTGCCGATGGCACACCGAACGCAATGGCTTATGAATGTATAAACCAAGTACGTGAACGCGCCGGTTTAGAACCACTACAATCAGGTATGAGCGGTGAAGCTTTTGCTAATGCAGCCTTGAAAGAACACGGTTGGGAAGTAGCTGGCTACTTTGTTGCTTTGGTAACCCGTCGCGATGACCAGATGCGTATGGAATTACTAGAACAGGCATTCAATGAACGTAAAGCCAACACAGCTATCGAAGTAGCTCCTGGCGTTATGCGAAAGGAAAAAGTGGAATTGCCGGCTTCTCTTACCTGGCAAGGTGAAAAATCCATTTATCTGCCATATCCAGCATCCGACACCCAACTGAATCCTAATTTGACTCGATGAATTTACCTTTCAAATTACGGTATTAGTCAAAATGCAACTTGTTGAGAACTGTTCGGGAATAAATCTCGAGCAGTTCTTTATCCCCTCAAAATCATCCTATTATGCATACTTAATAATAAATTAAAGTTGTGACACCATGAATTCTAAATTTCTATCAGCGTTATTGTTATGTGCAACTCCTCTTTTGGCTCAAGAGGTTCACATGAAATCTGTAACAGAGAAAATACCAACCTATCAAATCGGTGCCCCGGAAATCGATCCGATTTTTTTTACTGGTCGTGTTTATCAAGGAGCAGAAGGATATATTTACCCTTATCCCCTTTATGATATCCTAACAGAAAAGAAAATTGAAAAGGATTATAATGTACTCCGGTTGAACAATCAGTACGTAGACATTGCTATTCTTCCAGAGATCGGAGGCCGTATCTTTGCAGCCTCCGACAAAACAAACGATTATCCTTTTTTTCTACACCCAAACAGGAATAAAACCGGCCTTGATTGGCATGTTGGGAGCATGGCTTTCAGGTGGTGTCGAGTGGAATATTCCCGATCATCATCGTGCCAGCAGCTATATGCCTATCAATTGGACAATGAAAGAAAATGAAGACGGAAGCAAAACCATCTGGGTAGGAGAGACAGAATTGCGTCATCGACTAAAATGGTCGCTAGGTATATCAGTATATCCTAACCGTTCTTGGGTAGAAGCCAAAATCAAAGTGATTAACCCAACCCCCGATGATCCAATCGATGTTATATTGGGCTAATGTATCCGTCCATTGTAACGATCAATATCAAGTGATATTTCCACCTGACGTACAATTTGGTGCCGATCATCATAAAGTATACTTCACAAATTGGCCGATCGGAGAAGCGAACCTCGGCAGCGGAAAAAATGCCAATTTATCTTGGTGGAAAAACTTTACGGGAAACTCCCGTTCTATTTTTGCCTGGGGTAGTGAAATGTCTTTCCTCGCGGGCTATGACTATGGAAAAGATGCAGGAACAGTACACGTAGCCAATCGGCATATCGTCCCCGGAAAGAAATTTTTCTTATGGGGAACAATGCAAACGGCGAAATGGGGAACAAAATACTATCCGACAACGACGGACATTACGTTGAGTTGATGGTAGGCGGTTACTCCGATAACCAACCTGATTACAGTTGGATAAATCCAGGTGAAATCCGTGAATTCAGTCAAATCTGGTATCCGATAAAAGGTATCAAAGGCGTAAAAATGCAACGAAAGACGCAGCCGTAAACTTTGAACCAACTGAAGGCAACAACTACCGTATAGGTTATTGTACAACTACTTCATACAAAAAACGCCCGCGTTGTCGTAAAATATAAAAATCAGATAATACTGGATAAACAGGTCAACATTGATCCAGACAAATATTTTCTTGATCAAATAGCCGTGCCTGATTCCTTAATCCCCTCGATGCTCTACACTGCACTTTACGATGCAAAAGACAACTTGTTAGTCGATTACCGTCCGATCGTACAGGAAGAAAAAAACTGCCAAAAGTTATCGACGGAACCAAACCTGTCAAAGAATACAAAACAAACGAAGAACTCTATCTGGCAGGTCTTCGCATCGACCAGTTCAACAATGCCCGTCTGGATTATATGGATTTTTACAACGAGGCTCTTTACGTGACTCAATGGATGCACGTGTAAACATCGAAATAGGAAAACATTATATTCGCCAGGGAAAGTGGGAAAAAGCAGAACAGCACCTATTACGTGCTCAGGCACGCTTGTCCCACGACTATACAACGGTAAAGAATACAGAAGCCCTCTACTATCTGGGGTATTTATATCAAATGACAGGCAAGATCAGTAAGGCAACTGATGCTTATTGGGCTGCAACCTGGACTCCAGACTTCAAACATCGCTCTTTCTATGAGCTAGCCGTCTTGGCTGTCAAAGATAAGGATTACAAACAAGCGATGGACATGATCACCCAATCACTTTACGTTGGAGGACGTGACTTACAAGCACTTACTCTCAAAGCATATATTCTCAGGATGCAAGATAAGAAAGAAGAGGCACAGGAAACGATCCACTATATCCAACAGATTGATCCGCTTGATTACTGGAGTGCAGCCGAAGCTAGCTTATCCGCTTCACAAGGTGCTTCTTTTCTAAAAGCAGGAACGAATCATAACAGCAAAGGAATCATAGCTATACAAGAATTACTGGAAGTTGTGAACAATTACATGACTATCGGAGCAACAGAAGACGCACTTACTTTGCTGAACAGTGCTATTTCTTTAGGTGAACCTTATGCTTCTAATCCTTTGCTTTATTATTACAAGGCATATAATCTACTAAAAAGCAAAAACTCAATCGAATTCCAAACTTGTTTAGATAAAGCAAGATCGTTATCACCATTAAACAATTATCCTTTCCGGATTGAAGAAATAGCTCTTTTCAAAACGCTATTACAAAAAGACCAGACGATGCGCTCCTTCACTATCATTTGGGTAATTTACTCTATTTTCTCGGACAGAAAGAAAGTGGTCTCGAACATTGGTTACACGCAACAGAAACTGATCCATCTTTTGCTATTGCAGCACGTAATGTAGGCTTCGGATATGGATGCCTAAACGACTTGGAAAAATCCATAAAATATTATGATAGAGCAATCAATGCCAATCCAAATGATCCACTATTATTGACAGAATCGGACAAAATATATGAGCAAGCAAACATCCCGACAGACCAACGACTAAAAAGACTGGAATCCCACTTGAAAACCGTCATGAAACATGACGATGCCGTGATGCGATTGCTTACACTCTATAATGCCGAATCAAAATATGACAAATCAATAAAAATACTGAATACCAGACATTTTCATTTATGGGAAGGAGGCGGACAAGTACACGATATTTACGCCGATTCACATATATTGAAAGGGATGCAATTTCTGAAAAGAAAACAGTACAAAGAAGCGATCCGAGAATTTGACCTTGCCAATCAATATCCGTCCAATTTGGAAGTAGCACCTTCACCCAATGGCGGTTACGAAGCCAAGATCTATTATTTATCCGGCATTGCATACGAAGCAATGAAGCAAACAGATAAAGCTAAGATATGTTTCGAAAAATCTGCTGACACACACTTCAGAAGCCATCTGACAGATTTAAATTACTATAAAATAAAATCTCTCAGGAAACTAAACAGAAATGGAGAAGCAGATGTAGCTCTAAGTAATATGCAAAAAACACTGAACGTATACTGCGAAATCCAACGGATTCATATGCTAAATTCGGTGAAGCCAACCAAAACGTACAACAGAGCAATATCTCCTATTATTCCGGCTTGATACATCTCCTACAAAATAATCCGTCAGCAGCAAAAATGACTTTACTCAAGCTCTTCAGCTCTATCCAGGAAATATTTGGGCTCAATTAATGAATAAAGATATTCATTGAAAAATAAAGCCTAATCTGGATAAAGAAGTAAACTCTAAAAGTTTTATATCTAAGCTTTTAGGATTCACTTCAAACTATTACAGCAAGCAAATATACACTCAAAAGTGTATCAAAATCCCCTTGTCCCCGCGCTTGATATAATGCGATCCGCGTCAAGCGCGGGAACAAAGGATAGTTTTGATACACTTTTCTGCTTTTTTTCTATCTTTACAGCATACCTAAAATAATATAACATGAAGAGCTGGACAATTTTATTAAGTACGTTGTGTTTATTCTCATGCAACCAACAGGAAAATAAATTTGAAAAATATGTAGACCCGCTGATCGGTACAGATATCCGCATCGTACAAGGAAAAGACAAGAACTCGACGGAAGAACGCGGACAAATCATGCCGGCAGTCGGGGTTCCACACGGTATGACCAACTGGGTGGCACAGACACAGGCGACCGAACAGAAATGTCATCCTCCCTACTATTATTTCCAGGATGCAATCCAGGGATTCCGGGCCAGCCACTGGATGAACGGCTCCTGTACACAAGACTACGGCAGCGTCACAATTATGCCGCTCAGCAATAAGCTCGAAATAGACCCGGTCAAACGCGCCTCCACTTTCGATCACACTCAGGAAACAGCAACTCCCTCCTATTATTCGGTCGACTTGAACGACTATGACATCCATGCCGAATTGACCGGACTCTCCCGTGCAGGCATCATGCAATTCTGCTTCGAACAGGATGGCGACCACTACATCGTGATCGAACCCAATAGTGATGAAGGTGTCGCCTTCGTCGAAATCGATCCGGAGAAAAAAGAAATTACCGGTTACAACCCCGTACACCGCATCTACCAAGGATACGGTAAGGAAGCCGGATTTAGCGGACATTTCGTGATTCAGCTGAATGAAGAGATTGCCGACTATGGCGTTTGGGACAGCACCACGATCACCCCCGGACGAAAATCGGCAAAAGGACAAAAACATGCTGTCGGAGCTTGGATCAAGCTGACTTCCGATAAGCCGGGGAAAATACTGGTCAAAGTTGCCACTTCCTTTACGAGCATCGACAATGCCCGCAAAAACTTGGCTGCCGAAATTCCGGGATGGAACTTCAACGAAGTGCGACAGGCATCCTCCGACATCTGGAACCAGGCATTGGGGCAAATCGCAGTAAAAGGAAACAACGAAAAAGAAAAGGTCAAATTCTATTCAGCTCTCTACAACGCACACTTCCTGCCCCGCACGTTCAGCGACGTGGACGGCTCCTATCCGAGATTCGACGGTGACGGACAGATTATGAAGATGGACCACGGAACCTACTATTGCGACTTCTCGCAATGGGATACCTACCGTGCCGTCCACCCTCTGTTTTCTATCCTTACCCCTTCCCGCAACGGAGACATGGCACATTCGCTCGTATTAAAAGGACAGCAGGGCGGCTGGTTGCCCATCTTCCCGTCCTGGAACAGCTACACGGCTGCCATGATCGGTGACCACTGCATCGCCATGATCGGAGACGCCATCGTCAAAGACACTCCGGGTTTTGACTATGAAGAAGCTTACACGCTGATGCGCAAAAACGCTTTCGAGGCCAATCCGGACTCCGGCAGCTATCGCGACGGGAAAGGCCGACGGGCAATGGAGTCTTACCTGAAATACAATTACGTGCCGTTAGAGGATCAAGTAACGGAAGCATTCCACCGTCGTGAACAAGTATCCCGCACACTGGAATATGCCTATGATGATTTTGTCCTTGCACAGGTTGCCAAGAAGTTAGGCAAGACAGACGATTATAAAGCACTCATCAAACGGGCGGAAAACTACCGGAACGTAATCGACCCCGAAACAGGCTATGCCCGTGGACGCCATGCCGACGGAACCTGGATCGAGCCATTCGATCCGTTTGCCTCCACTTCGTTCATCTGTGAAGGGACTCCTTACCACTACACCTGGTATGCTCCCCAGGACATAGCCGGACTGATCCGGCACATGGGCGGAAAAGAACGTTTCATCAACCGTCTGGACAACTTCTTCGAAGGGAACTATTACTGGCATGGCAACGAGCCGGGACACCACATCGCCTATCTTTTCGCTTATGCCGGTGAACCTTGGAAGACACAAAAATGGGTACATGATATCATCAACCGCGAGTATTTCACGACTCCCGACGGACTATCCGGCAACGACGATGCCGGCCAGATGTCATCCTGGCTGGTCTTCAGCATGGTCGGCTTCTATCCGGTCTGTCCGGGCATGCCCTACTACGTGATCGGCAGCCCGTCATTCGAAGAAAGCGTTATCACACTTGAAAACGGCAAGAAATTCACAATCGAAGCCAAAGGGGCATCGGAAAAGAATATCTACATTCAGTCGGCTACCCTTAACGGTCAGCCATACGACAAGAGCTACATCCTCCACAAAGACATCATGAACGGAGGCATCCTTTCGTTCGTCATGGGAGATAGCCCCAATAAAGAATGGGCTTCTTCCGCCGGATCGCTTCCACCTTCAATGGGGTTATAAAGAACGACGCATAAAAAATCATTTACATATTCCTGCTCTGCCTCACCGTCCTACCAGACACAGGGCAGGAATTTTCAATATAGAGAAGGAAGCGGTAAAAATCGGAAAGGTAATCTACGTGGAATAAATATAGCTTTTCTTTTAAATTTTATTATATTTACGCGCTAATCGATAGGGTATATGGAATATTCAGCAGATTTAAAGGCCTTCAATCAATTATTCGCAGATTATCAAGGACGGTTCATCCGCTTTGCGAATATATATGTGAGGGATATAGCTGTTGCCGAAGATTTCACCATAGAGGCACTGATGCAATACTGGGAAAACCGGAACACGTTAAAGGCAGATTCCAATGTTCCGGCCTATATACTCACGATCATCAAAAACAAATGTATCAACTACCTGCAACATATACAAGTCAGGGAAGATGCCAGCGAACATCTGAAGAATCATGCCGAATGGGAACTGAACACCCGCATCTCCACCCTCGAAGCCTGCAATCCGGAAGAACTGTTTACAGCCGAAGCACAAGAAATCGTGAACAAGACATTGGCCTCCCTGCCGGAACAGACCCGCCGTATCTTCATCATGAGTCGCTACGAAAACAAACCTTACAAAGAGATCGCAGAAACACTCGGTATGACAACCAAAGGCGTGGAATACCATATCGCCCAGGCTCTGAAAAAGTTACATGTCAATCTGAAAGACTACATACCTCTGTTGGTATTCTTATCCTATATGAACTGATCCGGCCTTTCCGCCCATACACGGCTGTCTGGCTTTACTGAGTACCGAAAACAAAAGAGCGCAGAATCATGCGGACTTATCTTACCAATGATGTCCGCATAACTCAGCGCCCTTCCGTATTTATCTGCGTCTGGTAATATCAATCCCGGTACGTTTCCGTCAAGCGATCACCTCAACAATGTTACCATCCGGATCCAAAACAGCTCCTTCATAATAACCGTCACCAGTAATACGCGGCTCGCCTACGATCTTGTAACCGTCCGAACGGAATTGTTCGATCATGGCATCCACCTTCTCTTTCGATCCGGTAGAAAAGGCAAAATGGGCAAGTCCGATGAAGACATCTGCCGTTTCTTTGGTAATATCGGTCCGCTGCATGATTTCAAGTGAAGCCCCTCCCTCGAAAGTGACGAAATAAGAGACAAAGCCTTTCTTCGGATTCACATACTTCTCGTTGCTTTTCCCGTTGAAATACTTGATATAGAAATCACGCGAACGTTCCAGTTCGTTCGTCCAGATAGCGATATGAGCCAATTGCATATGTTATTCTTATTTACAAATCCGGCAACCGGCACATCTCGCCAGTTCTCCACGAAAACGTTTTTCTACTAATTTATGCAAACGGTCTTTCAAAGCATCCAGACGTACGTAATCGATCACGTCCGCGGTGAAAGCTACGCTTAACAACATGCGTGCCTCGTCACGAGGAATGCCGCGGCTCTGCATATAGAACAAAGCAGTTTCGTCCAACTGTCCGGTGGTCATGCCATGCGAACATTTCACATCGTCGGCATAGATTTCCAACTGGGGCTTGCTGTACATGCGGGCTTCACGGGTCGCACAAAGATTGCGATTCGTCTGATAGGCCGCTGTCTTCTGTGCATCTTCCTTCACTAATATACGGCCGCTGAACGCACCGACCGCATGATCGTCCAAAACATTCTTGAACAGTTCGTTGCTAGTACAATGAGGTACGGCATGCGTAATATGGCTGTAGGTATCCAGCTGCTGTTCTTTTGTCTAGGATCGACATACCGCACAAAGTCGCTTCAGCCTGTTCGCCGTTCAGTTCGATATAATAGTTGTTACGGGTAAGGCCGTTATTCAGCGTGATACCATTCACCAAAACATTACTTCCCGCTTCCTGCTTCACATGCACGGAGGCAAAACGAGTAGTCGACATGCTGCTCTCTTCGAGGTCGTAATAATCGAAGAAGGCACCTTCACCCGCAAAGATCTCGACAACCTGCGTGGCTAAGAACTTGACATCGTCGATGCTATGATCGCACACCAACAGCTTGGCTTCCGAACGAGGCTCCATAATCACCAGGATACGGCGGTTCGCCATCGTGTCTACATCGCTGCGGAAGATATTCACCAACTGGATCGGACGCTCCACTACGACACCTTCCGGCACATAGACCACAAAACCATCCTGGGCCAGCATAGTGTTCAAGGCAACAATACCATCCTTACCGGTTGGTGCCGCCTTGCCATAATAGCGGGATGCCACTTCGGGATACTTTTCCATGAAAGTACGCATTCCCCCGGCATAAACACCTTCGGGAAGATGGGCTTTCGGTAACATCTTGTCATAGAAAGTATCATTCACCACAAAATAAAGCGAGGTACTCAGGTTGGGGACATCACAACGGAACACGTCGTACGGATTGACCGGGATATCAAGACGATTGATATTCACCCCGTAATCCGGAGCAAAAGCCTGCGCCACATCTGTATATTTATAATCTTCACTCTTCACCGTCGGAAAGCCCAACCGTTCCAAATCAGCCAAAGCCTCTGCACGCGGCAAATTCATCAACCCCGCCGCATGCCGGCAAATCAGATCCTCATAATGGGTGAAAAGATCGATATATTGTTGTTCTGCTTTCATTACTATCTAATTTTTTGGCATGGATTACACGGATTTCGCGTGTAATCCGTGCCTAATTATTCTTATTCTTCTCCCATCTCTTTCTTGATCCAGTCGTAGCCTTTTTCTTCGAGTTCGAGAGCCAGTTCGGGACCGGCGGTTTTGACAATACGTCCTTTGTAGAGGACATGGACCACGTCGGGCTTGATATAATCCAGCAGACGTTGGTAGTGCGTGATCACGATAGCCGCATTCTCTGGCGTACGAAGTTGGTTGACACCATTTGCCACGATGCGGAGGGCATCGATATCCAGACCGCTATCCGTCTCATCGAGAATCGCCAGCTTCGGTTCGAGCATTGCCATCTGGAAGATTTCGTTCCGCTTCTTCTCACCACCCGAAAAACCTTCGTTCACGCTGCGGCTCGCCAGCTTATTGTCCAATTCCACAATCGCACGCTTCTCGCGCATCAGCTTCAGGAAGTCGGTAGCCGAAACAGATTCCAGCCCTTTATATTTACGATGTTCGTTCAAGGCGGCACGCATGAAGTTCACCATGCTGACTCCCGGAATCTCTACCGGATACTGGAAACTCAGGAAAATACCTTCACGGCTACGGTCTTCCGGTTCGAGATCCAGCAGGTTCTTACCGTTGAAGATCACCTCCCCTTCCGTTACATCGAATGCCGGATTACCGACCAACACACTGCTCAAGGTACTTTTTCCGGAACCGTTCGGCCCCATGATGGCGTGTACCTCACCCGCCTTGACAGAAAGGTTGATTCCTTTCAATATCTCTTTGCCATTGATATTGGCATGTAAGTTCTTTATCTCTAACATGACTTTATAATTTATGATTTATGCGATTTATGATTTATGATTTATGATTTATCATCGACGCATAAATCATAAATCATAAATCATAAAATCATCCTACGCTTCCTTCTAAAGAAATAGTCAGCAGCTTCTGTGCCTCCACGGCAAACTCCATAGGGAGCTTGTTCATTACCTCGCGGGCATACCCGTTGACGATCAGACCGACAGCTTCCTCGACCGAGATACCGCGCTGCCGGCAATAGAACAACTGTTCTTCGCTGATCTTGCTCGTCGTCGCTTCGTGTTCCACTACCGCCGTCTCGTTCTGGATATCGGCATAGGGGAAGGTATGGGCACCGCAAGTCGAACTAAGCAACAGGCTGTCGCACTGGCTATGATTACGGGCGCCTTCGGCACGGGGAGAAACTTTCACCAAGCCGCGATAGCTGTTCTGGCTATGCCCGGCGGAGATACCTTTCGAGACGATCGTACTGCGAGTATTCCGTCCAAGGTGGATCATCTTCGTACCGGTGTCGGCCTGCTGGTAATTGTTGGTGACGGCCACCGAGTAGAACTCGCCTACCGAATTATCACCGGCCAGGATACAGCTCGGGTATTTCCAGGTAATAGCGGAACCAGTCTCCACCTGTGTCCAAGAGATCTTGCTCCCTTCGCCCTTGCACAGTCCGCGTTTAGTCACGAAGTTGTAGATACCTCCCTTTCCATCCTTGTCACCCGGATACCAGTTCTGAACGGTGGAATATTTCACTTCGGCCCGTTCATGCGCTACGATTTCGACGATAGCCGCATGAAGCTGGTTCTCATCGCGCATCGGGGCGGTACAACCTTCAAGGTAACTGACATAGGCTTCATCATCCGCCACAATCAATGTACGTTCAAACTGTCCGGTATTGGCCGCATTGATACGGAAGTACGTAGACAACTCCATCGGACAACGCACGCCTTTCGGGATATAGACAAACGAACCGTCCGAGAACACCGCCGAATTCAATGCGGCAAAGAAATTATCACGATAACTGACCACGCTTCCCAGATACTTCTGGACCAAATCGGGATGATGCTGGACGGCTTCGCTGAAAGAACAGAAGATAATGCCCTTCTCAGCAAGCGTCTCCTTGAATGTTGTCTTTACGGAGACGCTGTCCATCACTGCATCGACCGCCATCCCGCTAAGCTGCGCACGTTCGTGCAGAGGAATACCCAGTTTGTCGAAAGTCTTCATCAGTTCCGGATCGACCTCATCCAAGCTCTTCGGACCTTCCTTCTTCTTCGGAGCGGCATAGTAGATGATATCCTGATAGTCGATCGGCGGGATATTCAGGTGAGGCCATGTCGGCATCTCCAGTGTCTGCCAATAGCGGAAGGCTTTCAAGCGGAACTCAAGCAGCCATTCCGGTTCATTCTTCTTGGCGGAAATAATACGAACAGTCTCTTCATCCAATCCGCGATGAATCACCTCCGTATCTATATCGGTAACGAATCCGTACTTATAATCACCGGTCGTCACCTCATTTAGTATGTCGTTTGAATCTTCCATTATACATTAAATATATTGTTCAAATTATGAAACCTATTCCTCCTTAAAAAACAAATTTTGGAAGTAAATGGTTGGGATTATTTCTTTGACTGAATTATAAAAACGGGATTCGACCTTTGCCTGGCGCGGGATCAGGACCGATCCCTTGTCTATCATCTCCATACTGTTCAGCAGAAGGCTGACAAACGCCATCATAAAACAAAGCCCCAAGACACCACCCACCAAATGGTTCAGGACGCTCAACGGCGTCGCTCCCACGACACGAGTCAGAATCTCACCCGCCAGCAATATGACACCCACGATCAACAGGAAACCCGCCACATAGCTGAGCACCGTCACTCCTTGTTCGGGAAACCAGCCCAATGCCAATATATATCCACGCAGCCAAAGTGCCGCCTTCGTACAAAAAAAAGATCCCGACCAAAAGGGCTATAAGCGAAACAACCTGTTTGATGACTCCATCAAACAGGCCTTTCACAAATCCTATTCCTGCCAGACATAGCAATGTAATGTCCAACCAGTTCATGTTTACAATGTCTTCTTGATTTCCGTTTCTTCGTATGCCTCGATGATATCACCAACCTGAATATCATTGTAGTTGACAATGTTCAAACCACAATCCAAACCGGCAACCACTTCCTTCACATCATCCTTGAAACGTTTCAAAGATTCCAACTCTCCGGAATGAACCACGATACCGTCACGGATCACGCGCACCTTGTTCGAACGCTTGATCTTACCTTCACGTACCATACACCCGGCAATCGTACCCACTTTCGTGATCTTGAAAACCTGAAGCACTTCCACGTTCGCAGTGATCTCTTCCTTGATTTCCGGTGAAAGCATACCTTCCATAGCGCTCTTCACCTCTTCGATCGCATCATAGATAATCGAGTACAGACGGATTTCAACTCCCTCTTTCTCTGCCAGGCGGCGTGCAGGCAATGCCGGGCGCACCTGGAATCCGATAATAATCGCATCAGAAGCGGCAGCCAGTACGACATCCGATTCGGAGATCTGACCGACAGCCTTGTGGATCACGTTCACCTGAATTTCCTCTGTAGACAGACGGATCAGGGAGTCTGACAACGCTTCTACGGAACCGTCCACGTCACCCTTCACAATCACGTTCAGTTCTTGGAAGTTTCCGACTGCGATACGGCGACCGATATCATCCAAGGTAAGCATCTTCTGCGTACTAAGACCTAACTCACGCTGCAATTGTTCGCGACGGTTGGCAATTTCGCGGGCTTCCTGGTCTGTTTCCAATACGTTGAACGTATCGCCAGCCTGCGGAGCACCGTTCAGACCGAGGATCAGAGCCGGTTCGGAAGGACCAGCCTTTTCGATACGCTGGTTACGTTCGTTGAACATCGCTTTTACGCGACCGAAATGGGTTCCGGCCAGTACGATGTCACCGACCTTCAGTGTTCCGTTTTCAACCAACACGGTAGAAACATATCCACGTCCTTTGTCAAGTGAAGATTCGATGATGGAACCAACAGCACGTCTCTTCGGATTAGCCTTCAAGTCGAGCAAATCGGCTTCCAACAATACTTTTTCCAACAAGTCCTCCACACCGATACCTTTCTTGGCTGAAATTTCCTGGCTCTGGTACTTACCTCCCCAGTCTTCAACCAAATAATTCATGTTAGCCAGTTCCTCCTTGATCTTGTCAGGATTGGCATGAGGCTTGTCGATCTTATTGATAGCAAATACGATAGGTACACCAGCAGCCGAAGCATGGTTGATCGCTTCGACAGTCTGTGGCATGACATTATCGTCGGCAGCCACAATGATAATCGCGATATCCGTCACCTTGGCACCACGGGCACGCATGGCGGTAAAAGCCTCATGGCCCGGCGTATCCAGGAACGTGATACGACGCCCGCTCTGCAACTTCACGTTGTAAGCACCGATGTGCTGCGTGATACCTCCTGCCTCACCGGCAATTACGTTTGCATTACGGATATTATCCAACAAAGAGGTCTTACCGTGGTCAACGTGTCCCATCACAGTCACGATAGGAGGACGCGCCACCCAGTCTTCTTCGTTGTCGTCTTCTTCGTCGGCCTTGATGGCTTCCACCACTTCGGCACTTACATATTCGGTCTGGAAACCGAATTCTTCAGCTACGATATTAATTGTTTCCGCATCCAGACGCTGGTTAATGGAAACCATGATACCGATACTCATACAAGTACCGATAACCTGCGTCACAGGAACGTCCATCATGTTGGCAAGGTCATTGGCAGTCACAAACTCCGTCAGCTTCAACACCTTGCTTTCCATTTCTTCCTGTTCCATCAGTTCGTGTTCACGCTTCTGGATGGCATCGCGTTTGTCGCGACGGTACTTGGCACCTTTATTATTCTTATTTCCCTTGTTGGTCAGACGGGCCAAGGTTTCCTTTACCTGCTTCTGTACATCTTCCTCGCTGATTTCCGCCTTCACCGGCTTGCGTAGGCGCGGCTTGCGATCATCGTTCGGACGTGACGGGCGTGCATTAGTTCCCGGCGTATTGTTCACATCTACGCGGTCTTTCTTGATACGGTTACGTTTTTCTTTGCATCCGTACCGCCTTCTCCCGGTTTGACAGGAGCACCTGGTCTTGCCGTTCCGTCTTTCGGTCCTTTATTGAAAAGCCCGTTACCCGACTGTTGCCCCGCTTTGTTACCGGCGAACTTCTCGCGCTTGTCTTCCCGCTCTTTCTTGCGTTCCTCCTTCGTCTTTTTCTTCGGACGGGTAGACTGATTCAACGCGTTCAGATCTATCTTCCCTGTCACCTTGATTTTCGACTCGAACTTCGGAGTATTCAACCGGAATAATCCCTCGTCAGAATCGTTGCCGGCAGATGCCGCCGGTTCTGCAGTCGTCGCAGTCGTTGACTCTACATTTGCAGTTTTCGGCTCCTGTACAGGCTCCGGTTTCATCACTTCTGCTGGTTCCTTTTCCACTACTATAACTTTTTCTTCTTTTATCTCCTCTGGCTGCTGTTTCATTTCCGGGATTTTCACTTCAGGCATTTCCACCTCAGGTGCCTTTACTTCGGGGGTTTTCACCTCCTCAACCGGAGCATCAGCAGTTTTTGCAGCAGTGGCCGCCTCCACAGGCTTCTCCACTTTCTTTTTCCACAGGAACGGAAACAGGCTGATGCTGCACCTCCTGCACTTTTTATGCGGTCTGTCCAGATCGATCCGACCCTTCGTCACAATTTTAGGTCTGAATTCTTCCGGTATTACAGTCTTTATTTCCGAACTCTTTTCTTCTTTCACAGAAGAAGCTTCCCTGTGAGAGCGTTCGGGCACGACCCGTTCACGCTCACGTCCGCCGTTCGGTAAATCTTTTCCAAACTCTTTTACGAGCAAAGCATACTGTTCATCACCGATTCGCGTGTTGGGATTGTTATCCTCAACCTCGAACCCTTTCTTGCGTAGAAACTCAACAACCGTGTTGATTCCTACATTTAATTTTCTCTGTACTTGTATTAATTTTATGGGCATATCAAACTTTGTCGTAATACTTATTCTTGAGGTTCTCCCTCTTCTTCTTCAAATTCGGCAGATAAGATAGCAAGTACCTCGTCAACAGTCTGTTCTTCGAGGTCGGCACGTTCTACAATCTCTTCGCGGTTCATAGCCAATACGCTCTTCGCCGTGTAGCACCCGATATTCTTCAGTGCTTCGATTACCCAGCTGTCAATTTCGTCCGAGAATTCATCCAAATAGATATCCTCTTCATCTGCACCTTCCACATCGCGGAAGACATCGATGGCGTATTCGGTCAGCATACAGGCAAGCTTGATATTCAAACCACCTTTACCGATAGCCAATGAAACTTCTTCAGGACGAAGATAAACCTCTGCCTTATGTTCTTCTTCGTTCACTCGTATAGAGGAAATTTTTGCCGGGCTTAATGCACGCTGGATAAACAGCGATATATTGGATGTATAGTTAATAACATCGATGTTCTCGTTTCTCAGCTCGCGAACGATACCATGGATACGGGAACCTTTCATTCCGACGCAAGCGCCGACCGGGTCGATACGGTCATCGTACGACTCAACGGCCACTTTTGCTCTCTCTCCCGGAATACGGGCAATCGCCTTGATGGTGATCAGACCATCGTTGATTTCCGGAACTTCAAGTTCGAACAAACGCTGCAGGAACAATTTGTCTGTACGGGAAAGGATGATCTTCGGATTGTTGTTATAGTTATCCACCCGCTGTACGATAGCACGCACGGTTTCACCTTTACGGTAAAAATCAGTCGGGATCTGTTCTGTTTTCGGGAGCAGCAACTCATTACCCTCGTCATCCAACAACAGGATCTCCTTCTTCCATACCTGGTAAACATCGGCTGCGATGATATTGCCGATTTTATCCTTATACTTAGCAAACAAACTGTCTTTCTGCAATTCAAGTATTTTTGAAGCCAACGTCTGGCGCAGGTTCAGGATGGCACGACGTCCGAAATCGGCAAAATGCACTTCATCAGTCACCTCTTCGCCCACTTCACAGTCGGCATCGATCGTACGGGCCTCGGTCAGTGTCAGCTGAAGATTCTCGTCCTCCAGTTCGTCATCGGCGACAACCGTACGGTTTCTCCAGATTTCGAAGTCACCTTTTTCCGGGTTGATAATTACATCGTAATTTTCATCCGTACCGAACATTTTAGCGATCACGTTGCGGAATGAGTCTTCCAACACGCTGATCATCGTATCTTTATCTATATTTTTCAACTCATTGAACTCAGCAAGTGTGTCAATCATACTGATTGTTTCCTCTTTCTTGGCCATAATCTTTTTACTTGAATCTTATTAAGTATTTTGTATATTTTATTTCATCGAATGTATATGACTGGTCTTCCCGGACAGTCACTTTACGCTTGGCTCCTTCGGGCTTCACTTGTTTTTCAACAGTGACCACCACCCCGTTTTCGTCGGCCGATTTCAATACGCCGGTCAACTTCGTACCGCTTTTAAGCAGCATTTCCACTTCGTTACCTATATTTTTCACATACTGGCGAAGCACTTTAAACGGAGATGTTATCCCTGCGGAACCGACTTCCAGTTCGAAGTCTTCCACATCACGGTCCAGGTGACCTTCCACATAGCGGCTCAACTCAGCGCAATCGTCGATACAAACACCCTCATCATTATCTATTTCTATGATAATCAGGTTACCTGGTTTTATTACTACATCCACTAAATAATTGCCGGAAGAAGCTAATTTCTCTTCTACCAACTGACTTATCACGTCCTTTTCAATCATATACATACAGTTAAGAACAAAAAGAAGGGGACTGCCCGCCCCCTCCTCATCTTCGCTTAATCGTCTGCAAATATACAAATAATCAGTGAGTTTTCAAATAAATATATATTTTTTCTGCATGTTAAGAGATTTATCGCGTACATTTATACTTAATATGTCAAAAGTAAGCATATATCAGAACATTTGGTCATTACCCGTTTTTTTCGTTCCTTTGCCCTCGAATATAAGGGGTGCTTGCCGGAATGACGCCCAAAAACAGGAAGGCTGGCTGAGATTATACCCATTGAACCTGTACGGGTAATGCCGACGAAGGGAAAAAAGTGTATCTTCAGTAAAACAGTCCACCTCTGCTATTCCTTTTAAAATTCAGGTTATCAAAAAGAAAAAAGGATGAAAAGTGTTCTTATTATTGCCTCAACATTAATGGCATTGTCGGCGGAAGGCAAAACGACCGGACCGGCCGATTCTCTGAAAATCTCAAAAGACATCTCGCTGGACGAAGTGGTCGTCACCGCAACCAAAGTAGCCAAAGGGACACCGGTTGCCTACAGCGAACTGACAAAGGACGAGCTGAATCGCCGGAACGACGGACAAGGCATCCCCTTCCTGATCCTCCAATCGCCGTCCGTGATCATGACGTCAGATGCAGGGACAGGTATCGGCTATTCCGGTTTCCGCATCCGGGGGACGGATGCCAACCGTATCAACATCACAGTCAACGGAGTACCGGTAAACGACTCCGAGTCACACACGGTCTTCTGGGTGAACATGCCAGACTTTGCCTCTTCGGTCGATAATATCCAGATACAACGCGGAGCCGGGACCTCGACCAACGGGGCAGCCGCCTTCGGAGCAACCGTCGCCATGCAGACGCAGAAATCGGAGTTGAAACCTTATGCCGAATATTCGGTCTCGGCCGGATCGTTCGGGACAGTCAAGAACACTGTCAAGCTCGGAACCGGGCTTCTACAGGACCATTTCGTTTTCGATGCCCGCTATTCCAATATCCAGAGCGACGGATACATCGACCGAGCCAAGGCCAACATGCACTCTTACTTTGCTTCGGCGGCTTACTACGGAAACAACACGCTGATTCGCTTCCAGACTTTCGGCAGCATCGAGAAGACCTACCAGGCATGGACCGGCGTCCCTTCCTATCTGCTGGATTCAGACCGCACCTACAACCCTTGCGGGGAATATAAAGAAGACGGGGTCACCAAATATTACAAGAACCAAACAGACAATTACCGGCAGCAGAACTACCACCTGACAGCCAGCCAGCGCCTGAGCGATCTGTGGAACATGAACCTGACACTCCATTACACACATGGGGCAGGCTATTATGAAGATTATAAAGGAGGAGCCAAAGTCAAGGACTACAAACTGCCCCCATATATCGACAGCCAGGGAGACACCATCGCCAAGACGGACCTCGTCCGCCGCAAGTGGCTGGAAAACGACTTCTACGGAGCGATCTACAGCGCCAACTATCGGGGAGAGCGTTTGCAATTCTCAGCCGGAGCCGCCATCAACCGTTACGACGGCGACCACTTCGGGCGTGTCATGTGGGCGAAACAATCGAACAACCTTCCCGAACCGGACTACGAATATTACCGTAACACGGGTGACAAACTGGATTATAATATGTATGCCAAGGCCAATTACCAGCTCCATCCCAACCTGAACGGTTATCTGGACATGCAGTACCGGGGCATCCACTACACGATCAAAGGCAGCGACGACAAAGCCGGCGACCACGTGAATGTCGACAAGCACTGGAACTTCTTCAACCCCAAGGCGGGCATTAACTTCCAGAAGGGAGGCCACAACGCGTTCGTCTCGTTCTCGGTAGCCAACCGCGAACCGAACCGGGACAACTTCACCGAGGCCGGCCGGGACGAACGCCCGCAGCACGAGACGCTCTACGACTATGAAGCGGGTTACGGTTTCGGAAACTCCCTGTTTCCATGTCGGCGCCAATCTTTACTTCATGGATTACAGCAACCAGCTGATCCTGACCGGCAAGATCAGCGAAATCGGCGAAGCCCTCACTTCCAATATCAAAGACAGCTACCGGATGGGAATAGAACTCACGGGAGGCGTGGAAATCGCCCGCTGGCTGGACTGGAGCGGAAACCTGACACTCAGCCGGAACAAGATCAAGAACTTCATCGAAAGCATCGAGGTTTACGATGCCGACTGGAACTTCCTACGCGAGGACCACAACGACTTAGGGACAACCGACATCGCCTTTTCGCCAGACATCATCGCCAACAGCATGTTCAATTTCAGCTGGAAACAATTCAGCGCAAGTTTCAACTCCCAGTTTGTCGGCCGCCAGTATATCGACAACACCTCTTGCAAAGACCGTTCCATCGATCCCTATTTCGTCAGCGACCTGCGTGTCGGCTACGTTTTCAAACCGAAGTTTATGAAGGAGATCGCCCTCGATGTCACGATCAACAATTTGTTCAACGAGCAATACGAAACCAATGCATGGGTATACTCGGCAATGGTCGACGGCGAACGTTACAAAGAAGACGGCTATTTCACCCAGGCGGGAACAAACGCAATGGCACGGGTAACATTCAAATTCTAAATGATGGAACAATTACTGGAATATTTCGAGTACTGACCGGCCTGCTTTATCTCTTTCTGGAGATCAGGCAGCATCGTGCCATGTGGATTGTCGGCTTCCTGACTTCCCTTGTCTACGTTTTTGTCTTTTTCTTTTCAAAGATATATGCGGATATGGGATTGAACATCTATTATGTAGCCATCAGCATATACGGTTTCTGGCAATGGACACGCAGCAAGGGCAGGCAAGAACAAACAGCGGAAGACATAGAGACAGCTCCTCAGGAGGTAATCCTCTACCGCAATATGACACTCCGTCTTTTTGCCGGGATCAGCTTTTCCATCGTTGCCCTGTTTGCGTTACTCTATTATGTCCTGCATTATTTCACCGATTCGCCGATACCGGCAGGCGATGCTTTTACCACCGCCGTCGGAATCGTCGCCACTTGGATGCTGGCACGCCGGATCGTCGAGCACTGGATCTTCTGGATCGTCGTCAACTGCGTGTCCGTCTATCTTTATTACCTGCGTGGGCTCTATCCCACAATGTTTCTCTATATTTGCTACGCCATACTGGCGGCAGCCGGATTATACACTTGGAAAAAAGAAAGGAATAAGAACAAATGATAGCACCTTATAATTGCGTAGTCGTAGCAAACGGCCGTTTTCCGCAAACAGCTTTACCGCTTCATCTTCTGCATCAAGCCTCCGTCGTCATCGCTTGTGACGGAGCCGTCGAGGCGTTGGATAAAGCAGGCATCACTCCGACAGCGATTGTCGGAGACCTCGACAGTATCCCATCCCGTTTTCGTGAACAGTATGCCGACCGCATCCATATCGTAGAGGACCAGGAAATAAACGACCTGACGAAATCCGTCCGCTTCGCCCACCGGTCCGGGCAGCAGGAAGTTCTGATATTAGGAGCTACCGGGCTGCGCGAAGACCATACGTTAGGCAATATCTCGTTGCTGATGGACTACGCCCCGCTGTTCCAACGGATAGAGATGCTTTCAGACTATGGGATCTTCACTCCTATCCTGCAAACGGCAACACTGGATAGCAAACCCGGAACCCAAGTGTCCCTTTTCTCGCTCGCCCCTTCCGGCACGATTTCCACCACCGGGCTGCGCTGGCCCATCCGCAACCGCCGGCTGACAGCCTGGTGGCAAGGCACGTTAAACGAGGCAACCGGTAACAACTTCACCGTCACCCTCTCTGCGGATGCCCGGATCATAGTTTACCGCACCCTCCAAATAATGTAGTTCAATTTTAGCAGATGTAAATCATCATTTGTATGTTTCAAATATTCTTATAATAAAAAGTCCCGAAGGGGATCTTTCGATCAGCCTTCGGGACAAAATACACCCCTCAATTTTACAACTTAGTATTTATTCAAGCCTCACGGCTGTTTAATAAAAATGCTATTCAACAACCTGTCACGCAGGCAGCTTATTCAATTGAGAAGCTTTCCATTCGGGAAAACCATCAATATCGTCATACATGTGGAACTGCAACTTGTCATCCGCCACCCTCTTCAACTCCATTTTAGGAGCCAGTGGCAAACACATGTCATCCACTGCAAACAGTGCTTTCAACAAAACCACATCGTACCCCTCGCGGATTACTTCTTTCTGTAGTATCACCGGCACATTCAACTTGGCCAGATAATAAGCAGAACGTTCATACGCGCACCATGAATCGCCTTCGAGATATAAGTAGACACCATGCAGGTTGTCTATCTCGTTCATCAGAACCTTTTCGACATCCGCTATACGTTCCATAATCTTAATAATTTAAATTCTCAATCTCCTATATGCAAACTCCATATTACAAAGATATGGGTTAATGCCGCAAAGGTTGCACTGTAAAGTCTCAATCTTACTACTCAAAGCTATCAAAGAGCTGATTATCGGCCTCTTTCTTACGCAACTCGTCCAAATTGGCCGCTGCTTCCTTCACACCGGCAGCTTTTGCCTGTTCCAGCAGTTTTCCTGCCTCATCCAAATTCCCATCCAGCAGGTTCAGGACACCACGCGCATGGATGGCTTCGGGGCTATTGCCGGCCTTAGCCAGATAAGTACGGGCCGCATCCAAATCATTCTTCGACAATGCGATATTGGCGGCGTTCAGATTGGCGACAGGATCGTCGCTGTACATGCGGACCGCAATCTCGAACACTTCATTATATTCCTTGCTTCCGATCTCGTAGCTGTTGGCCACCGCGAACATTTCGCTCAAACTCAACTGCTGCGGACGCGTCTTGATAATCTCGCGTCCTTCTTCGACCGTAAAGAAACGCACCTGATAAGCGACACGGTAATCGGAACGGCGCAACGAAGGATAGATATTCTTCAATACATAACGGTAAGGAGCCCCTCCGTCCAAAGCAGCCAGCCTGGCGTCTTTCTTGTCCGGCTCGTCATTGCTGTTGATGATAGCCAGCACAGCCTCACGCGAAGGAACGCTCCGGTCGGCCTCTACTTTTGCTTTCAGGCCTTCCCAATCTTCTGAACCGTTATCTAACGTGAACAGCTCCGGTTTGAAGTTGTGTTTCTTCCGTATATATTCGGCAAGCGCTTTCACACGATTGCCGGCCAGGACCGTATTGGACTTGTAGCTGCCTTCGGGCGACGCAAAACCTTTCAGGATAATGCCTTCAAGCGTGATGTTCTTATCGTTTACGACCGTACTGACCGTATTGTCGATCTTCGCCAGTTCCACCACATTGTTACGGAAATCCGGCAGGATCGCATATTTTCCCACCTGGAAGTCCAGATAAGCAGTCCCCACCTCGGCACGATGTTTTACCGTTTCCGCTTCCGGAGAGATATAAGCCAGGGTAGGCTGCACCTCATACCGCTTGTCGGGACGGGTCAGGACCTTGTCGGCCATCACGAGCAGAGCACCCTGTTCCTCTTTTCCACAACCGCACATGTTCGGGATCAGCACGAAGCGAGCGTCTTTCATCCACGGCTCAAACGGGATTACCGTCTTATAGTTGATGACGCTTTCGCTCTTTCCGGCCTGCACGACCGAAAAGCGGGATTCATCCTGCAAGTTGTTCAAAGCGATCTCGCGGTCATACACTTTCTGACTGATCCGTCCGTTCAGCAGGATGGAAGGCAGCCCTTCCTTCTGCGAAGCCGATTCCAAGACCGGTGTCAGGAGAGGTTCTCGCGAGATTTGATCCGGCTACCGTCGACCGTGATCACGGCGTCGATCACCAATTCGTTTCCTTTTTGTTTCAATTCGTTACAAACCACTTTTACCGGGGCCTGAGCCAGGATAGCCGGCGAAACGACAGCCAGCAAAGCTGCTGCCATATATATTTTCATTGTTTTCTTCATCGCTCCGATTATTTAATAAAGTAAATAATAGAAAGAGCAGCCTTCGTCACTCCGAAATAGTCTTTCGTTTCGCTCTTCTGAACCGTACCGCACGATGCGCACGGATATTTATCATAGTCCAGATGCGCCCATCCGACACCGATCACAGCCTCCATGCTCCAACGGTTGCTCAGCAGCCATTGGTAACCATAGGACAAGCCGGCTCCGTAGAGGTTGCCCTGATAACGATAATTCTCCATATTTTTACTCAGGAATTTGATCCCGCCGACATTATAATCGGCATAATGGGCATGCACTCCGAGAAAATGGCCGTTAAACTTCTCACATAACCAATAACGCGCTTCCGGCTGAACCATCCAATGTTTCCAACGCATGTCGTCGCCAAACTTCCATCCGTTGTAGTTACCGGACAAGTCCAGTGTCCACTTCTTGCTCAATCCCATTTCAACACCGAGGTTGATCGTTGCAGTCACGTCGTACAGCAAGTTTGACTTTACCGCAAACTTCTGCCCATAAACATTCGTCATGCCGGCTAGAAGCAAAAAGAGGAAAAGTACTTTTTTCATACACTTCATTTTTAATTATCTTTCGTTTTTCTATCCCATGTTAAACAGCAAAGGGGATAATACAGTTTATCCCGACACAAAAATAGAATAAGTCTTTACCACGCGCGGTAGGTGCTCGTTTCAAGTTTCACGGGCAAAGCTACCAAGAACGGACCGCGTGATATAAATACCGACGAAAAAAGGACAAGACGATAGAAATACCGATTAACACACGGAAATATTATCATATCGATTCATTTCTCCGACTCCCTCTCGAAACGCGCCCATTTGAGTTTTTATTGACGACCTCCGAAGTGCGGACATGCATGCCCTTTACGAAAATGGATTCGGCTCGGATTTCGTTGATGCGGTCTACACGACGGTATTTGGCGGAGATACCGAAAGTGCAAAAATCGTTCAGGCAGACATCGTAACCATCTTTCAACCGATCTATAATATAGTCTTCCATCAGCATCCACGAACGTGCCAGTTCCGAACGGAGGGAAGACGAACCGTGCGATATTTCTTCAAACATCCGCTCTTTGTTTATTGTGCCACGGCTGACTACTTTGGGATAAAAACCCGTTACTTTCTCGCTGTCCTCATTCAGGTTATCATAAATGGGGACAAATCTGTATTGTATACTCATACTATATTATTTTTATAAATGATTATCATGCTACACATCGACACCTTTCAACCCAACCACCTGATTATTTATCTATTATCAGGTGTCGATGTTGGTGTCGATACAGATGTCGATGTACTCACCCGACCGGCACATCGGCACCCGGTTCTTCTGTTTCCGGTATGACATAATAGTATTTCCGGTCTTTTTTCATCTTCTTCCGTACATTATATTTTTGCATTAATTGTCCGAACAACCTCAGCTTTGTTTCCGTAAGGTCTATTTTGCTCTGTTTGCTGATTGTCATCAATATTTCGGGTGCTGACAACGGCTCACAAACCTCCTCTTCCTCCGGAATACGGAAATAATGGAGGAACAACTCTTCCAGCAAAGGCCGCTTTTCGAACATCCGGTTATTCCGGTTCAAAAGCACCTCCTCTTCCGGGGTAAACCAATAGCGTTCACCTTCCCTCAAGGCACTGACCGCCTGGGCGTAGAGTTGAGGATAATCGATGGGTTCTATCCGGATCATCCCCTTCACCTCCACCCCGATAAAACGGCGGCTGCCGGTGGTATCGGTCAGCAAAGAGAACGTATTGGAGGTTGCGATAAACGAAGCGAACCGCCTCATCTCCTCCATGCTCTCGCCATAAGGCTTGCGCAACGTCACTTTCGCCTTCTGAAGCAGGTTTTTCAAATAAGGCTGACGGGAAGCAGGTATCGAGTCGAACTCATCCAGGTTGATCAGCGCGAAACGGTTCAACGCCATCTCCGCATCCTTCCGGCTTCCCAAGTCGATCCCATCGACATAGTAAGGTCGCAGTTCGGGCGGCAGAAGACTCTGGCAAAAAGAACTCTTGCGGCACCCCTGCGGCCCGACCAACAGGGGTGACGTGCTATTGGCATGTTCCCTGTCCATTTGCAACCAGTGTGCCACCATACTGAGGAACCAAATATAAAAGAAATCCCTCCACTCCTTGTTTTCGCATGGCACACAATCGGCAAGGGCACGGATGCGGTCCTGCCCGTCCCAATGCGGCAGATCGAAAGGAACTCCTCGATCGGCCAGTAATGGGAAACACGCCGGGAGTCCACGTAACGCTGCACGTCATATTCGATTGCCGATATCCCTTCCAACTGCGCCTCGAAACAGATGCTTTTGACCGCCTCGGCCGTCACCGGGCGATAGTCCGTAAACAGCGAATGTCGTTCGCGATACTCCTTGCATCCCTTCATCCGGTTGAACCTCAACTCATAACGCCTTGTCATAAACTCTTCCATCTGCATCGCCACCAGCATCCGCCGGGGCCTACAGGGCCGTACGCTGCAATGTTTTTTCTTTCCTGTAGACGTTCCCGAACGTCGCCCTCAACTCCATCTCCTGCTCCCTGCCGAACGGGTGTATCAGGGCAAAACGGACGGCATCTTCCTCCGGGATGGCGGATTGCCGGCATTTACGCGCCAGATGCACGATGAACTTTTTCCGTCCTTCATCGCCACCGTCTTCCGGCCCGACCTGCCGCAAAGGTGTCGGTAAGGCTGGTTTCATAAAGAAGCGATATGCGTTTGTAGCGTTCATAGCCGGGCGCCATGCGCAACAGAGGGTCCGTCTCGGCATCGTGTGCCTCGCGTGTCGTCACAGGAGCAGGCATCTGCAAAGGTTGTTCCAGGCGGATCGGCAAGGCATCCGGATTATAATACAGGTCGGGATCATACGACACACGGCATCCTTGTTCCGGCGTCGGGCATCCTTCTTCTTTCCATTCGACGGGCAACTGGAGCTGTGCTTCGTAATAGCGTCCTGCACGAAGGCAGGCATGGGTGTGAAAAAAGGCGCATATGCCTTTCCGTCTTCGGCAGCGAACCGTCCGACAAGGTAAAAGGAACCACGATTTTAACGCTCCGTCCGCTCGATCCTACAAACGAAGCGAGTGTCTGCGGAAATCCCGCTGCCCGGTCCCGTATGGCAGCCGCCTCCGCATAATCGATCAGGTTGCCGATACTGAGCAGCACCAATCCTGCATAGGTAGCCACACCGATCCTCTCATCATCCCGCTTCAGCGTAACGCCAAACAAAACTACAGGTATCTTTTCTGCTGCAAGGCTTTTTATCCCGGGAGTCAGATAAGGAATGTTCTGCCGCAAGGTGGTCACCGGCTTCCGGCTATTTTCCGTTTTCATGGCGTTCAGGACAATGCTTAGTTCAAGGTTACGGAAAGCCGCCAGGTCACCGCGAAGTTGCGTTATTTTCATATTAGCATTAGTTTTTAAATTTCCTGCAAGGTAAGGTTTATATTTCGGATATTCTATGTTTTTCAATTATTTTATGCACAAACTAATACAAAACATACCGGAAACTAACTCGAACCATACCATAAACTAATCCGGGACATACAGGAAAGTTGGGATAGGTAGTACTATGTATAAGGTATAGGTAGTACTATGAATTGCTAATAGGTAGTACTACCTATCGGTGTTATGTCGTACTATCTATCGAGAGTATGTAATATGCTATGAATTAGTTTATGGCATGGTTTGAGTTAGTTTGTGGGAAGATTCGGGATAGTTTGCGGGGAGATAGAGGTTTAAACTGCTGAAAAACGGGGGGGATACCGATATTGGCACACCTCCATCAAAATTCAAGGGCTATGCCGAAACAGCCTTGTCTCCACACGCTTGGCGCGGGAACAAAGCTGTTTCGGCATAGCCCTTGAAAGACTAATAATCGCTTTGGTAATTAATTGAAGCCGAAATTGATCTCGCCTCCAGACTGAATATTTTCTATCACTATATTTAAAGAGCCTGTAGCCGGAACACTCTGTATCAATGCAGATGCTTCATACATATTGCCGACTTGAAAACCGCCTTCGGGTTTCAGGGTTACGCTACCGGAGGAATAATGCTTAACCTCCCCTCAATCGTCGAATTTTCTATTGTTTCATCAACAGCAACCCAAGTCTCCTCGTTACAGAGCATGACACCAACTCCCTTATCTCCCCAACCATTACCACCAGTAAAATGTAAGGTTTCACCCTCTTTAATATTACCTGAATTAATCTGCGCAACCAACTCACTTGGAGCCTTATCGTTTACAAACATACAATCTTCTACTTTTCCTTTTGAGAAACTTGATATTCAGCATCATAAAGATTCCCCGTCAAGTTTATCTTTAAATCTTCTTTTGTATATGTGTAAAATTTAAAAAGAATAAGTAGTACTTACATCTTCATTCGGATCAAAAGAGGCTATACCCAACTGTCCTTCAAATTCTTCTTTGTTCGGCACAAGTTCACTTTTTAATTCGTATATCCTCTACCACAAGCTTAATTTTCTTTCAACAAAAAACCTTTATATTTTTGTCTTTTTAATAACTGACAAAGCACCAGGATGTGCACTTTTGGGAGTAGATGTAGTCGTAACGGGATGACCAAAATATGTATACTTTAGCTTACCATTACTGTCTCTTTCACTTAATTCTTGTGCATTCGTCTTTACTCCTCCAGGTATCTTACCATCAGGGAATAATTTTTCTAATTGTGCCTCTGTAAGCACTCCACTCATACTTCCTAAATCCGGATACTCATATTTCCCTTCTAACAATTGTCTCGGAATATCCACCCGCACTTTCAGTTCCACCCGTGCAGCCAACTGTGTTAACGGGATCTGGATTGGAGAAGCGACAGTCGTCACGTTAAATGTTGCGGATTTGTTACCGACTTTCACCAACTGGTCAGCTTTCTCTGCAAATGCAGTTTGATATGAATCGCCACCTTCAATAATCTCCTTCAATGCATCCAGAGATTGACAAGATTTATAAGCATCATTAGCCTCTGTCGGATTGGCTACGACCCAAAAGTCATAAGTACCATAATCCAAACCGGTTAAAGTGATTGTATATCCTTTTTTATACGTCTGGCTACCTCCATTTGGAACGGGGGTATCTACATATTCATTCTCAGTTTCCGATAAAGCATCGCCAGAAAAATACTGAGACGTAATATATTTTTCATTTTCACCGAACACGAATATCCAGCAATCCTCTACATTCAATTCTTCCTCTGTCGCATACACATATCCTTCGTTTGTTGCAGCAGCTTTTGTGATGACGGAAGAGGGAGATAGTTCGATGACGAGATCGCCTTTGCCGGAAACGCCCGGCTCGTCTATTATTTTTTCTTCAGTACATGCTGCAAAGATGAACAATGCAGATATAGCTGTCAGGAATATATTTTTCGTTTTCATAATTGTGTGTATTTTACCTGTCGATACTTTCATTTTTATACTCTCCTATTTAATCACAATACAATTTCCGGGATGGGATTATGAACCCAGTCTCTCGTATAGAATTCGATTGTGGAATCTCCCCAGTCCGGAGTGATCGTCCAACGCACTTTTTATGTCGTAAAGGTAGCCGCCTTTGATACCGTTATGATCGACTTCCTTCGTTATACCAGCCGGATTGATCGGGTATGTTTTCTCAAATGTTCTGCCGTCAACTGTGAACTTCACATACAAGGCTGTATTCATTTCAGAATCTTGTTTATATTGGTTAGCATAGCCATAGGCTGTTCCCATGTCAGTCCATCTCGTTCCAATTCGGTTACTACGGTTCAAAAAAGCGCCATCTTTAACATTGACACTCGCATCCCCTTCAACAATCTTGCCATTTTGTTGCAAGTTCACGAATTTAGCTTCATCAAAAACAACAGTCGGATTCCCTTCAAAACCTTTAAGTGTCACATCAAACTGAGAGAAGTCAAGTCGTGCAGCCACATGGGATACCTTCACAAGAATGGTCGTAGGATTATTTTCCGCAACAGACGGAGATGGATAAGAATTAGTTATATCTTTTCCAAAAACAATGCGCGTAGAACCATATTTGATTAGTTGATCCGCAGAAAGACATCCGGATATTTGTTGATTCAAAGCACTTTGTGCATCTCCAATATTGATATTTTTCAAAATTGATTACCATTTATAACAACATGGGCCTCAATGTACGATTAGTTTTGTACTTCGTCACAAACTTCAGATCCTTCAAAGTGATAGAACCATCACTATTAGAACTTACCTGATTCCTATTTTGGGGGATTAAAATACCTATTACCTTTCCATCTTCCAATAAGAATACAGATACTTCAGATATCTTTTTTTCGTCATTGTTCTCATCACCTGTTGCAGGTCTGTCTTCACCGGGAACAACAGTTGTTGAAGCTTTTGTAGCCATTTCATTAAAAGCGACACCGAAGTCCAATACTGTATAAGCTTCCGTGGCTTCTTCAATACCCTTCTCTACATCATTCATGATAGCATCATCTTCCATGGAGCAGGAAAAACCGGCAAGAACCAATATTGCTGCGAAAAATATATTCTTAATTTTCATAATCCTATGTATTTTCTCATTTGACTTACGGTGCAAATGTACAGGGAATGCCGACAGGAGGCGATAGGCGAAACTTTCAAGATTAAGTGGTAAAAATACCAAAAGGCAAATTGAGAGGTACACCCTTTAATTGCGATAGAAACGATAAGCTTCTTTTAATAGACAAAAAAATAAGGGGGCGTTTTGAAACGTCCCCTTTGGTTATTGTGAATCAATGATTTTATTAATTCGTATCATCTTCTGTTTGCTCGACCACATTCCACGGTGCCACTTCAATACTGAAATTGATACAAGCATTTTCCAAGATTTCATCCGGATTCGGGCTACCTTCACCGGTGATAGTTGCCGAGACCTTGAAAACTTGTTGCTTGCAACATTACCGGCATCACCAACCAACTTCAAAGGGATATGGAAGTATCTTGTTCCTTTACTTTGATTCCCATCATAATAGTTGCCGGCAATAATCAAACGGGTCTGGTAAGCGCCACCCTCTTCTTTCGAATAAGACCCATCACCATTAGCAGTGAATGGAATACCCATAATGCTTTCCGGGCTATTTGCATTGATATATTTGTCAAAATCCCATCCTGTCAAAGCGTTTCCAGCCGTAGTCAATGACCTGTCGGAATATGTAGCCACCAATGCTTCATCTACAGTACTATTCAATGCAATCAAAACTGATGTTCATCAAACGATTCAGGGGCTCCTCTGTAGAAACCGGCTCCCGTATTTTCTTCGCCCATAACCGATGCGTTAGCACGGACATTGGCCAAGAACACAGACGTAACATCAAATCTTATCGTTTTACCATCAGATTCCAATGCGCTGAAGTCAGCCTTCAAAGAAACCAATTGCACACGCGCGATGGAGCGAGTCATTATTACTTTAGTCGCACCTGCTGCTGGAATACTTCCTGTATGGTCGTCCTTTGCTGTTACTTTTTCCGGTGTACAAGAAGAAGCACCATTATACCAATTTATGAAATGTTCCGTGTCGGAAGAAGGCTTTAAACCTCCAACAGTCAACTCTGGACTGTGCATTGGCAAATAAGATTTTCCTACTCCTACAGCATTTAATGATCTGATGTCTTTCGTTGTCTTTCCCTCCAAATCCACTAACTTGGTAACATCATTATAATGCTCCGTATTGGCCAACAAAACAACTTTAAAGGTTGTAGAAGAATTTCCCCTTCTGTAGTCGGTTTTGCCACTTTCACATGGATAGCCTTGATTGAGGTGATGGACTGATTTTCGCCTTCTCCAGTAACATTATAGTCCTCACCTACCGTACCGGAACCTTCCAAACTGACATGCTTACTGATCACATACTTTCCGGCTTCGTCAAAGACATAAGCCGTCAAAGACTGGATCTTGGCTTCTTTGCCGTTGCCGGCATCATCGTCACCTTCGGTCGATGCCTTCGTCATGACATCGGTTGTGGAGGCGAAAAGAGATAAGCGTCTACCTCCTGCGGGCCGGATATTCCGTCATCGTCTTTTGAGCAGGATGCCATTGTGCAAACTGCCAAAGAGGCTAAAAATAAATTTCTTAATTTCATAATTATAATACGTTTAATTTGTTCTACTTTAAATATTTACCCTATGTGTTGCCATCATCAGATTTCAACATCCTGGCTCACTTGTCCCCAATTGACCACTTCGACTTGTACATCCAGGTCTCCGGTAGTCGGCCGTGGCGGAATCGGTATATTGGGATCTTTTTCGTGGTTGCCGTCGAAGCTGGTATCTCCGAAGGTGACATTCAGGCGATATACATAGTTGCGTTTAACGTAGTTGTGATTATATCCTCTGTCCAGACCGTTCCGGTTGATTACGGCGGTGAATATTTTTGTTTCCGCCTCATACGTGTCCGTTTCAAGCAAAGTTGCTCTGACCTGTATTTCTGTCGGGGCTTCAGAGCCATCGTTTTCCATCACGTAGTGCACATAAGGTGTGTCGTTTATCGGAGAACCGTTGGCGATATCGCGGTTCAATGCTGTCGCATCGCTGTTGCCGAGGTGTCCGGTTGCCATCACCACTCCCCAATAATCACGGCTGAAAAAACGTGAAGCCGTGCTCTGGTTCAATATCGTGACCTCTTCCACTCTCACTGTACGATTGCGCAGAAGTGTTTTTTGTAAAATCGGTCTTGACATTGACCAAGTCGAGACGGGCGGCAAGACGAGTGATTTCGACTGGTTCGGCGATACCGTTGATATTTTCACTGCCCATCGATGCGTATCCCAGATAGTTGTCTCCCTTAACAAGAGGCGCTTGGGTCGTAATAACCGGACTGCTCATGACCAGGTTGCTCTGAGACTGGTCGGCAAGTTGTGCCAGCTTGGATTCGAAATCGGAATAGCTCGTAACACCGGCAAGCGAATTTTCCGGCGTATTGGAAACGATCACGATCTGCGCCCGCATGGTCATAGCAGGCACGTTCAGGATAGAGGCCTCGCCTTCCGAGTTGGTTGCCTGCCAGCCATAGCCAATCAGTTGTGCACCGCTTTCGTCGAAAACGAGCACCGAAAGGTTATTTACTTTGGCCTCTCCGGCCAACTCATTCTCATCATTCGGGTGAAACCCTTTCGTTACGGCCGACCCCGCCGCCTTGACCGCAATGCTCAACGAAGCATCCGCATCCTTCCCCTTAAATGATTCTTCATCCTTGGAGCAGGCAGTACAGCATAGGAGTACTGCCAGGGTCGAGAGGAATATGTTTGATAGTTTCATAAGTCTATAATATTATTTCAGCAAACCTTTACTTTTATAAACGCATCGAACATAACCACCATCGCGTGATGTAGTCCGTTCACCCGTTTTTCCACTTACCAAACCGGCATCTCTTGTCCAATAAGCTTCATCTTTCAATTGGAACTTCTTTTTCATGGTAAATAATCTTTTTAATATCCTCTTGGGTTGGCAACAGAGATATGATATAAGCAGTTCCCGAAACAGACTGAATGTAATCAATATTCATCGTTCCATATTGATCATTGCACAATAACTTGGCATCTTGCACAGACTGTACTTTTCCACTTTTTGTTTCCCACTGATTCAACCAACTCTCACCAACCGAATAAGATCCACCATCAACTCTTCGTGCATAATAGGCAGAATAACCAGCAGCCCCAATTCCACTACTCAAATCACCTAAATACAGCAATGGATATTCGTGTACTTCAATAGTTTCTCCAGTATTCAATTTGAAATCTCTTTTCCTATAGATAGTACCGTTAGCGACTTGATCTCTTAAAGTATAATTGTCACTTTCTTCCTTAACTTCCGTATTTGTATTTTGATTCTTATATTCATTATTCTCTCCATAGATACTTGTATGTCCTTGGCTTCCAATGATTCCAATATAATTACTTGCAACACCCAATTTACTATAATTATTATTCTTTACTTCAACAGTTGCTGTCGAAGCATTTGTCCAATATCCAGACTCTGTAGTTTCATAAAAAACTTTCATATCAGAACCTGTGTATCCATCAGTAGTCATGTTTACAGCACTACCACTATTGTTAACCACATAAAAAAGGAACGATGCCAATGGTTGAAGGAGCCCCATCAATTACCAATGTTCCCTTCGGATAAAACGTCGAGTTTTCCAGATCCGCTTGTACGCGCCATTCATACTGCAATTCGTTCTTGCCGGCCAAACCGGTAAAGGCCAAAGTCACATTATAATGAGTATTGCGTTTGATATTGAAATCCGATGTACTATTCTCACCTAAGAAAAAACGATAGTTGATCTCGCCATCCCCGACATGATTGACACCCGGTTCAGAAGTAAAAATCGTGTAATTCCCTTTCACCTCTATATAAGTACAAGGTACGGAAGACCATTTTTTAAACCACTCAGTATAGTCGATCTTGCCATCTCCTATTGTCGGGACCTCCAAACCAACAGGAGTTTTTAATGATGGATCATCGTTGTTAATATTATTCTCACCTTGCAAATTTTCATACATATAAAAATCCCTGCCGGTGGCTAATCCGTCTACTTCATCTTCCGGCTTTGCCGATTTATTTTCATACAAAGAGATGATGCTTTCACCCGATACACCATTGTCCATCGTCCACTTTTCATAGGGGGAGCAGACTATATTTAACAGGCAAATGACGGACATTGACTTCTGTTATGGCCAAATAAACATGTTTGTCACTCGGCAGATCCTTCGTGATCTTGAACGTTATCTTTGAATAAGGCGGCACGACTTTTGCTGCAAAGGAAGCATCGCCTGTTATATCAATCACTTCGTTATTGCCACTGTTATATAGATTTATGCTCGTCTCCATATCTTTTGCGACAAACCCCAGCATCATTTCTGTTCCCATCGGTTCTTGAGATTCAATTTGTTTGGATAACAGAGCTTGTTCCGTTGTATATTCTTTTGCAGCATCTTCAGAACCGACATTTGCCAACACATAGATCTTGTGCTTGCCGGTCTTGGCATCGAAAGTCATATTGTTTACAGATGTTTGATTCTCTCCTTCCACATCATGAAACGTAACGATCGGGTTTTCCCCCTTCTCATCATACACTAACACCGCCAAGTCATTGATCGCACCGAAAGTAGCGCCATTGTCTAAGGATTTTGTTTCCACCACCGGGACTTCGGGGGTGCCGATATTCAGTTTCAAGGTCACCGGCAGACCTTCGGGGACATCCGGACCGTTGTTGCCTTTATCGAAATCTTCGTTGGTACACGAAGCAACTGTCAGCACACACCAAAGGAGGGCTGCCAGCTTTACTATATTTTTATGTAACATACTCATTCGTCTTTATATATTAGCATTCGTTTCTTATTACCATTCAATATCATCATCGACAACACCCCAAGGAGTCACTTTGATCCTTGCGCCTAAGAAGGCGCCGTCTTCGCCCCATGCGAATAGTACCAATGTACGCGGGAACGGATGGATTTCGATCGGGCCTGTCGTACCGTCGTCGAAAGTTCCTTCCTTCACTTCGTAACGGTCGTTACCGACCTGTATGCTTCCGGTCATATTCTGACCTAAATAGAGCGCCTGCGGTCCTGTCGTTTCCCATTCGGAGTCTTTCCAGTCGGCTTCGGGGTTGTAGTAGACGCTGTCGCCGGTCAACTCGCCCTTATAGTCGATCGTGTTCAAGGTGCGGTCCATATAGAAATCGCATTCATCGGTCGCACGCAGCCCTCTTGCCGTCAGGGCATATTGAAGGTTAAGCGTTCTCATCTCGACCGTTCCGGTTTTGGGTTCGAGCACGATTTCCTGGTTTCCGCCAGCCACACCGTTCCCGCGTACTGTCACATCGATATCGCCGAAAAAGATGCTGTCGGGAGATTGTGCGATCTCGCCTTCGCTCTTCAGAGAAACGGCGAAGTCTTCGGCCTTGGTGGCCTCGTTCACGTCCTGATGTCCTTTGAGGTTTCCCCATGCGATCAGGTGCAGTTTCGAACTTTCGGGATAGTTCAACTCAATGGTTTCTTTGCCTCTGATAAAGGCATCGTTGAGATCGCGCGTATCAAGCAGCTTCGAGTTGTTATCGTAGATAAAGAGCTTGGCTTCCGAAACAACGCTCAAAGCCGTGATATCATCACCTTTGTGGTTCACGACCTTTAGTGTCAGCTTATAGCACTCGTCCAAGTCTTCCTTGATACAGCCGGTGGCAAAGACCGTAACTGCGACAAGTGCCAGAAATAAAACCTTTTTGTCAATATTGATTTCATAACGTTTTGTTTTTATTCCCATTCATTTTACCCTATTAATCCAAATCTTCATTTTGCTCGATCACATCCCAGTCAGCCACCGTAACAGCCACATCCATACAAGCCTCAGTCACCGGATCATACGGCCGGTCGGAACCACTGCTATTAATGGTGAGGGAGATGTTGTAACGATAATTGCGTTTGACGTAAGAGTGGTCAGGTGTACCACCTTCAGCATCTGTCATCGTCCCCATTGCATTGACAGGGATCGTATAAAACGGTTCTCTTCTACTCTGCCGTTATCATCTGTATAAGTGCCCTTCAACACTAACAAAGTACGTTGTCCGGGCTTGACGGCATCAACCATATTTTCATATACGATAAATGATTTGCCACAAGCGAGTTGGCCTGTTTCTGGTTTCCAAGGAGAGGAAGAGGTCACTTTCCGTTTATTAGCATTAAAGCCTAACAAATCAGCCTTCAACAAACCATCCTCAATCGTCTTGTATTCACCATTCCAATATTCATTTTCATATTGGCCGTACCACCATAAGAAATTACCTTCCGGTGCTCCTTTGCTCTCCACCATCCCCCATTCTTCAGTGGAATTGGCCGCCATCAAAGAATAGCCTTTCACATTTGCCATAAAGACAGAGTCAATGACGAAAGAAGCTTTTCCATTATCAGATTTCACAGAAACTGATTTCAAGTTGATTTGGGCAATGTGGCGTGTCAGTTTAATATTATTTCCGTCCTTTGATACATTCGGCATATGACCGGAGAAATCTTTTTTATTTCACCAAAAAAATATTATGCTTTCCCTCATCTAACGTAGCCTCGATTAACCGACTGCTCATAGAGTATCCGTTATTTTCATTCTCATTATCTAATGCCCTCTGATATACTAATGCTTCCTTTAATGTGCCAAAATTGTTTTTCCCGCGTTCCAGCATTTGCTAATACAAGAATTTTGACAGCACCGCTTTGTACATCCAAATCCTCCACTCTATTGATTGCAACCACTTTATCAATTTGCAAGTTTCCATCAGCATAAAAAACCATCACATGCAAACTATTAATAGCATCTTCCTGATCAATATTTTCCCCCCTCTCCTTCACCGGCTTTAGTCAAGCTTTTTCCCATCTGCAACAGCAGCCAAAGACAAAGTTGCATCCGGGTAAAAACCTCCACCTCCGGGACGTTCTCGTCTGATGAACACGCAAATGTCATCCCTACCACTATACTCAAAAGAAAATAACTCTTCAATTTCATAAATATGTATATTTTATTAATTTCTATTTATCCCTTATTTTGATTTATACAATACAAAAAGTATTTAGCTTTGCGTGTTTTAAGAATAGGTGTCACTCTCTTTATTAATAGATAAACCTATCACACAGGCGTTTTGATAGGTTTGCATAGGTTTGTGCAACAGATGCCATAAATACCTCCTTTCTATAAACTAAAAATCCCCAGCCTTTAAGGACCGGGGATTTTCTATATTTATAAATGATGATTAGATTTCAACATCTTGACTAACATACCCGAAAGGAACAACCACGCACTGTACATCCAGCGTTGTAGGATCGCCACCACCACCAGGAGTCTGATAGCCCGGTCCTGTAACTGTCAAAGTCAAATCATACTGCAAGTTACGATACAAACCATTGTATTTGCCATCATTTCCTGTTACTCCACGCAGAGTCAAAAGCTCAGAAGCGACATTGCTTTCACCAGCTGACACTTGGAAATTTTCACCTAAAGCGATTGTGTAATAACGATCGCTCTCTGTTTTACGATCAGTATCATTGATTTTATAAGAGAAGTCACCTTTCACAACCAACAGTGTTCTATTGGTTAAATTTGTATTTTCATACACATAAAAACTGTTTACTGTCTCATAAGCATTTGAAGTTGTAACTGTACCAGTGATAGTTGTTTTAATCCAAGACGGAGTCCCATCTGGGACAGTAGGATTATCAACAAGCGTATACTTGTCATCCTTGTTAAGCCAATCAGTCGTATGCTCATAAGCACTATACCATTCATTTTCTACATTTGTAGATCCATATTCTTTCCAGTCCTCACCCATCAAATTAGTTTTCTTATGTCCCTGAAGAATAAAGATTTCTTTAAGATCCAACTGAGGATCTGAATATTTAGGCTTATTTTCATCAGTTGTCACTTTCGCAGAAATTTTATTCAACACAACTTTAGCCACGTTACGATACAATTTCACCGGTTTTTTCAAATCATTGTCAGACAAGCCTTCTACATTTACATAACCAGTAGGCTCAGTTGTGAAACCAAATACATTCTTCTTTTCAGCAGCAACAACCACACCAGTATAGATTTTACTGTTCATTGTAAGAGCTGCACCAACTTCCAATTCAGAATCAAACGTTTTATTTAAAGCAGTAAAAACCTCCTCTTTTGTTTCTCCTATCAAATTTGTTGGTACTGTATAATTGGCAATCAAAGCCACCTCTTTAACACCAGCAGTCAATTCAGCATGAGCAACGGCATCATTCCCCCTTCCACAGCAGGTGTATTTACTTTAGTTCCGACAACTTCCAGTTTGCCATCTGCATTAAAAACCAACATGGATAAAGACGTAATATCACCAGATGCTTTTGTATCAGCTGCTTTGTCAAACTTCACGGTCAAACTTGTCCCACCCTGCGCATCAGGATTACCGTTATCCGAGTCGGCACATCATCATTCGAACACGAAGCGAAAGCACATGCAATCATTGTTGCATACATTAAATTTCTTAGTTTCATATTTTTCAAAATTAAAAAGTTAATAAATTCGTTTATATAATGATCTTTATTTTTCTTCCCCTATAGCTTACTGAGTTGTTCGGAACGATTGTTGTGTTTTATGTTGTCCTATACTTCCCATCGGCTAACTATCTTTACTATATTTATTGATACCATCTATAATATTATCTTTATCTGTCTCATCGTTTCGGGTTATCGTCTTTCGACATTGCAAAGGTGGGAGAAAAAGTAAATACGCATTAGGGGCGTGACTCTCAAATATAATCGGTAAAACTCTAAGTGACTATTTTGATTTATTTGCACCTATTTTTGAGATATTTTCAGTTTTTATGGTGCTTACATCTTATTATAGAACAAGAATAAGAGAGGAATATAGTACGACTAATTGTCCGGAAAGACGGAATGTCCAGCCTTAAGCTGGAATTCCGTATTGTGAAGGTGTAACTCCGTATTGCTCGGTAAAACGTTTACGGAATGTAGCCGTATCGTTAAATCCCACCATTTCGGCGACTTCCTGTACGGAGTATTGCTGGCTGGCAAGCAGTTCGGCGGCTTTTTTCAGCCTTATGTTGCGTGTCAGTTCAAGGATACTCAGATCTGAGTATTGTTTAATTTTCCTATACAAGGTTGGCCGACTCATATTCAATGAGTCTGCCAGCACTTTTGCCTCAAAAGTAGAGTCATCGAGGTGTTTCTCTATGTTTTTGACAACGGCATCCATGAACGGGTTGGTCGACAGCGTGTTTTCTTCATTGTGCGAAGCAGCAGAAGAATTAGAGAAGTAACGTTTCATATCGTCGCGCTTCTTCATCAGGCTGTTGATCTTGCTCCGCAGGATTTCCACGTCGAAAGGTTTCGTGATGTAATCGTCAGCACCCGCTTCGATACCGGTAATCACATCTTCGCTCTCGACTTTGGCTGTCAACATCACGACAGGTGTCTGCGCCATCTTGGGATCGTTCTTGATCTCACGGCAGGTCTCGTAGCCGTCTTTCACCGGCATCATGACATCACAAAGGATCAGGTCCGGCTCTTCTTTCAAAGCGACGTTTATCCCATCCTGGCCATTGCGGGCTTCCAATATCTGGTATTCCTTATTAAAGACATGCTTCAGGAACCAGCGTATCTGGTCGCTGTCGTCAATCACAAGGAGTTTCTTTCCGGTTTCCTTCTTTTGCGGAATCACATGGATCAGTTCGGCGATCTCTTCTTTCTGGCGGGCATTCAGTTTGACCAGGTCGGATTCGGGTTCCACAAACTCGACACGACGGTCCAACAGATGCTGCTTGCCAAGCGGGATCATGATTATGTAGGAAGTGCCGTTCTTGTCCGACTCGCTTCGGTACATACCGCCTATCGCATCAGCCATGTCCATGATCTGCTTCAAGCCGCGGCGTGTACTTTCGTCTTCATCCAACCCCTCGTCTGTCACAACCAGTGCGCTGTAGGCTTTTCCGTTTTCATTTACAACAGATATATCGAGTGTCACTTTCCCATAAACAAACGTATTTTTGAAGGCATTCGACAGTAACATACGCAGAGCGAACTCCATCTTGCGGCGGTCCATCCAGACCCAAAGGGCGGGCGTCTGCGTGTTGATACGGAAATCGATGTTGTTCATGGCTACCCAATCGACAAAGATATCGCAGATCTGGCGGGCAATCTCGACCATATCGTAACGGGCGATGCGCAAATAATTGGCGACATCGTTCGAACGGTGCGTACCGATCAACTGGTCCGCCAAGTCCTGCATGGCAAGTGTATTACGATAAGCGGAAAGCAACTGGGTAGACATATCTTTCTCCGGATCGTCGTTCTGCACCACCAAGGCAAGAGAACCCAACACTAAGGAAAGCGGGGTGCGCATTTCGTGGATCGTCTCGATAAAGAAGTTGTCGTTGATGCTTTCAGCGTCTTTCAGGCGTTTTTCCGCTTCGGCAAGCTTGTCGGCAGCCTCACGCTGGATCATGTCGTTTTCCTTAATCTTGGTTACGATGAGCTGCTCCAACTCTTTCTTGTTATTGTTTAATGTAGAGATCACCAACTCCAGTTCGTTATTCTTCGGACCAAATCACTATTGGCTTTCGCCAAATCGTCATTCTGCTCCCGTAAAACCCGGTATCTTTCTTCCTGTTGCTCGATTTGCCCTTCCAACGACTTATTCCGGGAATCAAGTTCTTCATTGCGGGTATTCACTTCTTCGTTTCGGGAGCTGATTTCTTTATTCAAACTTTCAAGTGCGGCGTTTTCCTTGATGATCCGATCCGAGCGATCATTCATATTGGAATGTAATTTTCTCACATAAAGAAACAGGGGGACAAATAAAAGCAGTAGAGCAACCACCACAATCAATGTCTCACTTCCGAATAGTTGTCCGTTTTCATTGGCAGCCAAGATAAATGAAGTACTGAAAAAAACACCTGTCAATACTCCACTCACCCTCTTGAACAGAGATTTTTTCTTCATATTTATATGCATTTATTATATATCCTTCTATAAATCAAAACTCATCGTCAGCATTGAACGACAAAGATGGCAAAAATATTTTTCTTACGAGATATTTAACACCAACTATTTTTCAAAAATATCATGATAATCATATATTTTTAAACATACAAAATCGTTACAAAAACATGACAGCATCCAAATTTCATCCGATAGACGCAATTAAAAATAGGGCATCAAAAACTCTTCCCCATCAGAACATGACACGAATACCTACACATTGACACGTTTAACATCTTTTACGCACGTATTATTGTAGAACAGAAAAAGACATTTTATTTTTGTACAAAAATAATGGACAGAGATTCAGACGAGGCTTATCGGTTCCAAATTAAGGTATTATAGAATGCAGCTTGTTTCATAGCAAACAATCATTAATTATCAATACTCATAGTATCGGAAACTTTTCAAAACAAGCTTCTCTAAATGAGTTGTCCATCAATAAAATATTTCATTTGATTTATTTTACCCTCAATTTTTTATATGCATAGGCGTACATCCGGATTGTTCCGCGTGTGCGCCACTTTTTTTGCCTGTTTTATGCACGTACATATTTTATACACGACATAGAAGGGGCATTATATTATGAATATTCAGAAAACCTATCAACATAGGCAATCACCAACTTCAAGGGAGAACCAATAGTTTCACCTATCTCAGCTGATACATTTACCAGCGAAATGGTAAATCTAAAAAACAAAATCCGAGTCATGACAGAATCAACCACATTCATGACACTTTACCTGCCTCTAGAAAAGTGGTAGACCTTTCAATAACGAATGATAATTAATACCTTTACCATGCAAAAATGAGACAAACAACCCTCATAAAGAGATATTCTCCAACCATTTTGATTCGTTTAACATATTTTACATACAGAATTATTGTATTATTCGAAAACCAATGATACATTTGCACTATCGAAAAAAAAGAAACGAAGGTTTTGATGAGGGTCTTAACCTTACAAATGTTCTTTCGGAGTATAGGGTTTTAATTAGCATATAAAAAAAATTAGGGTCATGAAAAAGGGTAAAATTTTCACAAATTGTTTGTTTTCTATTTGGACATTGTCCGTTATTCTATCTTTCGCAAGTTGCTCTTCCGATGGTGATTCCATTTCAATCATAGATGAAAGAGTTCCACTGGAAACAGAAGCACCTTTTTCCATAATCTTGAAAGCATACTCGAGAATTCGGACATCACTGCCAAAGGGGACGTAAAAAGCACTACACTGTATGTTTTCGATGAAAATAACGATTTCTACAAACAAATCACAGTGGACAATGATTATCTTTTACAGGTTAAGCCGGTCGAAATAAACTGTCCGGGATCCGACAAGATCACCGTCATCGCTTGGGCAGGCCTTTCAAGCAATAGCGAAGAAATCAGCAATATGAACCAGGCAAACGTCATCTCAGACCTGCAAGTGAGCCTAAAACACAATAATGGCGTTGCAAACAATCTGCCGGGAGACTTGTTTTATGGACAAATCGTTCTACATCGTTCTTCTACAAAAGCAACTTCGCAGGAATTAAAGATCGAACGCAAGGTGTCTTCCATGTCGATCTTGACAAAAGGTGCTTTTTAAAGGTATTTGACTCCAAAGAAGGCAATTATTATTACAAAATCAAAAGAACTAAAAGCTCATTCAACTGCAATGGTGAATTGACAGGCAATGATATCGGATATATTATTCCAGCTACTTTTTAAATGATAATGGCAACCTAACCACAGGTACATTCTCCATTTTACCGGCTGATAATATGACTATAGAGCTTTACAGAGATGACGTTTTAGTTCTTTCTTCCGAAAATGTCAAAAATTCAGAAAATGTGGCTGCAAACGAAGGAGAACAAACAAATATCATTTTTGACCTTTCCCGCAACAATATCAATATTAGCATTTCAGAATGGGGTACTGTTATTCAGTATGTTACAGTCGGATAATTCGACCCTCAATTTTTTATATGCAATAGGTGCACATTCGGATTATTCCGAGTGTGCACCACTTTTTATAAATATGCGATCCTCCGTGATAGGAATACCAGCCAATATGATACAAATACAATCGTTAATAAATATTTCATCTGATTACAAGCATTTTACATTATCACGAATGATATGAGTACAATGCCCGTATGATATTTTTGCCACGCATATAAACACTATTGATAGCGTAACTTTGTAGCAAGAAATAACACAATACAATTTGTGAAATTTTACCCTATACTCTGTTTGCACGAATCCCTTAATTCTGCAAGCAAACCTAATTAATATAACCGTGAGGTTACATAATTATCATAAAAGTCCAGGCTCTCTGCTTCTTTTTTGACAAGAACAGAAAACCTGGACTTTTTTTTCTCGTTTTTGATTACTAAATAAAACGGAAAAAGACTTCGTAAATGTTTAGTTTACGAAGTCTTTTTCCTGTAGCGAGACCGGGATTGAACCGGGGACCTCATGATTATGAATCATGCGCTCTAACCAGCTGAGCTATCTCGCCATCAAATGTCACCATTTTCCTTGATTGACGCTGCAAAAAGTAGAGCTTATTTTTATATTGTGCAACACTTTCATGAAAAAAAAATTCAATTATTTTGAAAGCTTCCTGTTAAGATCTTAATTCAGAGTTGTTTTTTTTTGGCGAACAGATTTGGCAAATATCAATTCTTTTTATTATCTTGCTGCGCAATAAACACGATGAAAGATGAAAAAGAGAAATTTCATATCGAATACATTTTCGATAAAGTTTCACGACGAAGCTTATGGAATCACCTCACAACTCCTCCAGGACTATCCGCTTGGTTCGCCGATGATGTTATTATCAATGGTAGCATATATGTTTTTAAATGGAACAAAGCCGAACAGGAAGCGGAAGTGCTGTCTATAAAAACCGGAAATGAGCATCCGTTACCGTTGGATGGATGAAGAGGATGAAAATGCCTATTTCGAATTCCAGATCCACAGCCATGAATTAACAGGATCGACTTCTTTACAAATAACGGATTTTGCCGAACAAGATGAAAAAAAGGATTCTATCGATTTATGGGACACGCAAGTAGAAGAACTGAAACGTACACTCGGTATTTAGCTTGTTTTAGTGATTTCTGTTAGCGATCATATCGTTTTTTCACTACTTTTGCGCCGTCAACCGGATAAGCAATGTTGAAAATAAAACGATTATATACATTTATGCTGCAGACTTTCCTGCCGTTGTTCTTGATGACCTTCGGCATCTGTCTGTTTATTGTGCTTATGCAGTTCCTGTGGAGGTACATTGACGACATGGTCGGGAAAGGTTTGGGGATTCCTGTTTTGGCGGAAATGTTTATGTATGCCGCCCTATTTCTCGTACCGATGGCACTACCACTGGCTATTTTGCTTGCCTCGCTTATGACTTTCGGGAATCTTGGCGAACGATTGGAATTACTGGCTATGAAATCGGCGGGTGTCTCACTTGTCCATATCATGCGCCCGCTAATCATCACCATCAGTATTATAAGTATCGGGGCTTTCTTCTTCCAGAACTATGCCATGCCTGTCGTACAAGTCAAACTTTACACGCTACTTTGGTCTATGCGGCAGAAATCGCCGGAGCTAGATATTCCTGAAGGGGTTTTTACAGCGAAATCACTGGATTTAATGTATATGTGAAGCATAAGGATACTGAAACGGGGCTCCTTCGCGATATGATGATCTATGATTATTCTGAAGGATTCAACAAAGTAAGCGTGATGGTCGCAGATTCGGGACGCCTGAAGACATCGGCAGACAAAATGTTCTTAGTCCTTTCCCTATTTAATGGAGAATCCTTTAGAAGCCTGGACAAGCAACCGAGTACCGCAGGTACAAAAAGTTCCGTTCCTTACCAAAGGGAGACATTCAAAAGCCGGGATATCCTGATCGAATTTGATGCCAACTTTTCACGGACGGACGAATCATTCATGCAAAACCAGTTTATGGGTAAAAACATGCATGATTTACAAATCTTCATCGATTCTGTTTCCGTACGCTTAGACAGCATACAAAACGTCAACGCCAAAAATGTTTACGAAACCTCATACAAAAAGACACTAAAGAAGCCGCAAGACATAAAGCAGAATAACGTAAAGGATGATTCGAATAGTGAAAAATCAGATACAAAAACGACACTAGAGACGCCCAAAACGGACGAGCCGGTAATTGTCATGAACTTTGACAGTCTCTATCAGGCAGAAAATCCCGGAAAGAAGGCAACTATCCTGACACGTGCGAAATCGAGCATAGAAAATATGAAGGCTGATTACTTCTTCAAAGCAGCCACTATCGGAGACGAAGCTTACAGGGTACGCCGCCACTTGACGGAATGGCACAAGAAGTTCACTTTGTCTTTCGCCTGCATGGTCTTTTTTTCTTTATCGGCGCACCGCTGGGAGCCATCATTCGTAAAGGCGGATTGGGGATGCCGGTCGTCATTTCGGTCATACTGTTTATTTTCTATTACATCATTGACAATATCGGTTTCAAAATGGCGCGCGACGGCGTATGGGAAGCATGGCAAGGGATGTGGCTAAGTTCCGCAATTTTGGTTCCGTTAGGTATCTTCCTGACTTATAAAGCGGTCAACGACTCCGTCATCCTGAATGCCGACACATACCTGAATGCCTTAAAAAACCTGTTCGGAAAACGTTCGGGCAGAAAAGTTGAAATGAAAGAGGTGATCATGTTCAATCCGGATTACGGGCAAATCATTCTCCGCCTGAAACAGTTGGCAGAAGAAAGCAATGCCTACCTAGCCGCCCATAAACGATGGACAAACTATTTTCTCTTCTGGAAACAGGGAGGTCGTGACCATACGGCCGAACAATTAGCAGTAAAAATGGACGGGATCATCGAAGAATTGTCTAATTCGGACCAAAACTTGGTTCTGAACAAACTGATGGACTATCCGGTCATCAACGGTTACAACCAGACAAATGCAAAAATAAATGGAAAAGCCGGGCTGGCAATCAGCCTCTTTTTCCCGATCGGATTCCCGGTTTATCTGCTTGCCACGTATCAGCGTAAACTTTTACGGCACGATATCAAGATGGTACAAAAGACAAGCTATGAACTGATTGATATAATTGAAAAATTACCTGTATCTTTGTAAAATAAGAAATATAAGTAAAATAATATATGAGCGAAATCAAATTAAACACCATTGAAGAAGCTATTGAAGACTTCCGAGAAGGAAAATTTTAATCGTAGTCGATGATGAAGATCGCGAAAATGAAGGTGATTTTATTATTGCCGCCGAAAAGATAACTCCTGAAAAAGTAAACTTCATGTTGAAAAACGGTCGTGGCGTATTGTGCGCACCGATCACGGAAGAACGTTGTCAAGAATTAGAACTGGACATGCAGGTTGCAAATAATACCTCTTTACTAGGAACTCCTTTCACGATAACGGTTGATAAATTAGGAGGTGGCTGTACAACCGGCGTTTCGATGTTTGATCGTGCAGAAACTATTCTGGCGCTTGCCGATCCGAAAACCAAACCGTCCGACCTGGGCCGTCCGGGACATATCAACCCGCTTCGTGCCCGTTCACGTGGTGTGTTGCGCCGTGCCGGACATACCGAAGCAGCTGTTGATCTGGCACGCCTTGCCGGTTTATACCCGGCTGGCGCACTGATCGAAATCATCAATGAAGACGGGACCATGGCTCGCCTGCCCCAACTGATCGAGGTCGCCAAGAAGTTCGATATCAAAATCATCTGTATCAAAGATCTGATTTCATATCGTTTGAAAACAGAATCGATCGTAGAAAATGGCGTCGAAGTTGATCTGCCCACCCAGTATGGCCACTTCCGCTTGATCCCTTTCCGCCAAAAAAGCAACGGACTGGAACATATTGCCCTGATAAAAGGTAGGTTCGAACCGGACGAACCGATCTTGGTCCGTGTACATTCTTCTTGTGCAACCGGTGATATCTTTGGCTCCATGCGCTGCGAATGTGGCGAGCAGTTGCACAAAGCAATGCAACGTATCGAGCAAGAAGGCAAAGGAGTAATCGTTTACCTGAACCAAGAAGGACGCGGCATCGGACTGATGGAAAAGATGAAAGCCTATAAACTTCAAGAAGACGGTTTGGACACTGTCGATGCAAATTTGCATCTCGGACATCAGGCAGACGAACGCGATTACGGCGTCGGTGCCCAGATCCTGCGCCATTTGGGAGTCACCAAGATGCGCCTGATGACCAACAACCCCGTCAAGCGTGTCGGACTGGAAGCATACGGGCTGACAGTCGTAGAAAACGTTCCTATCGAAGTCGCTCCGAATCCTTACAACGAATTCTACATGAAAACGAAAAAGGAACGTATGGGACACGTCTTGCACAATATCAAATAATTCATAATTACATAATAACACTATCATGACACAAGTATCAGCACGTTTAGCAAGTTTGTCGCCATCCGCAACATTGGCGATGTCCCAGAAGAGCAGTGAATTAAAGGCTCAGGGAGTTGATGTTATCAACTTAAGTGTCGGAGAACCCGACTTCAATACTCCCGAACCTATTAAGGATGCTGCCAAAAAAGCTATCGACGAAAACTATTCTCGTTATTCTCCCGTCGCTGGTTATCCGGCCTTGCGTAACGCCATCGTTGCCAAGCTGAAAAACGAAAACGGATTGGAATACACAGCCAACCAGATTTCTTGCGCAAACGGTGCCAAACAATCCGTTTGTAACACGGTCATGGTATTGGTAAATCCGGGGGACGAGGTTATCATCCCTGCCCCTTTCTGGGTAAGCTATCCGGAGATGGTAAAATTGGCCGAAGGTACACCAGTAATCGTTGCGGCCGGTATCGAACAGGATTTCAAAATCACTCCGGCACAGTTGGAAACGGCTATCACACCGAAGACAAAGGCGTTGATCCTCTGCTCCCCGTCTAACCCTACAGGCTCGGTCTATAGTGCAGAAGAATTGGCAGGCTTGGCCGAAGTCCTGAAAAAACATCCGGAAATCATCGTGATTGCAGACGAGATCTACGAACATATCAACTATATCGGCAAACATAACAGCATCGCACAGGTGGACGGAATGAAAGACCGTACTGTCATTGTCAACGGTGTTTCCAAAGCCTATGCCATGACCGGATGGCGTATCGGTTTCATTGCCGGACCGGAATGGATCGTAAAGGCAGTAAACAAATTGCAGGGACAATATACTTCCGGACCATGCTCCGTATCCCAGAAAGCGGCAGAAGCTGCTTACACAGGTTCACAAGCACCGGTCGAAGAAATGCGCCAGGCATTCGAACGCCGCCGCAACTTGATTGTCGGCTTAGCGAAAGAGATTCCGGGATTCGAAGTAAATCAGCCGGAAGGAGCTTTCTACCTGTTCCCCAAATGTAGCTATTACTTTGGCAAAACCGACGGTACACGCACGATCGAGAATGCAGATGATCTAGCCATGTACTTGTTAGAAGTCGCCCATGTAGCTTGCGTTGGCGGAACATCTTTCGGTGCCCCCGAATGCATCCGCATGAGTTACGCTACCAGCGATGAAAACATCGTGGAAGCTATCAAACGTATCAAAGAGGCTTTGGCTGCTTTAAAATAAACCTACGGATATAAACGGATTTCACAATCGTGAAATCCGTGTCTAAAACAGAAAAGGAGATGTTTTTGAAAACATCTCCTTTTTATTTCAAACTGCCGTAGCAAAATTATTCGGAACGCAAAGTAAAGCGTTTGAATGCCAAGATCTGCAATTCAGGATCAGCTTCCTTCATTGTTTCTTTTACAGTCTTCTTGCCATCCATGATATCTTCCTGGTTCAGCAAGCAAACTTCCTTCAAGAATTTGCCAAGACGCCCCTTAGCGATATTCTCGATCATCTGCTGAGGCAAGTTTGCTGCTTTTTCAGCAGAAACAGTAGCAATGATTTCTTTTGCTTTGGCAACATCTTCAGCCGTGATCCAGCCTTTAGCCATGTTGCTTTCCATATGGTCTTCGCTGTCAACGTGTGTCGGGTTGATTCCAGCTTTCTTCAGGGCAGCTTCAACAGCTTTCTGTACCTGTTCAGCTTTAGTCTTCTCGATAGCCACTTGGATTTCCTGTTCTTTTACAGATTCAGGAACACCGGCTTCATCGATAGCGATCGGGTTCATGGCTGCGATCTGCATAGCGATGTTGTGAGCAGCTTCTTCAGATTCCTTATTAAACGCAGCGATCGTACACAACTGATTCTTACCCATGTGGTTATAAACATTGGTATAAGCGCCTTCCACTACGTTATAGCCGTCCAATTCCATCTTTTCGCCCGTGATACCGCTACGGTCGGTAACAGCATCCTGTACAGTGCCTTTACCCATCGGCAAAGCCTTCACTTCGTCCAGAGTCTTGCATTCATAGCTTCGCAGATAGCACCTAAGATAACCTCTACAGACTTCGTAGCATCATCGTTAGCTGGGATTACGTAATCAATATTTGAAGGATCAGAGTTTGTATCAACCATACCGAATACAGGAATCCCCAAGCGGTTAGCTTCACGAACTGCGATATGCTCTTTCATTACGTCAACGACGAACAAAGCTGACGGAAGACGAGTCAGGTCCACGATAGAACCTAAGGTCTTTTCCAACTTAGCACGCTGGCGAGTGATCTGAAGTTTTTCTCTCTTAGAAAGATTATCAAATGTACCATCTTTTGTCATCTTATCGATAGTAGCCATCTTCTTGATAGCTTTACGGATAGTCGGGAAGTTTGTTAACATACCACCCGGCCAGCGTTCGATAACGTAAGGCATACCTACAGAAGAAGCCTTATCAGCAACGACTTGTTTAGCTTGTTTTTTAGTAGCAACGAAAAGTACTTTCTTACCTTGTTTTGCTAAGTTCTTCATAATTTCCGCTGCTTCATCTACTTTAGCAACTGTTTTATATAAATCAATGATATGAATACCATTGCGCTCCATGAAGATGTAAGGAGCCATTGCAGGGTTCCACTTTCTTTTTAAGTGTCCGAAGTGTACGCCAGCTTCTAATAATTGATCAAAATTAACTCTTGACATTGTTTTTTTCTTAATATCGTTTACTTTCTTTTGTTTAACTCAATCATCCGGTAGTCATTCCACAAATCAACTTGCAAAATGAATCCAGACAATTTAGATACTAAACGCATCCTTTCAGTTATCAGTTTTTGAGTTTCAAGCTCTGAGCAAAATAAGCTCCACTTGCCAATCAATGAACTTACAAACCCAAAATTAACGTTTACTGAACTGGAATCTCTTACGAGCTTTTGGACGACCCGGCTTCTTACGTTCAACTGAACGAGGATCACGAGTGACGAAACCTTCTGCACGAAGAGCTGACTTATCTTC
>VOFG01001374.1_pt1 | contig 54001 bp, 86 predicted proteins | sample 5384171 | NCBI WGS metagenome assembly VOFG01 (sample SAMN12384726, study PRJNA508395) | human gut metagenome | isolation source: healthy gut F | host: Homo sapiens
GAAGAAGTTATCGGACCTGACTACGAGAGTAAATTTAGTCCGAAACCTTTCGACGAATAAGGAACTGCCGGTTTCTACAGGAGCTAAACTACTCGGAATCAACCGCACCAGCGTATATTATGGCGGTATCCCCGTTTCAGAGGAAGAACTGGAATGCAAGTCTATCATTGACCATCTGCATACGGATAATCCTACCTGGGGAGCCCGTCAGATGTCTGCTCAACTTAAACTGCGCGGATATCAGGTTGGTCGCCGTAAAGCGGGCAGATATATGCGTGAAATGGACATTACACCAATTTATCCAAAGATGAATCTGTCTAAGCGCATGAAGCAGGCAAAAGTCTGTCCGTATCTGCTTCGTAACGCAGTCATTGACCGTTCCAATCAGGCATGGTCGATTGACATTACATACATTCCAATGAAGCATGGATTTCTTTATCTGACAGCCATTATCGACTGGTACAGCCGTTGTATCGTTGGCTGGGATGTTGATGATACTCTGGATACCACTATGGTCATCAACGCCTGTAAAAAAGCATTTAAAGTAGCTAAGCCGTTAATCATCAACTCGGATCAGGGAAGCCAGTTTACCAGTGACAAATACATCGAATTTATTCGAGATAATGGAATTCGGCAAAGCATGGATGGCAAAAGTCGATGGGCAGATAATATCATGATTGAACGCTGGTTCCGCAGCTTCAAGTATGAGGAAGCATATCTCACGGAGTATGCTAATCTCAAGGAAGCAAGAGAAGCCATTGGAAGGTATATCTACACCTATAACTTTGAAAGATGCCATCAGTCCATTGGGAACAAACGCCCTGCCGAGGTATACTATCCGGTAATGCTTCTGGATGCAGCCAGAGCAGCTGCATAATATAAAAATCCGGGAAATGCCGCACCACATTTTCCATGTATAATGTGTTAATGCAATAAAAAGAAAAAATCTTTTTTTCTGTTTTATCGTTTGCCAAGGCAATATTGATGATTTTTTGTGTTAACCATTTTGTAAGTATCATATATGATTCCCCCCTTTTTGTAGAATGTTAGTATATACTAAAAAATGTTATAAACAGAAAACAATGTGACGAGTGGTTAAAAATAAGGGCCGAACGGTCAAATTGCCGTTCGTCCCTTTATTTTTGACCACTCGTCACGGAAAAAAAAAAAAGTCAGATTATATGATATACTGCAAAAAAAAATAACAAAGGGGGAAAATACTATGTATTTCAAACACAAAAAATTAATTCAGAAAATTTGTAAGGGATTTGTACAATGGCAGTTTTTGCGGCGCCAGTTGCTTCAGAATATTGTCATGTATTGTTTTATCAGCCAAAAGAACCAGAAGGTTTTAAAGAATTTCTGAAAAGGAACAAAAGAAAATTTAGTAAATTATTTTGTCAGATTTTCTCCGTTTGAAACGTTATAGTAAATAGATACTTCAAACGGAGAAGATTTTGACCGTTCAAGGATGAAAAATGACCATTCGTGCCGGTTTTGGTTTTTGTGGATGGTTATATGCTATGATAAGCGTGTAAGGGAGGTGACAGAATGTATTCAGATATGATTTACAGAGTAATGATTGAAAAAAAGCGTTCTTTTCATATGGTAGTGGAATATCGAAAAGAACGCATACATAAAGTAACAAGTTAATTATATTATACAGATAGAATATTGTAAAGGAAAAAGGAGAACGTGTAAAATGAAAAACAAAAAGTATTATCCACGTCATTATCACTAGGGCTTTCATTAGCACTTTTGATTGGTAATGTTTCAGGTAACATGAATAATGTAAAAGCAAAAGAACAGGGTGAAAAGAAACAGATTTATATGATTCAGGCATCTTCAGAAGAGAAATTGGATGAGGTTGAGCATAAATATTCAATTGCAGAAACATCTGCAGTAGAAAATACAGATAGTGTATCAACGATTTATTTGACGACGCAAGAAGCAAAAGAGTTAAATGAAAAGGAAAAGAATCTTGTTGTTGAGAAAGATAAGGTCATGCATGGCTTTGGGAAAAAAACGAATTTCGACTTGACAGACGAGTAATGGAATTTGAAAATGATTCATGCAAATGAAGAAACGGAAACTGTAGTAAAGGATAAAATAAAGGTAGCAATTATTGATTCCGGAATTGATTATTCGGATGATATTCAAGTTGCTGAACGAAAAATTTTGTTCCGGATGAAGATAAAGTTTCTGTTTTATATGAAGATGGAAGCGGTCATGGAACGAGTGTTGCCGGAATTATTGCTGCAAAAGATAATCAGATGGGTATTACAGGAATTAACGAGAATGTAGAACTGTATTCAGCTAAAGTGCTGGATAGAAATAATCAAGCGCCTATCAGTCGAGTGATTCAAGCAATTGATTGGGCGGTTGAAAAGCAAGTTAATATTATTAATATGAGTTTAGGGTTAGTTCATACTCTTCTGCATTGCATGAAGCAGTAAAAAGAGCTAAACAGAATGGAATTTTGATTGTAACTGCTGCTGGAAATGGTGGTAAAATTGAATATCCGGCTGCGTTTAAAGAGACAATTGCAGTTGGTTCAATTGGTCCGGACGGAAAGGTGAGTGAAGCAAGTTCTATCGGAAATATGCTTGATCTTGTAGCACCGGGAGAACAGATTTTATCAACTTCAGCATTTGAAGGAGTTATGGCTTCTGGTGGAACTAGTATGGCTGCACCTCATGTGACGGGAATTGCATCTGTTTTATGGCAACAGGATAAGAATGTATCTGCGGATTTTATTAAGTATTTGCTTTGTGTTACAGCTAAGAAATTGGGAGATGAAACAAAATGCGGAAATGGTATTGTAGATCTTCAGTATGCGCTTAGTCATTATGATGAATTAAAAAAACAGTATGAAGAATCGAAAGAATTACAGAATGTATCCGATAATTTAGAGATTGATTCTGTTAATGAACATGATTTAGAAACTTTTGATGACGTTGATATTGTTGAGGGAAGATGGGAAGGAAATACACATTTAAGTTTTGCGACAAAATTAACAGGTGATGATCTGAAGGTGTTGAAAAGGGAGCAACATTACAAGACAGTGCGTCAACAGGACTTAATGGAAAAGGAGCGCATCCTCAGTTTCATGGATATCATGCCCATATAACAACAGATAAAAATGTTTATGTGAATTATATTGCTTGTTATGTCATGCTATCAAAGATGGCAGTGGTTTATGCAACACAAAAGAATTATGCAGATCCAGCTCAGGGAAATTGGATTAATTCCGCGGATTATAAGGTAGCTTTGGCGAATGCAATTGGTGGAGGCGTTGGAAAGTTGTCATGGAAACAGGTATTAGAGAAATATACTATTAGTCAAAGAAATAAAGCACTCATTTTGTATGGAATGGCAATACACACAGCAACAGACTCATTTGCACACTCTGCTGTATTTAATAATACAAGATTGACTGATAAACAAGGTCATGTTACATCTGGGGATTATGCGGGAAGTGAACGTTTAAATGCTGCTAAGCATGTAGCAAATAAATTAATTATGCGAATAAAAAAGAACTCTTATGACCGTGGTTATGTGGCAGATTTTGCTGTTCCATCATCGATACATAAAAATAAATTCAAAATGGCAAGTATTTCTTCCATGGCAAATGCAGTTAATTCAAATACATATCAAAGCAATAAAGCTACTTTTGATGCACTTAACATAGCAAGTTTTTCATATGTTAAATAAAATGCAACTTATTCGCTGCCTCAATCGTATTGTTTACATAGAGGCAGCGAATTAATTACAAATAGGAGGTTGGTTAGTATGAAAAAATAATTAGAACATTAGTAATTATGGTTTTGGCGGTGTCGGTTATCATGCCGGGAGCGCAAGCTTTTGCGCAGGAGAATACAAGCGCTGAATTTACATATACGGGAAGTAACGACAGCGATTATAAGGGGCAGAGCACGGTTGTTATTGAGGGAAAAGCAAATTCAGGCAATACAGAGGAATTACAGTGTGTAACAGTAGATATGCGAAAACTCGCACAGTTTAAGAATGCGAAGGTTTTGAAATTTGCAAAGGGAGTCAAGTATGTTGCATTTAAGACAAAACCAGATACAGGAGACAAACTGGATGATAAAATTACAGGTCAGGATTATTTGAAATCAGCAGATAAAACGGGCATTGAAAAATTGAGTTTTCTTCCGATTTTGTAAAGCCATATTCACATGATTGGGGCAATTGCATTGAAGAAAAATTAAATCAGTGCTTTCCAAAATTAAAGAAGGTTTCTATTTCGAAAAATAACAAGTATTACAAGGTTTCAAATGATGTTATTTTTTTCAAAAGATGGAAAGAAATTAGTTATGTACCTGGCAAACAGACCGGGGAAAAGCTATAAAATTCCGGCAAAATGCAGAAAGATTGATATTACGCCTTTGAGAATGTTCACAACCTTAAATCTGTGACTATTTCAAAAACGTAAAATCAAAGAATGTAAGTTTTGGCAAATGCCGAAAACTTGAGAAAATAAGTGTTTCTAAAAAGAATAAGGTGCTTGCCTCAAAGAATGGAGTTTTATACAATAAGAAAATGACTACATTGCTTGAGTATCCAATGGGTAAAAAGAACACAAGTTTTAGAATCCCAAAGACTGTGAAAACAATGGATTATGTGCCGGATAACATTTTTATGAAAAAACTTTATGTGCCAAAGAAATTTACATCTGTGTACTATATGAAAAATTGGAAGTCGCTGACAGAGATAAAACTTGAAAAGGGCAACAAAAACTGGCGGTAAAAGGCGGAGTGATTTACAATAAAAAGCATCCGGAATGGAAATATGATTTCGGAAAAAATAAATAGGGATAACGCAAGGGAGGAGGAAAATATGAAAAAAAAGAAAGATAATCCAAATAACAGTACTTACAGTATTATTATTAACGCTGTCCTTTGCATCTGCCGGCACAATGGCAGGTGCAAAGACAAAAAATGGTTTTACCTACAAGATAACGAAAAATCAGGTGAAAATCGTTTCATGCAGTAAGAATCAGAAACGAATTGTGATTCCGAACAAGATTGCAGGGAAAAAGGTGACATCACTTGGTGCGAATGTATGGAAGAAATCATCAAAGGTTCAAACGGTTGTATTACCAAAGTACTTGAAAACAATCGAAAAAAACAGGCAGATTATGCATGGGGAAATATCGTTAAGAAAAAAGAATATATTTTCTACACCATTTACCGGATGCGGTAAGTTAAAAAATATCAAAGTGGCAAAGGGAAATAAATATTTTTGCTCTGCTAAAGGTGTTTTGTATACAAAAAACAAGAAGACGCTTTTGGTTTATCCGGCAGGGCGAACTCAGAAGTCTTATACGATTCAGGGAAAGACAACGCAGATTGGCGAGGCGGCTTTTGAGTATGCTAAATATTTGCAGAAGATTTCATACGGTAAAAAATTATTTTATATTTCAGACGGTGCATTTTTTGCCTCTGGTTTAAGAAGCGTGGAGCTTGCAAAGAATATTTCTAATGTTGGCTTGTATGCATTTGCTCACAGTACGAAACTTCAAAAGGTGACACTTGGAGATAAGGTGGAACAAATTAACACTCCTTTTATCGGCTGTACAAATTTGAAACAGTTTCAGGCAGATAAAAAGGAAATCGGATATTATGCAGTAAATGATGTTCTTTATTATAAAGATAAAGAAAAACATATATGAAATGCTATCCGGCAGCGAAGCAGGAGGATTCTTACGAATTTCCGGCTGGTGTAAATGGCGGCGGCTTGTGTTTTGCTAATTGTCGTTACCTGAAAAAGGTTGTGTATGCAAAAGATAGTATAATGGGGCAGGATTTTTATGAGTGCCACAATTTGACTGTGGTATTACCTGATGTTGTGGTGAATCCGGCAATAGGAAGTGAAAATGATTCTTCTGATGGTAAGTGGGAGTCGTTTAAGAATTGTACAAATTTTATTTTGCAGGGAAAAAAGAATCCATTTATGCAGTCGTATGCGGTAAGTAAAGGTTTTACTTATAGTATTGTTTGATGAATTTTAGTAAATGTGTTATGCAACTTATTCGCTGTCTCAATCGTATTATTTACGAAGAGGCAGCGAATTTACTGTAAGGGGGGACTATAACTATGAAAAAAAGAATAATTAGAACATTAGCAACTATGGTTTTGGCGGTGTCGGTTATCATGCCGGGAGTGCAGGGTCTTGCGCAGGAGATGCAGTCCGTTGAAATGAGGTCTTTAGGTGAATTGACTGATGCAGGAGACAAACTGAAAAAAGAAGAATGGGACAAAATAAAAACATTTCGAGGATGGGGTCGTGAAGTTTGGAAATGCGGAGATTATACAGGTTTTTTATCAAATGATAAAAAGGCATTTTGGATTAACGGAATAAAAATTTCGGCAGATACGGTAGAGGTGAAAATCCCATCTGAAATAAATGGTATTAAAGTTACAAAGATAGGTGCATATGATTTTAACGCGGATTATTGCAGTATTTTTTGAGAGATTTCCTTATGAAGAAGATAAAATGAGTGCGCCGGCTTATCGTGATGGTAGAAATATTACAAAAAATTGTTGTACCTGAGGGAGTGAAAGTTATTGGTCAAAATACATTTGCGCACATGAAAAATCTTAAGCGTGTAAGTTTGCCACAGTCTGTAACAACATTGGAGCATAATGTGTTTTACAAAAGACAATCAGTTACAAAAGTAAATATTGCTGCCGGGAATAAAACATTTAAAGCTAAAAAGAATGTAATTTCTTCTAAAAATGGTAAAAGTCTTTATTTGATTTATGGTAAAGTAAAATCAATAACTATAGATGCAAAAGTGAGACAATTGTCGATTCGGAGAGCCATAAAGTTACAAATAACATCGGTGCGCTGGCTCGTGGCATAAAAGTGTTTATCCACAAAAAGAATAAAGTATTTGGGGCAGAGAATGGATTCGTTTATTTGAAAAAACAGGCGAATTACTGTATTACGCAAATAAATCAAAAGACCCGGTATTACCAAAAAGTATTAAGAAGATTACGAAAAAGACATACTGGTGTACTTCCTATATTAACAAATTTACGTTATCTAAAAATGTGAAGTATGTAAATGGAAATTATCTGCCGGTGAGGGAAGGGTACCTGAGGAAATTTTATATACCGGGGGAAAAATAAAGTTAAATTTGTGAATTGTGACGCCATTGATTTACAGTCTAAAGTCACTGTTTATGTAAATAGGCACCTAAAATCATATTATAAAAAGGTGTTTCGGAAATGTAAAAATGTAAAAGTGAGAATAGGATGAAAAATAAAATATTTGTTGACAAAGTAAGAAAAATGATACAATTAAATCAAGTTTTTAAAATGTGTAAAAGGAGGAGGAAGCGATTAAGGTTTGGGGAGATTCAAAGACAGGAAGCCGCATTGCTGGACGATTCCATGCGGCGGGTTACATATGGGGAACTAAAGCAAAGAATAATCGACGTGGGTAGACATTTGAGCGTTAGACAGCTAGTCGTAATAGAGATGGGAAACAACATAGAATCTGTTGTCTTTTTATCTTGGGTGTTTGTTTAAAGGAACTGTAGCTATTCTTGTACATGAGAATCTTTCAGAGTTTGAATTATCCGAGTATATTGAAAAATTTCAGCCAGAATATTTATTTTTGTTAATCTGACAAGTCGTTTTCAATTATGTATGACCAGACTGAAGCAACGGCAAGGATGACCGTGTTGCCATGGACAGAGATGCAGCGAAAAAAGGGTAGTGTCGGCAGGTTGCTCTTTAATGTGAGATTATGGTTATCTAGATGAAGAAGGGTGTTAATTATGAAAAAGGTTTTCTTTTTGCTTATTATGTTTACTTTTTTTATTGAAGCATCTTCTTGTAATAATTCACAGGGGGAGAAACATAATGAAATGAAAGTATCATCAAGTGCTGAAACAAAGATACAAACAAAGGATTCTCCTTTTGATGTTGAAAATGGTGTATTAAAAAATATCATTGGCAGAAATGTGAGGAAACGGAAAACGAAAAAAGCGTTTATAACAAGAAATATGATTTGGGTGAACTTGGAACAGGAGAGGAATTATAACGATTTGGTTTTTGGTCAAAATTGAAAGGAGATGAAACTTAATGAAAAAGTTAGAAAGTAAATGGACATATGCCGTATTATTACTACCCATGATTTTGTGTGTTTTTATAGTAAACTATGTGATGTTAACGCCATGATGAAAGAAAGCTGGTTGATTTTTGACCCATATGGTTCGGCGGGTATTACATGGGCATATTGGAATAGTATCAGTAAGATTACATGGATGCTTTTTCTTGCTTTAAGTTTAGTTTCTATTTTAACGGTAGTGGGGGCTTTTGTAATTATAAAAGAGCAAAAAAAAGCAGCCTATATCACAATTATTTTAAATACATGTGGTGTTTTGTGGCTGTTCATCTTGACACTTGCAGAGAAAAATACTGCTTTGATGCAGCAACTGGCAAAAATATTTGCCTTGCTTAGTGGTGTTAAATATTCGAAACAGGCTAACATTGTGTCAAATACGTATTTTACTGACAGAGCAATGGTATTAGGGATATTGTTTGCGAGTTTAATCATTTGCTGCATTATAATTGTAAGAACAAAAATCAAGGAAAACAACAACTTAAACCTCTGTAAAATTGTGGGATTTAGTTTGATTGTCAGTTTTGTTCGCTCTTTACTGCAACAGTATTGGCAGTCTAATACAATGATTAAGGCTTTAGGAGTTGGAAATAAGGAAAATCAAGAACTTTTTTCGCAGATGTTTCAGCTAAAAGGTGAGTATTCATGGTATTTTGATTTTCCAATTTTGGAATTGATTATAATGGCAGTCTTGTTGTGTACATTTGATAGAAAATCAAAAACAAAAAATATCATAACAGGTGGTGTGGTGGCACTATTGATTCAGTCGAGTGTTATCTTGGGAACGATGTTGCATAGAATAAATGATTTACAACAAGTGTATCAAAAGGAACAGGAATTATTCTATTCAAAAACATTAAAAGCAGATGCTGTGTCACAGTGTATTGGTTTATTTGTGTTTGATTTTATTTCAATTTTTATGTTATTGCTTTTCTTGAAAAAAAAGAAACAACATTTTTGAAGATAGGTATTGCTCAAATTTGTGTATTGCTGATAAGTGTTTTGTGCATGAAATTGATTGGCACGATACAAAATTACGGAATTGTAGTGGGTATTGTTAGTGCAGTAGTATTTATTTGCTTGTATATTATTAATACAAAACTACAAAAATGTAAAAGTGAGAATTGGATGAAAAAAATAATGTAAAACAAAGGGGACTGTCCCACTGAGACAGCCCTCTTTTTATCCTTCCATCAATTGCTTTTTAATCCAGGCAATTTCATCTTTATAAGGTGGTGTTGATTTCTTTGGATTTTCCGGGTCTTTAATATACGGAGTCTCCAGAATTTTCGGAATCGTTTCAAAGCGCGAATCTCGAATAATCTGCATCAGAGCGTCGCTTCCTAAATAACCTTTTCCAAAATTCTCGTGGCGGTCTTTTGCTGCACCGAGCGGATTTTTACTGTCGTTAATATGGAAGGCAGCAATCTGGTTAAGACCAATTATTTTATCAAATTCATTCATAACATTTTCGTAGTCGTTCACTAAATCGTAGCCGGCATCATTTACATGGCAGGTGTCAAAGCAGACACGAAGTTTATCCGGATGATTGCAGCCGTCATAAATAGCCTTCAGTTCTTCAAAACTGCGTCCGATTTCTGTGCCTTTTCCAGCCATTGTTTCCAATGCGATAAACACAGGAGTATCTTCGTTTAAAACTTCATTAAGTCCTTTACAGATTTGTGCAATACCGGCTTCTGCTCCGGCACCAACATGTGCACCCGGATGTAAAACTAAAACGGTTGCACCCATAGCCGCTGTGCGTTCAATCTCTTTTGCCAGAAAAGTCCGCCAGTTCATAGGTCTCCGGTTTTACCGTGTTGGCAAGATTAATAATGTAAGGTGCATGAACAATAAAGTTTGCCATGTTATGTTCTTCCATCAAGTTGCCTGTGGAATGTTATGTTGAAATATCTTTCGTCATCGTATTCTGGGAGCACTGTGTATACCATAAAAGTATTGGCATCATAAAGAAAGTGCCTCTTTTACGGAATTCACAAGCATATCTTTGCCGCTCATTCCCACGTGAGAGCCGAGTAATAACATAAGAAATCCTCCTTTGGCACGCTGGGGCGTGTTTGTGATGTTCTTAGTATACACGTTTGGGGGAATGTGTAAACAATAGATAAATGGTTTGTGTTAGTTGGTAATTACTTTTTCAAATTACTAATAATTCAAGAATAAGTTTGTGTTTTTGTTAGATTTAATTGTTCTACATAAGATAAGGCAGATGTAGATTTGGCTAGGGTTGTATAAAAGATACATATGTGCTATAATCTAAAAAATAAAGGGTAAGGAGGATGATTATATAATATCGTAGTCAAATAAAAAAAAGGGTGCAGTGCTAAAAGGGGTATAGTGTTCGCAAGGAATTTAGGAAAGTGGAAATGGAACATATGACCTATGAAGCAAACCGCGATAAAGAATAATTAGTAGAGAAAGGATGTGAAAATATATTATGTTAGATATGTTAACCTCAATAGGAGATGTTGTTGCAGTGCTTATTATGATAGGTATTATAGGGGGAATTGGTTTTTCATATATTTTGCTTGTACTGCTAAGAATATTTCAGATGCAAATGAAAGAGAGATTGAAAACATAGAAAGGGGTCAAATACATGATAATAAAAATATTGATGGGGATGGTTGAGTGCCATCCCCATCAATATTTTTATTATCGCTATATATCGAGAAAGATGAAGACTTAAGATTTGGGGAATTCTATCTTGTGTAATACGGGTGGGATGAAAGCGCCCACGAGATGCAAACTTTTCTTGCGGATTTACTGGAATTAAAAAGTACCCCAATCCCCTGCCACATCCATGCTTGACATCTCGTCCCATTTTACCTAAAATAAGAAACTAAGAAAGTGGCTTCATTTGCCACTTGACTTAAGAATTGGAGGAATATCAAAAAATGAGTAAGAAACCTTATTATTTGACGACGGCGATTACTTATACATCGGGCAAGCCGCATATTGGCAATACTTACGAAATCGTTTTGGCTGATGCCATTGTCCGCTACAAACGTTTTCAGGGGTATGATGTTCGTTTTCAGACAGGAACCGATGAGCATGGACAGAAAATTGAGTTAAAAGCACAAGAAGCAGGAATCACACCAAAAGAATTTGTAGATGGTGTTTCGACAGAGATAAAAAGAATTTGGGATTTGATGAATACGTCTTATGACCGCTTTATTCGTACAACCGATGAGGAACATGAAAAGCAGGTTCAGAAGATTTTCAAAAAGCTTTACGATAAAGGCGATATTTACAACGGATTTTATGAGGGTATGTATTGTACGCCTTGCGAATCTTTCTTTACACCATCCCAGCTGGTGGATGGCAAATGTCCGGACTGTGGCAGAGAGTGCCAGCCGGCAAAAGAAGAAGCTTATTTCCTTAAATTAAGTAAATATCAGGACCGCCTGATGAAGCACATCGAGACACATCCGGAATTTATTCAGCCGGAGTCCCGTAAAAATGAGATGGTAAATAACTTTTTGAAACCGGGCTTACAGGATTTGTGTGTTTCCCGTACAAGCTTCAAATGGGGAATCCCGGTTGACTTTGACCCGGCACATGTAATTTATGTGTGGATTGATGCGTTAAGCAACTATGTGACCGGTACAGGTTTTGATTTGGATGGAAATCACACGCTTGTGGATGGCGAGAATTTATATGAAAATACTGGCCGGCAGATTTGCATCTGATTGGAAAAGATATTCTTCGTTTCCACACCATTTACTGCCGATTATGTTGATGGCACTTGACCTTCCACTGCCGAAACAGGTATTTGGACATCCGTGGCTTTTTGCAGGGTGACGGCAAGATGAGTAAGAGCAAGGGAAATGTTATTTATGCCGATGATTTGGTAGATATTTTTGGCGTGGATGCCGTACGTTATTTTGTTTTGCACGAAATGCCATTTGAAAATGATGGTGTTGTGAGCTGGGAACTCATGGTAGAGCGTATGAACTCTGACCTTGCAAATGTTCTTGGTAACCTTGTAAACCGTACCATTTCCATGACGAACAAATATCTTGGCGGCGTTTTGGAAAATAAAAATGTGACAGAAGCAGTTGATGACGATTTGAAAGAGACTGTTTTGTCGGTACCAAAAGCAGTTGAAGAAAAAATGGATAAACTGCGTGTGGCAGATGCGATTACGGAAGTATTCCGTCTGTTCAAACGCTGTAACAAATATATTGATGAGACGGAGCCATGGGTACTTGGAAAAGATGAGGCAAAAAGAAAGACCGTCTTTCTACCGTCCTTTACAACTTGGTTGAGAGTATCGTAATTGGTGCCAGTCTGTTAGAGCCATTTATGCCGGAGACGACAGAGAAAATTCTCGCACAGTTAAATGCGAAAAAACGTGGCTATGAAGAAATGGATACGTTTGGTCAGTATGAATCCGGTACAAAAGTAACGGATTCTCCGGAAATTTTGTTTATGCGTCTCGATCCGAAAGAAGTTTTGGCAAAGGCTGAAGAAATTAAACAGAAACAGATGGCAGAAGTAAAGGCTGAGTCCGGTGAAGAAGATGCCGGCGAGGAAGAAGGAATTGACATCGAAGCAAAACCGGAAATCACATTTGATGACTTTATGAAAATGCAGTTCCAGGTGGGCGAGATTATTGCCTGTGAGGAAGTGCCGAAATCGAAAAATTACTTTGCAGCCAGGTGAAAATTGGCAGTGAAGTCAAACAGATTGTATCAGGAATTAAGAAATATTATTCACCGGAAGAAATGGTTGGCAAAAAAGTAATGGTACTTGTCAACTTAAAACCGGCGAAACTTGCAGGAGTATTATCGGAAGGAATGCTTCTTTGCGCAGAAGACGCAGAAGGAAACCTCTCCCTCATGACTCCCGAGAAAAAAATGCCGGCAGGAGCAGAGATATGCTAAAGCATTGAGCCGTGCACTAGAAAGAAACGATTTTCTTGTGCTTGCACAAAAGAGAAAATCGTTTTTTCTAGTATAGGGCGAAAGCCCGGCAGTGAGGAATGCGGAGCATTCCGAGGTGCAGCACGGCGAGAGAAGCGGCGAAAGCCCGGCAGTGAGGAATGCGGAGCATTCCGAGGTGCGGCACGGCGAGAGAAGAGGCGAAAGCCCGGCAGTGAGGAATGCGGAGCATTCCGAGGTGCGGCACGGCGAGAGGAGAGAACTATGAGCAGTTATATTTTCGACACCCACAGCCATTATGACGACAAAGCTTTTTGACAGCGACCGCGACGAAATCCTTGGTGGACTTTTGGCAAAGGGAATTGGTAAAGTCGTGGATGTGGGGGGGCAGATATGCCATCCAGTAAATGGCACTTGAACTGGCAAAAGCAGTATGAATTTGTCTATGCGGCACTGGGGGTGCATCCGAGTGAAGTGGAAGGGCTGACGGAAGATGACATGGCGTGGATTTCTAGTCATGCGGCACATGAGAAAGTGGCAGCCATCGGAGAAATCGGGCTGGATTATCACTGCCGGAGCCGGAACCGGCACTTCAGAAGCAGTGGTTTCGCAGACAGATTGACCTTGCAAAGGAAGTAAAACTTCCGATTATTGTGCACAGCCGTGATGCGGCAGAGCCGACCATGCAAATCATTCAGGAAACAAAAGCCTATGAGTGCGGCGGCGTCATTCACTGTTATTCGTATTCGCCGGAAATGGCGGAAGAATATGTGAAAATGGGATTCTTTATTGGCATGGGAGGAGTCCTGACATTTAAAAATGCAAAAAAATTAGTAAGATGCGCCGAGCGGATTCCGCTGTCGTCTATTGTGTTGGAAACAGACTGCCCGTATATGGCACCGGAGCCAAACAGAGGAAAGCGAAACGATTCGTCGCAGCTTATTTACGTGGCGCAGAAATTAGCAGAAATCAAGGGCATTACGGCAGAAGAGGTAAAGCAGGTAACAACGGAAAATGCCCACCGGTTATACCGGCTGACACAGAATAAATAAAAGGAGAAAACGCGTGGCAAAACTGGGAAACCCACAGGAAACCATACAGGTTTTACAAAAACATGATTTTCATTTTCAAAAAATTCGGACAAAAATTTTCTGATTGACCCGCATGTGTTAGATAAAATTATCGAGGCGGCAGAAGTCACAAAAGATGATTTTGTACTGGAAATCGGACCGGGAATCGGAACGATGACACAGTATTTGTGCGAGGCGGCAAGACAGGTATTAGCAGTAGAAATTGACAACAACCTCATTCCGATTTTACAGGAGACACTTTCACCTTATGATAATGTAGAAATTCTTCATGGGGATATTTTAAAGCAGGATATTCATGAAATTGCGGAAAATATAATGACAAAAAGCCAATCAAGGTAGTTGCAAACCTGCCTTATTACATTACAACCCCGATTATTATGGGGCTTTTGGAGAGCCACGTGCCACTTGCGAACATTACTGTTATGGTGCAGAAAGAAGTGGCTGAACGCATGCAGGCAGAGCCGGGCACAAAAGAGTATGGTGCATTGTCGCTTGCCGTGCAGTATTACGCAAAACCGTATCTGGCGGCGAATGTTCCGCCAAACTGTTTTATGCCGCGGCCAAATGTTGGGAGTGCGGTAATAAGACTTGACTGCTTAAACCGGGTGCCAATTGAGGTATCCGATGAAAAATTGATGTTCCGTCTGATTCGGGCGTCTTTTTAACCAGCGCCGGAAAACTTTACAGAATGGGCTGGCGAACAGTCCGGAACTTTCCTTTTCCAAAGAGGAAATCAAGAGTGCACTGGAAGCAATGGAGTTAAGTCCGACGATTCGCGGGGAAAAACTTAGTTTAGCGCAATTTGCTGCATTAGCAGATGAATTAAAAAAGATTCAACAGGGAGGTAATACCGATGAGTGAAACAATGGCAGATTACGAAGACCAGATTAATGCATCTTTTCGTTCATTTCGTGAGGGTGATACGGTGACCGGAGAGGTGGTAAGTGTTGAAGAGGAGGAAGTCCTTTTGGATTTACGCAGTTTTTCACAGGAGTAATTCCTTCCGGTGAATATAGTGATGACCCGGAATTTCCATGCGATGGATGAGATTCGCACCGGAGAAATGCTGACGGCTGTCGTGCTTTCACCGGATGATGGACAGGGCCGTGTCCTTCTGTCTCTGCGCGAGGCAAAAAAGAGAAGAGGCATGGGAACAGGTCGAGAAGGCTCTGGAAGAGAGAACGGTGTTTACGGTAAAAGTAAATAACAGCGTGAATGCCGGTGTTGTTGCCTACTGCGAGGGATTGAGAGGATTTATTCCGGCGTCGAAACTGGCACTTGAGTATGTAGAAGATGTGGAAGAATATGTTGGAAAGACACTTCGGTTATTGTCATTACAGCAGACCGCGAGGCAAATAAACTGGTTCTTTCTGCAAAAGATGTGGAAAAGGAAAGGGCAGCAAAAGAGCAGGAGAAAAAATTAAATGCTCTGCAAAAAGGGTTCGTGACAGAAGGCGTAATTGAGCGCATTGAGCCATATGGCTGCTTTGTGACAATCGGGGATGGCTTATCCGGGCTTGTTCATATTTCCCAGATTTGCAATAAGTTTTTACATTCGCCAAATGAAGTTGTGAAACTCGGGCAGACGGTGAAGGTAAAAGTCCTTGATGTGACGGACGGAAAAATCCGCCTGAGCATGAAAGAGGCAGAGGATATTGCACCAGAAGTGGAAGAGGCCGAATCCATTGAGTATCATGACGAGGAGGCAACGACTTCTTTAGCTTCTCTTTTGGCAGGGATGCATTTAGAAGATTAGCGCATAAAATCACCATGGCACATACATTATACTAACAATCAAAAGCGGAATATGCTTAGAAATGGAGTGTGTGCGGTGAGGAATAAGAGATACCGGGTCAGGCGGCTGCTCACAATGGTGGTTCTTTTTTCTTTTGGAATGTGCCTGTTTAGTGGATGCGGCACGGAAAAAAGAGGGCAAAAGAGGAAAGGATTTGGATTATACGGTAGTTCCGACAGAGGAGTGTCCAGCTGATTTTTTGGCTGAAATCAATAAAAAGAATATTAATCCGTTTCAGATGACTTATGAAGATGGCGAGTATTGTTATCTGGCGGTTGGTTACGGAGAGCAGGAAACCAACGGTTTTTCGGTGCGTGTCCTGGTCTCTATGAAAAAAGGTGACGGGGTGGTGTTTGAGACGAATCTTTTAGGACCGGAGAAAGGTCAGGAAGTAAGTCAGAAAAAAGAGTATGCCGTATCTTGTCGTAAAAATGAAAAAATTTGGAGAAAAAAATTGAATTTTGGTCATAATTTTTCCAATTGAAAGGTTGTGTTTTTTGTCAAAATTAAGGTATAATCCCATCTTTGACAGTTGGAAAGTAAAAAAATGGAGAGGATATTTATCAAATGTTACAGAGCATTCCCGCAAACGAGAATGGATTTATTAATTCTGTAAATGGAAAGAGTTATCAAGAATATAATAAGTGGCTAAAAGGAGCACTGGAAAATTCATTACAAGAGGGTGTGATTGATGGCTGCAAAATATATGTGGCTCTTGTGGAAAAAAGGCAATTCCTTGCTTTTTAGAGCGGAAGTAACCATATTTGATATTTCGAAGCATAATAAGGGATACATCCGAATGTGCCCGGAGAGTTCACCTTGATTGCAACAAAGACATAAATTTAATTTTGCGGGGATAGACAGAACAGCATTTTTGGTATGGAGGAAAGCCGGTATATAATACAGCTCTGGATGACGCAAAAAAATTTTATGACCGACAGAGAGATAACATGGAAGCGGATTTTTATATGCTGTATCAGGATAAGATGTGTTGAACATATTGACTAGTTTCAATCGCCCTATGCCTGCATAGGCTGCCGGAATTGTTTATATTGCAAGATATGTCAAATATCCTTCTTTATAAGTCATTGAGGTAGGAAATGAACAATATTATAATTGCCATAAGGTATAGCATATAACTAATATAAGGAGGAAAAACAAACATGGGTTTGCAAGTGAAAAAATCAATTAGAGCGTTATTGGTTGGGGCAATTATGTTTGCTATGGTTATTGGTGTGTTTCCGGCACAGCAACAACAAGTAAAGGCAGCAAGTGCAAGTGATGCAGTTATCAATCTATCAACAAAGTATCAGGAAATTCAAGGTTATGGCGGAATGAATCATCCTTCTTGGGCAGGAGATTTAACCGCATCTCAAAGGGAAACTGCATTTGGAAATAGTACCAATCAGTTAGGTTTCTCCGTACTCCGTATTTTTATTGATTCAGACAGTAATAATTGGTATAAGGAAGTGGCTACGGCAAAAAGCAGCCATCGCTAAGGGCGCAATTGTTTTGCGACACCTTGGAATCCGCCAAGTAATTTGTGTGAAACATTTAATCATAATGGTGATACAAAAGCAAAACGACTTAGACATGACAAATATGCCCAATATGCAAATCATTTGAACAATTTTGTTAATTATATGAAGAATAATGGTGTTAATTTGTATGCGATTTCTATGGCAAATGAGCCAGACTATGGACATGACTGGACATGGTGGACCTCCAGCGAAATCGTAACCTTCTTAAAATATTATGCGGGTTCTATTAACTGTCGTTTGATTGCACCAGAATCTTTTTTCTTATAATAAGAATATTATGGAGCCGATTTTAAATGACTCTCAGGCACTTGCAAATGTGGATATTATGGGAACACATTTGTATGGAACACAGTATAAGAATTTTTGCATACTTTGTTCCAGCAAAAGGGTGCCGGTAAGCAGCTTTGGATGACAGAGGTTTATTATCCGAATAGTGATGCTAATTCGGCTGACAGATGCCGGAAGCATTGGGTGTTTCTGAGCATATACATAATGCGATGATTAACAATATGCAGACTTATGTATGGTGGTATATCCGCAGAAGTTATAGCCCGATGAAAGAGGATGGAACTATTAGTAAGCGTGGTTATTGCATGGCTCAATATTCTAAGTTTATCCGTCGCGGTTATAGGAGAGTAGCAGCTACGGCAAATCCAAACAATGGTGTGTATGTATCTGCTTACACTGGAGATGGTAAAGCAGTTATTGTGGCAATTAACAAAGGTTCATCCAGTATCAGCCAGAAATTTACTGTCAATGGTCAGAGTATTTCTTCTGTGGACCGTTATCGTACATCCTCCAATGAGAATTTGGCGAAGACATCTAATCTGGCTTTGACGGATAATGGGTTCTGGGCTTATATGCCGGCAAACAGTGTTTCTACTTTTGTTTGTAATTTGAAGACAAACTCGACTACTGCTACAACATCACTTTCTAATGGTTGGTATTGCATTAAAAATCCGGCATCCGGAAAATATCTTCAGGTAACAGGAAATGTTGGTGCAGCCGGACAAAACGTTGAGGCTGGTTATAAGACAAATGCTTTAGGTCAGAAATGGTACTTGAGAAAATTGGATAACGGATATTTTACTCTCTCAAGTGCGCTTGGCGACTTTATGCTTGATGTCAGTGGGGCAGGAACAACTGACAATACAAACATTGGAATTTTTCATGCATATAGCGGAGACGCTCAGCAGTTTAAATTAAAAACAACTTCTAAGGCAGGGCAATATGGTATTGTGACGAAAGTAACAAATCAAAAGAGTGGACTTCATGTAAGAGTGTCAGATAATACCAACGTAGTGCAGAATGCTTATTGGGAAGGAACTAACCAAGTTTGGCAGTTTGAGAAAACGAATTAAAAGTAGAAAATAGTTTTGCTTATACCTTACCACACTCGCCATTTTTGCCATTTATGGTGAGTGTGGTTTTTATGTAATAGGAAAGCTCTCTATTTAAGGTCAGGAAGTAAGTCAGAAAAAGAGTATGCCGTATCTTGTCGTAAAAATGAAAAAATTGGAGAAAAAATTGAATTTTTGGTCATAATTTTTCCAATTGAAAGGTTGTCTTTTGTCAAAATTAAGGTATAATCATTTATACATTTGATAAAGAAGGGGGCATGCACAGTGAAACAGATTATCTCACGTTTGAAAAACATCAGTATGATGTTAATCTGGGATGTAATCACTGCGATTGCGCTCTTTGTTTTTGCGTATTTTTCTCTGGACAGGATGCCATCTACGATGTACAAAGTATTGGTACTCTGCGGTGTGGCGCTTTTCGTTATTATCATGTTTGTTATTAAATACCAGTTATTGTATAAGAAGTATGGACGGGATGATGTTACCGGCGGAAAGAATAAAAAAAGGAATTCGAGCGGATCGCCAGAGATTTGCTTCGCAGGGATGGAAATTATGTTGTCGTGTACGCGAACATCGACCGTTTTAAGCTGATTAATGAAACTTATGGCAATGATGTCGGAGACCGGATTTTGTGCCGGATTCACGAGATTATTGATAATGAGCTCCGCTGGGATGAAGTGTCCGGCCGAATTATGGCTGATAACTTTGGGATTTTGATGCGGTTTCATTCACTTCCGAAGCTTGACCAGCGATTGTACCGGATAAGCAAGCAGTTGTCCGAACTTACGGATGATAACGGAAATTGTTACGGAATTATTCTTTATTTTGGTGTTTACGTTGTAAAAGACGATGAAAATGATATTAGTGCTATGCTTGAACATGCCAATTTGGCGCGTAAGAAGATTTCACCGTCACATCTTGTTCCGATGGGAATCTATGATGTGAAAGAAAGCCAGAAACTTGGACGTGATAAAGCGTTGGAGATGAAGATGCACAAGGCACTTGAACAAGGTGACTTCGTACCGTATCTTCAGCCGAAATACGAATTGGAAGGTGAGTCGATTGCCGGTGCGGAAGCATTGGTTCGATGGATTGACCCGGAAGAGGGTATGATTTATCCGGATGAGTTTATTGATTTGTTTGAATCCAATGGATTTATTGTAGAACTTGATTTGTATATGTTCGAAGAGGTTTGCAAGTTGATTGAGCGGTGGCATAAAGCGGACGCAAAATTATACCGATTTCTGTAAACTTATCAAGAAGTCATTTTGAAATTCCGAACTTCTTTGATTATTATGAATATGTGTTAAAGAAATATGATATTCCGCCAAGAAGTATTGAGATTGAGTTGACGGAGTCTCTGTTTCATAATGATATGAAGTCACTCAGTGTACTGGTATCCCGGATTCATCATGCAGGATTATCGTGTTCGATTGATGATTTTGGAAGCGGTTACTCTTCCTTAAATATGTTAAAGGATGTTAAAGTAGATGCGCTGAAGTTAGACCGTGTATTCTTTGAGAGCAGTGATAACGATGAGCGTGGAAAGGATATTATCCAGAGCGTAATCAAACTGGCACAAGCACTGGATCTTCACACCATATCCGAAGGAGTCGAAGAGAGAAAGCAAGTGGAGTTTTTGAAAGAAATGCACTGTGACTTAATTCAGGGATATGTGTTTGCAAAGCCAATGCCTGTACCGGAATTTGAACAGTTAGCGTTTGGTACAGAAGCAGCGGACTAAAGATATAATCGTTTGTGATTTCGATAGCGGTTTCTACGGTACATAATTTCATGATATAAAACGACCTCAATCATATCGCGGAGAAGTCTTCCTTCCTCCGGATAGGAATCGGGGGGTATTTTTTGTAAATTCACCGGCAATTCCGGCAGCCATAAGCTGTAAGGCAATTTTGTCAGGAAATACGTCAAACATCAGACTTCCCTCGTATTCCATTTTGTCACATTCTTCTTCCACAAATTCGCTGATTTGTCTTGTGATTTTCGGGTATAAATATTTAAGGTACGAGTTGTCAGCTTCCAGTTCCATCAGTTTCTGACTACCTAAAGCAGGTGGATAGGTAGGAACATAGGGGAGCGGTTATCAAAATGACTCATGCGTTTTCCTCCGATGGTTTATTAACTAATATATGTGTGCTAAAAAATTTGTGTGTATGCCTTGCATTTTTTTTGCGAAAGCCGTTACACTGTATAAGGTAGTAACATCATATTGTAGGAATGGAGAGATATTATGGTTAAATATATATATCAGGCAGTCGCTCTTGTATTCATTTTGCGGGTGCACTGTTTTTGTTTGGAAGAAATATGGAAACGGATATGGAAGAAAAGGGCGTGACGGAAGCGATTACGGATGAGACATATCCGTATCTTCAGCTGCAGACGCAGGGGCAGACGGTGAATGTTTTATATGGGTATAGTGCGCCGCTCGAAGCAAATGTGGTGCGCGAATCGATTACGCCGATTAACCAGAACAGACAGATTTCTTTGTTAATCAGTAAAGCAAAGAGCCGTCTTGTTAATGTCACCTACAGCATTGTGGATAAGGAGAGCGGAGAAGTATATAAAACCGGAAGCGTGAATGCGATTGGACAGAATCAGCGCAGGGTAGATTTGACGTTTGACTATGGATTCAAGACAAGTACGGAGTATATTTTGGATTTGAAAACGACATCGGACAAGGGAAAAACAATTCATTATTATACGATTAAAGTATTATCTGGATGAGAGTAATTTGGCAAAAAAACTGGCATTTGCCCAAAAATTTCATAACAATACATTTTCAAAAAACAAATCGGAAGAAATCAGCCGTTATCTGGAGCCGGATGGCAAGAACCGGAACTCGACACTTGCCTATGTTGACATCACCTCGGATGCCAGTCTGGTAACGTGGGCAGAGATGTCACCGAAAATTGTATCTGATGAATTTGTTACGATTAAAGAATATAATATGGAAACGGCAGTTTCGCATTCAGTATAATTATTTTGTGCAGGCAACAACGGCTTCCGGAAAGGAAACGTATCATATCAAAGAATTTTACCGCGTGCGTTATGCTTCCGGAAGGGATTACCTGCTGAATTTCTCACGATCGATGGAAGCGGTGTTTGATGTATCGACGGCAAGCAGCAAATCCAGTCAGTTAAAGTTGGGAATTACGGAGCAGAATAATGGAAAGATGCTTTCCAATAAAAAAGACGATAAGTTGTATTTTTCCAGAGATGGCTTTGTTTACCAGTATGACATGAAGACGAATCAGGTGAAAAAGATTTACGCTTCGTTCAGCGAGAAGGCTTCTTATGCTTACCGTGCTTACAACGAGCAGGGAATCCGCCTGTTAAAAGTCGACGATAAAGATAATTTGTATTTTTGCGCGTATGGTTATTTTGCGCGTGGCAGCTATGAGGGCGATGTGGCGGTTGTACTTTATGAGTACACGGCGGACGGAACGCTCGAAGAGATGGTATATATGCCGATTAATACGACGTATCAGCAGTTGAAAGAGGATTTTGCCGATTATGGCTATGTGAGCAGCCGGGGGAATCTACTATTTCACTGTGGCAAATACGGTGTATGCCTATAACATGACGGCGAAGCGGCTGGAGAAAATAGCCGAGAACGTAAAAGAGGATACCTTTATGACGATGGAACGTGCAAATTGTTACACGTGGTCATCCTCTCTTGCTAAAGGCTATGGCGAAAACATACGATTTACAATTTGGAAAATGATGAAAAGAATGTGATTTATCAGCCGGATAAAAATAGTTATATTAAACTGCTTGGCGTAATTGAGGATAATATGGTGTATGGTTACATGCACAAGTCCGATGTTGGAACGATGGCGGACGGAACAAAAGTAACGCCATGCTATGAACTTTATATTGCCAATACAAAAGGTGAAGTGCGTCGTAAATACAGTGTAAAAAATCAGTATATTCAGAAGATTAATTGTAACGGAAATGTAATTAATATGACGCTTTGTAAAAAGACAGGAAGTCATTACGTGATGAGCGGCGAAGACACAATTTTGAACAATTCCAGCAAGGATGAGCCAAAGTTTAGTTATGTATCGCGTGTAACCACAAAGTCTTTGACCGAGTGGTACATCCAGTTCCCGATTTCGTTTGAAATGAAAGCGAAACCGACATGGGATGAACCGCTGTCCACATTGACTACGAGTGAACGTTATGTGCGTCTGGAGCAGCCGAAACTTACAAAATATTATGTATTTGCCGGGGGACAAATTGTTTCTTCCTACGAAAGTGCGGCAAAAGCGATTCGAGAGGCAGACGCCAAAATGGGTGTCGTTGTTTCAAGTAATCATCAGGTTGTCTGGGAGAGAAGCGGAGCCTTCATCCAGAATACAATTGGTGGTCTGGAAATGACAAAGCAGGAAATGGTGTGTCAAATCTGGATGCGTGTGTTCATATGCTTTTGAAAGCGAACCATTATGATGTGGCGGCGAAGGGACTGGTGAAAAAGGGCGAAAATGCGTATAATACGCTCTCGCAATATTTGCAGCGGCCGATGAGTCTGAAGGGATGCACGCTGGAGGAAGTTTTATACTTTGTCAGTGGCAGTAAACCGGTGATTGCGATGACTGGCAATAAAACCGGTGTGGTAATTGGTGGATATACGGCTTCTAAACTGATTTTGTACAATCCGCAGTCCGGCAAAACGCAGACGGTAAGCAGAAGTTCGTATGAGAAGATTTTCAAAGATGCCGGCAATTATTTTATTAGCTACATGAGTGAATCGTAAGATAAAGGAGAAACTATGGAGACAAAGGAATTGATTTCGCAGGCGTTATCTGCGCGTGAAAATGCATATGCACCGTATTCCGGTTTTATGGTGGGGGCGGCACTTCTGTGTAAAGACGGCACGGTTTATACCGGCTGTAACATTGAAAATGCGGCATTTACACCGACAAACTGTGCGGAGAGAACGGCTTTTTTCAAAGCAGTCAGTGAAGGAAAACGGGATTTTGTAAAAATTGCGATTGTTGGCGGAAAAAAGGGAGAAATGACAGCACCGGCACCGTGTGGTGTCTGTCTGCAGGTGATGTCGGAGTTTTGCAAGGCAGATGAATTTGAAATTGTAATGGCAAAGAGCGAAGAAGATTATAGCAGTAAGAGGCTTTCCGAACTTTTGCCAAGCAGTTTTTTTCCTTATAAAAGGCTGGAGGAGAGAAAAAAGATGGAATTACCGGTTGCATTTTGTGATGAGATGAAACGAATTTTGGGGGATGAGTACGAGGATTATCTGAAATCCATGGAAGGTACAAGAAAATTTGGGCTCCGTGTAAATACAGCGAAGATTTCTGTAGAGGATTTTTTGAAAATTTCTCCGTTTGAATTAACACCAATTCCGTATGTTAAAAACGGTTTTTATTATGATGGGGAGAAAGAACAGCCAGCGAAACATCCGTATTATTTTGCGGGATTATATTATTTGCAGGACCCAAGTGCGATGACGCCGGCTTCGCGTCTGCCGATTGAGGAAAATGATGTGGTACTTGATTTGTGTGCGGCACCGGGCGGAAAAGCGACAGAGTTAGCAGCAAAACTTCATGGCACCGGGCTTTTGATTGCCAACGATATCAGCAGCAAGCGCGCAAAAGCATTGTTGAAAAACATTGAATTGTTTGGCGTGGAAAATAGCTTTATTGTGACAGAATATCCAAAGAAACTGGCAGAGTATTTTACCGGTTTTTTCGATAAAATTTTGATTGATGCGCCGTGTTCAGGCGAGGGAATGTTCCGCAAAGAGCCGTCCATGGTAAAGGCATGGGAGCAGAATGGTCCTGAATTTTACGCCGCATTACAGGAAGATATTTTGAAACAAGCGCTTCCGATGTTAAAACCGGGCGGTATGCTTTTGTATTCTACCTGTACATTCTCACCGCTGGAAGATGAGGGAACGGTGCAAAAAATTCTTTCTATGAACCCAGATATGGAGATTCTTCCGATGGAGGGTTATGAGGGATTTGCGTCCGGAAAACCGGAATTGATTGGAAGTACAGAAGAATCTATACGAAACTGTGTCCGCATTTTCCCGCACCGTGTCGATGGTGAGGGGCATTTTCTGGCACTGTTTCGAAAAAAGGAGACGGCGGATGAGCCGGTTGTATCCTGTGAGCAGACAAGAAGCGGTCTGCGGGGAGAGGGAAAAGGAATTGTGGGAGGCGTTTGGTGAGAATCTGAACCGGACGTTTCTGCCTGAGCGCATGGAAAGCAAAAACGGAATGGTTTACTATATGCCAAAGGAACTTCCGAAGATGCGTGGACTTCGGTTTTTGCGCAGCGGGCTATTTGTCGGTGAGATGAAGAAAAAGAGGTTTGAGCCGAGTCAGTCGTTAGCGATGGCACTGCGGGCGAAGGACTATAAGAATTGTCTGCGTTTGTCTGTAAACGATGAGCGGGTGGTTCGCTATTTAAAGGGCGAAACACTGGTGTTGACGGATGAGGAAGCTGCTGCAAAGGATGGCTGGCAGCTTGTGTGTGTAGAAGATTACCCGCTTGGCTGGGGCAAAAGAATAAGCATAATTTAAAAATAAATATCACAGCGGATGGCGCATGGTATAAAGAGCAAGCGAAAAGGACCGCATAAGCGGTCCTTTTCTGGGGAATAGAGAACTAAACTATATAGGCGATCATTGGCAGAGCCAATGATTAGGGCAAATTTAGGCGCGGCGCTTCGGTCGCGCCGTCTTTGGTGCATTGCACGTTTAACAAAAACGTAGGAAAAAAAAAAAGCGACCCACAAAATGTGAATCGCCTTTGATTACAATGTCATAATACACCTTATCAGGATTTCTGTCAACTTATTTTTTTGCCGTTTTCCGTTCGGTGATAGATTTGATAAGCAAACAGGGCAATAGCAAATGTAAATACGGTTGCGATGACAAACAGTGTCATCGAACTTTTATAGACGTCAATGTTTCGCAAGTAAATCGGTACATAGCCTGCGACGTGGAGAACAATGGCAATTACTGTCCACTGTTTTCTCCGGTTGAAATGGCATATTCAACAAGGATGGCAATGGCAGCATACAATACGAGAGAAAGAATCACGTAGGTAGCATCCATAAAAAGGAAGAAGAAGGCGTTGCTGCCTGTTCGGTAAATAACTTCTGGGTCTGAGCCAGTTCCTCTCCTTTAATGCCAGTTTTTGAAATATTCCGTTGAGCCGATGGAGTTAATCAGTAACGCGGCAATGATATTTGTGATGTAAACGGTAGCACCATTTAAGATGCTTTCAAAACCGCCCATACCAACTCCGAAAATCAGCGCATTTTCCTTGCCCGGACGTTTTTTCATTGCATACTTCAATCCGATAAATGCTCCGATAGTCGAAAGAATACCAAGGGAGAAGGCTCCGAACAGTGCCGAGTAGACCGGATGATTTTTGCACTGAAAAAGGATAAAAGCCCCGGAATTGAAAAAATCAAAACATTCACAATTGTGGCGGCAACGTAGGAAAAGAGCAGGCAAAACGCAGCTCAATAAAAAATGCCCCTGGTTTTACGCCGTTTTTCCGTTTTGATACCATACAAATAAAATCGGCAGCAGGATGCAAAGCAGCGAACAAAAAATATTCGCCTGAACAAATCCCGCTGAAAAAACAATCTGATTCATAATAATCTCACTTTCTTTGGTGGTTTTGTTGCTATTCAAGATGGTTTGCACTGTATATTAGTCATGAATAGCTGCGACTGTAGTACATTGTAACTAATAATGAGACGGTGCGTCAAGTATTCGTTGGTGTTTTTAGTTTCCGGTAAATGAATAGAAAAGCTTTGCGTCTCGTGGGCACTCAACGAGCGAGAGTGCCCACGAGACGCAAAGCTTTTCTCGGAATTACGGAAAACAAAAAAGTGCCAACGAATACTTGACACGAGCCCTACCACCTTGCCAATGTCTCCATTCTATTGTAAAATAAAAGAGGAATATTCATGACAGGAGGGATTTACGATGAATCTTTATGAAAGACTCATGTGGACGGCAAAAGAAAACCGGTATCCGATGCATATGCCCGGGCACAAGCGGGCAGGTCTTTTTACGATGGCAAATCCCTATGCATTTGATGTGACAGAAATTGATGGCACTGATAATCTTCATCAGCCGGAGGGTGAAATCCTTTGGGAGATGGAGCAGATGAAACAAAAGTATGGAACGAAAGACTCTTATCTTTTGGTAAATGGAAGCACGTGTGGCATCTTAGCAGCGATTTCTGCCTGCTGTCATCCGGGCGATACGATTGTGATTGCCAGAAACTGCCACCGTTCGGTGTACCATGCCGTGGAACTTTTGTCGTTGAAGCCGGTTTATGTATATCCGGAAGTAGATAAAGAGACGGAATCTGCCTTGGGATTTCTTCGGAGGAAGTGAAGCATGTCATAGTAGATACGAAACCTGCCTGTGTCGTATTGACCTCGCCGACGTATGAGGGCGTTGTGTCAAGTATTCGGGCGATTGCAGAGATTGTCCATGATAAAAATTCGCTGCTTGTAGTGGATGAAGCGCATGGTGCACATTTTGCATGGAGTGACAAATTTCCGGAGACGGCGATGGAGCAGGGGGCGGACCTTGTGATTGAGAGTCTGCACAAGACGCTGCCGGCATTGACCCAGACGGCGGTTTTGCACCGGGCAGTGACCGTATTATGGCAGAGCGCGTGGAACATTATTTGAAATCTTTGAGACGAGCAGCCCTTCTTATGTGCTGATGGGCAGTATCAGCCAGTGTATGCAGTGGATGCGGAAATATGCCGATACTTGGTTTGAGGCTTATTTTACGAACCTTATTTGGTTTCGTGAGCATGCAGAAAAATGGAAGGAATTGCGTCTTTGGGAAAATCCAAGAAAGGAACCATCAAAACTTGTTGTTCTGACCGGGGAAAAATGTTCTGGCACAGAGGCAGCAAAATGGCTGCGGGAAGAATTTCAAATTGAAGTGGAAATGGCGGCTGCAGGGTATATTCTTGCGATGACAAGCCTCGCGGATTCGAGGGATGGTTTTGTCCGTCTTATGGATGCCCTTACTAAAATTGATGAAAGACTGCAAAAATTTTTTTTCCAAAGAGAAAAAACAAATTATAGCGAGTCGGTTTTAACCTGCCCGGAAGTGGAAATGCTGCCGGTGCAGGCGGTAAATGCACTGGCGGAGACAAAGTCTGTGAATGAGGCAGAGGGATTTGTTTCGCGGAATATGGGATGGTGTATCCACCGGGAATTCCGTTTTAGTGCCGGGAGAAAAGATTACAAAAACGGTTTTAGATAAGATAGAAAATGCAAAAAAGCAGGACTTCATTTGTTTGGATTTGCGGATGCAAGCGGACAGACCGTGCAGGTTGTGAAAGAAGAAAAGAAAAGGTAAAGAGAGGATTCTACCATGGGCAGATTGTTTGTATTTATGGGGAAAAGTGCATCGGGAAAAGATACGCTTTACGGGGAACTGTTGGCGCGTTACCCGGAGATTCATGCAGTGATTCCCTATACGACCGGTACTCCGATACGAGAGGGCGAAACGGATGGCGGAGCGTATTATTTTGTCTCCGAAGATAAAATGCGCAGAATGGAAAAAAGAGAACCGGATTGTGGAATCAAGGTGTTATCAGACCGTCCATGGACCGTGGTATTATTTCACGGCGGAAGATGGACAGATTGACTGGGACAAAGGCGATTTTGTGCTAATTTCGACGCTGGAAGGTTTTGAGAAAATTTCCCGGTTTTATGGTGCCGATAAGGTTGTTCCGCTTTATATCGAGGTGGATGACATGACTCGGATTGAGCGCTCGCTGAAAAGGGAAAAAGAGCAGAAAAATCCATGTGTTTCGAGGTGTGCCGCCGTTTTCTGGCAGATGAAAAAGATTTTTCCAAAGAAAATCTCAAGCGCTTAAATATTACGGACAAAATCGTAAATGATTCCGTTGAAAATGCACTGAGAGAGATTGTTCTGCGGATAAAAAGTGGTAGATAAATCATGTGAAACGTGGTATTATAAATCGAGAAAGAGGTGATATTTTGGATATTCGAGTGGACAACATGCAGCAGGTAAATGCGACGACACAGACGCAGCAGGCGCAGCAAAGTGGAGAAGATTTTAAATTTACACTGATGAGTTCGATTGAAGAAGCCGGTCTTTCCGAGCGGTTATCGGTTATGATGCAGGAAATTATGATGCAGGGAGAAAAGCTTGGCAAGCATATGGATGTCCGGGATATGAAGCATTACCGCCGCCTCATTCAGGAATTTATGAATGAGATAGTAAATCGTTCGCATAAATTCAGCCGTGAAAATTTCTTGGACCGCCGCGGCAGACACCGTGTGTATGGCATGATTAAGCGTGTGAATGTGGTGTTGGACGAACTGGCGGGAGAGGTGATTAAAGAAGAAAAAGATACCCTTGCGATTTTGAGCAAAGTCGATGAAATCAGAGGGTTATTACTGGATATTATTACGTGATAAAAGAAGGGAGAAACGATGTTTTCATTTTCAGAGATTGTAGGTCATGAACAGATAAAGGAACATATGCAGGCAGCGATACGTGACAAGAAACCGTTTCATGCATATTTGTTCCAAGGCGAGGAAGGTGTTGGCAAAGAGGCGCTGGCGAGGACGTTTGCCGCTGGTTTGCAGTGCCAGAGTGAGTCGGCAGATAAACCGTGCAAGGAATGTGTGTCCTGCCGCCAGATGGAGTCCGGAAATCAGCCGGATGTTATCTGGGTAACAAGAGAGAAGGCGAGCCTTGGCGTGGATGAAATCCGCGAGCAGCTTTGCAATACGATGGATATTAAGCCGTTTTCGAGTCCGTATAAAATTTACCTCGTGCCGGAGGCGGAAAAAATGACAGAGGCGGCACAGAATGCGCTGTTAAAAACAATTGAGGAACCGCCGGAATATGGTATTGTCATTTTGATGACAAGTAACATTTCTGCGTTGCTGCCGACGATTCAGTCGCGCTGTCTTACGATGGAGTTTCGTCCGCTCAGCACTGCCGTTGTGGAATCGTATGTCAAAGAACATTGTCAGGTGCCGGATTATCAGGCGAGAGCGAGTGCGGCATTTGCACAGGGAAATCTGGGGGAAAGCGATGCGATATGCCAAATCGGAAGATTTCATTGAGAGAAAAGACCATATTATTTCTCTGCTGCGGCATGTGGAGCAGATGGATTTGTCTGAGATGTTAGCGGTAATTAAAGATTTGGGAACACGCAAAGACGAAGTGCGTGATTATATTGATTTAATGGTGCTGTGGTACCGGGATGTGCTTTTGTTTAAGGCGACAAAGGACATTAACCAGTTATTGTTCCAGGATGAGGCGTCTTATATTTCCCGTGAGGCAAGCCACCGTAGTTATGAGAAAATCGAGGAAATATTGCAGGCATTTGAAAAAGCAAAAGTCCGCCTGCGCGCAAATGTAAATTTTGATATTACGATGGAGCTTATGCTTCTTGCTTTGAAATAGACATACGGAGGTTATTATGAAGATTATTATTGGTGTTAGTTTTCGACAGGCGGGAAAGGTGTATTTTTTTGACCCGGGCGATGAGCAGATTGAGCGCGGGGAACACGTAATTGTCGAGACTGCAAAAGGTGTTGAATACGGAACGGTTGTTGTGCCAAACCGCGAGATGGCAGAAGAGAAAATTGTGGCACCGCTGAAAAAGATTATTCGTGTAGCAACGCCGAAAGATGAAGATATCGAGTTAAAGAACCGTGAAAAAAAGGAAAAAGATGCATATAAAATCTGTCTTGAAAAAATTGCAAAACACAGATTGGAAATGAAGCTGATTGCGGCTGAGTATACATTTGATAACAATAAATTATTGTTTTATTTTACAGCCGATGGACGAATTGATTTCCGCGAGCTGGTAAAAGATTTGGCGAGCGTATTCCGCACTCGAATTGAACTTAGACAGATTGGTGTGCGTGACGAAACAAAAATCTGCGGTGGAATTGGAATCTGCGGAAGAACGTTGTGCTGTCACAGTTATTTATCCGAGTTTGCACCGGTTTCGATTAAAATGGCAAAGGAACAGAACCTTTCTTTGAATCCGACGAAAATATCCGGTGTCTGCGGACGTTTGATGTGCTGCTTGAAAAATGAGGAAGAAGCTTATGAGGAATTAAACAGTCGTCTGCCACACATTGGAAGCCATGTGAAAACGGCGGAAGGTTTGGATGCGGAAGTACAGAGCGTAAGTGTCTTAAAGCAGCTTGTGAAGGTTATTGTTTTTTTGGATGACGGCGAGAAAGAAGTGCGTGAGTACCGCGTGGATGAATTGAAATTCCGTCCAAATAAGCCGAAAAACAGAATTAAAGATAAACATGATAAAGAGTTAAAAAATTAGAGGCAATGGAAAAAAAGGAAGGAAAATCGAAGCTGAATGAGTAATCAAAAAGACCCAAAGGATTTTCTTTACGAGGGCGAGCGGCTGGATGATTTGCAGCGGGATGGAATGTACATTATTCAGAATCCGAAGTGGTTCTGCTTTGGCATGGATGCTGTCCTTTTATCCGCATACGCGAAGGTAAAGGAAGGGGAAAAATGTCTGGACCTTGGCTGTGGCAACGGTATTATTCCGCTGTTGCTTTCCGGGCGTACCAAGGGAAGTTCCTTTACCGGGCTGGAACTGCAAAAGATATTGCCGAAATGGCGAAACGCAGTGTGGCTTATAACGAAAAAGAAGATAAAGTGCATATTGTGCAGGGTGATATCAGGGAAGCCACTTCAATTTTTGAAGCTGCTTCCTTTGACGTTGTTACGAGCAATCCGCCGTATTTGAATCAATCCAATGGTCGTGTCAGCGAGGCGTCACACAAGGCGATTGCCAGACATGAACTTTTCTGCACATTTGAAGACGTGGTAAAAGCCGCGGCGAAGCTTTTGCGTCCCGGCGGGCGTTTTTATCTGGTACACAGACCGTTTCGCTTAGCGGAAATTATTTCCTGTATGGTGCAGTACAAATTGGAGCCAAAACGGATGAGACTGGTTTATCCGTATGTTGATAAAGAACCAAATATGGTGTTGATTGAGGGAGTTCGTGGAGGAAATCGTCAATTAACAGTCGAAAAACCGTTAATTGCATACGAGGATACGAACCAATACACAGAGGAAGTGAGGCGGATGTATTATGATTAGAGAAGATAAAACGGGAATGTTATATTTGTGTGCTACGCCGATTGGCAATTTGGAGGACGTTACACTTCGTGTTCTCCGCATTTTAAAGGAAGCCGATGTGGTGGCGGCTGAAGATACCAGACAGAGCATCAAGCTTTTGAATCACTATGAAATCAAGACACCGCTTGTCAGTTACCATGAACACAATAAATATGAAAAGACACCGGTTTTAGTTCAGCGCATGCTGAAAGGTGAGACGATTGCACTCGTCACGGATGCCGGCACACCGGCAATTTCGGACCCTGGTGAGGATTTGGTTAGGGCATGCTATGAAGCGGGAATCCCGGTTACATCTCTTCCGGGACCGGCAGCAGTAATTACAGCGCTGACCCTATCGGGTATGCCTGCCCGCCGGTTTACTTTTGAAGGATTTCTGCCGGTGGATAAAAAAGGAAAGAAAAGAAGTGTTAGACCGCCTTGCTAAAACGACCTGTACGACGATTTTTTTATGAAGCACCGCACCGTCTAAAAAAAAAACACTGGCATTGTTTTGTGAGCTTTTGGGCGAAAACCACCGGATTTCCATCTGCAAGGAGCTAACAAAAAACATGAGACGGCACTTCATTTCACTTTAGGTGAGGCAGTGGCGTATTATGAAGCGAACGAGCCAAAAGGTGAGTTTGTGCTTGTACTGGAAGGAAAAGTGCAGAAGATATGAACCGTGCCAAACAGGAGAAATGGCAGGAAATGCCGCTGCCCAAACATATGAAAATCTATGAAGATAAAGGGCTTAGCCGCAAGGAAGCGATGAAGGCAGTGGCGAAAGACCGAGGCGTATCCAAACGGGAGATATATGCAAAATTATTGGAAGATGAGTAGAGGGCGAGATTTATTGGGGGAGTTTACTGGTGGAAAGTTGGCATAAGTTGACCGGATTTTGAAAAATCGCAAATCCGGTCAACCATTTTATAGACATAAGGTGACTGAAACTCCATTTTGTGTTAAATAGGTCAACCAAATAGTCTTAAACGAATGACCGTATTTGCAATTATGTGAATTAAAAGGGCCAACAAATACATTTCAAAGTTGACTCAATTTAGAAAAAAACAAATATAAGTCAACGAAAGAGTAAAATTTTGTTGACCGTGGGAGAAGTTTTTCTAAATCAAGTCAACATGATAGTTATTATGTAAGAAATGTATTTTCCCATCACGGCTTTAATTCTTCTAACATCAGCGGAGGAGGGTTATCAACTAAAATTTCATCTTCTTCTGAAACAGGTCAGCAATAATCTGAGCCGTCTCGCTCATCCCCAAACATCGGATTTGATACATAAGTCATAATTTTTGGCATTGCCCCAGTCAGTTTTAGTAAAATGTCTGCAGTGAATTACTCCGTCATGGTGGAGCAGATAATCCGGTATTTTGGGCTGGCTGGGTGTTAATTCGGTATCTTTGACACTTGATACAAGAGCTTTTTGAACCATCAGGTGATCGGACATCAAAAGGTAGTGAGGTGTTTTTTTCATAATAACCTCCACAATCAGAAATCTAATCGAATGTGCACCATGAAAAACAAAAAGTCAATGAGAATTATTTTGAAAACGGAAACTTTCATTGTTGCCCGGACGCAAGTGTGGTATAGTTATGCTCAAAGAGAGGTGTGAAAAATATGGCATCAAGTAAAGATTATTTGCAGTTTATATTAGAACAGTTATCGGATTTAGAAGAAATTACTTACCGCGCTATGATGGGAGAATATATTCTTTATTATCGTGGTAAAATTGTAGGTGGAATTTATGATGACAGATTACTTGTAAAACCAATAAAATCGGCGGTTTCTTATATGCCGGAAGCTGCTTATGAATTGCCGGCACCGAAAAAGAAAAAAATAGATTCATTTAAGTTAGCCATAGATATGTTTTCGGACGATTTTATGGAAGATGGACGTAGCGATGAATTGCAATAGAATCGGAGTAGAGGTGTCTGTTTTGTTGACTGGAAAACCATTTTTTCTAAATAGGTCATAAGAAATGTTCAAAGTAAGTGACTGTATTTGAGATAATGTGAATTACGGTCAAAAAATAATTTATAAAAGTTGACTTGATTGGGAAAAAACTTGAAATAGGTCAAAAAAGCCGGTCAATTTGGTTGACCGCACGAACAGTTTTTGATAATTAAGTCAACGATTCGGAAATTCTGAATCATTAACATTAAAGTTTAACGCAGAGATAACAAGAAAGATTATTTAGGAGGACTCACAACATGTTATACATTATGCGCCACGGAAAAACCGATTGGAATGCATTGCACAAACTTCAGGGAAGAACGGATATCCCATTAAATGAAGAAGGAAGGTTAATGGCATTAAAAGCACACGAGGAATATAAGTCATGGAATATCGATGTATGTTACTGTTCTCCACTGATTCGGGCAGTGGAGACGGCGCAGATTGTGCTGAAAAACAGGGGAATTCAATTATAACAGATGAACGGCTGGTAGAGATGAGCTTTGGTGATTATGAGGGGATTGAAAATAGCTTTAAAATTCCGGATTGTCCAATTAATCTTATTTTTCGCAAACCGGAGGAATACATAGAATCAATCGGTGGGGCGGAAACATTTGCAGAGCTTTTTGCGAGAACAGGTTCATTTCTGAAGGAGGTAATAGAACCTCAATTGCAGGAAGGAACGGATATTCTTATTGTTGGACATGGCGCGATGAATTCCAGTATTATATGTCAGGTTAAGAATAAGCCAATCGAGGAGTTTTGGAGCGCAGGGCTTGAACAGTGTAAGATTTTACAATTGTAAATTGAGAGGAACCGGGGAGAAGGAATTAAAAGTTGACAATGCGGTTAGTCTATGCTAACTTTGAGCTGACAGAAAAGAGTGGGATTATCATTCGAATAAGATACTGGAGGAAGAGCAATGAAAAAGTTATTTTTGAAACCGAAAAAGATGGTTTTATGGAACTTATTATGTAAATCCCAAAGGTTCAGACTGTGCGGTTATCGGATTGTTTGGAGATGACCCGAATGATTATATGGCAAAGTGCGGTGCAAAATGGTTACACAAAAATGGTGTGAATGCGCTTTGCATGTCTCCCGGAAAGAAAAATTACAGCCATGTAAATTTCCCACTCGAACGTATTGAGACGGCAATCCAGTGGCTGAAAAATAATGGAAATCAAAAAATCGGAATTATGGGAATGAGTACGGCCGGTATGGATTCGCTTGTTGCGGCTTCGTATTTTCCGGATATTACATTAACATTTGGTCTTACACCAAGTGATTTTTGTATGGCAGGGATTTGAACAGGGGGAAAAAGATGGATGCAAGGAATGGCCGGTTCCGGGTGCTTCCACTCTCTCCTGGAAGGGAAAGCCCCTTGCTTATATGCCGTTTGTGTATGAACATCCGGTATACTGGCAGAAAGTGGAGGAAGAGACAAAAAGGTTCCGGTGATATTGAGCGCAGCACCTGTCTGTTCATTGATTCTGAAAAAGCAAGAGAACATACCGAAGAGGAAATGATTCCGGTTGAGAATATAAAGGGCAGACTGTTTCTTGTAGGAGCTGAGGATGATTCCTTCTGGGAAACAGGAAAATACATCCGCCGTATGGATCAACGGTTAAAAGAGCGCCCGCATACCTGTGAGTATGTAACGCTCGTGTATGAACACGGAACTCACTTTGTACTACCGGAATCTTTGCTTCGCAAGGCTTTGCCGGTGGGACTTAAATTTGTGATGCGATTTATTTTCAAAGCGGCAAAAGAATATCCGAATGAGTGTGAAAAAAACGCGAAAAGATATTGACAGAAGACTTTCTTCTGCCCTAAAAGAGTGGCAGGAAGAGTAGATTATGAAACTTTTGCAGGAGATATTTGCAGTTAGTTGACCTGATTTGTCAAAAGCATAAATCCAGTCAACCACTTTATGGACAAAAGTTGACTTAAAAATCGATTTTTTCCAAATAGGTCATCAAAAGTGCCTCAAGAGAATGACTGTATTTAAGATAATGTAAATTTAGGTCAACAAATATATTGTAAAAGTTGACTTAATTAGAGAAAAAAGTAGAAAAAAAGTCAAATGGAAGCCGAAATTTGGTTGACCGTTGTTGTAATTTTTATAAAACAGGTCAACGCAGCGTTTACATTTCTTTTTTTATCATACGACGGTGCAGCTAAATTACATAATACATAAAAAGACGCCCGAAGTCTGGGAAAACTTCGGGCAAACACTAAAGGGATATATGATTAAATTAAACCAGCAAGCTTTGATAATTCGCGGAGTGATTCTTTGGAAACTAATTTTCCTTTGTACTCAATCAAATCCTCTTCAGAACCAGTAAAGATATCCTGTTTCTGTCTTTCACATTTTCTTAAAATAATTTTGTCATCTTCAGTATATATTTCCAATAATTCGCGGTCTTTAAATCCTAAAGACTTGCGAAGTTCTTTTGGCAGAGTAATACGTCCGACTGCATCTAATTGTCTTGCAATACCTGTTTCAATCATAGGTTTACTCCTTTGAAAACTTTTTTAACGTAGTCAACTATAGTACGTTTTTGACATTTTGTCAAGTGATTCGACGATTAAAAGAGTATAAAAAATAATGAAAAAGAATAGACCTTTTTGTGACACACGGATGCATATAATAATAAGAAAGCTAGGGTAAAGTTTTTGTAGGAAAATAAAAAATAGAAAGCACCGGATTCCTGTGTTAGGATTGAAGTTGACTAGACCAAAATCCAAGGAGGGTGCTTTCATGATTAACAGTATACAACATTTTCAGGAACAAGGGGTAAAAAATTTAATAGAAATTTTTAGTTACTATACAGATGACCTTACCAAGTTTGCAGAAATGGTTTATGGAGTGACTAAAGAGGTAACGAAGTTAGGACTTTCCCTGATTGAAGAAGAACTGGAAAGCTATGATGAACTGCTGCGTAAACGACAAGACCTGCGAAAAGGCTGGTACATTGAACGCCGGGATGAAACGAAGCTTCTGACCAGCCTGGGAGAAATCTGTTACAGCAGGAAGTATTTTCACAATAAAGAAACCGGGGGAATACTGCTATCTGTTAGACCGTCTCATGGGCTTGGAATCGCATGCCCGTATTTCAGAGGATGCAGAAGCCAGAATACTGGCGGAGGCTGTGGAAAGCAGTTACCGGAAGGGCGGAATCAATGCCTGTATCGGGGAACAGGAGGTAAGCAAGGAAACCGTAATGAATAAGCTTCATGCCCTTGAGTTTCCGTTACTGGAGCCGCTGAAGGAGAAACGCAGAGTAAGCCGTCTGTATATCGATGCAGATGAAGACCATGTTTCGCTGCAGTATCTTGAAAAAAAGGGTGACATTAAAAGCCCCGCGTTAATACCGTTATGCCAAAGCTTATCTATGTCTATGAGGATGTAAGTTTCGATGGGAGTAAGCATGAACTGGTAAACTGCCATTACTTCGGTGGGGACTATGCCGGGACGGAAGGAACGAAGGCGTTATGGCAGGAAGTGTTTGATTTTATTACAGCGAGCTATGACGAGGAAGTGCTGGAGAAAATATATATAAACGGAGACGGAGCGGATTGGATTAGAACGGGAGCAGGAATGCACACCAAGGCACGTTTTGTTTTGGACCGTTTTCACATGCATAAATACATCATATCAGCAACAAGCCACCTGAAAGATTCCGCACAGGATGCGAGAAGTGAAATCTACAAAGCCATTAACGGAAAAAGGAAATGGGCGGCGGAAGAAGCATTTGATAAGATTCTGCATGTAACAGAGAGTGAAACAAAAGCAAAGGCAGTAGAATCTGCAAAGAATTATATTCTGGGGAACTGGACAGGAATTATGGAATCCGTGAAAGCTAAGGATAAGAGCCTGCAGTGCAGCGCAGAGGGACACGTGAGCCACATTTACTCAGACAGAATGAGTTCAAGACCATTAGGCTGGAGCAGAACCGGTGCAGATAAGATGGCAAGACTGCGTATATACCGCCAAAATAAGAGGGATATACTGGAACTGGTTCGATACCAGAAAAAAAAGAACTGCCACTGGCTGCAGGTGCAGAAGAAGTGATATATTCAGCAACGCAGATGTTGTCAGCGGAAAGACGCAACAGAAACAGGCTTGGAAAACTGGCAGATCTGCCGGTATACAGTATTCCGTACCCACACATCAAAAAGATAGCGGCATTAAAAATCATATATGGGGATTGTAAGAAAAGAAAAAATCGGATATAGTAAAGACAGTTATCAAATCTTAAACAGGACACAGGTGTAGTCTGCCTATTACTTTCCGACAGTAAATTTACCCCATCAATAAGAAAAAGGATGCTTTATTTTTTGTCCTAAAAGTGATAAAATGAAAATGATTAATCCGTGAAAGGAGTGTATTTCATGAAAAAAAGTAAAAGGGGATTATGGATTCTTGGATTTTTTGTGTGATGGTTTCGGGGATTGTGCTGTCAAAACAGCAAAAGCCGGGCAAAAACAGTTATCTATCCGACTGTTGCAAGTGGGGAACAAGTTAAGGAAAGTAATAATTGTGTGATTGACTATTCCAACACGGCAGACGGCTATGTGATGGTGAAATTTAAGAAGGCACTGGGACCTACACTGAAATGTGTTGTTACGACCGGGGGACAGGCGCTGAATGATGGTTACAAATATACACTTTCCGTGAATAAGTATCAGGTTATTCCATTGACGGAAGGAAATACTGCCTATACGATTTATCTGCTTTATGAAGTGGGTGGTCGTTATGCGATGGAGATGACATTGAAAGTAAATGTCGAAATGACTGACCAGTTTGAACCGTATCTGCGGTACCGAATCAGTTTGTGAATTATACGAAAAGCACGAAAGTTGTAAAAAAGCAGCCTCGATTACAAAAAATTGTAAAAACGATTTGGCAAAGGTTAAAAGGTATACAACTATGTCATTAAAAATTACAAATATGACAAAAAACTTGCCAAGACAGTAAAGCCTGGGTATGTGCCAAATTTGAATAAGATTTATAAGAAGAAAAAAAAGGAATCTGTTTTGATTATGCGGCAGTAATGACTGCGATGCTGCGAAGTCAGGGAGTTCCGACAAAACTAATTGTAGGTTATACCGGGAATGCGTATCATGCATGGATAAATGTGTATTCAAGAAAAAGGACGCATTTCCAAAATGATTTATTTTAACGGTAAGAAAATGGAAACTGATGGACCCTACATTTGCTTCAACCAGTAAATCAAGTAAGTCCATTATGAAATACATAGGAAATGGTAGAAATTACAAAGAAAAATTGAGTTACTAATCAGGGGAGTGTGTCATGAGTAAGCAAACAGTAAGTAATGAGTATGTTTCTGCTTTTTGTCTGGAAATGTCGCTTTTACTGCATGCCGGCATTGGAATCGAAGATGGATTGTATCTTTTAATTGAGGACGAAAAGGATAAAAAAGCAAAAAAAATGCTGGAGCAGTTAGCGGATTTGGTGACGGAAGGTAAACCGTTTTCCGAAGCAGTTCGGGAGGTTGGTACGTTTCGAAGTACGTCGGCGATATGATTGAAACCGGTGAGGAGACAGGGCGGTTGGAGCAGTCCTTTCAGGCACTGGCAGATTATTACGACAGGCAGCAGCAGTTGATGTCGCAGATTCGCAGTGCCCTTCTGTATCCGTTTATATTGATGATTTTGATGTTAGTAATTTTAGTTGTGCTGCTTGTCAAGGTGCTGCCGATTTTCAATCAGGTCTATGAGCAGCTTGGCGGTACGATGGGCGGCACGGCGAAGCTTTTACTGCGGTTTGGCGACTGGCTCGGAAGTATCATGCCGGTGTTGTGCGGTATCATATTTGTCATTGTTTTAGTGGCAGCAGTGATTGCCTGCAGCAAGAGGGCAAAGAGGCTTTTTGTGAAACTGTATAAAAAGTTTTCGGCGGACACGGAATTGTGCGCCGGATGGGTGAAGCAAGATTTGCGTCAGCGATGGCGATGGGGATGATGAGCGGATTAAATACCGAAGATGCATTCCGTACAGCGATGCTTTTTCAGGACGTAAATCAAAAGACGAAGAAGCGTTATGAGAAATGCCTTGAGATGCTGGAAGTGGGCGAGCCAATGGCGAAGTCATTCCGAGAAAATGAAGTGTTGGAAGCGTCATTTTGCCGGATTTTAGATTTGGGTGCCAAAAAGTGGTACATCCGATACGGCGATGGCAGAAATTTCACGGCGTATGGACGACAGAGTGCAGTTGGAAATTGCACGAAAAGTTGGAAAGATTGAGCCTACGATTGTCATTATTACTTCAATTCTTGTAGGAATTGTTTTGATAACCGTGATGTTACCGTTGATTCATATCATGTCTTCGATTGGATAGGATGGATGAAAATGATGAAGCAGAGAAGTTTTTTAATTATAAAATTGTATTGCTGACAGCGGTGATTGGCGGACTGCTTTATGCGATGAACGCGGGGGCGGCAAGGCTGAATCAGGGGCAGGAGGCAGAGAGCATGAAACAACTCGAAAACTCCATTCGTAAGGCAACAATGACCTGCTATGCGACAGAAGGCGTATATCCGCCTACCCTTGAATATTTAAAGAAAAATTACGGAATCAGATTGATGAAAGCCGTTTTACCGTCTTTTATGAAGTATTTGCCAAAAATTTGATGCCGGAAATTACAGTAATGGAAAATCAGGAGCGGGTCGATTAGCAATGAAGAGAAGCAGCCAGAGACATAGTATTGAAAATGTATTTGTTCTTGTATTGTTTGCTATCTTTGCCATGACAATTGTGGCAGTTCTAGCATTGGGAGCAAATCAATATAAAAGTTTGGTCGAGCGTGATAATAATGCATACAACAAAAGAATTATCACGTCTTATGTGTCTGCCCAGATTCGTGGTTATGACAGAGCAGATGCCGTAAAAGTGGGCGGATTTGCTTCGCCGGATGTGGATGATGAGGTAAATACGCTGCATCTTTTGGAAACAATCGATGGCATTCGGTATGATTTGAAAATTTATTATTATCAGGGTAAGGTGTATGAGTTGTTTGCCGCTGAGGAATCGAGATGAAGCCGGAAGATGGTGTGGCGATTATGGATGCGAAAGATTTGCATTTTGAAAAGAAAGGAAGTCTCATACGAATTACATCCAAAGATAGCGAAGGACGTGAGAATGAGACAACCGTTTCTATGCGAAGTGAAGAAAGCGGGGTGGCATTGTGAATTATGAAAGAAGCAAAGCTCCGTTAGCGCTGATGGAGCAGATTATTATGATTTTAGTGTTTGCGCTGGCGGCAGCCGTGTGTTTGCAGGCATTTGTCTATGCTAATGGATTATCTACGCGTGGTGAAAAGGAAAACATTGCGGCGGAACACGCACAGGAAGTAATTGAGATGTGTAAAACGTGCGCCGGCGACTGGCAGAAAGTAGTAGGGGAGATGCCCGGTCAGATTGAGGGAGATACTCTGGAAATTCCTTTTGAGCAGGACCATATGACGGTCCAAATGATAAAGACGGATGCAGATGAGTATTTGACAAATGCAAAGGTTACCGTTTTTGATGAAGATAAGGAAGAAATTTATCATGTTGCGGCGGCTTGGCAGAGAGGGGGCACATCATGAAAAAACGAAAGCTCTCATTCACAAGCGTTGGCGGCAGTTCGATTCTGACGATTTTTGCCGTGTTATGTTTTTTGGTATTTGCGCTTTTGTCACTGTCGACGGCAAAAGCAAACTATAACTTATCAGAAAAATCCGTAAAAGCGGTGAGTAATTACTATGCAGCAGATACGAAAGCAGAAGAGATATATTCACAGATTCGGGCAGGTAATATGCCGGATGGTGTGAAACAGAAAGGAAATACTTATACTTACACTTGCGCGATTGATGATAAGCAGAAACTGCTTGTTGAAATCAAAAACAAAAAGAAAAAATTTCATGTAGTAAAGTGGGAGAAGCAGTATACCGGTGAGTGGAAACCGGACGATACCATCGATGTTTGGGATGGAATGGAACAAATGCTTCCAGACTAAAGAAAGAGAGAAAAGATATGGAACGTTTAGTGGAAATATTAAGAAAAGCGGTCTCTGACGGAGCATCGGATATTTTTATTGTTGCCGGTGGTGCATTGAGTTATAAGGTGGATGGCGAAATTCGTCCAATGGAAGCTTCGGCGGAGCGTCTGATGCCGGATGACACAAAGGTGCTTTTAGATGAAATCTATGAGTGCGCCAGCCGGGAGAAAACACATTTTTTAGAAGAGGGAGATGATGATTTTTCCTTTGCCATTGAGGACTTGGCGAGATTTCGTGTCAATTCATATTTCCAACGTGGCTCACAGGCGGCGGTTATCCGTGTTGTTTCGTTCCGGATTCCGGATTACAAGGAACTGGGGATTCCGGAAGAGGTAATTGCTCTGTCGAAACTACAGCACGGCATGATTATTATTTCAGGAACGGCTGGAAGCGGAAAATCGACGACACAGGCGTGTATTATCGATGCGATTAACAAAGAGCGGGAAGCGCACATTATTACGTTGGAAGACCCGATTGAGTATTTGCACCGAAACCAGAAATCGTTAATTAGCCAGCGTGAAATTGCGATTGATACCGAGAATTATCTGACCGGACTTCGCGCGTGCCTGCGTCAGGCGCCGGATGTTATTCTGTTAGGGGAAATGCGCGATGCGGAAACGATTCGCACGGCGATGACAGCAGCGGAAACCGGACATCTTGTTATTGCAACACTGCACACCAAGGGAGCGGTAAATACGATTGATCGAATTGTGGACTCCTTCCCGGCAGATCAGCAGGATCAGATTAAAAATCCAGTTATCACTTGTGTTAGACTGCATTGTTTCCCAGCAGCTACTGCAGAGAGAAGGCGGCGGTATGATTCCTGCGGTGGAAATTATGAAAATTGTGCCGGCGATTCAGAACATGATTCGAGACAGCAAAAACTATCAGATTGATAATGTCATTCAGACATCCGGAGAACTGGGGATGGTTTCGATGGATCAGTACATTTTGAAACTGTACCGGAAAGGCGAAATCAGCGAAGAAACCGCACTTTTATCCGCCATTAATCCGGAACAGTTAAAGAGAAAATTAAGCCGGTAATTATTTTTACAGTATTTGGAAGGACGAAACGCACTACAAAGATTTCGTCCTTTGGCTCGAAGGAAATAACACCCTTTGCCTTGTCAACGATGAGGCGGGCAGACTGGTACCGATACCCATACCGGAATGTTTTGTTGAGAAGAACCGATTCGCTTTTTGGATTGGTTCTTTTTACAGCTATTTTCAATCATTGCAACAATGTTGTTTTTCTGTAGCTGAATCTGGATGCGGATATACGCATTTTCCGGTGTCTGTCTTGCGGCCTCCCATGCATTTTCCAAAAGATTACCAAACAAAATCGAAAAGTCAGTGTCTGGAATCGACAGTGTTTGCGGAAGATTTGCCAGACATTCAAAAGCTACGTCGTTGTTTTTGCAGAGTGTTTGATAGTATTGTAAAATCGCATCCGCGAGCATATTACGGCATAATACGATACGTCCTTTCTGCTCCCTCTGCTCTGCGTATTGTGCCAAGTATTCCAGTGCTTTTTCGCGCTCATTATTTTGCAGATAGGTTGTGACAGTCTGCATATGGTGACGGTGGTCGTGGCGCAGGCGAATTGATTCGTCAATGCGTTCCGTAAGTTCCTGATAGTGCGCCTTCTGAATTTCAATCTGTTTTGCCAGATAATGAGTTTCTTCCTCCAACAAAAGTTTTGCGCGGTAGGTCTTCGATAAATCCTGCCACAATTCATAGCCGATGGAAACGACCAGTAAAAAGGTGCCGATTTCCTGAAACCAGCCGCCGTAAATCGGTTCGTAGCCCGGATACATGCGGTCAGCAGTCAGAGAGGAAGCAAACAAAACGGTACCAATTAAGAGAATTGGTGACGTGAGCGATTCTTTCTGATACGAATAATATGCCTGAAATAAAGCAAAAGGGCGCAGCCCGCTTTGTATAAAAACACAAAATTCAGAATATATTTTGGCAAAGTGTGTGCTGCCGTGTAAAAACAGAGTGAATACAAGCGACAAAACAACACAGCTGCCAAAGATAAGCGTTTCACGCCGAATCAATTTCTTAGGAAGATTTAAAATCGTTCCCTGCAATAAAAACCATGCATGGATACATGGCGGTCAGGCAGGCAATTTCCAGTGGATACCACGGAAAAACGGTAAAACTGCCATAGGAAAATAGAACCGGATACAGGGAGACAACAAAAATAAACTACATAAAATGGTAAAACCAGCGCATTATTATGTTTTAGCCGGCAGAAAAAAAGAACAGCGAGCAGGCGGCAAAAAGAAAAATGGCTGCAAGCGTAATGCCGGAGATGAAAAGTCTTGTAGAAAGATATTTCTGGATGGCAGTAACTGTTCCAAAGGCTGGTGGATAGGTAATGCCACTGTAAATATGCGAATAATTGGTGGCAATAATTGTGATATGAACGGTTCCGGAGGCGGTAAAAGAAATTTCTTTATTGCCAATTAAATCTTTATAATGCGCCAGGTCTGGATTTCCCAGCGAGCAGACTTTTTCCTCGTTTAGGTAGAGTGTGTAAGCGGAAAAAATTTCCGGCAGATATAAAGAATATGTCCGTGCCGTGTCTGGGAGCGACAGCGTTAAGCGGTAGGTGGCAGTGCCATTCGATGCCTCGGAAGTACTGCCAAGACTGAAATTGCCAAATGAGCCAAGGGTTAAAAAGTGCCTCCCGTTACACTTTTTCATTAAAATCGGAAGGCGTATATTGTTTGCCCGGGAAAAAATTCCACTGATGGGCAAGAAAAATTACGGAATCCCCGGATAAGTCGGCATCGGAACAAAACATGACACCGCCCATCGGGTAAACCGGATTATTTTCGTATTTATTGTTGTAATAGAATAGAAAATGCGCAAGCAGCAGAAAGGAGGCAAAAAGGAAGAAACAAAGCGAGAAATAGTTTGATAAAGCGAGGTTTCATCTTAATGTTTCCTTTCTTTTTTGTGGTAGACAAAGCAGCCGGTCGAAATCAGAACTAACACAATGGCACCTATAATTACAAGATGAGGCACGCGATTTCTTTTGACCGGAAGATTTTGTTTGGCAGAGCCGGGTGGCTTGTAAACGCCGGTTTTGTCAATGGTGCGCGTTTTGTTCTCCTGCTTCCATGTGAGCCGGCTGTTTGGAATATTCGTCAAAATTTTACCTGCGGCACGCACTGCAACGGTCACCTCTTTGCCGGAACCGGGAACGATGCTTACCATCAGTACTTCATTGTCTTTGAGATTCAGTGACAGAAGATATTCTGTCGGAATTTCAAGCGTAATATTATCATAAGTAAACGGAACATAGTTTGGATTTGATTCCGCAATCAGACGAAGTCGTTTTCCGGATAGAGAAATACGGTTTGAGCCAACCTGCTCTACTGTCTTTTTCTCACTGGCATGGGAAGTGGTGGCACTGTCTGCCGTATCTTTTTTCATTGATGTAGTTGTATTGGTATTTGAATCGGATTCTTCTGTACTGCTTGTAATGCCGGTAATCATTCCCTCTGATTTTTGGGCAGAGGAAGAATTCTTCTTTTTTTTTTCGCGTGTGTTGTTTCTTTTTTCTGGGAATGGAAGAAACAACCGTCTTTTGGAAGGAACAGACGTCGCCGGAATTATAATTGCTGCCGTGGCAGTCGGTTTTGGCGCAGATGTGTGGTTTGTAGTCTGCCCGCTGTCCGGTGTCGATACCGGTGAAGTGATTTCAAACGAGTCTTCGGAAGAAAAATCGCCGCCGTCACGGTCTCCCTCAATTGGTTTTGAACGAACGAGGGCGCCCTTCTGCTCCAGACAAAAGAATATTGGAGGTAAGGTTTTCGTTTGTTAATTTTACATATAGATATCCGTCCTCTTCAAAAAAAGCGGACGATAACGTGACGCCATCCGGTGTTGGATTAAAGCTTTCTGATGACGTAATAGAGATCCAGTCAGCACTGTTTAACTGAGATTTGGTAAGGGCGGTTTTGGATTTTACATAGCCCCTTCTATTGTGGAAAAATCCTTAAAATGATGCAAAAAACTCAGCGTTGTGTGGTGGAAAGATGTAAAGGTTGGAAAAATTTCGAACTTTTCCGGGTCAGAGATACAGACCGGAATCGTATAGGTTTCCGAATAGTTCTCTGACAGTTGGAACATTTCTTTGTCGTATTGCAAAGTCATAGTCATTTCATAGATGCCTTCTTTTTTCACATCAACCGAGCGGGTGTCATAAGATGGTATCAGTTCCGTGCTCTCGTTTTCATTTTCACAGACGGCGTAGAGAGGGCAATCACTGTAAGCCTGAATGATCTCGTCAAAAGAATCGGAGCCAACCGGACACATGAGCGGAGCAGATACAAGATCCAAGTCGTAAATTTCTGTAATGGTCAATTTGTCCTGCGTGGATGCCCACGCAAAAGAGACATTCCCCAAAAAAGCGAACTGAGAATGCCAAGAATTAGAAAATATACAACCATTTTCAATCTGCGCATAAAAAATATCCTTTCCCGCTACTGATTCAACGAAAATCCAAAAAGTCTTTTTTGCCTGCGATAGATTCCGCCGGCTAATTGGTACTTCTTCTCCATTATTGAGAACGAAGTGATCTTTTTCTAATTCACTCACATGCTGCAAATTCACGATAACGCCTTTGGAACAAAGGAAAAACCGGGAATCACTAAGGAGTGGAGCGACTGTTTTTGAAAATTAATGGCGGAAGACTGTTTTAGCACCCTTTTTTCTAAATGAACTTCTGTTTGGCGCATCACCGATGATAAATAGTACAAATCCGAATAAGGAATGTACAGCGGTGTCCGCTCTACCATAAGTGGGAGCTTCCTTGCTTCCCCACGAAATTTGCGTAAAAAGGGATTTAATGTACCTTCCAGTTTGTCATAAGTAAGTGGCTTAAGTAAATAACGAAAAGCCCCTACTTCGTATCCTTCGAGTGCATATTCGCGGCTGGACGTCAAAAAATAATTGTGCAGTCGCAGCCTGCTTCTAATAATTTGTGTGCCGCGTCCATACCGGTAATCTCATCCATGAAAATATCGAAAGACAAGGTCAAAGGAATGGTGGGAAAGCCCTGCCAAAAAAAAAGTTCACCCGACTGAAACGGGTAAATCGTAATACTGATTCCGCTTGCATCGAAATAACGTATTAGCAATTCCTGTAGTAACTGGCGGTCGCTTTCTGAGTCATCTACAATTGCGATATTCATTGCTGCCTCCTATCATTTTGCGACATTTACCTATATAAAATTTTAACAAATTCATAAGGAAGGGTCAAGCAATTTTTCACCCTTTACCCACAATTCTGCAAGGTTTGTTGCAGGATTTAGAAAGAGCCGATACAATGAAAAAAATAGGCAGAAAGGAGATTTTATGATGGAGATGAAAAATATCGAAAATGGACGGCGCTTGTGCTGGTTTTGTGTATGTTATTTTCAATGACCGGATGCGCGGACGAAGAGAAAGAAGCGAAACAGAGTTTCAGTAAGGAGGATACTTGGGTTGTTTATTGGTATCTGTGTGGCAGCGATTTGGAGAGCAATTACGGTGCAGCAACAGCAGATCTAAATGAAATGATGCAGGTTAAGCTTCCGGAAAATGTAAAAAGTGGTAATTCAGACGGGTGGTGCGTCAAAGTGGCAGAATGATCAGGTGAAAACCGATCGGATTCAGCGTTATGAGTACAGTGGAGATACACTTACTTTAAAAGATGAAACTGAGCAGGCAAGCATGGGTGACCCGGAGACGCTAAAGGGATTCCTCAATTATGCAGAGGAAAACTATCCGGCAGACCATAAGATGTTGTTGTTCTGGAATCATGGTGGTGGAAGTGTAAGCGGTGTATCTTTTGATGAAAATTATGAAATGGATTCGTTGGTATTAGACGAACTTTCCGCTGTTATGAAAGATGTCTACGGTGACAAAAAGCCGTTTGAGGTTGTTGGTTTTGATACCTGCCTGATGGCAACGGTAGATACAGCGAATGTGTTCCAGAATTATGCGTCCTACATGGTAGCGTCTGAGGAGACAGAACCGGGAAATGGATGGCTGTACAGCGGATGGCTTTCTAAACTTGCAAAAAATCCGGCTATGAACGGTGCCGAACTTGGTAAAGAAATCTGCGACAGTTTTAAACAAGGTTGTAAACAAGCAGGAACAGATGCGGAAATTACACTTTCCGTAACCGATTTGTCCAAGACACCGGCAATAATTGAAGCGTTGCAGAATATGGGTAAGGTCGTTTTGAAAAAAGCAGAAAAGATTCTTCTGTATGCGCGGAATTTGCCAGAAGTGCCACGAAGGCAGAAAATTATGGTGGTAACAATGATAAAGAAGGATACACAAACATGGTTGACTTAGGGCATTTGGCACAGAATGCAGAAGGGCTGATTGGTGAGAGCAAAGCGCAGATTGAAAAAGCACTTTCCGATGCGATTGTTTATAAAATAAACGGAGACTACCGCCGTCATGCAAGTGGACTTTCGGTTTATTATTCCTATGACGGTGACCAGGAATCAGCAGCCCGTTACCAGCAGATTGCCGCAGAGAATATTTATTCTTCCTTTGTCAATTATTCCATCGGTGCCAATATATCCGATGAGGCATTGAGTGAAAGTGGTGTCGGCGAAGTACAGGAAGTAAGCGGATTTGACGGTGACCTTGAGATGTCAATTAATGAAAATGATTACATCCAGTTGAATATTGACCCGTCAAAATTAGATAGTATTCAAAGCATTGCTTTCAATTTTGCTTATATCAGTGACGACGGAAAAGCAATTGTCTTTTTGGGAAAAGATAACGACTTAGAGTGCGACTGGGAAAAAGGTGTATTCCAGGATAACTTCCGTGGCGTCTGGGGCTCTATTAATGACAGAGAATGTTACATGGAGTTAGTTTATGAGGGCGATGATTATAATTTGTATACGGTTCCGATTAAATTAAATGGAGAAGACAGCTATTTGAGTGTCGCCTATGATTATGAGGCAAAAGACTTCTATATTCTTGGTGCAACTTCCGGTGTGGATGAATCCGGACAGGCGGGAAAAGATATGCGCCATTGGAGAAGGGCGATAAAGTAGCTATTGTCTATTACGCACAGAGTTTAGAAGGCGATGATGAAATTCAGGAAATGCCGGATGAGGAATTTAGCTGGAAAGAAAGTTACCAGTTTAAGGAAAAAGATTTGCCGGATGTAAAATATGCCTTTACTTATGAAGTAACGGATATTACCGGTAAGAGCACGATGTCGGACGTTGCCTTCCTGAATTTGAAAAATGGCGAGATTAAGCCGGAGTTATAAAAAGAAATTTATAAAAAATGCAGAGACTTTACCGTTTCTGCATTTTTTTTACCGTTTTGACAGAAAGCGTAGGATTTATCCGCAAAGTATGATATTTTGGGAGCACGGAATCTTTTGAGGAGGGGTTTTATGCGAATTTATTTATGTGATGAATCCGCAAAAGAGCGGTCAGCGATAAAAAGTGCGTAGATAAATATCTGCGTGGCAATTATCAGGTAAGCATAAAGGAATTCAGCTCGGTCGAAAATATGTTATCCGAACTTCCGATAAACAAACCGAGTCTTATGATTGTGAACCTTCCGGAGCAAAAGATAAAAGACCCTGTGATTGTACAAAAACTTCAGGGGAGAAAGAGTAATCAGAAGATGATTATGACAGCAGCATCTGAATGCTATGCAATGGATGCCTTTTTCCGTATATGCCGATGGCTTTTGATAAAGCCGTTTGTGCAGCAGCAGGTTGATTGTGCGCTGAACCGTTTTCAGAATATGTTTTATCAAATGAAAAAAACATATCATTTATGGTAGACCGCACAATGAAAAGATTTTGCTTAGACGAAATCATTTACATGGAAACATGTGGGCATGCGACGATGATACATACGCTGCATGGGGATTTTCGGACAAATTGTTCGCTCACGAGGGCAAAAAAAAAATGCCGGATGGCGGTGATTTTGTTACCTGCGGGAAAAGTTATTACATCAATGCGGGCTATATTAAAGATGTTACCAAAACAGAAATTATTTTACGGGGAGGTGAACAAATCTTTATTCCGATACGATTACAAAAGGAATTATGCTTGTTGTGGCAAATGAAAGTAAATAACAATATTTAATAAAAAATTAAAATTTGGAGGATTTAGAAAATGAAAAAGATTGTATCAGCAGTATTAGTATTTGTAATGATGTTAAGTTTGGCAGGATGTGGTATTTCTTATGACGACATCAAAGGTGATTGGACAGCAAAGACAATCAATGGTATGACGATTGATGAATATGCAGCATCCCTTGGCGTTGATCCTAGTCAGGCAACTGTAAATGTAAATATTACAGAAGATGATAAAATGACAATGGTAACTGCAAACGGTGAGACAAAATTTGATTATGAGAGACGTTCTGACGGAATTGAAGTTAAAATGGAAGGTAAAGATGAAATTTACATGTCCATGGCATATGACAAAGACAAGAAGACGCTCACATACAAATTAGATTTGGGAAATGGACAGACAATGGAAGTTGTTTTGGAAAAGGAAAAGCTGATATGACACCTGTTCAGCAGGACGCTCAGACTCAGACTGACGGAGCTGTTGAAGAAGGAGCTACTGAAGCTGCACAGTAAGGAATATGATGAAAAAATGGGACAAATGGATAACGTTAGCACCAATTGCTTTGGTGCTTGCGTTTCTGCCCCTTGTTGTAGGCAGGATAAACAGTAAAACATACACAGAGAATGAACCGTGGCTTCCCGCAAATGCGGTTGAGTCAGATTTCTTTTTGTATGGTAAATTGTTTGTCCTGTTTTTTGCTGCCTTTTTATGATTGTGATTTTGGCTCGTATGCGCTTTTGGCGGCAGATTCACGAGATGCCAAAATATCTTCTTCTACCTATATTATATGGTGGTTTTGCAATTGCATCTTCTCAGCATGCAAATCATCCTTTTCTGAGTGTGCGGGGGATGACCGGCAATATGCAGGGGCTTTTCGTAATACTTTCGTATCTGGTTGTGTTCTTTTACAGTTTTTTGGGTGAAAAAACAGAAAATATTTCCATACTGATAAAATTACTTGGTGTCTCAATTGGAATCCTTGGCGTGATTGGTATTTCGCAGTTCTTTGGATTTGATTTATTGTCAATGGGCTTTGTGAAAGAGTTTCTAGGTGGGAGAAAGGCGAGAGTTTCACATTTTATATATTTAACTTTGTACCATTGGAACTATGTGGGGAGCTATGTATCGCTTCTTCTGCCGGTGACGGTGGCAATGATTGTTTATTTCCATGAGGCGGGTAAAAAGCGGGAGAGAACTTTTGGTTCGTGCTTTTTATCTGCTGATTTTCTGCCTTTTGGTTCCCAGTCGCGGACCGGCACGCTTGCGGTACTGGTTTCGTTTTGCATTGGCGGCGTAAAATATCGGAACAAAGTCTGTCAGTACAAAAAAACAATTCTATGCGTCTTGGTTTCTGTGCTTGCAATTTTATTTTTCTGCAACTGGTACATCACAGGGGATATTTTTGGAAAATGGCAGCAGGTTCGCTTTTCTACCAAAGGAAGTAAAAAGTTATCTTATATTGAAACGAAGGATAACCATGTGAAAATCCGCTATAAAAATAAAAATTATTCTTTTTGTCATAGAGGGAAGTGGTGAAAATATCACGCTTAAAAAGACACCGGATAGAAAGTGGAAAGCATTTTCATTTGAAAAGAAAGCATTTGCGGACGGTGAAAAGACCGTTTATGGCTATGAAATGAAGTACAAAAAGAGTGTCTGGCGGTTTACCAATCAGCGTGGGGATGGGAAGTATTATTATCTCAATGCAAACGGAAAATGGGATTTGTGTATTCACGCCGAAACGGCACTGCCATCGTGGATGAATGAGGTGGCATCGCTTCGTGGTTTTGTGTGGTCAAGAACGATACCGCTGTTAAAAGATTATGTGTGCTGCTTGGCGCGAAATTCGACCAGTTTGGTTTTGTGTTCCCGCATAATGATTATGTTGCCAGATATCAGTATGATTTGTTGACAACTTATTATAAGAAGCCACATAATTATTATCTTCAGATGGGAATTGAGACAGGGTGCCTCTCGCTTGTTCTGATGCTTGCATTTTTTGTGATTTTTTTAAAGCGAGGCTTTGCGGCAGCTAAAGGAAAGTGCCATACGCAGAAAGAGTATTTTATACGGGCAATTTTGATTTCTGTATTAGGATATCTCTTTGCCGGGATGTTTAATGATTCTATGGTAGTAACAGCGCCTGTGTTTTGGTGTCTGTTAGGACTGGGAGCGGGTGGAATGGGTGATAGAGTTAGGAATACAATAAGTTAGACTTACCTAAAAAGGAAAAACTGCAAACCAGCGAGAAACATAATTCGTGAAGCGAATTCTCTGTTTCGAGTCGGTTTGCAGTTTTTCCTTTTTTATCGTAAGAATAGCCTTATTATTTACCCTCTCAATGCCTCATCAATTGCCTTAGCGGCAGCTTTTCCTGCACCCATGGCAAGGATTACGGTTGCGGCACCTGTTACGGCATCTCCACCGGCGTATACATTATCACGGGTTGTTAAACCGGATTCATCCTTTGTGATTAAGCATCCGCGGTTATTTGCTTCCAGACCAGGGGTTGTGGAGCGAATCAATGGGTTTGGACTTGTACCAATGGACATGATTACGCTGTCAACATCAAGAACAAATTCGCTGTCAGGTTTTTCAACCGGACGACGGCGTCCGCTTTCATCCGGTTCGCCAAGTTCCATCTCAACACATTTCATGCCACATACCATACCCTCGTCATTGCCAAGGATTTCAACCGGGTTATTTAATGTCTTAAAGATGATTCCCTCTTCTTCTGCATGCTCAACTTCTTCTTTACGGGCAGGAAGTTCTTCCATACCACGGCGGTATACGATGTAAACTTCTTCTGCACCAAGACGTTTTGCACTGCGGGCTGCATCCATAGCTACGTTACCGCCACCGACAACAGCAACTTTCTTTGCGTGCTGGATTGGTGTTTTGCTTCCGTCGCGGTCAAAGCTTTCATTAAGTTAATGCGAGTCAGGAATTCGTTTGCAGAATAAACACCTTTCAAACTTTCACCTGGGATGTTCATAAAACGAGGAAGTCCTGCACCGGAACCAACGAAGATTGCTTCGTTACCCATTTCGAAAATTTCATCGATGGTTAATACTTTACCAATTACCATATTAGTTTCTACATCAACACCGATTGCTTTCAAGTTATCAATTTCCTTCTGCACAATTGCTTTTGGAAGACGGAATTCCGGAATACCATAAACCAAAAACGCCGCCGGCAAGGTGAAGTGCTTCAAAAATTGTTACTTTGTATCCTAATTTAGCCAAATCACCGGCAACGGTAAGACCACGGGCCGGCACCGATAACAGCAACTTTGTGACCGTTTGGCTCCGGTTTAACCGGTGCGTCTGTGCAGTGCTCTCTGTGGTAGTCAGCAACGAAACGCTCCAATCGTCCGATACCAACCGGCTCGCCTTTTGATGCCGCGGACACATTTGCCTTCGCACTGATTTTCCTGTGGGCATACACGGCCGCAGACAGCAGGAAGGAAGTGGATTCTGAAAGAATCGCAAAAGCACCCTTCAATATCTTCATTTGCTACGCGCTCAATAAATGCCGGAATGTTAATCTGAACCGGGCAGGCGCTGACGCAAGGTTTGTTTTTACAGTTTAAGCAGCGACGAGCTTCGTTTACTGCCATATCATAGGTGTAGCCAAGAGCTACTTCGTCAAAGTTTTTATTACGGACATCCGGGTCTTGTACCGGCATTGGGCATTTATTCATATCCATATTTCTCTCTGCCATGATTAATTTTCCCCTTTCTTGAGTAGATTGCAATATTCATCGCGGGCGTGTGTCTCAAATTCTTTGTACATCGTTCCACGGTGCATTGCTTCATC